>VOFK01000558.1_pt1 | contig 44286 bp, 53 predicted proteins | sample 5384121 | NCBI WGS metagenome assembly VOFK01 (sample SAMN12384730, study PRJNA508395) | human gut metagenome | isolation source: healthy gut J | host: Homo sapiens | reverse complement strand
TACCATGTCAGCAGCCCCTCGCCGCCGTCGCAGCTGCGATCCACGACCGCATAGCGCGGGAACGCCGTGCCCAGATCCCCGGTCAGCGCCACGACATAGTCCACGCCCCCCTCTGCCAGCAGGGCGTTCTGCTCGGCCCACTGGTCATCCAGCGGCATGTTGGTCACGCAGAAATACCGGCAGGGCGGCAGCACGCCCGCCGCCGTGTAAAAGCCGCCGTCCAGCGTGCCGTAGTTGAGCAGGCTTGCGCCGTTGATCTGCCGGGCAAAGCGGCGCTGCGGCATACTGTCGGCCCGTGCGCCAGCGCAGGCCCGGTTGGGGCTGCGCATCACGCACCAGACCAGCGCCAGCGCCACGGCGGCTGCCGGTGCAAGGCGCTTTGCGGCGGCGGGGGTTTTGCACTTTTCCACAAGAAGGATCAGCGGCACCAGCCCCAGTGGGGCAAAAACACTCAGCACCAGCCCGTAGTAGACGAGATACCCGCCCATCAGGCTGGTGAAGGCCAGCCCCGCCGCAAGGGTCGCCACGAAGCTCCCGCCGCAGCGGGCCGGCGAAGCGCCGCCCACAGCAGAAATACCGCCAGCAGCACCGCAGCAGGCAGGGCATCGCGCACCGCCCACCAGAGATGCTGTGCGAGCGCTGCCGCACCGCCGCCCTCCCCCTTATAAAGGAAGAGGTTATCATAGAAGTAGCAGGTGAACCAGTCCCCCAGCGCACCCTGCACGCCGAAGTAGACGACCCACGGCAGTGTAGCGAGCGCCATGCCGCCGAGATAAGCCCCGACGGCACGGCCGAGCGGCCCGCGCCAGCCGCGCCGCAGATAGAGCACCGCCAGCAGCACCGCCCAGACAAGGTAAAAGCCCAGCACCGTGTATTTGAGCCAGAGTGCGCACCCGCTAAAAAAGGCCGTGCAGCACAACACAGCGCAGCGGCATGGGGCGGGATGCCCGCAGGGTGCTTACGGCGCCAAAAAGCGCCGCCGCCAGCAGGGGCAGAAGCAGCTCCTCGGCACTGCCGCCGTGGGAGAAGGCGCGGCTGGCGGCAACGGCCGCAGCGGGCAGCGCCGTCCATGCAGGGTGCAGCGCCCGGCCGCAAACGGCCTCGGCACTGCGCAGCCCCAGCCAGAGAAAGGCCGCAAAGGCTGCCGTCTCCAGCAGCAGCACACCGCCAAAGCCGGTATTGTCCACACAGGCGGCCAGCCCATAGAGAAGATACAACACCGGACCCTTGTGGTCAAACACATCCCGGTACAGCACCCTGCCGTTGAGCATCGACTTGCCCATCGTAAAAAAAAAAAATGTTTGCGTCCATCCAGTCGTTGAAAGCATACAGGGGCGAGGGATTTGCTGCACCACACCAGCACCAGCGCCGCGATACCCAGCAGCCATACTGCGCGCTGCGTTTTTTGTTTCACTGTCATCGTCCGTCCCCCATAACAAACCACGCCCCGGCGGTTAGGCCGGGGCGCGGAATGGAAAAAATTCAACTCAGTTTACACGAAACCGCGTAAAATCAGCCGTTCTCCTTCATCTTGGCAAAGCACTCGCTGCAGTAGACCGGACGGTCCTCGCGGGGCTGGAAGGGAACCTTGCAGGTCTTGCCGCAGCTGGCGCAGACGGCGTCGAACATCTGGCGCTCACCGCGGGTAGAGTTCTTGCGGGCATCGCGGCAGGGCTTGCAGCGCTGGGGCTGGTTCTCAAAACCACGGCTGGCGTAGAACTCCTGCTCGCCGGCGGTCCAAACGAACTCCTTGCCGCAATCCTTGCATACCAAAGTCTTGTCTTCGAACATAGTGGGTATCTCCTCTGTGTTTATTTTGCCCGCGGAAGAATCTAAAACAACGCAATGGGAATGGACCAACTGAACTGATTTTAGGCGCTACTGGGGGCAGGTTGATATATGATGCAGGCAGATCACCTGAATCCTAGGGGTTTTGGCCGCCGCGCAGCTTGCGGCGGGCACGGGCCAGAGCATTGGCCACATTTTTTTGGCAGGCAGGCCCAGCTCCTGCGCGGTCTGCGCGGGGGTCCTGCCCTCCAGTCCGGCCATCAGCACCCGGCGCTCAAGCTCGGAAAGCTCGGTCTGCATACGGCGCATCGTGTCGGCATATTGTTCGCCGGAGATGGCAATTTCCTCCGGTCCGGGGCGGGTGTCGGTGCTTTGCTGTGCATCGGGCAGCGGCACGCTGAAATTCAGCGGCGCATGCTTTTTGCGCAGCGCGGCACGGCGGGCGTCCTGCTGGGCATGGCGGATGCTTGCCGCAGCAAAGGCAGCAAAGGTCGGACCAACTGCGGGGTCATACTCCCGCACCGCGCGGAACAGACCGATCAGCCCCTCCTGCACAGCATCGTCAAAATCCAAGCCCGGGGCCGTACAGTCGGCGGCTCCCTTGCGGATGGCAGGCATCATGCGGGCGATGAGCGCGGCAAGCGCATTTTCATCCCCCTGCTGTGCGCGGGCGGGCAGCTCCGCCTCGATCATAGACTTTGGCAAGGGCATGGTATTCCTCCGGGAAGATGCGAACAACTTAATAATAGCTGGAAACGCGCCGTTTGTCAATCTTTTTTTCGGCGGTTCGGCAGGAAAAAGGAAAGGCTTTCCCCCTTAGGGGGGAAGCCTGGAGATTTTACAGATAGCTCATCTCTTCTTTTCGCTTGCCGGCAAGCTCGGGGTTATCCAGCACGGCCCCGGCGCCCAGTGCCACGCAGTCGAGCGGAGCCTCGGCGATATGGACATCAATGCCGGTCTCGTTCTGGATCAGGGTATCCAGCCCGCGCAGCAGCGCGCCGCCGCCCGAAAGCATGATGCCGCGGTCGATGATGTCGCTGGACAACTCAGGCGGGGTGCATTCCAGCGTATCCTTGATGGCCTCCACGATGCGCAGCAGACATTCGCTCATCGCATCGCGGACCTCCTCCGACCGGATCAGAATGTCCTTGGGCAGGCCGTCCACGAGGTTGCGGCCCTTGATCTCCATGCTGGTCTCGGGGTCCTGCGGGCAGGCGGAGCCGATTTCGATCTTGATCTGCTCGGCCGTGCGCTCACCCACCAGCAGGTTGTATTTGCGCTTGATGAAGGCGATGATGCTCTGGTCCAGCGCATCGCCCGCACAGCGGACGCTGCGGCTGGCCACAATGCCCGACAGGCTGATAACAGCCACCTCCGCCGTGCCGCCGCCGATGTCAACGATCATGCTGCCGACTGCATCGGTGGTGGGCAGGCCGCTGCCGATGGCGGCAGCCATCGGTTCCTCAATGACCGTGACCTGCCGCGCGCCCGCCTTAGCGGCTGCCTGACGCACGGCGCGGCGCTCGACCTCGGTAACGCCGGACGGCACACAGATAACGACCCGGGGCCGGGCCAGCAGGGTGCTGCCGCAGGCCTGACGGATAAAGCTCTGCAGCATGGCGGCCGTAATATCAAAGTCGGCGATGACGCCGTCCTTGAGCGGGCGCACGGCCACAATGGAGCCCGGCGCGCGGCCGATGACTGCCTTGGCCTCATGCCCGACGCTGCGCACCCGCAGCTCATCGCTGCGCGGATCCACGGCGACAACGCTCGGCTCCCGCATGATGATGCCGCGGCCCTTCATATAGACCAGTGTGTTGGCGGTACCCAGATCAATGCCGATGTCTTTGGTAAACATAGCGTGTATTCTCCCGAAAAAGCATGTAAAAAAGTTGCAGATTCTTCCCATACAGTCCCCCGTCTGCGGGGCTGTACGGCGTTATTGGAATTCCCGCAGCAGCTGTGCCGTGCGGTGGACCGGCAGCCCCATAATGTTGTAGTAGCATCCTTCGATGCCGGCACACCACAGCGCTGCATGCCCCTGAATTGCGTAGGCGCCCGCCTTATCGTAGGGCTCAGGCGTGCGCACATAGGCGAGCAGATCCGCTTCGTCAATGGGCGAAAAATGGACGATCGTTGTCTCCACCGTTGCTGCCGCGCGGCGGCCGCAGCAGATGCAGACCCCGGTGTGGACACGATGCTCCCGCCCGGAGAGGGCGCGCAGCATCCGCACGGCATCGGCCTCGTCTTTCGGCTTGCCGAACACTTCGCCCTCGCACTCGACCACCGTATCAAAGCCGCAGACGATGTTATCGGGGCGTTCCTCGGCCACAGCGCGGGCCTTGGCGGTGGCAAGCGCCTTGGCCAGCTGGGCCGGGGAATCCGCCGCGATCTTCGTTTCGTCAAGTTCGCTGGTGATCACGGTGTATTCGGGCGTGATAAGGGACATCAGCTCACGGCGGCGCGGACTGCCGGAGGCAAGGATCAGAGCCATGGTGTGCTTCCTTTCTCGTTTATTATAAGGAGCGTTTATATGCGGAATGTGGCGAAACAAGGAAAAATCGTAAATTTAATTGCCTTCCCCCTTGGGGGAAGGTGGCCGAGGCCCCGACCGAGGCCGGATGAGGGGCAGGTTTACGGCGACTGCCCATAAGCGGGTTATTGCCGCAAGGTCGGCCCTCATCAGTCAGCGGGCGGGGCCGCTGACAGCTTCCCCCGCGGGGGAAGCCTTTCTGTTTTTTATTTTCCCGTTGAGCCGAAGCCGCCCGCACCACGGTCGGTATCGCTCAGGGCATCGGCGGCCGTGAAGGCCGCCTGCCAGACGGGGGCGATGCAGAGCTGGGCGACCCGTTCACCGGGCTGGATCGTATAGGGGCGTGTCGGACAGGTTGACCATCGGCACGCGGAGTTCACCGCGGTAATCGCTGTCAATGACGCCGACACCGTTTGCCATACAGAGGCCGTGCTTGATGGACAGGCCGCTGCGGGCGTAGACGAGGGCAACGCAACCTGCATCCGGCAGCTCAATGGCAAGGCCGGTGGGCACCAGCGTGCGCTGCATCGGGGGACCAGCGTCAGCGGCGCATCGAGCAGTGCGCACAGATCAGCCCGCCGCCGCACCGGGGTGGCATAGGTCGGCACGACCGCGCGGGGGGGTCTAATTTTTTGTATTTCACAGTAGGGGTCATGGGAGCCTCCAAAAAGATAATAGATAAAAGATAAAAGATAAAAAATCTGGTGGATAGCGGCGCTGCGGGCAAAAATCCACATCATTTATTATCTATTATCTATTATCTTTTATCTATTTAGTTATTGGTATAGTATAGCCCTCTCGTAAACTCATTGTCAAACGGGCGGGCGTCCAAAAGCATTGCCAAAATCTGGGCAGCGCGGGCCGGGGTCTCGGTGGTAAAGGCTGCGATCGCCACATCGACCGGCATCTCACGCAGGCGCTCACCCATATAGAGGGGGCACAGGGTTGTACACCGTGCGCACACCACCGGCCCCGCCGGGGGCCGAGCAGGTCACGGTAAAGTCGCGGCCCTTGCGGTCGCGCAATGTACCGCCGCCTTGACATTTGCCGCAGTCCCGCACATTGCGCAAAGGGCAGGCACGGGTCATCATCAGCGGCAGGTGGCCGTAGCACAGTGCCGCCGTCGGGCACGCCGGGGGCGATGGCCGTCATGGCGGTCAGGGCAGTCTCGGGCTGCAGCAGCATGCCCTGCATGCCAAGCGCCGCATAGCGGGCAGCACTCATCGGGTTTGTTACATTAAGACCAAGCCCGCCGTACAGCGTCCAGCCATCCGCAAGGCGAAGCTGCGCGGGGTTGTTGACGACCGCACCTGCAAAGCCTGCGTCCTGCAGGGCATCCAGCCGGGCGGCGGTCTTTTGCTCCAGCTTTCCGAACATAACGCGCGGCAGCTCCAGCAGCGTTTTTCCGCGCCATGCGGCGGGGATGCTCTCAGCCTCGGCAATCGGGAAAATCAGGTATTGCAGCTTTTCCACAGCGTCCGCCGGGCATTGGGCCGCGTTGGCAAAGCGGGCAGCCAGCGCCGGGACCTGCCCGACGGTTGTGCGCCGGGTAGGCGGGCAGCGTGATATCCTGCGTGGCGTGCGGCCGGACTTCGCTGCGCTTTTCCAGCAGCTTGTCCAGCGCCTCACGGCGCATTTCGTTCCAGACGGAGCCGGGCAGGAAGCCCAGGCCCCCCCCTGCCTCGGCGGTCAGCCCCGCCATTACGAACGGCGTGCCGCCCGTCTTGCCGAGGGCACGCTCAATGCCGGGCAGCGGGTCCTTTTGGGCGGGCTGCGGCTCATCGGCGCTGTAGACGCTGACCTTATGGCCGTCCGCATCGGCGGCCGTCAGCTTGATGCCGCCGTCCTCCACACCGCCGCTGACGGTGTAGCGCACCGGCACGCGCTGCAGCTCACGGCGGAACAGCTCGCGTGCTTTCGGGGTGGCAGCGCGGGTAGCCTCGGCATCTGCCTCGGTGCGCACGCCGAACATTTTGCCGTCATTGCGGTTCGTAAGGTAACCGTCCGTAAAGCCCGAGCGGGAGAAGATGTCCCTGCACCAGCTTTTTCATCGTAAGGCTGGCCCTGCGCAGACCGCACGGCAGGCCGTGACGACCGCCGCCGCATACTCCGGCGTGCGCAGGCGGCCCTCAATTTTCACGCTGGCGACACCCGCGTCCATCAGCTCCCGCAGGTGCGGGATGTAGTCCATGTCCTTCAGGCTCAAATGGCAGGCCCGGCCCGGCCCCGGGCGCAGGTTGGGGCTTGCATCAAACGGCAGGCGGCAGGGCCCTGCGCAGGCGCCCCGGTTGCCGCTGCGCCCGCCCAGAAATGCGCTCATCATGCACTGGCCGGACACGCTCATGCAGAGCGCCCCGTGGACAAAGACCTCGACCTCGATGGGGCTGGCCTCGCAGACGGCGCGAATTTCCTCCAGCGACAATTCACGCGCCAAAATCACGCGGTCATAGCCCAGCGCGGCCAGTTCCTTCGCCCCCTCGGGCGTGTGTACGCTCATCTGGGTCGAGCCGTGCAGGTGCAGCGTCGGTGCGATGCTCTTGACCAACTGCGCCGTGGCAAGATCATCGGCGATCACGGCGTCCGCCCCGGCCGCAGCCACAGCGCGCACCGCATCGGCCAGCCCTGCCAGCTCACGGTCATAGACCAGCGTATTCAGCGTCACATGGACCTTGACCCCGCGGGCGTGGCAGAAGGAAACGGCCTCCTGCAGCTCCTCCGGGGTGAAATTGCCCGCCGTGCGGCGGGCGTTAAAGCCGGTCAGCCCCAGATAAACAGCATCAGCGCCGCTGAATACAGCGGCGCCAAGCATCTCACGGTTTCCCGCCGGGGCCAGGATCTCGGGGCGGCTCATTCGTCCTCCACAGGGAACTGATTGCGGCGCAGACGGCGCTCCAGCTCGTCAATGCGGCGCTTCAGCGACACATTCTCACGGCGGGCCTCCTCGGCAGCCATCTTGGCGCTGGCTGCATCTTCCAGATAATCCTTGATCTGGCGGCGCATATTGTCGGCGCTGCCGCTGGCCTTTTCCAGCTCATCACGGTAGTTGAGGGCCGTCATGACCGCCGCCGTCGTGATCGAGACAGAGTTCGAGGATGCCATCAGCTCGTTCATGTCCAGATTGAGGCGGTCAGCGAGGTTTTGCATGTAATCCTCGCTCTCGCTTGTGTTGACCACATAACTCGAGCCGCAGATGTTCAGCCGCACTTTCGAGGTTGCCATACCCATAATCATACTCCTTCCGGTCTGCGCGCGTTTTTGCAGTGACGGCGCAGAATCATGCCATTATTATAATACAAATCCACAGTTTACAAAAGCCCTTTTTTGACGGAATTGTATAAAAAAGCTGTAAACAGGCAATTTTGACTTGCGCACACGGGCAAATACCGTTATAATCTATAGTGTGCTTTTTGTAGGCACACGAAATACAAGCGCAAAAATCAGTATTCCCAAGCTATATCGAAAAGAAGTAAGGAGAGAACGATTTTGAAATACACAAAGCGTGAATTTGAGAAGCTGCTCAAAGACAAGCTGATGAGCGAGTGCAATGTCACTCTGGACATGGCCTCCGCCGATCAGATCTACCGCTGCCTGGCCATGATCACCCGCCAGATCATGTCCGACCGTCAGAAGCAGTTCCAGTCCAAGGTTCTGGGCGAGGGCAAGAAGCAGGTCTACTACCTCTGCATGGAGTTCCTGATGGGCCGCAGCCTGCGCACCAGCCTGTTCAACCTCGGCCTGAACGAAGTTGCCGAGAGCGTGCTGGCCGATGCCGATGTCAAGATCGACACCATCTATGAGCAGGAACCCGATGCCGGCCTGGGCAACGGCGGTCTGGGCCGCCTGGCCGCCTGCTATCTGGACGGCATGGCTACTGACTGCATTGCCGGCACCGGCTACTCCATCCTGTATGAGTACGGCATCTTCAAGCAGAAGATCGTGGACGGCTGGCAGCAGGAGACTGCCGACAACTGGCTGCCCGGCGGTCAGGTCTGGATCAAGAGCCATCCCGATCAGGCCCAGGAGATCCGCTTTGACGGCCAGGCTATCGAGACTTGGGAGGGTGGCTTCCACCACGTCAAGTACGAGAATTATAACTCCGTCATCGCCGTACCCAACGATATGTATGTGGCCGGGTACGACTCCAACGGCGTTTCCAAGCTGCGCCTGTGGCAGGCCAAGGCCCCCAGCTTTGATATGAGCAGCTTCAACGCCGGCAACTACAACACCGCCATCAGCCATTCTGCCTCCGCAGAGCTGATCTCCAAGATCCTCTACCCCAACGACAACCACACCGAGGGGGCAAGATCCTGCGTCTGCGCCAGCAGTATTTCTTCTCTGCTGCGTCCATCGCCGACATCCTGCAGAACCACCTGAACCAGTACGGCACGCTGGACAATCTGGCTGACAAGGTTGCCATCCAGCTGAACGACACCCACCCGACCGTTGCCATCCCCGAGATGATGCGCATCCTGCTGGACGAGTGCAGCTATGAGTGGGACGCCGCTTTCGACATCTGCCGCAAGGTGTTCGCCCTACACCAACCACACCGTCATGAGCGAGGCGCTGGAGAAGTGGAATGCGGACATCTTCCGCAACACCCTGCCCCGCATCTGGCAGATCGTCTGCGAGATGGATCGCCGCTGCCGCGCCGATCTGGCTAAGGCCTTCCCCGGCGATCAGGGCAAGATCGACTACATGGCGATCATCGGCGACAATCAGGTCCGCACCGCCAACATCTGCGCCTACACCTGCCACGCCATCAACGGCGTTTCCAAGCTGCACAGCGAGATCATCAAGGACAGCGTGTTCCATGATTACTTCCTGTACAAGCCGCAGGCGTTCAAGAATGTCACCAACGGCATTGCCTACCGCCGCTGGCTGCTGGCCTCCAACCCCGGCCTGACCAGCCTGCTGGAGGAGACCATCGGTGACGGCTTCAAGACCGATGCTGCTGAGCTGAAGAAGCTGGAGAAGTTCGTGGACGACAAGACCGTGCAGGCTGCTGCCGCCAAGGTCAAGCGCGAGAACAAGGTTCTGTTCGCCAACTATCTGCAGAAGTCCACCGGTCAGGTCATCGACCCCGACTCTATCTTCGACTGCCAGGTCAAGCGCATGCACGAGTACAAGCGCCAGCACCTGAACGCCCTGAACATCGCGGCCGAGTACCTGTACCTGAAGAACAACCCCAACGCCGAGTTCACCCCCAAGACCTACATCTTCGGCGCGAAGGCCGCCCCCCGGCTACTACATGGCCAAGCAGATGATCCGCATGATCTGCAAGCTGGGCAAGATGATTGACGAAGATCCCGCCGTGCGCGGCAAGCTGCGCATCGTCTACACCTTGAGGACTACTGCGTCAGCCTGTCTGAACGCCTGATGCCTGCCTCCGAGGTTTCCGAGCAGATCTCTGGCCGGCACCGAGGCTTCCGGCACCGGCAACATGAAGTTCATGCTGAACGGCGCGATCACGCTGGGCACGCTGGACGGCGCGAATGTTGAGATCGCTGATGCCGCCGGCCACGAGAACGAGATCATCTCTTCGGCATGCTGACCCCCGAGGTCAACGCGCTGAAGGGCATGGGCTACCACCCGAACGCCTTCATCAGCGGCGACAACACCGCTATGGCCGTGCTGGACTTCTTGGAGAAGGGCTGGAACGGCGAAAACTTCAGCGAAGTCACCAGCAACCTGCGCAACTCTGACCCGTACATGGTCATGGCGGACTTCAAGGATTACCGCCGTGCCCAGCACGATCTGCAGGAACTGTACCGCGACAAGCAGAAGTGGAACCACATGAGCCTGATGAACATCTCCAACGCAGGTATCTTCAGCGCAGACCGCTCCATCATGGACTATGCGCGTGACATCTGGGGCGCCACTCCCGTCAAATAATTCTGTTATTGATCTTGGCCGTGCCCTGTTACAGGGCACGGCCTTTTGCATAAAGGCTTCCCCCATTGGGGGAAGCTGTCACCGAAGGTGACTGATGAGGGCCAAGTCTGCCCTGCCGCCCTTTGCCGGGCCATAGCGGCAGGCTCTCCCCTCATCCGGCCTTTTCGGCCACCTTCCCCCTCTTTACGCTAACATAAAGGGGAGACTTTTATGTCCCACACATTCTACAACAGCCTCGACTCCGCCTGCAAATCCCCGTTCGGGGCAATTCCCGCCGGGCAGGCTGTGACTTTCAACCTGACAGTGCCCGAGGATCTTGGCTATGTGGACCCGCATCTGGTTCTGACGAAGGATCGTGAAAACCCGGTACACTACCGCATGGAGTTCACCGGTCAGACGCCCCGGGTCAACCACTTCACGCTGACCGTAACGCCCACCACCTCGGGGCTGTACTTTTACCACTTTGACCTGTACACCGATTTCCGCCGCATCTACCGCACCCCCGGCGGCGAGGGTGCTCAGCTGGACTGACGGTCAGGACTGGCAGCTGACGGTCTACGAGCCGGACTTCAAGACCCCGGACTGGCTGAAAAACGGCACGATGTACCAGATCTTCCCCGACCGCTTCTGCGAGGGCAACCCCGGCAAGGAGATGCCTTTTGCCGACCGCATCTACCGCGAGGTCAAGACCGGCGAGCCCTACTTGGCCGACTGAGCAGAGCGAGGGCTACCTGAACATGGACTACTACGGCGGCGATTTTGCCGGCATCCAGCAAAAGCTGCCGTATCTGCGCGATCTCGGCATCACCTGCCTGTATCTGAACCCGATCTTTGAGGCCCACGCCAACCACCGCTACAACACGGCCAACTACCTGAAAGCAGACCCACTGCTGGGCACGAACGAGGAGTTCAGCGCCCCTTTGCGCCGCCGCTGCCAGAGAGGGGCATCCGCATCATTCTTGACGGCGTGTTCAGCCACACCGGCTCGGACTCGGTCTACTTCAACCGCGAGGGCCGCTACGGCCCGGGCGGTGCCTACCGCGACCGCAGCTCGCCCTACCGCAGCTGGTACGACTTTGACTCGGGCTATCCCCTGCGGCTACCGCAGCTGGTGGGGCTTTGAGACACTGCCTGAGGTGCAGGAGGATTCGCCCTCCTATGTGGATTTTATCTGCGGCAAGGGCGGCGTCATTGACACCTGGCTGGGGCTGGGTGCCTCGGGCTTCCGGCTCGATGTGGCCGATGAGTTGCCTGACAGCTTTATCGAAAAAATCCGTGCCGCCGTCAAAGCCCACGGTGAGGACAAGCTGCTGCTGGGCGAGGTCTGGGAGGACGCCACCACGAAGGAGGCCTTCGGCCAGCGCCGCACCTACCTGCGCGGGCACGGCCTCGACGCTGTGATGAACTATCCTTTCCGCAACGCCACGCTGGATTACCTGCGCGGCGCCGACACGGCGGATGTGGCCGACCGGATCCTGCAGATCTGCGAGAACTACCCTGCCCCGGCGCTGGACTGCGCGATGAACTTCCTCTCGACCCACGACACCGAGCGCGCCATCACCGCCATAGCGGGCGAGCCCTGCAACGGCCGCGACCGCTACTGGCAGAGCAAGCGCTGCATCCCGTCCGGCCAGATGGACAGCGCCATCCGCCGCCTGCTGCTGGGCTATGCGATGATCTTTACGCTGCCGGGCGTGCCCTGCGTCTACTACGGCGACGAGATTGCCATGCAGGGCTACCGCGACCCCTTCAACCGGGCGTTCTTTGACTGGAACTCCACCGAGCAGCGGCTGCGCGGCCCGATGAAAACGCTGGCCGCCCTGCGCCGCAGCTGCGACGCCTTTGACGGCGGGCAACTTGAGCTGATCCGTGCCGAGGGCGATGTGCTGCACTACCGCCGCGTGGGCAAGACCCAGACGGCGGAGATCATCCTGAACCGCGGCCCACACCTGATCGCGGAGGAGGCCTTCGGCAAGAGCACCGAGGTCAACCCCTGCGGCTTCACGGTGCTTGTCGAGGACAACGAGCCGGAGCATATCGGCTACTTCTCGGTGTACTGAGGGCTTTTTTTTGCCGCCAAATTTGCTCTTGCAAATTCTTCCGTCCTGCGTTATACTATCAGGTAGGTAAAAGGGAGTAAGGGACGCGGATTGCCGCGCCGTATCGCTTCGTCACCACGAGCCGTCCGATGCGGCTCCGGGGCATACTGCAATTCTGAGACTTTTGCCGCAGTTTTTTCTGCGGCAGGGGGTCTTTTTATTTTGCCCTGCCGCCCATAACCCATGGGAGGGAGCTTATGCAAATCCTGCAAACCTTTGCCGGGCTGTTCACAAACCTCGGCAACCTCACCTGGCAGATGGTGGTCATGTGGGTCATCGGCGGCCTGCTGATCTACCTTGCCATCGTCAAAAAAATGGAGCCGAGCCTGCTGCTGCCGATGGGCTTCGGCGCGATCCTCGTCAACCTGCCGATGTCCGGCGCCATCACACAGGGCGAGACCGTTGGCCCGATCAGCGCGCTTTTTGACGCGGGTATGTCCAACGAGCTGTTCCCGCTGCTGCTCTTCATCGGCATCGGTGCCATGATCGACTTCGGCCCGCTGCTGGAAAAGCCGTGGCTCTGATGCTGTTCGGCGCGGCGGCGCAGCTGGGCATCTTTGTCACGCTGGTGCTGGCCGGGCTGTTCTTCGACCTGCCTGACGCAGCCTCCATCGCCGTTATCGGCGCGGCAGACGGTCCCCACGGCCATCTTTGTCGCCAACACGCTGGGCAGCAAGTATCTGGGCGCTATCATGGTGGCAGCCTACAGCTATATGGCGCTGGTGCCCATCGTGCAGCCGCCGGTCATCCGCCTTTGCACCACCCAGAAGGAGCGGCGGATCCGGATGCCCTACCAGAAGGGCAGCGTCAGCAAAACGACCAAGATCCTCTTCCCCATCGTTGTCACTGTGCTGGCCGGTCTTGTGGCCCCCGCCAGCGTGGCACTGGTCGGCTTTTTGATGTTCGGCAACCTGCTGCGTGAGTGCGGCGTGCTGAACACCCTGTCCGAGACGGCGCAGAATGTGCTGGCAAACCTCATCACGATCGTGCTGGGCCTGACCGTGGCCGGGCAGATGACCGCCGACAAGTTTGTCCGCCCCGACACCCTGCTGATTCTGGCGCTGGGTCTGGTGGCCTTTGTCTTTGACACGGCGGGCGGCGTTTTCTTTGTCAAGCTGCTGAATTTGTTCCTGCCCGAGGGCAAGAAGCTGAACCCGATGATCGGCGCGGCGGGCATCTCCGCCTTCCCGATGAGCGGCCGTGTCGTCAAGCAGATGGGTCTGGCCGAGGACAACCAGAATTTCCTGCTCATGTACTCGATCAGCGTCAATGTCTCTGGCCAGATCGCATCGGTCATCGCCGGCGGCCTGATTCTGACCCTGATGAACGGTTATGTATAAGGAGGCTTGCGCCATGTCAACTGCTCTGCTGCCCGTCACCCTCTCGATGCTCTGCGCCGGTATGGCGGGGATCTTCCTCGTCCTCGGCGCGCTGGTGCTGGGGGTCTATCTGCTGAACAAGTTTTTCAGCGGAAAATAAAAAAAGCTTCTCCGAACAGAGAAGCCCAATTTGTTTTGTAGGGGCGGCGCCCTTACATCTTATTTTTATTACTCCTTCGCCACAAACACAACGCCAACCACGCCGGGGCCGACATGGGTGCCGATGGTGGGGCCAAGCTGGGCCACACGGCCGCCGGTCAGTTGGAGATTCTGGTGCATGTAGTGGTGTACCGGTGCAATAAGCTGCTTGTTATCGCTGTAGAGCAGCGTATAGCCGTAGCGCGGGTCAACACCGCCGAGCGTGTCCAGCTGCTTGAACATGGCGACCAGCGCACCGGGGCGGCCGCGGCCCTTGTCCACCAGCTTGATGGCACCGTCCTGCAGGGCCAGCACCGGCTTGATGCCGAGGTGCGCCGCCCACCAGCGCCACCGCTGCCGGCAGCCGTCCGCCCTTCTGCAGATGCTTGAGGCTGTCCACCACGGCAACGATGCGCACCCGCTTCTTGAACTGTTCCAGCACAGCGGCGATCTCCTCCGCCGTCAGGCCCTCCCTCATCGCGCAGGCGCACCGCCTCACGGACGAGCAGCGCCTCAGCCTGCGAAGCCGCTTCGGAGTCTACGATATACGCCTGCAGGCCGACATCGGCGGCGGCCAGATGCGCGCACTGGTAGGTGCCGGACAACTTCTGGCCGATGGTGATCACAAGACCTCATCCCCCGCTGCGGCGGCATCCTCATACACCTGCATAAAGCTGGCCGGGCTGGGCTGGCTGGTGCGGGGGCAGCTTGCTGTCGGCGGCCAAACGGGCAAAAAATTCATCCTTCGTCATCGTGCCGTCATCAAGCTGGGTGGTGCCATCTGCAAAGGTGACAGACAGCGGCACGACAAAGATGCCGGGGACGGACAGCTCCTCCGCAGTCAAATCGGCGGCGGAATCGGTAACAATACGGATCATGGCAGTAACTCCTTTATGGGCGTGCGGCAGCGCCGCATGTTGTTGACTGTTCAATAACTTATTCAGTATACCACAGCGCACCCGCCGTGTAAAGTGGGCAGCGGCATAGAAAAAGCCCCCTTGCGGGGGCGGATTCTGGCAAAATGACAGCGTGGAATGGATTTGTAGGGGCCGGACATGTCCGGCCCTCATCTTGAAGGCAGACGGTCGTTTGCGGGAAAGTTGCGGGCCGCATATATTCGGCCCCTACCGGGCGGCGTTTGTTTGAACCGAGCAATAATGGCACGCGGCCCGACAGGGATACTCCCCCCTACTCCTCGATGCCCAATAGCTCTGCGGCGGCATCCGGGTCAAGCTGCTGCACTGACTCCAGCTTGCGGGTGATGGCGCGGCTGCGCGGGCCGATCAGCTCCTCCAGATCGGAGCCGGTCTGGTTCAGGTGGCGCTGCATCTGCTGCAGGCCGGTGCCGAACTTTTCAAACTCGGTCTTGACTGCACCCAAAATCGTCCAGACCTCGCCGGAGCGCTTCTGGATCGCCAGCGTGCGGAAGCCCATCTGCAAAGCGTTGAGCAGTGCCGCCATGGTGGAGGGGCCTGCGACCGTGATCTGATACTCGCGCTGCAGCAGCTCGGTCACGCCGCTGGAGACGACCTCGGCATACAGCCCCTCAAACGGCAGAAACAGGATGCCGAAGCTGGTGGTGTAGGGTACCTCGATGTACTTGTCATGGATATCCTTTGCCTCAGCGCGCAGCACATTGTTCAGCGCCTTGCGCATCGCGTTCACTGCGGCTGCATCGCCGCGCTGCTGCGCCGCCTGCAGGTGGGCGTAGGTATCACCGGGGGAACTTGGCGTCAATGGGCAGCCAGACCGGGCCGCCCTGCCCCGGCAGCTTGACCGCAAATTCCACGCGGTTGGTGCTGCCGGGCACCGTAGCCACAACATTTTTCCTCATACTGGCCGGGGGCCAGGATCTGCTCAAGGATCGCGCCAAGCTGCACCTCGCCCAGTATGCCGCGGGTCTTTACCCCGGAAAGCACCTGCTTGAGGCTGCCGACATCGGCGGCGAGGTTCTGCATCTCGCCCAGACCCTTATAGACCTGCTCCAACTGGGCGCTGACCGTCTTGAACGAGTCATTGATCCGCTGCTGCAGCGTGTCCTGCAGCTTTTCCTCGACCGTGCCGCGTATCTCATCCAGCTTTTTGTTGTTGTCGGCACGGATCGTGTTCAGACCCTGCACCAGCGCACCGCGCACACTGTCCATCCGGGTGGCGTTGGAGTCCTCCAGATTTTTCAGGCGGTTTTCCATCATCGTCAGCTGGGCAAGCAGGGCATCGTTGGCCGCGCGCTGGCGGGCCGCCCCAGCGCGGTCGATGGCCTCCAGCCGGGCGGTGCTATTGGCTGCGCTCTGGCGCTGATTTTCGGCCAGCACGGCGGAAAAGTCGCGCAGCGTTGCGCTTGTGGTGCGGGCGCTCTCCCCCTGCATAGCGCGCAGCTGCTCGGCCAGCAGGTCGGTTTCGCTCTGCAGCACCGGCGTCACGGCGCGGACAAAATCGTCCGCTGTGTCGATCTTCTGCTCCGGTCCCGCGTTTTTACGCATGACCTTTGCCAGCACCACGGCCAGCAAAATATCCCCCGCTGCGGCCAGCACCAGCAGCAGATACAGTATCCAATCCATAGTCACCTCAGCGGATCAGCAGCAGCGCCGCACCGATACCGGCCAGCAATGCCGAGAATATTTCGGTCTCCCAGCTTTTGCGCTCAACACAGCGGGCACTGGGGTTGTACCAGACCTGAACGATCTTGCCCTTGTCCTTGTCATGCCTGAACCAGAAGGAGTCGTTCGTCTCCATCTCCAGCCGCCTGCCATCGGCGTGCAGCTCCACCAGATAGCGGTAGCCGCCGGCTGCCGCGCCGGGGCTGGTGGAGCCGGCCTTGCGGCATTCCAGTACGCGGGCGGGCAGCAGCACAGCCCCGCGCACGGTGCGGTATTTTTCCACAATCGCGGCTGCGGCCAGTGCAAAAAGCACCGTGCCCAGCACGCGGTAGACGATCAACAGTGTAGTCGGCATACGATTCTCCCTATAAAGTCAGTACTTCTATAGTACAACAATTTGGTGTTAAATGCAAGCGGTTTTGGCATTACTTTCGCACTTTAGAGTATTGACTTGCTTGGTCAAATTTGCTAGAATGTAGGGAGATACCAACTGCAAACAAAAGCAAATTTTACAAAGAAAGAGGTCGGCGCACCTGCGCCTGAACGCTATGCAGCAAAATGAACGTAATACCGCCCTGTATGAGGCGATCCTGCGACTGAACACGCTTGAGGAATGCATCCGCTTTTTTGACGACCTGTGTGCCGTGACAGAGCTGCGCACGATGGAGCAGCGCTATGCCGTGGCCGGGTGCCTTTTGCAGGGCAAGGTCTACAGCGAGATCCGCCGGGAGACGGGTGCCTCCAGCGCCACCGTCAGCCGTGTAAACCGTATGCTGAACTACGGCACCGGCAGCGTGGCCGAGAGTGTGCGCGAGGATCTTGCCGCGCAGGGCATCCCCGCCGATGCTGAAAAATAAAGGAGGCTTCTGTCATGTCCGTTTCTATCCGGGATTTCGGCAAGTCCACCACCGGCCAGACTGTCAAGCTGGCGGTGTTGAAGAATGAGTTTATTGAGGTACAGCTGCTCAGCTACGCCGCTGTCATCCACCGCATCCTTGTGCCGGACCGCAAGGGCAACCCTGTGGATGTTGTGCTGGGCTACCCCACCGCTGCCGACTATGAGCTGAACACCGACAGTATGGGTGCGGCCGTGGGCCGGTTTGCCAACCGCATTGCGGGCGCGCAGTTCCCGCTGTATGAGGAGATCGTCCATGTGACGCCCAACGAGAACGGAAACTGCCTGCACAGCGGCCTGCACGGCTTTAACCACTACGCTGTTTGATGTTGCGCTGACCCCCGGCGAGACCGACAGCGTGACGATGACGGCGTTCAGCCCTGCCGGGACGGACGGTTTCCCCGGCAATCTGGAGCTGAAGATCCGCTACAGCCTTGCCAAGAGCGGGCTGGTCATCCGCTACACTGCCACGACCGATGCGCCGACTGTCTGCAACATGACGAACCACAGCTATTTCAACCTGAACGGTCACGCCAGCGGCAGTGCGCTGGGCCACCGCGTAACAGTGGACGCCGATGCCTACCTTGAGGCCGATGCGCCGAGCATCCCCACCGGGCGCAAGCTGCCGGTCAAGGGCACCCCGATGGACTTCACCGAAGAAAAAAGACCCTTGGGCTGGACATCGGCGCGGATTTTCACCCCGCTGACCGATTGCTGCGGCTACGATCAGTGCTATGTCATCCGTGACAGCGGCCTGCGCCACGCCGCCTGGGCAGTCGGCCCCGAAACCGGCATCCGCATGGAGGTCCTGACCACCCTGCCCGGTATGCACCTGTACACAGCCAACTTCCTGAAGCCCGTGACCGAGGGCAAGGACGGCGCCCATTACACTGTGCGGGATGCAGTCTGCTTTGAGACCGAGGATTTCCCCGATGCACCGAACCACCCGAACTTCCCCGATACCACGCTGCTGCCCGACCAGCCCTACAGCTCCACCACGATCTACCGCTTTGATGTAGCGCCGATGTAACCGCATAACAAAACCGCCCTGCATGTTTTTTCGTGCAGGGCGGTCTTTTTTACTTCTCTTTGCTCAGCAAAATTCTGTCATTGTCCAGCGCATGGCCGACATTCTCGGCAAAGCGGTTGAGCAGGCCGTCCACCGTTGTGTGGGCGCGCTCCTCGCCGCCGATGTCCAGCACGATACGGCCGTGGTCCATCATCAGCGTGCGGTTGCCAAGGGTGAGTGCATCGTGCATGTTGTGGGTGATCATCAGACAGGTCAGGTGGTTTTCGGCCACGATCTTCTTTGTCAGCTCCAGCACCTTATCCGCCGTGGCGGGGTCGAGGGCGGCGGTATGCTCGTCCAGCAGCAGCAGCTTGGGTGTGACGAGGGTCGCCATCAGCAGGGTCAGCGCCTGACGCTGCCCGCCGGAGAGCAGCCCCACCGGCTGCTTCATCCGATCCTCCAGCCCAAGGCCAAGCTCGGAGAGCCTTTCGGCAAAGAGCGCGCGGTCCTTGCGGGAGATGCGCGAGAAGGACGAGGTATGCCCGGACGCCCGCAGAAAGGCCAGCGCAAGATTTTCCTCGATCGTCATATGGGGGGCTGTGCCGCGCAGCGGGTCCTGAAACATCCGCCCGATAGCCTTGGAGCGCTTGAAATCCGGCAGGAAGGTGATATCCTTGCCGTCCAGCGTGATCGTGCCGGTATCGGCGATGAACTCACCGGCGATGGCGTTGAAAAGCGTGGATTTTCCCGCACCGTTGGAGCCGACGATCGTGGCGAAATCTCCCTGCGCCAAATGGAGATCCACCCCCTGCAGCGCCACCTTCTCATTGACGGTGCCGGGATTGAAGGTCTTACCGATATTTTTCAGTTCAAGCATGGCGGGCGGCCTCCTTTCCGGCATGGGCGCGGCGGCGGCGGAAGGCTGCCTTGGCGCACAGCGCCGGTGCCGCGATGGCCAGCGCCACGATGATGGCAGAGATCAGCTTCAGACATTCAGAGGGGACATTGGCACGCAGCGCCAGCGCGATAATAAAGCGGTAGATCACGCTGCCCGCCACGGCGGCCACAGCCTTGACCCACATGCCGCCGCGGCCGAAGAGCGTCTCGCCGATGATGAGGGACGCCAGACCGATAACGACCATGCCGGTGCCGAGGTTGATGTCGGCAGAGCGCTGGTACTGCGCCAGCACCGCACCGGACAGCGCCGTCATGGCGTTGGCAATGCAAAGCCCCACTGTGACGGTGAAGGCCGTGTTGATCGAGGAGGCGCGCACCATGTCGGGGTTATCACCGGTGGCGCGGATGGACAGGCCCAGCCGGGTACCCAGAAACGCGATGAGCAGGGCACAGACGGCCACCGTGATAGCCACTGCGACCAGCAGCTTGGCGGGGGCACCCTCGCCAAGCGCGCCCTGCGCCGCCGTAAAGATGGTCACGGTCTTGAGCATCGGCACATTGGAGGAAAAGCCCATGACCGCAAGGTTTACCGTGTACAGCCCCGTGTTGGTGATGATGCCCGCCAGAATGGAGGGCACTGCCAGCCCGTCTGCAGAAACGCCGTGACAAAGCCTGCGGCGGCACCGGCCAGCATGGCCAGCGGCAGCCCCAAAAATGGGTGGCCGGCCACAGCGGCGGTGGCCGAGACGAACGGCACAGCCCAGTGTGAAAGCGCCGTCGGTCGTCATATCGGCGATGTTCAGCACGCGGAAGCTCAGGAACAGCGCCATCGCAACCAGCGCGTAGATGAAGCCCAGCTCCAGTGCATTCAGCACGGTGGCAACGGTAAACATAGGGTGACTTCCTCTCTAAAAGTAATGGTACAGTCTATTATACAAACAATGTAGGGGCGGATTCCATATCCGCCAGCGGGCTGCGGCTGCGCAGGCATCCCGGGCGCATATAGAATGCGCCCCTACGGTCTTTTCCCGGAGGGTTTATTCCGCCGTGGTGACCTCAACGACCTTACCGGCCAGCTTGTTGAAGGCGCTGGTAGTCAATGCCCAGCGCGGCGGCGGTCTCGGTGTTGACGGTGATGATGCCGCCGTCCATGACATGGTACTCAGGCACAGTGCCGGTCTCCAGAACCTCCAGCGCCATATCGGCGGTGTAGGTGCCCAGCTCGGTATAGTTGACGCCGCAGGTGGCGAAGGCGCCTGCCGTGACAAAGCTGTCCGCGCCGGTATAGAACGGGATGCCGCCCTTGGTCAGCGTTCGAAACGGCAGCGGCTGCTGCCATGACCACATTGTCGGTCGGGGTAAAGACGGCATCGACCTGACCGACCAGGCTGGAGGCAGCGGTCATGATCTCATCGTTGGTGTTGCCGGTCTTTTTTCAACATAGGAGATGCCTTTGGCATCGAGGTAGGCCTTTGGCCTCGGCGATGGGGGTTGCGGAGTTTGCCTCGGGTTGGGTAAAGAGCAGGCCGACCGTCTGGATGTCGGGTCTGCACAGCAAACATCATATCCATGATGGACTGGGTGTTCAGCGCATCGGAGGTGCCGGTCACATAGTCAATGTCGGTCAGGTCGGCGGCAGCGGGGTCGGAGATCGCCGCATAGATGACCGGGGTCTTGGTGGACTCGCAGGCGGTGGTCATGCACTGGGCGGCCAGCGTAGCGATGGGGATGACCGCATCATACCCATCGGAGACGACCTGCGTGCCGATCTGGTTCAGCGTTGTGGCGTCATTCTGGCCGTTGAAGTCCTTGTACTCGATTGCAATGCCCTTCTCGGCAGCCTTGGCGTCCAGCTCGGCCTCGATCGCCACGCGGATCTCATCGAGGCTGGCATGATCCAGCTGCTGCACAATGGCAACCTTGTAGCTCTTGGCAGCGGTATCGGCTGTGCTTTCTGCGGCGGAGGCAGTTGCCTCGACAGCGGCGGAAGAAGCGGTGGTATCGGCGGTGGAGCCGCAGGCGGCCAGGGTGGTCATCATAGCGGCGGCGGACAGAACAGCAACAAACTTTTTCATGGTAAATTCTCCTTTATTTGTAAAACAGGTAATGTTGTGGTTGTAGGGGCGGACATTGACCGCCCGCGGACTCATTTTACAAATTCAGGCTTGCCATCGTTCTTTCATCAGGCTCATTTTCATGCTTCCCTCTCCCCTCATGCTTGAAAACAAAACTGCCCCCTGCACAGAATCTCTCCTGTGCAAGGGCAGATAAAACAAATCTGTGGTGCCACCTTGCTTGCCGCTGCTATGTATCGCGGCCACTCTGTAGGGAACCAACATTCCCCTGCTCTGTAACGGGAGCTGCCCGTCAACGGATACTGCGGATCACTCCGTTTCCCCGTGCCCTCCGCGAACCATTGTGCAGACCCGCTCTGTGCCCCTGTTCCCAGCCCCCGGGGGCTCTCTGTGACTGCGCTGTCTGTTTTACTTTCGCTTCATTGGTTTAAAGCATTTATACCACACCTGCGGGCGTTTGTCAACACCCAATTTCATTTTTTAGGCAATACCGCATAATTCTAAGTGCCGATACGGCGAGCGAGGTGCGGCAGATGCTAAGCCAAAAGCGCAGATAATACTTTTTGTGTATTATCGAGCATTTTGGCAACGCAGATGCCGTGCCGCACACCGAGCCGCAGCGAGGCGCTTCGGAGCGCAACCGCCGCTTGCGGCGGCTCTTGGCGCGGAGATCCGCCGGAGCGGTGCTTAAGCCGTCAGGCGGGAATTGTGCGGTATTGCCTTTACTCTGCATCCGCAGTTTCCGGCGAAGCCATGTTGTTTTTGTCCAATACAAACAGCTTTTGCACCTGCTCGCCCACGGGGGCATCGGCATCCTTCAGCAGGCAGCGCTTGCGCAGGTAGGGGCCTGTCCTCCCCGTCCAGCGCCAGCAGCATATCTTTTCCGCGCAGGGCGTCGCTGCCCAGGTACTCGGTCAGGCTGTCGGCATCCCAGGCGGTCTCGGTATCGTCGGGCGTAAAGCTGCCGGCGTTGCTCCATGTGCCGTAGACGGCCGCGATGGAGCAGACCTTATCCGGCTCCTCATCCTCCTCACGCGGCTGGTCATCCAGCTCTGCCTGCAGTGCGGCGGCCATGCTGCCCTCCTGCTGCATTGCGCTGGATTCATCGGTAAAAGAGCAGGACGCCATCCTCCGGATCGCTGCGCAGCAGCTGTTTGGCATCGTAGAGCGGCAGCTCCTCCTGGCTGCTGATGTTCAGCGTGCCCTGCAGACCGCAATACAGGCGGGTCGCCTTGGCGTACTCTCCTCCAAGGAACCGCTCCATCTGGCGGGGATATTTTGCCATTGCGGCCTTGAACCAGTAGACGGCATCGGCGGGCGTGCCGCTGCGCATCGCCTGCGCGGCCTGTGCGATCTCCTCCTCCGGGGGCCTTGCTGCTGTTGTCAGCCAGCACCGAAAGCGCCCGCGCGACCGTTGCGCGGCGGGCATCGGCCCCAAGCCCCACGGCATGAAGGGCACCGGGGTGGCTGGCACGGACCTGCTGCCACAGGGTGCGGGCGCTGTCGCGCTCCGCCGCAGGCAGCGCCGTCAGGTAGCCGCTCAGGCTTGCGGCATTGCCGGTCTGCAGGTAGTCGTCCAGCAGCATGCCGGCGGCTGCGCCGTCGGGCACACCCAGCACCCGGACCCCGGTGCTGTACAGCCGGTCGATCAGCGCGGCACGCAGCTCGCTGCCGTGCAGGTTGTCGGTATCGGCCAGATAGACGCGGTAGTCATCCGGCCCAAAGTCCGAGGCATCGAGCGGGTAGGTCATATCCACACGGTGGAGGTAGCGGTTGTTGTATACCTCAACGGGGTCGTCCACACCGGCGGTCTCGCGGGTGGCGATGACCAGCTCACCCGCGGCCTCTGCGGCGGCGGTCTCCGGCGTGGCGGCAATGACCTCCTCGGCGGTCTTGTCGTTGTAGAGGAAATCCTGCAGCGCCTTGATGTTCACCACCCAGTCCGGGTCATACATCAGGCGGTTATCCATGCCGGTGCGCACACCGTAGGTGCCCTGCAGCGGCAGCGACATCTGCTGCACATCACAGCCCAGAAAGCCCGGCAGCTGCACCAGCAGCGCGGCGATCTCGGTCTTGGTAAAGTTCGTCTGGATCAGCGGCAGCACCGTGTTGAGCAGGTTGTCCAGCTCCATGACGCTGGCGTTTTTGACCTGATCCAGCACGGCCTTAATGACAGTGCGCTGGCGCTCGACACGCTTCCAGTCGTTGTCGATCTTGCGCAGACGGGCGTACTGCAGCGCCGTGTAGCCGTCAAAGTGGTTCAGGCCTGGGTCCACATGGTTGACGATCAGCATGGAGTTGGAGGGCACCTCCCAGTTCAGTGCCTTGGCCTCCATCTCGGTGATGTCGATATCGACACCGCCCACGGCGTTGACGATCTGAACAAAGGAGTTGAAGTTGACCCGGACAAAGTGGTCCACCTCAATGTTGTAGCATTCCTCGACCGTTTTCATCGTCAGCTTGGGGCCGCCGTAGCGGAAGGTGTGGGTGATCCAGTCGTACTGATCCTCATAGCCGTCCAGCAGGATCGGCACGCCGGTGCCGCGCTCGATGGAGACAAGGCGGATGACATGATCCTTGATGTCCATCGACACGAGGATCATACTGTCAGCACGGGCATCATCACTGAACTCGGTCGTATCCTCCGTGCCGTCGAGCTGGTTCAGGTGGGTAAAGGCATCGGCGTCATTGACGGCCTCTGTGCGCTCGTCCGTGCCGATGAGCAGGATATTCAGCACATCCTCGTCGGCAAAGGGGCTGCCCTCGGGCACGGCCATATCCTTTTCGGTGTGGGTCAGGCCGGTTCCGTCCAGATCCTGATCTTCCTCGGCACCGATCTCGCCCATCTCGCTGACGCTGCCGTCATTGTAGCGCAGCAGGTCAAGCTTGCCGTTGACATACAGGAACGCCGTCACCGCCAGCAGCACCACGATGCCCAGCGCGACCACGGCCGCGCGGCCGCCCTTGGGCAGCCGGCGCCAGCGGCTCTGCTTTGGCCGGGCTTCCTCGGCCGGTGTATCGTTTTTCGTTTTCAATTCGTTCATTTTTACTTTCCCCTACCCTCTGCGGATGTTACCTTTTTATGCGCCGCCCCACGGCGCGGATGTCGCAGCTGTAATACAAAAATGCCATGCCGGAAAACAGCGTCAGCCCCAGCGCGCGCCATGTGAACCAGCCGTGCTGGATGCTGTGGGTGCGCAGCACGATGAACCACGCGGGGGTCATCAGGGTGCAGAGCAGCAGCGGCAGCGCACGGATAAGCGGCTGCCTGCCGCGGATGCTCAGCACAAACAGCGCGGCCAGCAGCACAAGGGCGGCAGCAAGCGGCCAGAGCAGCCGCCGCTCGTTCAACGCATTGTATACAAATGCAAAAATATTACCCCATGTTAATTCCATCCCGTGCCATGTATCGGCGGCGGTGCGCACCCCCACCTGATGCAGCGCATCGGCAATAACATTCTGTCCGGTGACAAGCCCCGCCAGCACCCACTTGGACGCCCAGCAGAGCAGATACCCCACGCCCCAGCAAAGGCTGCCGCCCACCACAACGCCGCACTGCGGCAGACCGGCGCAGGCGCTGCTGCGGCTCCAGCAACCAGCAGACCAGCGGCAGCCCCAGCGTAAGGATCGGCGTGACCAGCAGATCGCAGAAAGCCGTTGCCGCCCCCAGCACCAGCAGCGCAAGGCAGAGGGCATCGCTGCGGCGGGGCTTGGCCAGCACCCAGACGCAGCCCGCGTAGCCAAGAGCAAAGCAGGTAAAAATACTGCACCTGATGCGGCACCCAGAACGCCGTGACCAAAAAGCTGGCTGACGGCAAACCAGAGGCAGGCCCCGCAGCCCGCAGCGGCGGCGCAGCAGCCACAGCACGGCGGCCAGCAGCGCCAGCAGCACGGCATACTGCACGATGCGCACGCCGGTGATCGTTGTGACCAGCAGCAGCGGCCGCAGCCAGATCAGATAGCCGTGCCAGTACCGCGCGTAGGAGAAGGGCACCAGCGCGGGCGCATCGGTGCGCTGCGCGCCTGTGCTCAAGTCCTTTTCTATGTACCATTGCAGGTCCTCGGCCAGTGTTTCAAAGTTATCGACATTGTAGGCCGTGTTCGTCATCATGGCCGTCAGCGGCGGGGCCTCATCGGCGGAGGCCGCCTCAAACAGCATGACGGTGTCGGTGTAGTTGTCCATCTGGAACAGCTTAAAGCCGAAGTATTCCGGATACAGCCCTTCCTCGGCAATCGTCTGCGCGGAAGTATACACATGGTCGCGCACCGGCCCGCCGGGCAGGGCATACGCCGCCAGCAGCAGCGCAAACAGCACCGCCAATGTGGCGGCAAAGGCCCCCAGCGCCCGCAGGGCAAAGGGCGGCTTTTGGTTTTGCGGGTTTGCCATACGGCACCTCTTTCACACAAAAATGCAGTATAATTATAAAACAAAACTCCCGCGGTTTCAACCGTGGGAGTGTGAAATGTTTATGGCGGGGAAAAACTGGAAATCCATCCGGCAGCCTTACCCACCATGTCGGTCTGCCGCGACACCGAAAGGACGATGCCCATCTCGCCGAGCAGCATGAGCAGGCTTGTGCCGCCGGACGAGAAAAACGGCAGACTGATGCCGGTGTTGGGGATCGTGTTCGTCACGACCGCGATGTTGAGAATTGCCTGCAGAATCACCTGCACCACAAAGCCCACGGCCAGCAGCGCGCCGAATTTATCCCGCGCCCGCACCGCAATCGACATTCCGCGCAGAAGCAGCAGCAAGAACAGCGCCACCGCCAGCGCCGCGCCGATAAAGCCCAGCTCCTCGCACAGAATCGAGAAGATAAAGTCATTCTGCGGCTCCGGCACATACAGGTACTTCTGGCGGCTGTTGCCCAGTCCCAGCCCGGCCAGCCCGCCGGACGCAATGGCGTAAAGGCTCTGTATCGTCTGGTGGCCCTCGCCCAAGGGGTCGGCAAAGGGGTCACGCCAGCTGGCCAGTCGGTCCGTGGCGTAGGGCACCAGCTGCGGCAGCAGCACCACCGCCGCCGCAATCGCCGCCGCGCCCAGACCCGCCCGCCAGCGCAAACCACTTCAGCCCCGTACCGCCCACAAACATAAGCACCGCCCCGATTGCAAGGATGAGCAGCGTGCCGGAGAGATGCGGCTCCAAGCAGCATCAGCACCGCCACAACGCCCAGAATCACCGCAAACGGCAGCACCCCGGTGGAAAACGACCGCATTCGATCATGATTCAGCGATATAATATGGGAAAACACCAGCACCACCGCAAACTTTGCGATCTCACTGGGCTGCAGCGTGCCCAACCCGGGCAGCACCAGCCACCGCTTGCAGCCGTTGTACTCCGGCATAAAGAGAACGACCGTCAGCAGCGCCAGCGACAGGGCCAGCACCGGCCAGGCCAGCTTGTGCCAGATGTGGTAGTCCACCAGACTGGCCGCGTACATAGCCGCCGTGCCCCAGCGCCGCAAACAGCAGCTGCGGGCGGATGTAGGTATAGGCATCGCCGCGGCGATAGAGCGCCACCGCATACCCGGCCGAGAACAGCATAAGCAGCCCATAGCTGAGCAGCAGCAGCAAAAGGATAAGAAACGGCACATCGAAGGTGGGCAGCGCGCCGCCGCCCGCGCCCGTACCCTGCGCACATTTCAGCCATAACAAAAGCCCCCTGCGCAGAGTGTACGCAGAGGGTCGCGGTTTTTTCTTTATCGCTGCTTTCAGGCCGGACAGCGCGTAGCCGCTGTCGCCGTTTTGCACGCTCTGGGAGCTGGCCTCGTAGCAGGCCCGCAGCACGTCCATGTTAGGCTGCGGGGCGTCCGGGTCGGTGATGGCGCCGGTGGCCAGAGCCTCGTTGTAGTTGTCGATGATCTGGCCGCAGATGCGTTTCCGGTCGCGCAGCGGGGTCATCAGGTTGGCCATCCACTGCTGGTACATACCGTCACAGCTGCTGCCGTGGTCGGCAAACAGGAAGTAGTATTCCTGCTCGACCTCAAGCGGCGAGGCCCGATGCTCGTAGTAGTCTGCCAGTGCGCTGCGCTTCTTGTCGGTGGAAAAAGCCGCGAATGTCATCGAGGCCCCGGGGGAACAGCTCCGGGTTGCGGATCCACTTGGTAAGCCTCCACCGGGATCTTCAGCGCATCGAAAATATCCAGAAAATCCTCGAGCGTGATCTTCATTTCGCCCTTTTCCCACTTTTGTATCGTGCGCTTGTCCCGACCGAGGCGTTCCGCCAAGGCACGCTGCGAAACCCCCGCGTCCTGACGCGCTGCAACGATTGCCTCTGCCACGCGTATTCGATGTTCGACCATACTTTCCAACTCCCCTTCTTTTGAACGCAAATCGCCGCCGGGGAGCCCTGTTGCAGGCGGCGCATAATGTACCGCCAAACTTCCCGGTCACTGGCTGTGTACTTTGTACACCGGGATGTGGTATAGTGAAAAAAAGCCGATATTCCATCATCTTCCGGTGATGTAACCATTTTACATTCTTTTCCATTTATTGTCAATCTTTTCACCTGTACATATCGTATAACAATTCAAAAAAAGCAGGTGAAAATCGTGTACATCTACCTCGCTGTCCGCCAAGAGTTGTCCACCCCGAAACAGGCCCCTATGCTACCTTTGGCATCCTTGCCCTGCGTCTTGAGGCCGGCCAGTGGCAGAAGGTCTGCCTTACCGCGGATGTGTCAACTTCCCGCAGCTTTGCCGCCGACCTGGCCGACCGCTGTACCGCAGGCCAGCTTGACCCGTGCCAGCTGAACGATGTAATCGAGGATGCACTGGCTTTTTAGGGGCATATTAATAGTTGCGGGGGTTCTTGATGGCGGCCTGCCAAAATTCCCACCACAAAAAGTACCCTAAAATATCGCTTATTACCGCTATTTTTGTGCCATTTCGTTCCATCCCCGCGTTCATTATTCTGGGGGTTCCTGCACAATTTTTCCTACACGAATTTGCGCATCAGCCCCCGCACCTTCCCTCTCACACTGAACGGTACAATGGTTCTGCATCAGTTTCCGCTTGTCACTGACCGCATTGCACTGGCAAACGGAACCCTGTATCTGGATGGCACCTTTCAGGAGGGCAAGCCGGAGATCGTCCGCAACCGGCTCTCGGTCAGGTATGACCCAAAAAGCTCCGCAGCCCACCCATTGGCTGCGGTTTCTGTCCGACCTGCTCTACTCGGAGGACATCCCCACGGTGCAGGAGTTCATTGGCTACTGCCTGATTCCCAGCAACAATTCTGGAGTATTCGTTCATAAAATGTTCTCCTCTGACACGGTATCGTCAGAAATGAATTTCAAAATTTCCTCAAAAGACCGTTTGCTGGACATCATTGCCTTTAAAAGCTAAAGAGCCCACACAAACCGCAGACGCACCCTCGAATTATCTTGGGTGCTGTCTGTGGTTTAGGATGGGCTTCGCTTTATAACTTCTTTTCTGCACTTCAACTCATTTTAAGTTATAATACAGAATTCAAGTTAAGATTTGCCGTGAATCACTTTTTTCTTTACCATGCAGCGTTTCTTAAAGAACGAAATGACGCCATCTTTATTATGGCCTCAATAGGCCATTAGAGTTGCATTTCATTTTCATTAACATTCTAAGTCTATCATACATTTCTATAACAATACCAACGCCCACTAAAGTCACACCAATTCCTATCCACCCAAGAATCACCGGGTTAGAAATCAGCTTAGAAAAAACTTTATGCGAAACTGATAAGGTAAAAAGCTGTAAGCACGTATATGTCACACCATGTTTTCCAATAAATTGCAGTCCTTTGTTTCCCGGAAGTTTGCTAAATAGAATTGTCCATAAAATGGCACCCGTAAAAGCAATTACATAATAAAAAATATATGCTAAAGCACCGGTCCCATAGCACCGAATTGATAAATTAATACCGGCATTCTGTTTTATTGCTACCAGATATACAAGTAATATTATGGTAGTTATCACGGTTTTCCATTTTTACTTACAGAATCGCATGATAGATTTTTTAAAATAATAACCCCCCGCACATAATCAGAGCTGTCACCGGAACAGTATCCACACTCCATGGCAATAAAATCGGGCAAAATGTTAGTATATATCCAGAAACAAAAAGCAATAATAATAAACCATCTTCTTTTTCCGACTCTTTAAGAAGCAATAAAACATTAAATATGTTAGAAACATTGATGTCAAAAAACCATAATGTAGAATCATATGATTGCAAAAAAAAACACATTGTTAGAAAAATCATCCGGGTAAAGCATATACCGACTATATAATAAGCCCATCCATTTATTAGCAGCACTTCTATCAAAATCATCTGGAGTCATTGGTATAAATGCATCAATCAAAACCAATAAAGTTCCATACGAAAAATACGGAATCAACAACCGCTTTGCTTTCCCAAGCAAAAAACTTTGGAAACCCATTGTTTTTATCTTTAAAAAATATATCCAGAGAGGAAATAAAAAAACACCGCCATATAAGAAGCAGTTATCCACACCAGATGTATTAATTCGCAGACGAATGACTCCAAATAACCGCAAGCATCATTGCGCCCTTCAATGAATCTATCCATTCAATTCTTTTATTATTTTTTAACTTTTTCCATACCAACAGTACTCCTTATAGGAAACGCCGTTGTAAGTGCCTTTACCACCAGGCAAATAGTCAACCTTCCAACATGTTAAAATGGTTGTTTTTATGGCAGTAATGCTTAGATTCTTATCTTACTCTCGCCGCACTTTCGACCACCCATATTGCCACATAACCATGAATAGTCTCAGGCAACATGCATTACAATATATCGTTCTTATTCCACATGACAAATCTATTATCTTTGATTCTAACATTTAGCAAGACAAATAGCAAGTTCACATTCTATCCGCGTTTCATTTTATTCCGTCACCCTATCATTCACCACACCATCCTTGGCTTGGATGTCAGTGCAATCAAGTCAGTCCGCATTAACAGCGGCTACACATATAAGATGACAGTGCTTGCCCATGTTGCAATTTTTCCGCACACATGATATAATAAATTTACATTTGATTGTCGAAATGGCACGCCTTGTCTGCGGAAGATGCGGAAACAACCAAGAATTGCTCAACCGCCCGCCCGATGCCTCCCAAGGCCGGCTGTAAAAGCAGTTTTCATATCAAAAGCATCTGCTCTTGCTGTCCTATAGATGCCGTATTATAGATTTTTCAAAGGCTGCAGATACCTGAACTATTATAATTCATTGTACAAATTATCTAAGGAGATTGTCTGATGACAAAACACGCCTCGACGGGGGTTTGAACACGACCTTCTTTTGCGCATTGTTAAGCTTTTAAATGTTACCATGATTACAATACCCTTTGCTTTGTGCTGGTTTCTTTACTATGCACAACGTACAGAGGCTCCTTTTCTATGCGAAAGGAAACTACCTCATAATAGCACTTTTTTTGTAGTACTATACACTGTTTTCGGTCGCGTGTATGATGCTTTCCCTAATGTCTATGCAGCGGATTGCTGAGGTAGTGTACGAGCAATTTCTCGCAGCAGCCGTCAGTGATTTTGTTATGTATATTGTAATTTGGCTGCTCACCAAACACTTGCCCAATATTCTCCCCCGGCGTTGTTGCGCTTGGCGGTCAGGTGCTGCTTTCCACCGTGTGGGCAACCTATGCCCACAAATGGTATTTTTTTGCCGTATTCCTCCACAGACTACTGCCGTGATTTACGATGGCCGCCAAGGGATTGAACGCCTGATCGGTCAGTATGGCTTAGATAAAAAGTATGATGTCCAACTCGCAATCAGCGCTGAGGACTGCATTGCAAAACTTGGCAATCCTAGATGGTATGGAAACGGTCTTCATGAGCGGCATTCATAGTCACGACAGAAACATTATTCTCAAATATTGCATCGACAAAGGGCATCAATGTTTTTGTGATTCCGCGTATTGGCGATACGATTATGTCCGGTGCACACCATATGCATGTTCCATCTGCCGATGCTGCGTGTGCGCCGCTATAACCCGCAGCCAGAGTACCTATTTGTAAAGCGCGTGTTAGATGTTGTCATCTCCCTATTCGCTTTGGTAATCCTGAGTCCAATTTTTCTTGTTACTGCAATCGCAATCAAAGTTACAGATCACGGGCCTGTGTTCTATAAACAAACCCGGTTGACAAAAGATGGAAAAAGTTTGATATTCTGAAGTTTCGCAGTATGCGTGTTGATGCCGAAAAAGACGGTATAGCAAAGGCTTTCTTCTGGCGAACACGATGACCGCATTACGCCGGTAGGGCGCGTGATTCGTGCTTGCCGAATAGATGAATTACCGCAGTTGTTAAATCATATTGAAGGGCGATTTGAGCATCGTTGGCCCTCGGCCAGAGCCCGGAAATTGCGGCGCAATACTGTGCAGAAATGCCGGAATTCGCACTCAGACTACAGGCAAAAAGCGGGTCTGACGGGATATGCGCAGGTTTACGGCAAGTACAATACAGCCCCATATGACAAGCTTACAATGGATTTAATGTATATCGCACATCCAAGCATTATAGAAGATCTAAAAATCATGCTTGCAACGGTTAAAATCTATTTGTACCGGAAAGCACTGAAGGTGTTGCAGAAGGCACTACAACTGCAATGGATGAACAAAACAACGATCTGGTACACTTATGACTATGTGCCAATCTGAATCAAGAAGGGAGACATAAGGCATCTGTGAGTGTGGATGAATGTAAGAAATACTCCGTTCTCATGTCTGTTTATAAAAAAAGAAAATCCTGCGCATCTGCAGCAGGCGGTGGAAAGCATTCAGGCGCAGACAATTCCAACAGACAACTTTGTACTGGTCTGCGACGGCCCTTTGACCCAGGAATTGGATGCAGTTGCAGAAAAGCAACAGGAAATGGGCAATTGCTTTCATGTTGTTCGTCTTCCGCAAAATAAGGGCTTGGGCAATGCACTAAACTATGGCATTCATTTTTGCAAAAATGAGTTGGTTGCACGTATGGACCAGCGATGATGTGGCATACCCAAATCGCTGTGAGAAGCAGCTTTCTCTGTTTAATGTTCACCCGGAAGTCAGCATCTGTTCTGGCACAGTTGAAGAATTCACAGCCGATATACAGGTAGTAGACGCAAAGCGTATGCTGCCAGAAACAGATGCGGAGATTCGAGTATTTGCAAAAAAGCGCAATCCCTTTAATCATCCATGTGTAATGTACAAGAAATCTGCTGTTGAGGCAGTAGGATCCTATCAAGACTTCTACCTGTTAGAGGATTACTATCTTTGGCTGCGGATGCTTATGGCAGGTTATCAGGGCTACAATTTACAAGAGCCGTTGCTTCATATGCGTGCTGGTGCGGATATGTACCTGCGAAGGTCCGGATGGGCTTACGCAAAATCCCAAATGAAGCTATTTGGATTTATGCGGGATAATGGCTTTATCACTGAAGGCCAGTATACAATAAGTTGCCTCATTCGTAGTGGTGCCGCGCTAGCGCCAAATTGGTTGCGTAAGTTGGCGTTTGAGAAAGTTCTGCGAGGATAACAGAAGAGCACACGCAGCCAACAAAAAGCAAACACCTATATGGGAGGCCGAATGTGATAACGGTACGAATTAAAGGCGGCTTGGGAAACCAAATGTTTCAGTATGCGGTAGGATATGCACTTGCCACACAGGCGGCGGATGAGGTTTGCTTTGATCCTGCTTTCACTCCTACCATGACTGCACGCAGCTATAAACTTCCTTTACTCCGGGTACAGACGGCAAATAAAGCTAACACCTCATGCCTTCCCACCATTGCAAAAGTCTTAAAGAATCCCTATATCAACAAAGCGTGCAGAATGTTAAAGCTTGGCCACCACACAAGCGGGAGACTTTTTATATTATCTTGAAGTTGATGAATCATTCCACCCAGAAGTACTGGCATTGGGCGGCAAGAATGTATATTTAGATGGTTATTTTCAGTCACCGCACTATTTCGAGTCATACCGTAAAAGAACTTCTCACACAATTGCAGCCCAATTACTTGCCAGCGGACTCTTACATGGCACAGTTAGCGCAAATTAAAAGTTCCTGCTCTGTTGCGGTACATGTACGTCGCAGCGACTTTAAAAGCAGATCGCAGTCCGTTCCATTACCTTTTTGGCGGCAGACTACTACCGTGAAGCATTGGCCTTCACATGCGCGCAAAACTGTCTGTTCCCGAGTTTTTTTGGTTTACAGATGATTTCGAATGGGTAAAGGCTCATTTCCCTGCAGATGAACACACGCATTTTGTAGAACTTCATACGCAACACTGTGACATTGATGATATGATGCTGATGAAGCATTGCCACCATATCATCACCGCAAATAGCACCTTCAGCTGGTGGGCAGCATGGCTAAATGAGCACCCGGACGCACTAATAGTTGTACCCGGAAAGCCGTATGGAAATCCAGATATGTTGCCTTCTTCGTGGATCAAACTCTGAGGAATTCCTTTATGAAAGTAATTCAAATCATGGACAATCTGGAAAACTGACGGTGGTGTCAACAGCGTTGTTTATGACCTTTGCCAAGCACAACGCGTGCTTGGTGCAGATGTCTCCTTAATTGGTATAATGGACCGGGGCAACAGTAACAATGAGCAGGTACAGGCATTGCGTGCATTAGGCGTTTCCGTCCACTGTCTGGGTGCCAAAAGCAAACCTGATGCGCTGCTACGGTATGTTTTTTGCCCTTCGCAACCTGATTTATGAAATCTCTGGTGGAGAAACTGTTATTTGCAATCTGCACCTGAAACTCAGCGTACTGATGGGTACGATGGCAGCAGTAGGTCTGTCAAATGTTGTCTGCATTGAAACCTACCACAACACTTACCATCACTATTGGCTGCAATACAATCTGTGCAAATTTATGATTCGCGAATATATCTGCGTTTCGGAAACAGCATACAAAGAAATGCAGCTGCGTTTCCATACGCCGAAACATAAGCTGTGCGCCATCCCCAACGGCGTTAACCGTTGTGGGAATTCGAGCCCAGATGGGAAACATCAAAGAAGGGAAATCAGAAACTGTCAACTTTGTATCCGTTGGACGCATGAGTTATGAAAAAAATCTTATAATTCCTGTGCAAGCGTTTGCACAGATGCAAAAGGAAAATGTAACTTATACTGTCATCGGCGATGGCCCACAAAGAGACGAACTGGCAAGCATTGCAAAAGGGTCACGAAAACATTCGATTCCTCGGCAGTTTGCCGCGTACGCAGGTTATTCCGGCGATTGCCCAAGCGGACTTGGTAATCCTGCCTTCCCTTTGGGAAGGCAGATCTATTTTCTATGCTAGAAGCGATGGCACAAGACAAGCCGTTGATCCTTTCGGATGTGCCTGGCCTTCGCACGGTTTTTGATGAATCACCCTTGAACGAAAAAAGAATCTTTCCGTGTTTGCCGTTTCGGCTATCTAGTACGCACTTCGGATCTACAGGCCTATATCAACTGCATTCATCACTTTGCAGAGCATCGGGGAACTTTGGCCCCAAATGTCTGCTTATGTGGCAGAAATTTCGAAGCAAAGCGATATTTCCAAAGTGGCTGCAGCCTATTTAAAAGAATACAAAAAAATTCATGTAACCAAATAAGCAGAAAGGATTTTATTCATGAATCCTATAGTTTCTGTCATTATGCCTTGCTACAACGAAGAGGAAAATGTACGCAATGCAGTAACTTGTGTCTTACAGCAGACATTTCAGAATTTCGAGTTGATTATAGTCGATGATTGTTCAACGGATGCAACGGCAGCCATTGTGGCATCTTTCGCAGATTCACGAATTTGCTTGCTTCGTAATGCGGAGAACATGGGTGTGGCGAAGTCTTTGAACGCTGGCCTGAAAATAGCGCGAGGCCGTTATATTGCACGTATGGATGCGGACGACACTTGTGAACCGACCAGGCTGGAAAAACAAGTCGCCTATATGGAGCAACACCCAGAGTGTGTTTTGTGCGCAACAGGGGCAGATGTGTACAACGGAAAAGAAATCAGACTTCAAAGTGTCATTATGGGAGATGAACTACTTAAACGATATCTAGTAAAAAACAACCCCTTCGTGCATAGTAGCGTTGTCTTCCGACGAAATATTTCAGACCGGACCGTATGCTATCCAGAAGTCAAAGGCTTTGAAGACTATACGCTTTGGATCGAACTAAGTAAATTGGGTATTCCATGTCTTGCCAGAAATTTTGGTGCATCGCGTTGATATCGACAATCTCGGCAAGAAACGAACATGGGCAGGGTTTAACAAAAACAAAATCTATCGCAGACTATTTTTGCAGCAAATCTCAGCAATAAAAGCAACACATCAATACGCCTATGGTTTGGTAGCACTTTGTGCCAACACTGGCTAAAATTGCAATCAGCTTTATTTTTAAGATGGTAAATGGTATACCGCATGATTTTATTTTTTATATATTGCTTATCCTAAGCATTCTTACATATCCCTTGCCAGACGCCCGCGTTTTCGGGTTGCCAGTGGCATTTTTTTCTTTCCCTGTACAGTGCATTACTTCTTTTTTTGTGGTCATGCTATAGAAAAAAAAAAAACCAAATTGGCGACAAGCGTATCCGCTTGTCGCTTTACTGGCAGGATTTTTAATTTCTTCTGCCGCTTCACATTCTTGGAATCTTGCATTCCTTACACGATTGCTAACATTCTACACGATTTATTTTGTGCTGTCTAACGGCCGCATTCTCTTGGACTGGTCTGGCAAAGCCGTTGTTGCGGAACAATTTGCACGGGTTCTGCTTAATTTAGTAATTGCCAGCGGTATCGTTTTCCTTGTGTATGGTTATTATGGATACATAACCGGACATATTGGTGTGGAACCGCAATTTGACTGGTGGCCGATTGCAAAATATTGGGGATTGCATTATCTTCCTTCAACCAGAAACGCGGATATTCACTACATGATATTCCCCTGATTGCAGTACTTGTCAAGACCAACCGTCGCTGGTATGACAATATCTTTGCTGATTTTGTTCGGTTCAACGGTATTGCTATCGATGGCCAGATTTGCATGGCTGTGCGTAGCAGGAGTTCTTGTTCTATGGTTCTTATATTGCCTGCGCACAGATAAAAATATCAGAATTTTACTCGGTCGCTTAGCACTTGTTGTAGTTGCATTAGTGATGTATGTCATACTATTGGTTGCCTTCGGGCGTGTAGCGTATTTCTTTGGAAAATCCACTTCCATACTAACTACGAACTCATCAGCATTAGTTTCAAACTCTAATGCTGAACGTTCATCAGCATTAGTTTCAAACTCTAATGCTGAACGTATAGAAATTATCCGCACAACTGTAAAAGTGATTCGAAAAACACCCCTTCGGTGTTGGTGCCGAAAATATGCATGCTTATTATGCAGTGGAAGGATTAAAACTGAAACATGCCGAGAATACATACTTGAATTTACTGGCAGAACTAGGATTCATTGGGATGCTAGGCTATACGGCATTGGTAGTCTCCCCCATATTACACTGTATGCTAAAGCGGAGAAGACGACAGCTTTCAATGTATGAGGCGTATGCTTTTTTTTTCGCAAGTGCGTATGTATGTGCCGCGCTACTGTTCAACACAGAAACAATCAATGCGTATATGTGGGATTATGATGGGCATCATTAGTTTTACAGCCCATGTTTCATCAGACGGAGATTCAGATGATAGTTGTAAAATATAACGGCGGTATCGGAAATCAATTGTTTCAGTATGCTTTCAGCCTTTACTGCAAGCAATATTGCTCTACAGTCTATGCCGACACCGCAGAGTACAGGCGCAAGACGATACATGGCGGTTTTCTGCTGGAAACATTGATTCCAACTTGGACGACTGAGTTTCCTACAATTTCGGATGAAGCGTCTCAACGCTGGAATACACTTTCACTGGCAGACCGAGTGTCAAATAAACTGCTACACCATTTCGGAAAACACTATTTTGAAGCATATTTTTCTAATACAGAACAGATTGTTAGCTTCCTTGCCGACCATAAAAACAGCTATCTTGAAGGATATTGGCAGAATATACACATCGTGCAGCCCGTTCTGGCAAAATTGCAGGAGGGCATCGTACCCCCGGAAAAAGTGACTGTTTCTGAGTGGTACAACAGATTATCAACAAATAATGCTATCGCACTTCACATTCGCAGAGGCGACTATCTCAGCAGTCCTGATGCCCGCCGTCATTATGGGAATATCTGTACCGAGTCTTATTACACATCCGCAGCGAAGATTATGCGGAAGTTAGTTCCTTATGCGCATTTCTATGTCTTTACAAACGATTATAAATATTGTACGCAGAAATATGGTACAGACGCTGACATAACTGTTATTCCGCCTTGTACAGATCAGTCAGCTTATCATGATCTCTTATTGATGGCGCAATGCCCTCATCACATACTTGCAAATAGCCTTTTAGCTGGTGGGGAACGATGCTGTCAACACAACCTGGTTATACCATTATGCCTAGTGTGTTGGGATAATTGTGTGACACACAACCATCTTATCATTCCAAACGCCGTATTACTGGACAACAACGGTATGACCGTAGAATACTGATCGTTTCTATAAAACAGGAGCCTATCTATGACTCATAAAAGATCACGCCATATTCTTTCATGGTGCAGTAATCAGCACCATTATACTTATAATGCAGATGTTTGCAGCACTCGTCAAAGGTTAAGGTTATCCTTTTCTGCATATGGGCACGAGTATTACTCTATTTTCCAAAGTTCAAACGGTATTTTTTCCTATTTGATTTTAATTGAAAGTGGCTTTTCTGTTGCATATCTACTAAAAAATGTACGAGCCATACGCTCACAGGGACACCCGCAAATTGCAGGAGCTTTACCTTGGGTTGGAACACATGATGACTCGCGTAGCGTGGATCATGTTGCTGGGGGTTGCAGTTGTCACAATCATATATCCACTGATTTTGGCTGAAAACGCTCTCCCCAATGGGAACTTCTGGTGCTAATCGCTCTGAGCGGCATCAAATTTGTGCTACCGTATTTTTTTACAGTGGCAAAAAAAAGCAAATATTGAATGTCGTCGAAAAATCGTATCTTATCACAAGCATTGACAGCGCAGTAAATTTGGTTACAGATATAATTATCATTTTCATTGCGCTCTTTACATCACTGAATTTTTTTGTGGACGGTAATAGCATCTGTTCTGATGCTGATACCCTCCATTGTGATATATACAATTATTGTAAACCGATACAAGAAGCAATTTCACTTTCTGCCACATGCAGAGCCATCTTACGAGGCCTCCAGCATGACAAAAAGATATCATGGCACAGAAAATTGCATATCTAGCAGACAATAATGTGGACCAAATCATTTTGTCTACGCAGGATTTATTACAGACAACGATCTATACTTCATTTAACTCTGTAGTTTCGTATCCTGTCACACTTGTCAATCAGCTAATCGCCTCTTTTCGTGGACATATGGGAGTACGTTTAGCAGATAATACTGCAGATAGCTACCAGCCTTTTCGCAAACTTTTTGCAGTAAATTTTTATATTGCTACCGTCATTTCGTGTGAGTTTATTCTGCAGGCACAAAACTTTGTGAAATTGTGGATTGGTTCAGAATACTCCACCGCAAATCTCACGCTAATTCTTTTCGCACTGGTATTGTTTCGCAAATGTGCGGAGAATTCAGTTACAATAGTCCGTGAAGGCCGCGATTTGTATAAGGAAAGTAAAAAGTATGCGTTGCTTGCGGCACTAATCAACTTCGTTTTGTCACTACTTTTAGTAAGGCCTTTAGGTATTAACGGTTTGCTTATTGCAACAATCATTGCAGATTTTGGCATTCTGGATATCAATAATTATCGATTGGTTTTTAATAAAGTCTTTAATCGAGGCTTTGATATTCTGCCCGAACTTTTTGCGGCAGCAATAAGTATGTTGTTCTCTATTTACATTCGCTATGTATCTCCGTTTGCCGGTGTGGATCAAAGCAGTTGGTTACCATTCGTTCTTTACAGTGCAGTCACGACTCTTATAGTCGTTCTCGGTGTTGGATCTGTGTACTTTGCGCTTTCGCGTCACATTCGTATGGCAGCCAAACAATTCATGCACCGCTAGTTTAAAAAGACAAGGAGCAGTCCATTATGGTATCCATGCGTTCATTGATGGCAATCTTTTTGCGAGACTCATACCGCGTTTATTTCTTTTTTTCTGTTGCATAGTGGTGCTTTTGCTTGCATGGCGAAAACTATCTCTGACAGCAGATAGTCTTTCTAAAAAAACTGATTTTACCCGCTCTATTTCTTATAGCTTCTATCATTAACCCGGTTTCAGCTCACTTTCTGGTAAACAACGCAGAAGAAACGCGCCTTGCCAGATTCTTATGGGTGGTACCTGTTCCGGTGATTCTTGCCGCTGGAACAGTACTGCTGGTTGACTTGTTTAACTCTCCTAGAACACGACAAATTGTGGCACTGGCAGTTATCCCAGTAATTTTTTTTTTTCCGGGGATTTCGTACTTTTACAGATACGCTGGAATGGATGGGCACAAAATGCCTATAAGATTCCGCCTGTTGTAATTGATTTATGCGATTATATTGTTGCAGACACTACCTGTCCAGATAAAAACTGCTGTATTTCCGCTTCCATTGAACATCTGGGTTCACAATATCGCGCCGATATTGAGATGCCTTTCGCCAGAATATCAGGCACTTGGGAAGAGAAAGGTACGGCATGCCGAGAACTCTACGATGCAATGCTTCCAATTGGTGCCGAGGGTGCATTAGCAGAAAAAAGCTGTGAATTTAGATGAAATTGCATATTGGTGCGAAAGAGAATGGGTGCCACTACCTTGTTTTTGCCACGCAATGGAATCTACAGGCAATTTGGAAACGAACGGGTTTAAGGAAGTATATTCGGTCGAAGAAAACTCGTTTGATGAGGTTTCCCCCTCATGACCAGGAATATGTCCTTTATCTCAAGGTGGGAGGAAAACATATGAGCTTTATTCGCGCGAGTGCCGCCTTTTTTATGCACTTTTCTTCATCCCAATTGGTATGGGATATTTCTGCTTTCCCGGAAAGAATCGGTACTTTTGTCAGTATTGGAGGCTTGTTTGCAAGCCTCACTGCTTTTGAGATCCTTGCGTTGATATTCCATATCACACTGGGTAGTCTCCGTGTAATGACACTCTTATGGTGTCTGCTATGCGGTAGTATTGCGGCGGCCGGCATATGGAAAAAAGACTCGTATGCCGAAGTTCCAAAATATGAGAAAAAGAATCATGGGATACATACGAGAAGATTCTATTCGTAATTGCATTAGGGACTTATTTTTTTTGCCCAAACACTGAACACCGTGTTGCGTGTATATTATGCAAACTGGGATGATGAGACCTATTGTGCAACAGCAGTGGTGTCGTATTTCACAGATACGGTTGACCGCTATACCCCGCAGAGAGAACTTCTTCGTGAGGCATTTTATAATACTGGCTACAATATCGCAGAGTGGCCCGTATTCAGTTCCATGTTGGCGATACTCAGTGGTTTGCATCCGGCAATCATCTTCCGAACAATCTTACCCTTGTTTGAAATACCCTTTGCATATTTTATTGTATATCTCCTCCTGAATCACTTCTTTATTAATGATCGCAAGAAGACTTTTTTAGGCCTGATTTATAGTCAGCTATTCGTTTTGATTACGGCTGAAAAACTTTGCAATCAGTAGCGAGTGGTGGCTTGTTGTAAACTGCTGGTCAGGAAAAAGCCTTGGCTTTCAACATAATTACGCCGTTAATCCTGTGGTGCCTATTTAACATTGAAGATAGCTCTACAGAAGAACGTCCTTCTTATTGGAAACTGCTGTTTCTGGTTTGCTTTTGCTGCTTGCTTGATTGCTGCCAGCCTATTTATGATTGTTCCGCTTGAGTTAGCTATTTGGGGGATGTTTTACTTATTTAGAACAAAGCGCTGGAAAGACACTTGGAAATTTGCTTTATGTGGTTTTCCAACGGTAGCATGCGCTTTTCTGGCAATGATTGCTTGATTGTGAACTTCCAGAAAAATGTTTGTAACAGTGATGTTATTGCTCTCTCAAATTGTCCGCCTTTAGCTTCACGAACTGCCGCTCGGATGGCAGACTCGCTGCCTGTGTAGCCACGCTCTTGCTCTGCAATAAAACAGGCTCGCAGTAGGGGTATTTTGCATGAGTTTTATACGCCACCGTAGACCATCATGCCGCCACTGAAAGTTTGAGGCAGACATTTGTCAGTCGTAACTAACGCAGATAAATAGCTGTATAGTGTATAGTCATTGTCATTTAGACACAATATGTGGTGGTCATTTACAATTCAGAGTAAATTTGCAGTGTGCATAAATCGGCGCGAGTTTGCCATCTGCACGGAGAAAAACCTGCCACAGCATCGGAGATTTTCTGCCACCTCGCGCCGGCCCCCCTTCCACCAAAAAGCTCTGCCGGCAATCCCACCGACAGAGCTCGGAGATACTAATCTTCTACTTCGGGTATTGGAATATTGTACTGCTGTAACGTTTTTTCCAAAAGCTCAATGCGCTGCAACAGCCTGCGGATTTCAGCATCCATCTCGTGGAACGTTTCGGTAGCCTCATTCTCTGCAACTTTGGCGACTTCCAGCTGAACCTCAATCTCGCAGTACTCAGAGGACGAATTGTACGGACATTTAGCCATTGTCCGCACCACCTTCCTGCATAGATGCTTTCAGCCCTTTGCGCTCTCGCATTGAGACACGCCCCTCAATCAGAATTTTATACGAATTGTGGACAATACGGTCCATAATCGCTTCTGAAATCGGACTGTCAGACTCCGGATTTGAATCGATTCGTGTATACCATCCCACAGGCTGGTATTGGGTGCAGAAAATCATTGAGCGTTGACTGCGAGCTTCTGCAATTTCCAACAGGTCATAAGACTCCTGTGGGGTAAGAGGACGAATCAGCCATTCGTCCAAAATCAGAAAGGTCGACTTTTTTCTTGTAAGAGGCTAGCAGCTTTTTCAGCTCGCCACTGCTGCGCGCAATAGTCAACTCATCCAGCAGTTCCGGCATCCGGATATAAGTAACCTTCTTGAAGCGGCGGCAGGCCGCATTTCCGAGAGCAGAGGCAATATACGTTTTTCCATTTCCGGAAGCACCTTCAAGAATCACATGGTGTCCCTCGTCAATGTATTTGCAGGTAGATAACCGTAGCATCTGGGATTTGTCCAGCTTGCGGTCTTCGTAATATTCAATACCTTCCACCGTGGCGGACGGAGCCCCAAGGTGAGCTTTTTAATCAAACGATTTACTTTGTTTGTCTGCCGTTTGTTCCATTCGGCTGTTACCGCCATGCTGAAACGTTCCTCGAAGCTCAGAGCATTAAAAGAAGAATCTTTCAACTGCGCGGCGAACTCCGCTGCCATGGCGCTCAGTTTCATATCAGTAAGCATATCAATCGTCTGCTGGTTCATTTGTGCTCACCTCCATTCGCAAAGTAGGAGGCACCGCGCGTAATACCGTAACGAGCCGTGTTCGAGGACTGTTCTTGAGCAGTAGAAGTCTTTGCTTTCACATCCTGTTTGCTTTTCAGGATACTGCTAATGTTGCGAATAGACGGCGTCGTACCATAAGCATGAATACGAGCGCAAGCTCTCTAAACGTTCCTTGCCATACCGTTCTCCTAATTTGGTAAGGCTTGCACAGGTCTTGTAGCCTTGTTCCGGAGCTTTGCCGGATTCAAGAAAGAAATCCACCACATGTTCCGTCATAGGGCCAACAGACATAGCCCAAACCTTGAAGTCGTCCTCATTGTAGGTCACATACTTTTGGTGGGTCTCCGGCATATGCTCCAGTTTTTACCAGAGGATCACGCTGTAGCGTCTGTAAACGCCGGTGACTGGCCACCCGACTGCCGTGGTAGTATACTTCTACCAAATTTTTTTGTGACGCGGACATCGACTTTTTTCGCCAATCAGGTTTATACGGCACAGAATATTTGTTCCTGCCATCGGAAACCAAATAATCATTGGGCACTTTTGCGACAGACCAGACCGCTGATTCAAACGGCGTTGCGGGCAGAGGCAGCATATAAGGCTGTTCTTCCTCCAGATAAGCACTGCGGCGCGTGCCGGTGCGCTGTTGAAACTCCCGACCGTTCAGTTCTTCCAGCTTTTCAGTAACAGCCTCGTTGACTTCTTGCAGGGAAAAGAACTTTGCGGTCACGCAGCGCAGCAATAATCCAAGTTTCTGCAAAGCGAACAGAGGCCTCTGCCGAACTTTTTTGTCCTTCGGACGGCGCACACGGGCCGGAACAATAGCAGTGCCGTAATAGTCGGCCAGTTCCTGGTACACTCGTTTCTATTTCTCTATAGCCGAAGTGTTGATTTGTACGGTCGAACCCCGTATACCCTGCAATGACGTTTTTCTAAGTGTTGGATTGTTGAATCGAACCCTGTCGGCGCATGAGTTTTGTTAAAAAGCTGTATATATCGCCCAGTCCAATTTTCGTCATTTATTGTTCATTATGAATAAATCATTCACTCTCACCGCACAAAATCTGTAATTATCATCACCATCCGTGCTCTACTCAACAGCTGTTTTATGAAGTAGAAATCATCTATTTTTTCTTTAATTTTCATGACTCAACAAACCGTTATGATGTAGGTGTCATTAGCGGGTCAGGTAGTGTACTCAACAGCAGTTTCAGACGTTAATGATAAACTCATGGATTTTTGTTGTCTTCTACTGTTTTCCGTCTTTTTCCTCATAACTTCTGAAAAAAAGTTGTGCCAATTTTTGTGCCACAGGGGCCAAAAAGTTCAGCGTTTTGTATAAATATCTTGCAGTTATAGTTCAAATAGTTATGAAATACAACCAATTTCAGCGCCCTATATAGTGTGCAAAACAGGTTCTTCTGGGCGATGCTACGTCAATATGGTTTGTTGAGTAGACATTTCTGCACTCAAATTTGTTCGGAGAG
>VOFK01001168.1_pt1 | contig 44320 bp, 89 predicted proteins | sample 5384121 | NCBI WGS metagenome assembly VOFK01 (sample SAMN12384730, study PRJNA508395) | human gut metagenome | isolation source: healthy gut J | host: Homo sapiens | reverse complement strand
CATGTTGTACTTCGTTCAGTTACGTATTGCTGTTGTATGAACTGTTCTGTGATAAATCAGAAAATAATGAATTACCAAGAGGGGAATATAACATGCAAACCTGTACTTTAAACCCGGAACCCTGGCGACTTTCCCGGACACCGTTCTTTAGAATCTGTGAATAATACATTCCCGGCTCTCACTTTCCAGAGGCTTCCTCCGGAAAAATAAAATCCCACAATGAGGATGCTACTGTTCTGGAAGGATATGTTTTCACCGGACGTTTGTCGATGAAACTCTTGGCTTCGCTCTTTTATATTTATTTGTTCTGGTGTGTGAGACTTGACACGAAATCAGCATCAACAGCACATTCCTTTGCAAAAACGAATAACATGCACCGTACAAATTCCAGGCAAAAGACTGCAGAAAAAACGAAATTCAGATTGTTTTTCGTTTAAATGTTTTTATCGAAAGATTATCCTTATGACCCATAAAAAATCAAATTTATATTTACATTGCGGCTCCATGAAAGGAAACCACGCTTTTGCACTAAAGAGAGCACACTCCATGTTCGCGGCTGGGACTGAGTTGCAGACCATCGATATAAATTTTCCGGGTTGTTTATTACAGGTTGTTACATGCCAGGAATCTGAACATCCACTCCATCAGCGTACCAAAAGAAACGTTTCCGTCAGACATCACATAACACTGGGATCAAGTTCCGGGACAAAACTTTGCGTGGAACTCTCAAGAAACAGTGCAGAACAAACCACAGCGCGGGCAAACTGTGTAAAACAAATGCGAACGGTGTGGCGGCAGGTTTTCTGGAATGAAGGTGACCAGCTATGGCGATTACTGGATGAGGACGGAACAAGCCTGGAATCTATCACCAGACGGATCGGTCTGCACGATCAGCCAGGAAAAAGACGAATGGAAATGAATTCGCCTTCTGTGTCCAGTGGTGGTAACAGAGAGGCAAGCTCAACTGTTTTGGCTTAAAAAAGCTTACAGGTCTATGCGAAACCGAAAGGTGAAGTATATGGGCTGACGCCCGCCCGGTGCTGGAAGGTTAAGAGGGAGAGGTTAGCGCAAGCGAAGCTTTGAATTTAAGCCCCAGTAAACGGCGGCCGTAACTATAACGGTCCTAAGGTAGCGAAATTCCTTGTCGGGTAAGTTCCGACCCGCACGAAAGGCGTAATGATTTGAGCACTGTCTCGACAATGCATCCGGTGAAATTGAAGTACCAGTGAAGATGCTGGTTACCCGCGCCAGGACGGAAAGACCCCATGGAGCTTTACTCCAGTTTGGTACTGGGATTCGGTACTGCACGTACAGGATAGGTGGGAGACTAAGAACTTGGGACGCCAGTTTCAAGGGAGTCGCTGTTGGGATACCACCCCTTGTAGTATTGGATTTCTAACCATCCGCCGTGACCCGGCAGTGGGACAATGCCAGGCGGGGAGTTTGACTGGGGCGGTCGCCTCCGAAAGGGTATCGGAGGCGCTCAAAGGTTCCCTCAGAATGGTCGGAAACCATTCGAAGAGTGCAAAGGCAGAAGGGAGCTTGACTGCGACACCGACGGGTGGAGCAGGTACGAAAGTAGGACTTAGTGATCCGGTGGTATAAAAGTGGGATTGCCATCGCTCAACGGATAAAAGCTACCCTGGGGATAACAGGCTTATCACTCCCAAGAGTTCACATCGACGGAGTGGTTTGGCACCTCGATGTCGGCTCATCGCATCCTGGGGCTGGAGCAGGTCCCAAGGGTTGGGCTGTTCGCCCATTAAAGCGGTACGCGAGCTGGGTTCAGAACGTCGTGAGACAGTTCGGTCCCTATCCGGCGCGGGCGGGAGGATATTTGAGAGGAGCTGGCCTTAGTACGAGAGGACCGGGCTGGACGGACCGCTGGTGTATCTGCTGTCAACCAATGGCATAGCAGGGTAGCCAAGTCCGGAAGGGATAAACGCTGAAGGCATCTAAGCGTGAAGCCCCCCTTAAGATAAGATATCCCTCCTTCGGGAGTAAGACCCCTTGAAGACGACGAGGTAGATAGGGCAGAGGTGGAAGTGTGGTAACACATGGAGCTGACTGTCACTAATAGGTCGAGGGCTTGATTAAAAAAGTGGTTAAATCTGTATGAAGTTTTGAAAGTACAAATAATTTGATAGAAAGTTAGCAACGTACTTTGTCTCTACATTCCACGTTGTTTTCATATAGGGGATTGGTCAAATGGTATGATAGGGGTCTCCAAAAACCTTTGGTGGGAGTTCGATTCTCTCATCCCCTGTTCTTTAAAAAACACCTGTTTAGGTGTTTTTTTATTTATAGTAATGTAAATTAAATTTTATAGAGGAAAATTATCTGAGAAAAACAAGTAACAGCGTGCTTTCGCAATATCGGGGGTGCGTTAATGGGAATATCCATCATATTGATTATCGTTTTCATTTTACGGATGACTGTCATTATTACTCCTATCATTTTAGTGGCTGGATTTCCTTCTTTTGGAGATATATTTCATCATCAAGTGTTGATGCATTTTTATTCTTTTTCTGGTCTGGGGTTATATTATTCCATGAAAAAAAAAGATCAGATGTTAGAAGCTTTTACATAAGAAGATTAAAAAGAATTCTGATACCTTATTGCATCGTAGCCGTACCCTCTTATATTTTATTAGATGTCTGTGTGGATAAAACAGGATGGGGGAGAAGCCATAAAAGACTTTACATTTATCACATTTTTTCAGTGATGGAGACAGGCTTTACTGGTATATTGGCCTGATGTTGTTATGCTATCTGATTTATCCCTATATCTTTCAGATTGTTGATAGCGCACGGGACGCAATAGATGGAGAGATCCGTCTGCTTTCTATTGTAAGTGCTATTACAGTATTAGCACTTGTAATTGCATTATATGAGAAAGATATGTTTGGAAATGTGAATATTGCTTTGCTTCGTCTGCCTGTTTTTATAGCGGGCTGTTTTTATGGCAGATCCAGCTATGAAAAAAGAAAGTTATTGGAAATGGTTGATTCTTTTTGCGTTATCCGGCTATTTGCTCACCATGCTTCCAAGTGGATCTCCTATTTTTTTACAAAGGTATGTGACCGGAATTTTTAATATCTCATGTTGTGCGGGAATTGCCTGGATCTTTTTCCAAGTTATCTATGCGCCCGGTTATAAGAATACTGGAATGGTTTGGTGCTCATTCGCTGGAATTGTATCTGGTACATGTTACCATACGAAAATTTATGAAGGGAAGGGTAGCATTTCATACATGCCGTCTGCGTTACGAACTGGTGCTGGTATGCAGTTCCATTGTGATTGCATGGATACTTCAGATCCTTGTCCGGTATATAACAGATCATTTGCTTAAGGAAAAGAGGTAAGACATATGACCCTACAGCAGTTACATCAGGTAATTACGATTGCAGAAAGCCGTTCCATGAACGAAGCATCCCGAAAATTGTTTGTCTCACAGCCCAATCTGTCTGCGGTTGTGCGCGAACTGGAAGAAAAAGCAGGAATCACCATTTTTTATCCGGTCAAACCGCGGAATCGTGCTTACACCGGAGGGGAGAGAATTTATCGGATATGCCAAGCAGGTCGTGGAGCAGTATCATTTGCTGGAATCCCGTTATATTTCGTCTGAATCCAAAAAGAAATTTTCTGTGTCCATGCAGCATTATACCTTTGCGGTCAAGGCATTTGTGGAAGTGGTCAAGACGGTGGGAATGGAACAATATGAATTTGCCGTGCATGAGACACAGACGAATCAGGTAATGAAAATGTGCGCAACATGAAAAGTGAGCTGGGGATTCTTTCCTGAGCAAATTTAATGAAGCAGTACTCCAAGAAACTTTCAGGGAAAATGATGTGATTTTTGAAGAACTGTTTACCTGTGACACACCTATGTATATCTGTGGAAAGGACATCCGCTGGCACAAAGGGATGTAATTTCCATGAAAGAACTGCAGGAATATCCATGTCTGGTGTTCGAACAGGGGGAAAAATAATTCCTTTTATTTTGCCGAAGAGATGAAAAAGTACCTATGAATATAAGAAGATGATCCATGCGGATGACCGGGCGACCATGCTGAATCTGATGGTTGGTCTGAATGGTTATACACTCTGTTCAGGATTATCTGTGAAGAATTAAACGGAAATGATTGCAACGGCAGTCTTATGGCAGAAACGAAAAAAGATGCGGATCGGCTATATATCCGGCAAAGGGGATAAAAGGTCAGTCCGATCGGAGAGTATATGTGGATATTCTGAAAAAAAGTGGGGAAACCACTTTGATAAAAATAGTTTTCATCAAAAAATGCTTGTTTTTGGTCATTGGAAGAGGCAATTTTTTGGAGAAATTGCATAAGATAACGAGGTATAAATATAAATACACGAAAAAAACGGTAAAATCTGATGGAAACTACGGTTTGCATTATCATTGCAGGAAAAACCGGAGAAATGCGAAGTTTGCACAACTTTTGACGAAGATGAGAAAAAAAAAAGTGGCATAATCTTTTTCAAAACTTGGGGATGATAATAAAAAGTATGTTGTTTAAAAAAGGTAGAAAAGAGGAGTGTTGGATTATGTATGAAACTGTTAAAGTAATTCGATTTATCAGATATGGATGAAGTTAAGGATTTTGTACGTCACGGCGAGGTGGTTGTGATTTTGATATTGATGTAAAATGTGAGCGAGAACATTCATTGATGCAAAGTCATTGCTTGTTATGATTGAACTTGGTGTGAAATCTTCAGGTTTGCTACGGTGGAAAAAAAAAATGAAATTTCGAAAACGTAGTTGCTAAATTTGCAGTGGCATAATACAATTATAATATCGTGACTATGGAGACTTTAAGTCCCGCTCCGTATTCCGGGCAGGGGCTTTTTAACAAAAATAATGGAACAAATAAAAAACCCGCTTCATACAACAGGAAAATACCCGCGGGAGAAAGGAAGTGTACATGCAGAATTACATATATCTGTGAGAAATCTGGTAGAGTTTATTTTCCGGGCAGGAGATATCGATAAATCGTGCCGGAAAGCTGGCGAGTGCAGAGGAGGCCATGATGGAAGGAAGCGACCGTATCCACCAGGAAAATTCAAAAAAGCATGGACACCTCCTACCAAGGCGGAGGTACCGCTGGAATTGAATGGAAAGCCAACGATTACATTACTGGTCGTGGAAGGACGTGCAGACCAGAATCGCCTATGGAAAATTTCAGCCGGATCTGCCGGGGCTGCGACAGGTAGTCTTTGCAACCGGAGATGGAGTTCTTGCGGCGGAAATCCCTCGGAAGAAAAATCAGCATCGATGAGATCAAAGGGTGTATATAGAAACGTTGCGGCAATGGAACAAGCCGGTCTACGTGCATAAAGCAGGCAATGTGCTTATGCGTATCGCTGAAACAGAACAGAGTAGACGGATCAGGTGCAAAGATGACTTCTAAATCTGGATACCGAGGAAATTCGACATTTCCGGGAAATTTTCGATTATGAGACGGTAGGTTTCGGCCATCTGATCGAAGACTATCGGAAATGAGGGCGGACTGGTGCATAAAAGGAAAAAACTAGCGACTTGAAGAGCATTCATGGACTGGGTTTCCATTTTCCGTACCGGGAAGGGCAAAAGAAGCTGGTTGCAGATGTTTATCATTACAATTTTGCGGGAAAGAATCTGTTTATCGAGGCACCGAGCCGGTGTGGGCAAACAATTTCCAATCTTTCCGGCGAGCTGCAAAGCAGTGTTGGAGAAGGAGCTGGCAGACCGGATAACATCTGCAGCAAAGACCATGCAGCAACTGGCGGCAAAAGAAACGTTCACTTTGCTGGAAGAACAGGGATACCGTGCCAAGTCATCCGATCACAGCCAAAGAAAAACTCTGCCTGTGTGAAGAGATGGACTGCAACCCACGGTAAACTGTCCGCATATGCAAAGGTTTTGACCGCGTGAGCAGTGCAGTGTTTGCGATCTCCCGAAATCAACGCCTGTTTACCAGAGAGGAAGTTTTAGCGCAGGCGAGGATATCTGGGTATTGCTTGCCACAAGTTTCCGTAATCTGTGATTCACACCCGATTTTCCGACCGGTGGATCAAAGATAAGTTCCCAGTTCCTTTAAAGTTGCCTCGGGATAATCCAGACGTGCCTGTGCAATCTCAGCCAGCGGTTCTGGAATGTTGTCAAACCCTATGGTACCCCGGATCCTCTTGATATCTTCCATTTGTTTCACTGCTGCATTCACCGTTTTGTTGATATTTGCAGTCTCACAGTTTACCTTGCGGTTAACAGAATTGCGCATCTCCTTTAAAATTCTTACATTTTCCAGATTCATCAAAAGATACATACGCTTCCATGACATTCAGCAGATCCACAATCTGTGAGCCTTCTTTCAGGTAAACCACCATACGCTCTTTGCGTTCTACAATCTTAGGCTCCGTCTCAAAAATTCCATCAGTTCTTTCAGCTGCTGTGCCTGTTCAAGCGTATGGCAGACAATTTCAAAATGATAGGATTTATTCGGATCACTGATCGATCCCGCGCCATAAATGCTCCACGGATAAATGCTCTCTTACAGCATGTCTGCTGCACCAGCATCCCATCCGCTCTCCGGTGATTTATTTTCCGGGACCGGTACGGTTCCTGATCCCAGTGCAGTGTCTGCATGATCTGTAAAACCTCCTGTTTCTCTCCAAATATTTTTTGCAACAGCAGACCATATTTTGTCTGCAGCAAAGAATTTTCGTTGGAAACTACAAGCTTTCCCTCTTCATCCAGCATGCCTTCCAGTTCCAGTATTCCTGCCAGTTCTGCGATCTGGCAATGTCTGCTCCGTCCGAGAACTGTTTTGCCAGTTCCTCTTTTACTTCACTCGAAAACGACATCCTATTTTCTCTCTCAGCGCATCTTTCCCGATATCGCGATGTTCAATTTTCAATCCGTATTCCCGGTTTTTTCTGACTCAGACGCTTGTACAATTCATTGGCAAGTGTGACGGAACGATGTTTCCCTCCGGTGCATCCGATGGAAATTACCAGCTGATTCTTGCCCTCGGAAATATAGTGTGGAATCAGAAATGTCACCATATCTTCCAGCTTGTTTAAAAAGATCTTTGCCTCATCATATTTCATGACATACTGCTGGATTTCCACATCATTTCCTGTCTTCGGACGAAGTTCTTCCACATAATACGGATTTGGCAGAAACCGCACATCCATGACGATATCCGAATCTGCCGGAATGCCATACTTAAACCCAAAAGAAAGAATGGTCACATACATGCTGTTAAATTCTTCATCCTGCACAAAAGATCTTTTCCAGTTCTGTTTTTAATTCTCTCGTAAGCAGACGGCTGGTGTCGATAATATAATCCGCTTCTTTTTCAGAAATTCCATTTTCTGACGTTCCCGCATGATTCCCTTATCCACACGCTCTCCCTGTGCCAGCGGATGGCTTCTTCGGGTCTCTTTTATAGCGTTTTACAAGAACCGTATCCTCTGCATCCAGAAACAGCACTTCATACTGGACATCCTTACTTTTTTAAAATTTCCAGCATATCCTGCACTTTATCCAGATTTTCACCGCTCCGCGCATCAATTCCGATCGCCACATTTTTCATCTGCGTATCAAAATTTGTTGCAAAATCCACAAGTTTATCCAGAAGCGGAATCGGAAGATTATCGATACAAAAGAATCCCATATCTTCCATCATTTTTCATTGCTGTACTTTTTCCGGCTCCTGACATGCCCGTCACAATTACAAATCTCATCTAGAACTCTCTCTATCATTTTCACTTCCGGTTCAAGTGTCACACCAGACTGTTTTTTTTCACACGTTCCTGTACATCTTTCATCAGCTGCAAAATCTCTGCTGCGGTGGCATTTCCTCTGTTTATCACAAATCCGCAGTGTTTTTTTCGGAAACCTGGGCATCCCCCACTGCATAGCCTCTCAGCCCGGCATCCATAATCAGTTTTCCTGCAAAATAGCCTTCCGGACGCTTAAACGTACTGCCTGCACGGATACTCCAGCGGCTGCTTCTCCACACGTTTTCCCTGAGTTCTGCCATCTTTGCACGGATCTCCTGCTCCGGTGCCGGCGTCAGGGACAACTCTGCCTCCAGTACCAGAAAATGATTCTTGGGAATACAGCTGTGCCGGTAGGACAGATCCAGTTCCTCCGTGAGTACCTTTTTGCTCACACTCCTGGGTAAGCACTGTCACCTGCCGGATGACATCTTTCATTTCTCCGCCATAGGCACCCGCATTCATGGTCACTGCACCGCCCATGCTTCCCGGAATTCCGGCAGCAAATTCCATGCCGCCCAGACCGGCAGCTGCCGCTTTTTTGCAGCCACCTGGGAAAGCAGGGCACCTGCCCGCGCACGCAGGATATTTCCCTGCACTTCCACCGCATTCATCTGTGCCCCCGACTTCAATAACAAGTCCACGGATTCCTTTGTCTCCAACCAGAAGATTACTTCCGTTTCCGATCACGGTCACTGCAAGCCCTTTCTTTTTAGCCAGGCCAAGAATTACCGGAAGTTCCTGTTTCTTTGGACACACGTAAAGATCCGCAGGACCTCCCACGCGAAAATGTCGTGTTTTTTCATCGGTTCCTGCTGATATACGACCAGCTCGGCAATGCCGCCCCGCCCTGATTTCTTCAAGCCACTGATCCATTATGCCTCCTTCAGGAAAGCCACATAGCCGTGCAATGCCTCATACAGATCCACTTTGCTGATGATTTCCCACGGTGCATGCATGTTCAGCACTGCCACACCGCTGTCAATAACATTCATGCCATAATTTGCAAGAATATATGCGATGGTTCCGCCGCCTCCTGATCTACTTTTCAAGTTCTGATGTCTGGAACGATACATCATTATCATCAAAAAAATTCTGCGCAGTCTTGCAATATACTCTGCATTTGCATCATTGGAACCTGATTTTCCTCTGGCTCCTGTATATTTGTTCAGGACAAGTCCCTTTCCAAAGTAAGCACAGTTACGTTTTTCCATCACAGACGGATAATTCGGATCAAATGCCGCAGATACATCGGAAGAAAGCACTCTGGAATTATGCAGCGCTCTGCGCACTTTCAATTCGCTGTATTCCCCAAGCAGATTGATGATCTCTGCCACACTGTCCTCAAAGAAATGGGACTGCATGCCGGATGCACCGACACTTCCGATCTCCTCTTTGTCTACCAGAAGACATACGCTGGTATGCTGTGGCTTTTTCAATCTCAAGCATTGCCGCAAAAGACGGATAAGCACACACTCTGTCGTCATGTCCGTATCCCATGATCATGCTGCGGTCAAAACCGTAATCTCTGGCAGCCCCTGCCGGGACAACTTCAATCTCCGCAGACAGAAAATCTTCCTCGTCCACACCGTACTCTTTGGACAGAATATTTAAAATATTTGCCTTTACGCGGTCTTTCATCTCTTTTTTCTCTTTTTCATCATCACTTGCTGCCGGAATACTTCCGACAAGCAGATCAAAGGGTTTTTCTCCTTCGATCACCTTGGATGCCTTTTTCTCCATCTGTTCTCCCGCTAAATGAATCAGCAGATCACTCACGCCAAAAAACAGGATCTTCCGGTTTTCTCCGATATTGACCGTAACCGTTGTGCCGTCTTTTTTTTACAGATTACACCGTGCAGTGCAAGTGGAAGTGTCACCCACTGGTATTTCTTCACACCTCCATAATAATGCGTATCTAACAGTGCCATCTCCGTATCTTCATATAACGGTACCTGTTTTAAATCCATACGTGGGAATCAATATGTGCGCCGAGAATGTTCATTCCTTCCTCGATGTCTTTTTCGCCACGATCACAAACAGAGCCAGACCCTTTCCCATATTATTGACAACAATGCGGTCTCCGGCTTTTTAATTTTGCATTCTGCGCGATCTTTTCACTCAGATCTGCAAATCCGGTTTCCTTTGCCTGCCGGTATAATTCCGCTGCACACTCGCGCTCAGTCTTGCAGGAAGATATAAACTTACGGTATTCTTCCGCAAATGTAAATACATCCTGTCTTTTGGTTCCTTCCGGGTATTTCTCCCACGCATTCTTCTTTTCCATGATTTCTTACATCTCCTCATTTACTCTCGTCTATTCTTCATCATTGCTTTTTGTCATATTTGCCTGACTCTGCGATACAATTCCTGTGCCGCATTGTAGCCCATCTTCTTCTGTCTGTGGTTGACAGCCGCAGTCTCGCAGATAACCGCCAGATTCCGCCCCGGACGGATTGAAGGGAATGGCATACTACCTTGTTGCCCAGATATTCGATATATTCTTCTTCCAGTCCCAGACGGTCATAATCCGCATCTTTCTTCCAGTCTTCCAGTTTGATCACCAGATCGATCTGCTGCTTTTCCTTGACGCACTCTACACCATACAGAGTCTTTACATCTATGATGCCAATGCCCCGCAGTTCAATAAAATGCCGGGTCACTTCCGGAGAAGTTCCGATCAGTGTATGTTCATTGATCTTGCGGTTTCCACTACATCATCCGTAACCAGACGATGTCCGCGGCGGATCAGTTCCAGAGCCGCCTCGCTTTTTCCGATTCCACTGTCTCCTGTAATCATGAGACCCTCGCCATATACATCGACCAGAACCCCGTGAACGGTAATACAGGGTGCCAGTTCTTCACCCAGTGTATAGAGCAGCTCTGCCATAAATTCAGAAGTCGGACGATCCGTACCAAGAACCGGCACTTCATTTTTTTATTGCCTCTTCTAAGAAAATTTCATCTGGCTGCAACTGCGGCAGAAAATCACACATGGAATATCAAACTTCAGAAACGCATCATAACGGGTTTTCCTTTTTCCGCATCACTCATCTGCTGGATAAATGTATATTCTACATTTCCAATCATCTGTATTCTTGATTCTTCGAAATGTTCAAAATATCCGGTCAGCTGTAATGCCGGACGATTCACATCACTGGAAATAATCTTACATTTTTTCAGATTGATATCCGGCGTAAAATTTTTCAGATTTAAAACCTGTGCAACTTTTTTTGCAACACTAACACTTCCATTTGACATATTCATTTCCCCCTGTGGCTCATATTAAGCAGTACCTGTGCCGGACTGCCTTTTTATAAACAGATTGTACCATGAATCTTCCCATATCACAAGTTGCTAAGCCGGTCGAATGCAGGGTATCATATACATTCTGTGCAGCCGCCAGATTCATGCTGTCGGTTTCTGCCAGTTCCTCCACAGATGCGTTTTTCATATTTTCCATAGACTGGAATCTGCGCATCAGTGCCTTTCTTCTGGCCGGTCTCGATTCCCTCAATGTCATCTAAAAATGGAGTGTACCTGTTGCCTTGGAACGCAAAGACCGGTGATACTCAATGGCAAACCGGTGTGCTTCATCCTGAATCCGGGTAATCAGTTTAAATCCCTCTCCATGCCGGTCAATCGGAATTTCCACATTGTGGAAATACAGTCCCCCTTTGTACGGTGATTGTCATCCTTGACCATACCGCAGACCGGAATATCTAGTCCCAGTTCTTCCAGCACCTGCAGACAGATATTTACCTGGCCGCGTCCGCCATCCATCATGATGATATCCGGGAAGCGTGTAAAACTTCCGACTTCCTGTGGCATATTTTTTTCTTCCCAGTTCTTTCTGTTCCTGCATGCCGTGCGTAAACCGCCGGGTCAGAACCTCATGCATGGAAGCGTAATCATCCGGTCCCTGATACCGTACGGAGTTTAAATTTCCGGTAATCGCTCCTCTTTGGCCGCCCCTTTTCATATACAATCATGGAACCGACGGTTTTCAAATCCGTTGATATTGGAAATATCGTAAGCCTCCATACGGTTTAAGTCTTTCATGCCAAGCAGCTGTTCAATCTCTTTTACCGCGCCGATTGTGCGGCCTTCTTCTCTCTTGATCTTTTTCTTTATCCTGACTGAGAACCAGCTGTGCATTTTCTTGCAGCCAGTTCCACCAGTTTTTCTTTCAGTCCTTTTTGCGGAATTCTTATCGTCACTTTCCGCCCACGTTTTGCAGCGTCAGCCATTCCTCCAGTACCGGAATGTCTTCGATCGCCTCCTGTAGCATAATCTCCCGCGGAATAAATGGCGTGCCGGAATAATACTGTTTCACAAGATTTACCAGAATATCTCCCGTGCGTTCTTCCGATCCCACACGTACATGAAAAAATGATCCCTTCCGATAATCTTTCCACTGCGGATAAAAAAACACCTGAACCACCGCATCCCGGTCATCACTCGCCAGTGCAATGATATCTTTGTCTTCTCCGTCCGTATTGGTAATTTTCTGTTTCTGTGCAATCTGCTTCACGCTGTTTAAAAGGTCGCGATATTCGATTGCCTGCTCAAACTCCATCTCCTCGGAGGCTTCCTGCATTTTTCTTTTAATTCACACAGCACCGGCGCATAATTTCCATTTAAAAATTCCAGTGCTTTGCTGACCTGTTTTCCATAGGTTTCTTTATCCACATATCCCTGACACGGTGCACCGCACTGATGAATATGATAATTCAGGCAGGCACGGTCCAGCCCGATGTCCCGCGGAAGCTTTCGGCTGCAGGTGCGTAGTTTATAAAGTTTATTGATCAGTTCAATCGTATCTTTCACCGCACCGGCACTCGTATACGGTCCAAAATAACGGGACTTGTCTTTTTCACCTGCCGGGAAAAAAAGAACCCGGGGAAAAAATCCTCCTGCACCGTTACCCTGGATATACGGATATGTCTTATCGTCCCGCAGCATGGTATTGTATTTCGGCCGATGTTCTTTGATCAGATTGCACTCAAGCACCAGCGCCTCCAGTTCGGAATCCGTCACAATATACTCAAAGCGTGCAATATGCTCCACCATCTGTTTTTCTTGATTCCCTCATCATGGCTGGGCTGAAAATACTGCCGTACCCTTTGCGCAGACTGACTGCTTTTTCCTATATATATGATTGCATCTGTTTTGTCATGCATAATATAAACTCCCGGCTGATCCGGGAGTTTACGCAATTCTTCCTGAAAGTCGAACATGATTTAATCCTCAAACATATCATCACTCACAAATGCGGCTTTGGAATCCTTTTTTATCCTTCTCTGTGTCATCCGGCATCAGGGCTTTTTATCCTCTTCCTGCGGAAGTCCTTTCAGTTCACGGAAAATCTTCATGAATTCCTTACCGGTAATGGTTTCTTTTTCATACAGGTATTCACTGATATGATCAAGAATTTCACGATTTTCCGTCAGCATCTGCATTGCTTCATTGTAACTGTTATTAATAATGGCAAGCACCTCCTTATCAATCTGCGCCGCCGTGTCCTCACCGCAGATCAGACCGGCTCTTCCATCCAGATACTGGTTTTCCACCGTAGCAAGACACATCATGCCAAACTTATCTGACATACCGTACATGGTAACCATGGCACGCGCGATCTTCGTTGCATTCTCGATATCGTTTCGCTGCGCCGCTGGTTGCGGAATGGAATATAAGCACTTCTGCAGCACGTCCTGCCATAAATGTCGTAATCTTTGCAAGAAGTTCGTCCTTGGTCTCTAAATATTTTTCCTCTTCCGGCGTCTGCAGCGTATATCCCAGTGCCCCCATGGTACGCGGTACGATCGTGATTTTCTGTACCGGCTCGGTGTTCTTCTGCAAAGCGGAAACAAGCGCATGCCCTACTTCATGATAAGAAACGATCTTGCGCTCCTTGTCACTCATCACGCGGTCTTTCTTCTCTTTTTCCACCGACTGCCACAAGCTCAAACGCTTCAAACAGATCGGACTGGTTGACAAACTTTCTGCCGTTCTTGACGGCATTGATTGCTGCCTCATTGATCATATTGGCAAGATCGGAACCCACCAGACCTGCCGTCGCAAGTGCCAGTGCATCCAGATCTACGGTCTCATCCATAAGGACATCTTTGGAATGAACTTTTAATGTCTCAGTCTTCCCTTCAGATCCGGCTTGTCGACGATGATACGGCGGTCAAAACGGCCCGGACGCAGAAGGGCCTGATCCAGCACCTCCGGACGGTTGGTTGCCGCCAGAATTAAAATACCTTTGGATGCATCAAATCCATCCATCTCGGAAAGCAGCTGGTTCAATGTCTGCTCACGCTCATCATTGCCGCCGCCATACTGGCTGTCACGGCTCTTACCGATCGCATCGATCTCGTCAATAAAGAATAATACACGGAGCCATCGCCTGTGCCTGCTTGAACAGATCACGCACACGGGAAGCGCCCACACCGACAAACATCTCCACGAAATCAGAACCTGCCAGGGGAGAAAAAACGGAACCTTTGCCTCGCCGGCAACTGCCTTGGCAAGCAGTGTCTTACCGGTTCCCGGAGGTCCTACGAGCAGTGCTCCCTTCGGGAGCTTTGCCCCGATATCGCTGTATTTCTTCGGATTGTGCAGAAAATCCACCACTTCCTGCAGGGATTCCTTTGCCTCGTCCTGTCCGGCTACATCTTTAAATGTCACACCGGTTGTTTTCTCCACATATACTTTGGCGGTTGATTTTCCAACCCCATGGCTCCTCCGCCCATCCGGCGCATCAGGAATCCAAAAAGAATCCAGATCAGTACCAGCGGAATAACAAAGCTTAAAATGTTTACCAGCCATGCCGAAAGTATTGTCCGGCACGGATGCCGAAATTTCAATCGCTTTCCCCTCTGATGTCTTTGCACTCTTGAGTGTCGTGATCAGATCCGGATCATTGACAATTCCGGTGTAATATGTTATCTCATATGGTTTTTTATCGTCCACCAGTGTGTAATCCATCTCATAATTGCCGAATTCCACCGTTTTGACATTTATTCTTTTCCAGCTGTTTTAGGAATTCGGGTATGTAGTTTCCTTCGAACTCATCTGTGAAAACCGGTTGGCAAAAAATGACAGGAAAAAAGAGTGCCACCAGAGTGACCATGATAAATCCCAGGATCATCTGTCCGTTATGGTTGTCTTTTTCTTTCCTCCGTTGTTGCCACCGTTGTTTCCGTTATTACCATTGTTTCCGTTGTTTCCATTATTTCCGTTATTATAATTATTGCCACCGTTATAGTTTCCGTTGTTATAATTATTCGGTGCCTGATTGTCCATAAGCCCTCCACTTGTATAACTCTTGTAATCAATACCCTTATTATATGTAATAAGAAACGCAAAATCAACATTTTGTTCGAGAACTTTTCCTATCCTTTCTAAACTTTTTATAAAAAAGTATGGAATATTTTCGTTGTCCGCTGTATAATATTAAACTATGGTAGTTTAGATAAAAACTTAGGAGGAAAATTATGCCTGTAAAATACGTCTTTGTCACTGGCGGTGTCGTATCTGGTCTTGGAAAAGGTATCACTGCTGCATCTTTAGGACGTCTGCTCAAAGCGCGTGGCTACAAAGTCACCATGCAGAAGTTCGATCCATATATCAACATTGACCCGGGTACGATGAACCCGATTCAGCACGGTGAAGTGTTCGTTACGGATGATGGAGCGGAAACCGATCTGGATCTCGGCCACTACGAGCGCTTCATCGACGAAAGTCTGACGAAAGAATTCCAATGTGACAACCGGTAAGATTTACTGGTCCGTTCTTCAGAAAGAGCGTCATGGAGATTTTGGCGGAGGAACTGTACAGGTCATTCCTCATATTACAAACGAGATCAAGAGCCGCTTTTACCGCAATTTCACATCCGATGATATGCATATTGCAATTATTGAAGTCGGAGGTACAGTCGGTGATATCGAAAGCCAGCCGTTCCTGGAGTCCATCCGTCAGTTCCAGCATGATGTCGGACATGAAAATGCGATTCTCTGTCACGTTACCCTGATTCCGTACCTGCGCGCCTCACAGGAATTAAAGACCAAGCCTACACAGGCAAGCGTAAAGGAACTTCAGGGAATGGGAATCCAGCCGGATATCATCGTCTGCCGTTCCGAGCAGCCGTTAGATCAGGGATTAAAGGACAAGATCGCACTGTTTTTGTAATGTTCCGAACACACATGTACTGCAGAATCTGGATGTTGAGTATTTATATGAAGCTCCACTGGCGATGGAAAAAGAAAATCTTGCGAAAATTGCCTGTGAGTGTTTAAATCTTGACTGTCCGGAACCGGATTTAAGTGACTGGAAGTCCATGGTCAATGATCTGCGTCATCCGGACAAGGAAGTCCGATTGCACTGGTCGGAAAATATACCGCATTACACGATGCTTACATTTCCGTTGTGGAAGCTTTAAAAGCACGGTGGTATTCCAGAGCATGCAACCATCGACATTAAATGGGTAGACTCCGAAGAATTAAATGTAGACAATGTAGATGAGGTGCTGGGTGATGTAAACGGTATCCTTTGTTCCCGGCGGATTCGGTCTGCGCGGTGTCGAGGAATGATCCTTGCCGCACGCTATGCCCGCGAGAACAAGATTCCGTTCCTCGGCCTCTGCCTCGGCATGCAGGTATCCATCATTGAATTTGCACGTCACGTATGCGGATTCAACGATGCACACAGTATCGAACTTGACCCGAACACAACACATCCGGTCATTGCACTGATGCCGGATCAGGACGGTGTAGAAGATATCGGCGGTACATTAAGACTTGGTTCTTATCCTTGTGTACTGGACAAGGATTCCAAAGCATATGAAGTATACGGAACCACTGAGATTTCCGAGCGTCATCGTCATCGTTATGAAGTAAACAATGATTATCGTGCCACTCTCACCGAGCATGGCATGAAACTTTGCGGAACTTCTCCGGACGGAAGAATTGTAGAAATGATCGAACTCCCGGATCACCCATGGTTTATTGCCACACAGGCTCATCCAGAGTTAAAGTCAAGACCTAATCGTCCACATCCACTGTTCCGTGGTTTTGTGGAAGCAGCAACCAAGTGTAAACGATAATGTAATTCCCGGCGGTTTTTCCGCCGGGTTTTCACTTTATTTGAAAGAGGAGAACTGTCATGCCCAAATCTGTGAATCAAAAACAAAAAGCTGTTATTCCTTCTGGATTATCTGCGTCAGAACACGGATGAAACCCATACCGTCACTACCCCACAGATCATCGACCATCTCGCGGCAAACGGCATCCGGGCGGAGCGTAAAAGCATCTATAACGATATCCAGACGCTTTGTGATTATGGTTATGACATCATCCGGATAGAAGGCGCGCATGCCGGTTACCGCATAGCAGACCGCACATTTGAGCTGCCGGAAGTCAAACTGCTTGTTGACCTGGTACAGTCTTCCAAATTTATTACCACAAAGAAATCACGGCAGCTGATTGGCAAACTGGAACAGCTTGTCGGTAAAAACGATGCGAAAAAAACTACAGCGTCAGGTTGTCGTTGCAGACCGCAACAAAACCAGCAATGAAAAAAAATCTATTACAGCGTGGATGTCATCCATTCTGCCATTGCAGAAAACCGGCAGATCCGTTTCCACTACTTCGACTGGAATGTCAGAAAAAGAAATGCAGCTGCGCAAAGACGGCAGATTCTATCAGGTCAGCCCCTGGCTTCTTACCTGGGATGACGAAAACTATTATCTTGTTGCCTATGACGCGGATGCCGGGAAAATGAAACATTACCGTGTCGACAAGATGCTTGATCTCTCCGCTGTGGATCAGGCGCGGTGCGGACGGACCGATTACGAACAGATGGATATCGCCTCTTATTCCCGCAAAAAATTTCGGCATGTTTGCCGGGGAAGAGACAACCGTACAGCTTCTGTGCGATACTTCCATGACCGGTGTCATCATTGACCGCTTTGGTGCCAGTGTAGCCATGCGCCCCTACGATGATACCCACATTCTCGCGCGGGCACAGGTCGCTGTCAGTCCACAGTTTTTCGGCTGGCTTGCCGGCTTATCCACACATATCCGTGTGATTTTCCCGGATTCCGTTGTCAATGAATACCAAATTTTTCTGCAGGAAATCCTGCGCAGTTATACCGATATGCAATAATCGTTTCCAAAGGAGGAATATACTATGAATTTACCGAAAGATCCTGTCATGCTTCTGTCTGTTGTCAACACACAGCTGCGTGATCATTACCCGACACTTACCGAACTTGCTGCCGCATATATGACAGATGCAGATGCAATTACAGAAACCCCTTGCTGCCATCAATTATCATTACGATGAGGGGGGCAGAATCAGTTTATTTAACAGGCAATCGCCTGATTCACTACATAAAGGAGGGGAACTTTTTGTATGGCCAGTTGTGATTTTTGTGCATACAATGAATATGATGAAGAGGACGAAGCATATTACTGCTCCGTCAATATGGATGAAGACGACATGGCTCGTTTTGTCCAGAGTAATTACAAAGAATGTCCCTTTTACCGTTCCGGGGATGAATACAAAGTTGTACGGCACCAGATGTAACCTGGTGCCGTTTTCGTAAAAATACTAATTATATTATGTTTCTGCCCACACATCCATGGATTTCTTTCCATGCTTTCTTCCCCAGAGATACAACAGCACGCAGGCAGCCAGAAGTACAATATCGGCAAAAAACCGTTCCCTCAATGCCAAAACCAACATTATATGCAAAACTGTCTCTTGCTGTCGCTGCATTCAGCTTAAATACCGAATACGGTACGTTGATTCCGCTGTTTGGCAGCCCAAAGAGAATGTTCTGCGTAAAATTCCATGCTGTATGTACGGCAAACGCACACCAGAGACTGTCCATATAATATACCATGAGGGAAAACAAAATTCCGACAAGAAAAATATTCAGGACAGAAAGAATCGTGACCCCATGATTTGCCAGATGCAATAATGCAAACAACAGCGAATTTCCGACAATTGCAAACAACCGGATTTTTTATAACTTCTGCGCAATTTCTGGTATAAAAATCCTCTGCACAGCAGTTCCTCCGCAGAAGACTGAATAAACACGGTTAAAAACACAACCACAAACCACAGCGGATGAATTGCATCGTAAGTCAATGCGATATCGTGGTGCAGCCATGCCACAAGAATACAGATGCCATTTAATGCAAATCCCAAAACCAGTCCGAGCAACAGATATTTTCCGTTATTTCCCTGTGGTTTTGTTCCAACCGCCTGCAGGATCGGACGGTTTCTCTTTTTTTTGATCAGAATCCAGAACAGTGCCACTGCCCAGATTCCCAAAAAGATCACATACATCAACGCCGTATTCAAAAATGCGGACTTCTGCAGCTGTGGATGCGCCACAATGGCAATCCCTACCGGAATTCCAAGAATAAAACTTCCCCAGAAATTGTCCTAAAACCATGAGAATTACCGTTTCAAGGTAAAGCATCGGAAGCGTATCAACAATTTTGTTTTTTCAGCAATTTTTTCTTTTCCATTTGACTGAAACTCCTTTTCTTTTTATCTGTTTCTTATTATATCTTTGTACGCTTAATGTTTTTACCTGTTGTACCTTAACGCTTCCTTAAACTGCCGTTTAACGGAGCTGGAAGCCTGTTGTTTTCTTAAGAGGGAGTGGAAAATACCATCGTGGTACCTGTGCCAATAAAATTTATGCAAAAGATACCATCGCGGTATCTATACACTGAAAATTTAACATTTAGATACCGGAAAGTCTCTATGAATCAAAAATTGCTTCTCCAGATACCACTTTTTCAAAAAAGCGGTATCTGGAGAAGCTAATTTTTACTATATAGGTGACATTTCCTGATTTCAAGCGTTAAAATTTTTAAGAAAACGTCACCTAAGACTTTAATTTTTTCATTTATAGATACCAGAGTTATCATCGAATCATTTTTACATATAGTTTTACTAATCCACAGAATTTGACGCGTGTACTGTTTTGTGAAGGTCTTTTTTTCTGCAACTTGCTCCGGAGTTCCATCATGTAACGATAATGGCACAATTCAGTAGAATTGTTAAAATTTTCCTGAAATTAATGCCGGAGCTAACTTGCAGAAAAAAACCGGAGCAAAAAGCATGTACACCGCAAATTGTCGCATCAAGAAACCTTATATCTAGAACATTTCCCGTAAATGTTAATTTTTTATTGGTATCTTTTTATTTCGATATACCAATTTTTGCCTGTCGGTTGATCAGACGTCCGATCAATTCTACAGACTCATCAATTCCATAGCATGCACTGTTGATACACAGATCGTAATTGATCGCATCTCCCCAGCGTTTTCCCCGTAAAAGAATGATAATAATCCTGATGCTTGTGATCCATCTTGCGCACCAGATTGATTGCCTGCTTCAGATCCAGATTCTTCAGTTCCATCATACGGCGCACACACGAATCGCAAACGGTGCGGTAATATAGATACTGATATGCGGAATATGCTGTCCGGTCAATACGACATCCGCAAAGCACGTCCCATAATAATCATATCTTCCTCTTTTTGCCAGTTCGCAGATCAAAGCGCTCTGCCGGAAAAATGACGCATCTTTCTTTTGACAGACCGTGATAACGTTTAAAATCGCTGACTTTCGTTGCATCTGATCCAAATTCCTTCGCATCCCTGCGATCAAGAATCTGATTCAGCACAGACTCATCATAGTAATTGATGTGCAGTGCCTCAGCCAGAGCAAATCCGATATCGGTACCTGCACTTCCGTGTGAACGGCTGATACAGATGACCAGATGATCCTTCTCCGAAAAATTCTTGTTCAGAATGGAAGAATTCATATCTGCCAGATCTTTGTCCACAATATCAACCGATCCAAAAACTCATCGGCAGATTTGCTATTTCTTCCAGAATATCATTATATTCAATCAAAAGGTCATGACGTGCATCTTTATCCCGGATACTTCTCGCCATGTTTCCGATCAGAGCCAGTTCACTTCGAAGCAGATGTCCCTGCGGATTTGAAACGATAAGCACCGTCAGGTTGTCCAGCACGCGTGCCTTTTCCCCCAGTAAATGTTTTTCCCAAACCGGAACCGGAAGTCTTATACACTTTTTCATCCAGTTCATAGATTCGGTTCGCCAGCTTTCTGCATTGTTCTTTGTTGTCCATAGCCTTCTACCTCCTATAAAAAAGAATACCAGTGTATCAATGATAAATACCGGAATCAAAAACTTCAGGGAACATAACATATAGCCAAAGAATGACGGCATCTTGATACCGTTTTCATCCGAAATGGATTTCACCATAAAGTTCGGTGCATTTCCGATGTATGTGTTGGCTCCCCATAAATACCGCACCACAGGAGATTGCCATAAGCATCTTGACCGCAACGGTTCCCACGGTTGTAGCAATACCACTGGTTGCGCCCAGTGTTCCTGCTGTTGTAAGGAATACCAGATACGTCGGTGTGTTATCCAGAAAACTGGAAAGTGCACCTGTTTCCCAGAACATCTCTAAAGGTTTTGTCAGTCCCAGTTCCGCACCTTTGCTCTTTAAGATCATGAGTGCCGGCTGCATGGTAATAAAAAAATTCCGATAAACAGAACTGCAACTTCCTGAATTGCACCCCAGGTAAAGTGGTTCTTTGTGCGCACATCGGATTTCGTTGTCTTAAATGACAGAAACGCTGCAACCAGAATAATAATAATCTCGATCAGTGTCGGCACTGCCAGTCTTACGCTCCGGAAAATCGGAATACTGATAACGCTTCCGTCTGCATTCTGGAATGCTTTCATTCCCGGAAGAACGCCGCTTAATACAACACCTGCCACAATCATAATCATAAAAATGATGTTGTGCAGACCATTGACTTTAAAAAGTAGTCGTTGGCTTGGAAATATCCGGACGCATGCCAAGTGCAATGTCTCTGCGGTATGCACGACGGTCGATAAAATAAAAATACGGTCAGGAGAATTACCATATTAAATACCAGTACCGGGAACAGACGTAAACTCCAGGTAAACGGTACACCTCTCATAAATCCCATCAGAAGTGGCGGATCACCGATTGGTGTCAGACATCCACCCATATTGAAATCAGTGATTTGTATTCGCCATCTTGATTTCGTTTATTATCAAACATTCGCAGAAATATTTCCGCCAACAGCAGAACATCATCTGGGACATATCAACGGGACAGGTGGAAGAAAAGGCTCCATGGCGGACATCTGTATGCAGGCATATATCACAGGAGAGCAATTAAATCAAAAATTTGAAGATACCAATCGATTCTGTTTCAATCGGCATGGAAGTCCCAGTTTTTATCCGACTGATGCAGCCGATCATGCAGTTTGTCGGAAACCTCGGTTATGTCGGAGTGGCAATTCTCCGAGGACTTCTGGCAACTGCGGAACCATCGGGGTTGGTGAAAGTAGTAGTCAATATTCAGTATGTCCGGAATTTTACTCAGCCGATCCAGCAGATTGCAGCAGGTGGCAAATATGCTGCAGTCGATGGCCGCAGCCTCCGAGCGCGTATTTGAATTTCTGACGAAGAGGAAGAAGAACTGACGGTTGAACATGCTGTGCAATCCTGACCAGCGGGATGGTTACGTGGATTTTTTCCTATGTTTCGATACAATTTAATTAGATCATTATCAGGATTTTCCGCCCATGTAACACCTGGACAGAAAATTGCAATTGTACCAACGGAGCAGGAAACTACAATGGTCAAACTGTGTTTATGTTTTATGATGGTGAGCCATTCAGGTGGGATGGGCATGATATCTGCGGCAGCTTTTTCTTGCCGGAGCTGCTGTCGTGGTGTCTACTGTCATGCCGGAAAATGCCTCCGCTGTGGCGGTATCTCCACCATGCTCGTTCAAAAATGCTGTGATAACCTGCGTAAAACGCGCACCGTAACTTTCGATTTTCTGTGCACCCATTCCGTACACGACTGCCATCGCGGTGGAATCCACAGGACATTTGGCACACATATCTTTTAATGTCTTATCGGAACAGATAATATACGGTGGCACACCTTTTTCCACGGCAAGTTCCGTCCGGCATTTGCGAAGCTGCTCAAACAGTTCCTGCCCTTCCGGTGTCAGATCAGCAAGCTGCAATGCCTTTTTCTTCTCTTTTCCGGTCTGGATATAAGTTTCCTCCGCCTCATCTTCCACGACCACACAATTGCTGCATTTTTCACAGGTACACGGACTGTTGTCCCCGAAATAGGACAGGATAAACTGGCGCAGACATTCATCGGTCTCGCAGTAACGGATCATCTCATTGAGTTTCCTCTGCTCATTCGCCCGCACCACGGGATCATCGGATACCTGCCCGGATGTGGATTTGTACTGCAACAGACGTTTGTTTATCATGATATCCTGCTTTGAGAAAAACAGCACACATTCCGCTTCCTCACCGTCTCGCCCCGCTCTTCCGGCCTCCTGATAGTAATACTCGAGGCTCTGTGGCATATTGTAATGCAGCACATATCTCACATTTGACTTGTCGATTCCCATTCCAAATGCGTTTGTGGCAACCATCACACGGATTCTGTCGTATGTAAAATCCTCCTGATTCCTTTTCCGTTCCTCTAAAGACAGACCTGCATGATAGCGCCCCGCCGCAATGCCATATTGCAACAAAAAAGGGCATACACACTGTCCACATTCTTTTTCGTTGCGCAGTATATTATTCCACTTTCGTCCTCATGCTTTTTCACATAATTGATGATACTGTTGTCCGTCTCTTTTCCGCCCTTGCGGTTGACCACACGGAAGAACAGATTTGGACGGTCAAATCCGGTCACGACAGTCACCGGATTCTGCAGGTGCAGACTTCCCGTGATATCCTGTTTGACACGCTCAGTCGCTGTCGCCGTAAATGCGCTGACAATTGGACGGTCTGGCAGTTTTGCTAAAAAATCCGCAATTTCAAGATAGCTCGGCCTGAAATCCTGTCCCCACTGGGAAATACAGTGTGCCTCATCCACTGTCACCATGGAAATGTCGGCATAATATGCAAAGTCGAGAAAACGCGCGGTATTGAGCCGCTCCGGTGCCACATAGATAATTTTGTATTTTCCCTGCGCTGCATAGGCAAGTGCCACGCGTATCTGGTTTTCTGTCAGAGAACTGTTGATGTAGGCTGCATGCACACCTGCCTGATTCAATGCCTTGACCTGATCTGACATGAGCGAAATCAGTGGGGGAAATCACAAGCGTAATTCCCTCAAGCATCAGCGCCGGAACCTGATAACACAGGGATTTCCCCGCGCCTGTCGGCATAATGCCAAGGACATCCTTTCCCCTGCAGGATTCCGTCCATCAGTTCCTGCTGGCCGGCATCAGGCTGTCGTATCCAAAATAGTGTTTTTAATGTTTCGAGTAAATTCAATTGGTTCTCCTTGTTGTGTTTTTTTGCTGCTATCCAGATGATCTTTTCTGTTTAATGCTAAGTGAACAGGAACAAATGATCATCTGTATACAGTAAAATTTAAAAATTACTTGACTGTAAAATGAAATGGGGGTATTCTTTTTTATATTAAAAATGGGTTTTCACCGGGTAGGGTTTATGCCTGACAGGACTTGCTCGTTTCTTTTTTTTATTTCCAGAACATCATACAGGTACTTCTTTCCACTGGAAGCGTGCCGTATCAATAATCGACCTGTAAAGATATTATATCTGTCCACTTCCCCATGATCATTATATACTGGCAATGCAAATCTCGTATCATACCGATACCAGCCCATCTTCGTATCGCGCGCATGTTTTGCTTTGCGGTTATGTTCAAATACACCATTAGAAGCTATCTCTATCATTTCCGGGAAAATCTGTACTGCATTTGCTTTTGCCTTTGCATTCATCCCTCTTAATTTTTTTTCGTGTAAACAGATCCTGCATATTCCCCCTGGCAATTCTGTTCCTATAAAAACAATTTCTTTATCTTCTGCAATACTATAAACCTCACCAACATATTTTCTGAGATATTTTTCGACATCATCCCCAGGCTATTTTTCTTTCCCTAAATATAATATCATTTATCACAACAATTTTGTTTCCATCTGCATCTTTTACAACAGAAATATTGCGTTTTGTCCCCTCACTCATGCATGTTTCCTTTATTTTTCTGCAGCTCATCGTAATAAGCTTTTATACCGGTACGCTGTCCTACGGCTGATTTCCCCCTGTGCAACAATTTCCATAATTGTCATCCCGCCCTCGTATTTTACAGCAAAATCCCGGTAAGAAGTCATCCATGCTTCGTCATGCTTTTTCCTCCCACCGGTATTGCGATTTTTATATACTTCGAGTTCCGCTCGAAGCTGCTCGTTTTCCTGTTCCAGTTGCGCAATTCGCTGCAATGCACTTTCAATGATGTAATTGTCATATGCCTCCGTGCCACTTTTGTTTTTGACACAATTATAATCAATTTGCTTTCATGTGTCAATATCTGTTTCTGGCACATTTTCAAAAAAATAATTTATAATGAAAGTGTAACAAAACAAACAAAAAAAATTCTATTTATATATAGATTGCGCAATACGAGGAGGTGAAACAGGAAAAATGCAAAAGAATACCCACTTGAAACGATGTACATGGAGTATGCAAATACCGTAAAACATTTTTTAATTTCCTTATGCGGCAATTTTGATCTGGCAGAAGACCTGACACAGGAGACCTTTTATCAGGCATACAAATCAGCGCACCGTTATAACGGAAACTGTAAAATTTCGGTCTGGTTATGTCAGATTACAAAAACACTTATATTTTGATTATTATCTGAAAAAGAGAAACATAAAACCACAGTCGGAATCGAACATTTAGAATCTTTTGAAGCAGTAAACAATCAGGGGAATCTTGAGGACACGTATCTCATAAAAAGAAGAAACCAAAAGAATTGCTATCCGCTTTAAGACAGGTAAAAGCACCCTTATGGACAAGTGTTTTTGGCTACGGGCATACGAGGAAATGAGTTTTAAAAAGAAATCGGAAAAATTTATGACAAAAAGTGAAAATTGGGCGCGCGTTAACTATTTCCGTGCAAAAACAAAGATCAGAAAGGTAATTGAAGATGAAAATAACATGTGATATCGTAAGAGATTTAATGCCATTATATGTTGATGACGTCTGTTCTGACGACAGCCGAAAACTTATTGAAGACCATATAAATCATTGCAGCAAATGTCAAAACGAACTGGCAGCCATGAAAGATCCGGATCGAATGTCCCCCACTTAGTGAAGTCGGAGACAGTAAGACTCCATTTTTTAAAATCAGAAAAAAAAGTCCGGATCAAAATGATTGCTGCAATTATTTCTACCGCGTTTCTTGTAATGACTGCTATGTTTGCCATTCAGGAAGTAGGAGTACTTCACGACTTTTTATGCCCATGGATATAGCATTCATAGATAACAACCATGGTTCGGATGAATGGTTTCAAGTACGCATAAATGACGGTGATTATTTGATTTTTTCATCTGTTTTTTTATAAAAAAGAAGTAATAAATGACATAAACAATCCCTATGATATAACCATACGCATTCTAGATGAGAACCAAACAATTGTTTTAAAGGATACAACTATTAAACTTGGAGAATCCATAAATTTACATTGTTTGAAATACAATAAAAATTACATTGTGCAGGTAAAATGTAAACCCGGAAGATATAATTTAAATTTTACATAATCCATCATTTAATGATGATTTTAATGCTTTATGCTATTAAAATAAAAAATGGCATTGGTTAGGTCGCTCTAACTAATGCCATTTTTGAATGGAATATCCCCCTGTTTTGAAATTTTCCTCACTTACTGCATAACCATTGTTGTTTCGATTTATTTCTTCTCCAATACCTCTTGTGCCGTTTTTTTGCATCGTAGCCCAATGCAGTGAGTTTTTCTACGGTATCATTTCCCTGTTGATCGCATCCAGAATTTCCAGAATTGATTCTGCGGCCTTCGGTATAGCCTGAGTCATGTCCCTCAGTGTAACCTGATTCATGCCCCCCTCTTTCCACATGGACTTTGCAAATTTCTTTTCATCAAATTCTGTTAACAGCATATGGCGCACCTCGCTTCGATTCTTAAGCAAAACATCCTTTAAAATGTCATGCCGGATACAATACGATATGGATTCATTCGGCATTGTGTCCACTGTTTACATTAAGTATCCGGGTCTTGCATTCTAATGCTGGACATATACAAAAAAGTCACTTGTTATGTCCCTCTTTCCTCTAGCACTGGGACATATAGACAAAAGTTATTTGTTATGTCCCTCTTTCACTCCAACGCTGGGACATATACAGAAAAAGTCATTTGTTATGTCCCCCTCTCCATCAGTTAACGGGGGACTCCCGGCTCTTAATGTACAGAACCAAATGTAGAAAAACATGTAAAAATGTTGCATGTGCATAAAAAAAACGTATAAACTCAATACTAGAATCGTGTAAGGAGCATTTCCAATGAATGATCAATATAAAAATTCCTACAAAGCAACTGCAAAAGAACTTGTTTCCCTGTCTGTCTATAATGTCGGATACCAGCTATGCGATGCCGGCTATCAGTGGGGACCGGAATCCGCGACCACTACCTGATTCACTATGTGATCTCGGGGAAAAGGCACATACGAAGTCAACAACGAAACCCATTTTCTTTTTCTGCCGAAGATGCCTTTCTTGTGTATCCGAATACGGAGATCATCTACCGTGCCGATGCAAAAACGCCATGGGAATATGCATGGGTCGTATTTACCGGAAGTGACGCTGCCACAATTCTGCAGGCAACCGATTTTTTCCCCGCAAACATCCATGTATTCATGCAGTTCCCAACGGCGAAGAAGTCAAACGTCAGCTTCTGCATATCTATGATGCCAGAGGAAACGGATTTGAACATGCCGTTGAAATGACCGGCCGGCTTATACCACGCTGGCGCTCTTTCTAAAATCTTCCACCCAAAAAGAAACGCAGCTGACAGCCGCAACCTACGTCCAGAAAAGTATCGAATATATCAGCGCCAATTACTCCTACCCGATCACAGTGGAAGATATTGCCGCTACGTCGGTTTAAGCCGCAGCCATCTGTTCCGTTCCTTTGAACTGGTGCTGCAGCAGTCCCCAAAAGAATACCTCACGGATTTTCGCATGAAACAGGCATGCTATCTGTTGGAACACTCAAATCTTTCGATCACCGCCATTGCAAATTCCGTCGGATTTGATAATGGGCTGTATTTTTCAAAAACCTTTCATAAGAAAAAAAGGGGCCTCTCCCAAAGCTTATCGCATAAAAATAAGAGGGACAGAATAATTTTTGCCCTCTTTTTCTTCTAATGCCACGGAAACGTGAACATTCCATAAATATAAATAAATAAAATCCCTACAGGCACAAAAATAACAGAACAGCGGTTTCATCCATGCCTTGATTTTTTAAGCCTTTTCCCGCATTGGCCTCCTGCAGGAAATTGTTCCACCCCCCATCCCCGGCGTGTACAGCAAAACAGCGCCAGTATCAGTGAGCCGAGCGGCATCGCATTGTTAGACACAATAAAATCCCAGAAATCCAGCCATGCCGTGCCTTTTTGCAAACGGCTGAAAACGAATCAGACTGTACCCCAGCGCCGTTGTCAATGCCACAAGAAACGTCCCAATCCCGCAGGCAATACATCCCACCGGACGTGACCAGCCCGTCAGTTCCCGGATCATGGCAAGCAGATTCTCACATACTCCAGTACCGTTGACATGGCAGCAAACACCATGAACAGGAAAAACAGCGCACCCCACCAGCGTCCGCCCTGCATATGGTTAAACACACTCGCCATCGTATCAAACAAAAGGCTTGGTCCCGCAGTCACTTCAAGATTATAGGTATCGCAGGCAGGAAACATAATCATGCCTGCAACAACTGCCACAAACGTATCTAAAACAATGATATTTACGGATTCTCCCAAAGGGAACGCTCTTTCCCGATGTAGCTTCCAAAGATCGCCATGCCTCCCATACCGACCGACAACGTGAAAAACGCCTGATTCATTGCTTTTTACAATCATTGTACCTGATATTTTGGAAAAGTCCGGAACCAGATAAAAAGCCAGCCCGTCCTTTGCGCCGGAAAGCGTAAAACTGTGGATCGCCAACACCAGCATCAGCACCAAAAGCGCCGACATCATATATTTGGTAATGCGTTCGAGGCCTCCCTGCAGCCGGAAACTCAAAATCACAAATGTAATCACGACCGTGATCAACAGGTAACCAACATTTACAGATGGTGTTGTGATCATTTTTTTCAAATCCCAAATCCGCATTCTGACCGGTAAGAAACTTCACAAAAAATAATAAATAATCCAGCCTGCAACAACGGAATAAAAACGCGATCAGTGCAATATTTCCAATCAGACACACAATCCCCGGAATTTTCCATTTGCGTTTTCCGGAAAGTTTCTCCATACATACAAGGGACTTGTCTGTGCCGCACGTCCTACAGAAAGTTCCATCACCACTGCCGGAAGCCCTAAGAATGAGCAGACAGATCACATAGACAAGCATGAAACTGCCACCGCCGTTTTGTCCGCACATCCACGGAAACTTCCACACATTACCGCAGCCGATTGCACAGCCTGCCGAGCATAATAAACCCAAGTCTGCTTCCGAGCTGTTCTCTTTTTTCCATTGTTTCCAATACCTTTCCCCGTATATTTTTCAAAAAAACTCCGGACAAACAACTTGTCCGGGTTTTCTACCCAACATTTTTCCGATGACTAAGCTAATGCTTTCTTTGCAACTTCTGCAAGCTTTGCAAAACCTGCTGCATCTGTAACAGCCATGTCAGCTAATACCTTACGGTTTAAATCAGCTCCAGCTACCTTTAATCCGTGCATGAACTGGCTGTAAGAAAGTCCGTTCATACGAGCTGCTGCGTTGATACGAGCGATCCATAACTGACGGAACTGTCTCTTTCTCTCTTTACGTCCAGAATAAGAACTTGTTAAGGCTCTCATGACAGACTGCTTTGCTACACGATACTGCTTGGAACGTGCTCCTCTGTATCCCTTTGCTAATTTTAATGTTCTATTATGTCTTTTCTTAGCGCCTAATCCGCCTTTAACTCTTGCCATTTCCTATATCCTCCTTAACAAATCTTAGATGTATGGTAAAATCTTCTTCATGTTCTTGATGTGTGTCTGATCCATCATTGCTGCTTTTCTGAGATTTCTCTTATTCTTTGTTGTTTTCTTTGTTAAGATATGTCTTCTGTAAGCCTTGTTTCTCTTTACTTTCCGGTTCCGGTTGCTTTGAAACGCTTTGCTGCTGCTCTGTTTGTCTTAATTTTTGGCATTGTGTATTCCTCCTTAATAAATGTTATCTCTTCTCTGCCAACACCATACCGATGCTTCTTCCCTCGATCTTCGGTGCTTTTTCCACTACTGCGATATCGGAAAGCTGCTCAGCAAGATCATCTAAGATGTGCTTACTGCTGTTCATATGTGCCATCTCGCGACCACGGAAACGAAGTGTAATCTTGACTTTATTGCCTTTTTTGCGAGGAACTTCTTTGCAGCGTTCATCTTGGTGTTCAAATCATTGGTGTCAATGTTTGGTGACAGGCGGATTTCTTTTAATTCCACTGTCTTCTGCTTCTTCTTTGCATCCTTTTCCTTACGTGCAAGATCATATCTGTACTTACCGTAATCAATTACCTTGCATACAGGCGGCTTTGCATTCGGAGCAATCTTGACAAGGTCAAGACCGGCTTCATCTGCAATTTTCTGTGCCTCTCTGGATGAGACAACACCAATCTGCTCGCCATCCGGTCCGATCAGACGAATCTCCTTGTCTCTGATCTGTTCGTTGATAAATAACTCGCTAATGGTATCGTACCTCCAATAAAAAATAGTGGATAGGCAGACTATCCACTATTACATCTAACATTCATATAACATGCTAAAAGTATGAACACTAAGTCGCCCGATTGCGCTTAGGTGAGAGTGGATACTCTACTTGTTTCTTAACAACCATTTTGACTATACCACCTGATTACGGTATTGTCAACTGTTTTCTGTAAATTTATTCCGCCGGTTCTGCCGGAATAAACAGCCGCTGGTTATTTCCCGGATTCTGATCCGGCACTGCTGCTTTTGCCTCCGCACAAAACTGCTCCTGTGAGTTTATCAGAACCTTGCCCCTCTTGTCAAGTTTTCATACGTACCATCCGGCTGCATCACACGCGCTTTCACATTATCTTCCAGTTCCACATGCAGAATATGCAGTGCTTTTTCTTTGAGTTCCTCCTCAATCACCGGGAAAACAATCTCTACACGCCGGTCAAGATTTCGCGGCATCCAGTCCGCACTTCCCATAAATACTTCCGGATTGCCGTCATTATAAAAATAGAAAATACGGCTGTGCTCCAGGAAATTTCCACAATGGAACGCACGGAAATATTCTCACTCACTCCCGGAATTCCGACGCGCAGACAGCAGATTCCGCGCACGATCAGATCAATCTTTACACCGCTTTGCAGATGCCTCATACAGCGCCGCAATAATGCCCGGATCACAGAGAGAATTCATCTTTGCCACGATACGGGCTTCTCTTCCCCTGCCGCGCGTTTTTCGCTTCCCTGCCGATCAGGCGCAAAAATTTATCCCGCAGCCAGTATGGTGCCAGCACCAGTTCATTCCATGCCAGCGGTTCGGAATATCCGGATAACATATTAAATACCGCTGTGGCATCCTCCCCGATCGACTCTTTGCAGGTAAAGATTCCACAGTCCGTATATAATTTTGCCGTCGAATCGTTGTAGTTTCCGGTTCCCAGATGAACATAACGGCGGATGCCGTCCTCCTCCCGGCGCACCACCAGTGTGATCTTGCTGTGTGTTTTTAGGCCGACGAGACCATAGATCACATGACAGCCTGCCTGTTCCAGTTTTTTTCGCCCAGACAATGTTGTGCTCCTCATCAAAACGGGCTTTCAGCTCAACCAGAACCGACACCTGCTTGCCGTTTTCCGCTGCCTGTGCCAGACTGCTGATAATCGGGGAATTTCCGCTGACACGGTACAGTGTCTGTTTGATCGCCAGTACATCCGGATCTTTGGATGCCTGCCGGATGAAATCCACAACCGGATCAAAGGTTTCGTATGGATGATGCAGAAAAATATCCCCTTTGCGGATTGCGGCAAAAATGTCACTTCCCGGTGTAATTTCCGGCACCTGCTGCGGCGTATACGGTTTATAGCGGAGATGATCGTACCGTCGATGCCATACATTTTCATCAGAAAAAGTCAGATCAATCGGTCCTGCAATCTGAAAAAAATATCCTCATCCGATACTTTCAGCTCCGTCTTTAAAAAATTTCAGAAGCTTTTTTTGTCTACCTTCTCTTCAATTTCCAGACGGATAACTTCTCCCCCCACTGACGCATCTTTAATTTGTTTTCAATCTCTTTCAGCAAATCTGATGCCTCATCCTCATCAATTGTCAGATCTGCGTTTCGCATGATCCGGTACGGATATACGCACACAATACCTTGTAATTGGAAAACAATATGCCTATGTTGCGTTCTATAATCTGCTCAAGCAGAATGAAAGACTTCGTTTCCCCTTCGCTTGGAATCTGTACCAGACGCGGCAGAACACTTGGCACCTGCACGGTCGCAAACACAGTCTCATCCTCCGTTTTCTTTCCGGTCAGAAGTGCTGCAATATTCAGTGTCTTGTTCTGAATCAGTGGAAACGGACGCGACGCATCCACCGCCATCGGGGTGAGTACCGGATATACATTTTCCATAAAATAGCGATCCACAAAAACGCGCCTGTTCCTCGTTCAGATCCTCATGTGCATCCAGAAGATAAATTCCTTCTTTACGCAGAAGCGGCATCAGGGAACGGCTGAAAGTACTGTACTGGATATTGACCAGTTCCCGCGCCTGTTTATTGATGGCGGAAAGCTGCTCCGTGGCGGTCATTCCGGCGATATCACGCTTTTTATATTTTGCGTGTACCATATCCTTTCCTTTAAGGATGCCACCCTTACCATGAAAAATTCATCCAGATTGGAAGAAGTAATACTGACAAATTTCAACCGCTCCAAAAAGCGGAATGGATTTATCTCTTGCTTCACTTAATACACGCTGGTCAAACTTAATCCAGCTGAGCTCACGGTTTTCATAATATGCCGGATCTTTAAAATCTATTTTTGTGTCCATAAAAGCCCTCCGATCTAATAGTTATAAATACGCTTCTCTTTTAAAACAGGTTTCATGCTGTATACATTTTCAAAATAAGAGGTCTTTGCGTCAAACAATGCCTGTTCCAGCGCAATATCCTCAAATGCCTCGACCGTAATCACGAGTTTTCTCTCCCCTTACCGCGATCCGGATATTTTTAAACTTCTGTTTATGACTCTGATCCAGCGCATTTGCCACACGAAGAATTGCCGAAAGTTTTGCCACACAAAGATACTCTTCCTGGCTCAATACATCAGCGACTTCCTCATACGGATCCAGCGGAAGAGTATTGTAGCGCACGATCTGTGCAACAATCTCGCGCTCCTGATGGGTCAGACCGATAATCTCTGAGGACATGATAATATGATACGTACTCTCCGACGCTTCCGCAAAGCGACATACTTTCCACAGTCATGCAGGATTGTAGCCACCTGAAGCAGCAGACGCGCCCGCTTTCCAAGTCCGTGTTCCTGTTTCATCGCATCAAAAAATCTTAATGGATAGCTTGGAAAGTGTCTGAATGTGTGGAGAAAAAAACTGTGGTAATGCTCCGATAAAAATGTGGCCGCCGAAATGACATCCGCATCAAAATCATGTGTCGATGCCAGCAGTTTATTGTGCTGTGCATAATCAAATGCCATACCATCCTGAATGTTTGCTCCCGGCACCCATACCTCTTTTGGATTCACATTCTGTGCCATCATCTTATACAGCACAAGTGCCGGAATGATCAGCGGTTCCCTCTCATCTGAAAGATTTAATTCCGCTGTGATCTCCTCCAGCGTTTTTTTTGAGCAGTTTATCGATAAATTTAGAGAATTTATCCAGCTTTACCTGCCGGCTTTTTCCGCCTTTTTTCCTCAATTTTTTTTTTGACCAGGCCGCCGGCATAGTCACTGATCAGGATCAGATAATCCACCGGCGTATTCATGTACATGGAGCGAAATCCCTCGAGTTTTTTTATTGACATATTCCTCAATCTGGTTTTCATACATTTTCAGGGGTATCCGCGGTCTCCAAGCAGATTCCGCAGGCGCATAATGCCTGTTTCCATGTGTTGTGTCGTGATCATTTTCCCGTCACGGAATAATGTGATCTGCACACTCGCCCCGCCGACATCCACGACTGCTGCACTCGTCTTTATCATCTCCTCAAACACCGGACTGCCAGCCACCGCTTTATAACTGATAAAACGGTGTTCCGAGTTGCTTAACACCTTTACCCGGAATCCGGTTCTAAGATAAATCTGGTCAAGGACAAATATCTCATTTGTGGTATCCCGGAGTGCGGCGGCTGCACAGACTTCATAACTGTCTACCTTGTAGCTTTCCATGATCTCTTTAAACTGCGCCAGTGTTTCACAGAGTTCTTCCACCTGCTCATATCCGATTGTCCCGGTGCCGTAAGCACCTTTCCCCAGTTCCTGCCGGGACCGGATGTGATCCACCTCATGAAACTTTTTTCTGTTTGTAAACTCAAATACCTTCAGGCTCACATCGTATGTGCCAATATAAATTGCTGCAAATGTGTGAATTGCCATACGCCCACCTTCTTTCACCAATTCTGACTAATACGTACCAAGAATCCGGAATGCAATTGTTTCGTCCCGAAGTCCGCGCAGCGCATTCTGCACTGCATGATCCTCAAATCTTCCCTCAAAATCAACAAAGAAACGATATTCCCAGTTTTTATTCTGTAACGGACGACTGGATATTTGTCATATTCAGTCCATTATAAATAAAATGCGACAGTGCATGATATAAAAGCACCGCTTTCGTGATTGATCTCAAAAACAGATGCTGATCCGGTCTGCCTGATCGGTATATACTTTTTTTCCCTGTCACAACAATAAACCGGGTCGAATTATTTTTATTATTCTGAATGGAATTGCGTAATACTTTCAACCCATAAATCTGGGCATTTTTTGCACTGGCAATCGCCGCCTGGGAAATCTCCCCATCCTCTTTGACCTTCTTGGCTGCAACGGCATTATTGCTGACACTGAATTTTTCCCAGTCCGCATGACTGTCCAGAAATTCACTGCACTGCATCAGTGACTGTTTGTGCGAATACACGGTACGGATATCTCTCATCCGCATCTTCCAGTCCTAAAAGTGCATGATCAATACGGATGATCTGCTCCCCCGACAATATAATTATCATATTCCACCAGAAGATCATAATTTTCCGAGACAATTCCTGCCGAAGAATTCTCGATCGGGGAGTACCGCATAATCCGCTTCCCCGTTTTTAATGGCCTCCATGGCATCTTTCCAGCTCTCCACATGGGAAATTATTGCAGTTTTCTCCAAAAAACTGTTCCATGGCAAGCTGGCTGTAGGCACCTTCGAGTCCCTGAAAAACAATCCTTGCATTGGAATAATCCAGCGTGTGAATCGGCTCAAACTCCTGCGGAGGCATAATTCCATGCTCCGTCAGCAGTTTATACTGTTTCTTACGGCTCATCGCCATGATCTGCTCAAAAAGTTCACGGATTCCGTGTCTGGTAAAATCACTTTCCGCTTTTTTCTGCAGCGTTGCCAGCTTGGATTCCTCTCTCTCCTTGTCAAAAAATCTGCTTCCCGGTATTTATTTTGTATTCAGCCACATCCGAGGTCAGTTTCATCCGTTCCTCATAGAGTTTTTACGATCTGTTCGTCAATTTTATCAATATCTTTTCGGATATCTAGTAAATCTTTCATATAGCGCTCCTTCATGATTTATGATAAAATTTTATAACACAAAGGTATAAAAAGGCAAGATACAACTTACCAAGGAGGACTCGATATTATGAAAAAACGTTTGCCCATAATTATAATTGCTGTTCTGGTCGTAGTATTTGCAGGACTGGGCTTTTACAGCCATCAGAAAAGTAAGATCAAATACAACACAAGCTATGTCAACGGAAATACTGCCGGAAACCTTTACAATGCCGGCTTGTTTTTGTGAGAAAAACGGAACCGTTTATTTTGCCAATCCGGATGACGATTACCGGCTGTATTCCATGGATACAAACGGCAATCATCTGAAAAAACTCAGTTATGACCGTGTCATGTATATCAACGCCGATGACCATTATGTATACTATGTACGCAATAATGAAAATAATGGAACCGGATTTGATTTCTTCTCCTACGCAAGAAACAGTCTGTGCAGAATTGACCAGAATGGAGAAAACACTAAAAATTTTAGACAAAGATCCCTGCCTGTATGCCTCGCTTGTCCGGAAACTACATTTATTATCTGCACTATGATGACAAGGGATGCTACAACGCTTTACAAGAATCGGAATCGATGGCGAAGGACGCAAAAAAGTATATTCGCCTTACATTTTTTTACATGCAGCACGCTGGGTCAGTATATTTATACCAGCGGAACCGAAAGTGACGGTGCCATCTATCAGCTGGATACCGCCAGTGACAGTTTAAGCAAAGTCTATGAATGTAATTCTTTCAAACCGATTGTAACCAGTGATGACAATGTCTATTATATGGATGTGGATCAGAACAACGCCCTGGTACATACCAATATGAAATCCGGTCATCCGGTTACACTTTACCAAGGACAGTCTGATCTCTACAATGTATACGGAAGCAGTATTTTTTCAGCGCTATTCCGAAGACAATCCGGCCCTTTGTATGATCAAAAATGACGGCAGTGGATATCAGGAACTGGCACAGGGCAATTACTCAATATCAACGTCACTTCCAGTTACATCTATTTTACCGATTTTAAGACAAAAGAAATGTTCTGTACACCGACCGATCATCCGGGGAACACTCACCGCTTTCCATCCCGGCGTTATCAAAAAATAAATGTATAAGACTGTAAAAGAGGAGGAACCCAAAAATGCGGTTCCTCCTCTTTTGTTTTTTCAAAACTTCCATAACATTACGCGCCAAAATCAAACAGGGAAAGCTGATTGGATTCCGGCATATCGCCAAACAATCCCAGATCACTCATCAGTTCTATTGTTGTCTTTGATACTTTTGTCCGTTCCCTAAAATCATCCTTGGAAAGAAAAATTCGTCTTTTGCCGCTTCTGCAATCGCAACTGCCGCATTATCGCCAAGTCCGTCAATCGTATTGAGCGCCGGCAGCAGTTTTCCATCCACAATCTGAAAATGATGCGGTTCTGACTTATAGATATCCAGCGGAAGAAATTCAAAGCCTCTGGCATACATTTCCTGTACCAGACGCATATCTTTGTAGGTATCCTGCTCTTTTTTTGGAGAGCTCGTCCTTGCGCTTTTTCGTACTCATGCATATATCCTTCCAGTTTTTTTTTTCCCTGACACATCAGCTCATAACTGAAAGCGGTCGCACGGATCGAGAAATATGCCGCATAGTAAGCAAGAGGATAATATACCTTACAGTAGGCAATACGCCATGCCATCATAACGTATGCCGCCGCATGTGCCTTCGGGAACATGTACTTAATCTTCTCACAGGACATCAGATATACCAGTCCGGTACATTGTGATCGATCATATCCTGCTTCCATTCCGGCCATTTGTCGCATTTTCCTTTTGCCACAATTCCCCTTCCGGACATTCTCCATAATCTTAAACGATTCCTCGGAATCCAGTCCCATGCCAATCAGATAGATCATGATATCATCCCTTGTACAGATGGCGGTAGAAATCGTTGCCTTCTTTTCCTGGATCAGCGTCTGTGCATTTCCCAGCCATACATCCGTACCATGGGCCAGACCTGCAATACGCACCAGATCCGAAAATTCTTTTGGCTGTGTATCAATTAACATGCCCATGGCAAAGTCTGTACCAAACTCCGGGATACCCAATGCCCCCAGCTGACAGTTCACCAGATCATCCGGCGTGATGCCAAGTGCGGAAGTATCCTGAAACAGCGACATGACAGCCTTTATCATCCAGCGGGATCTGCGTCGGATCTACGCCCGTCAGATCCTGCAGCATACGGATCATCGTCGGATCATCGTGTCCGAGAATATCAAGTTTCAGCAGATTATGGTCAATCGAGTGATAATCAAAATGTGTGGTCGTAATATCGACCGTCATATCATTTGCCGGATGCTGAACCGGGGTAAATGTATAAATCTGTTCCCCCCATCGGAAGAACAACGATACCACCCGGATGCTGTCCCGTAGTACGACGCACCCCGTACACATCCAAGTACGATCCGGTCAATTTCACAGTTTCTCTTGTGTACGCCGCGCTCTTCATAATAATTTTTGACATAACCGAATGCCGTCTTATCCGCCAGCGTACCGATCGTTCCTGCCTTAAAGGTCTGTCCCTCCCCTCGAAGATAACTTCGGTGTATTTATGTGCCTTTTACTCTGATACTCACCGGAGAAGTTCAGGTCGATATCCGGCTCCTTATCCCCCTTGAATCCGAGGAACGTTTCAAACGGAATATCAAACCCTTCTTTGGAAAGCGGTTTTCCGCAGCGCGGACAGAGCTTATCCGGCATATCACATCCGCTTCGGCCGGAAAAAAGATTTTACCAGATCCGAATCAAAATCGCTGTACTGGCAATGTTTGCACAGATAATGCGCATGCAGCGGGTTCACCTCCGTAATACCGGACATTGTCGCAACGAAAGAACTTCCGACCGATCCACGCGATCCGACCAGGTAGCCGTCTTCGTTGATTTCCAAACCAGCTTCTGCGCAATGATATACATCACAGCATACCCATTGCTGATAATGGAATTTAATTCCCGGTCTAAACGTTCCTGCACAATTTCCGGCAGTGGATCTCCATACATTTTATGTGCTTTGTTGTAACAGATGTCACGCAGGCATCTGGTATCCGAATTTTCAATGACCGGCGGACACTTAGCCGGACGAACGGGAGAAATTTTTTCGCACATATCCGCAATCCGATTGGTGTTGGTAATGACAACCTCCTCTGCCTTTTCACTTCCAAGATAGGCAAATTCTTTCAGCATCTCTTCCGTCGTCCGCAGAAAAAGGGGGAGCCTGCTCATCCGCATCTTTAAATCCCTGCCCTGCCATGATAATTCTCCGGTAAATTTCATCCTCCGGATCTAAAAATGCACATCACAGGTTGCCACCACCGGCTTATGGAACTGTTCACCGAGCCGGACAATCTTTTTATTGATCTCAATCAGATCGTCATTGGACGCAACCGGAGAATCTTCATCTCTTACAAGAAATGCATTGTTTCCGAGCGGCTGGATTTCCAGATAATCATAAAAAGTTTACCAGTCTAGCAATTTCTTCCTCCGGACGGCCATTTAAAATTGCCCGGTACAACTCTCCCGCTTCGCAGGCAGACCCGGATCATCAGAAGTCCATCCCGGTACCTGATAAATTCACTCTTCGGAATCCTCGGACGCCGGTGATAATATTTGATATGCGCCAGCGAAATCAGCTTATACAGGTTTGTCCGCCCCTGATCGCAGGTGGCAAGAATGATCGCATGATAAGTCGGCATCTTTTGTACATTCTGCACCGATGAGGTTCCCATTGCATTCACTTCGTCCAGGGTAGACATACCGCGCTCCCGGAGCATCTCAATAAACTTCACAAAAATCTCTGCCGTACATCCCGCATCATCCACGGCACGGTGGTGATTTTCCAAGGGGATACGCCCAGCGCTTTTGCAACCGTATCCAGCTTAAAACGGTTTAGGTTCGGAAGCAGGACACGCGCCAGGGCAACCGTATCCACAATCGTCGGCTTGCATGGAATATCCAGCCTCTGGCAGTTTTTCTTGATAAAACTCATATCGAAATCGGCATTATGGGCAACCATAACACATCCCTCGCAGAATTTCATAAAATTCCGGAAGAATGTCTGCAATAACAGGTGCATCAATCACCATGGAATCATTGATCGACGTCAGCTGCTCAATCCGAAACGGAATCGGCACTTGTGGATTGACAAACGTTGAGAATTTGTCCACGATCTTTCCGTTCTGCACCTTCACCGCCCCGATCTCTATAATGCGGTTGGTCTCCGGACTAAATCCGGTTGTCTCCAAATCGAATACCACATAATCTGCATCCAGATCCTGGTTCTGGCTGTCCGTCACCATCCCCTTTAAATCATCGACCAGATATGCCTCCACGCCGTAAATGACTTTAAAATCCGAATCGGACGGTACGGTATGATTGGCATCCGGGAACGCCTGCACATCCCTCGTGATCGGTAATGGCAATCGCCTTATGCCCCATTTCATGGCACGCTTGACAATATCCTTGACATCCGAGACGCCATCCATATCGCTCATCTTCGTATGGCAGTGCAGCTCTATGCGTTTTTCTACGCTGGTATCCATTTACGGACGAATTGTAAAATCGGCGCATTTCTTGATTCCGACGATAGAACCGATGGTAAGTTCACTGTCGAACTTATCAATGGTTGCAACACCTTTGACACGCACAAACTTTCCCCCGCTGATTTCTTTTAACAGCTCCGGTACATCATCATTTCTCGCAAAAATTTTAAGAACAATCGTATCGGTAAAATCCGTCACGGAAAAAAATAATGATGGTCTTTTTTCATTGCGGATCTCACGGGTATCTACCGACAGAATCTTTCCGCGGATCACAACCTCTCCGATCGGTCCATCAATCTTCTCAATCTCCATGCTCTCTTCTTCGAAGTCTCTTCCGTATATTACATCCGGATTCATGGATTTTTTGCCGTTATCCGACTCGAATTTCCGGCGGAACTCTCCCCGCTTTTCAAACTTCTGCTTTGGTTTTGCATAATTTGTACCATTTTTTTTGAAGCGTCTGCACGATTTCCTGCCGTTTTTGCAATTGTCTTTGTTTTTTCTTCTGTTTCGACAGTTTTCTCTTTTTCTTCCGTTTCCTGAGATTTTCCTTCCATAACCAGCTTCGTCCGCGCAACAATTCCTGCCACTTCCTGCCGGATCTGTTCTTCGGAATTTTTCCGGTATTTGCTCTCCTGCGGTTTCCGGTATTGTGGAAATATTTTTCAGATTCATTCCACAGCGCTCACAGATCACTTTCTCTAAAAATTCGATAATCTCATCCGTACGGGTTTTGGCAATAATAGTCTCATCCATCGTCAGAATCAGACGGTCCTCTTCCGGAAATTCCATGTCCGCCGTCCGCAACAGATTATATTCGAGCACACTATAGGCATTCAGTTCATCTAAAATACTGTCTTTATACACCTCTATCAGAGACTTCGGGGTATACTGTTCGGAAAGCTCATAAGACTCTATGATCTTTTACCTGTATGGCTGGTTTCTGAAAAAAATCTGTTCGGTAATCGCTTTTTCAAGTTTCCATATGTTTTTTTGAAAATAAGTCTTTTTTGCACGCAAATAAATGCGAATATGAGTATGTTCATGATTCGCACTTATTTTTGTCACTTCAGTTGTATCTAACAGCCCTTCGAGTTCTTCCTCCAGTTTCAGTGTCGGAAAGGCTTCACGAAATGCTTTTGACATCAGTCTTCACTCCAATGTTCCAATTCATAACGCAGTGCCGGCAGAAGTTCTGCTTCCGGTACCTTTTTGAAAATTTCTCCATGTTTGATAATCAGACCCTCGCCGACACCTCCGGCAATCCCGATATCGGCTTCCTTTGCCTCTCCGGGTCCGTTTACCACACATCCCATTACCGCCACTTTGATATCAAGCGGAAATTCCGAAACCATCGTTTCTACCTGGTTGGCAAGCCCGATCAGATCAATGCGGGTTCTTCCGCAGGTCGGACAGGAAACCACTTCCACGCCCCCTTTGCGAAGTCCGAGGGTACGAAGAATCAGTTTTGCGGATTTAATCTCTTCCAACGGGTTTGCGGTCAGAGAAACACGGATGGTATCCCCGATTCCCTGGTTTAAAATCAGTCCCAGACCGATTGCGGATTTGATAGTCCCGCTGATCAGTGTTCCCGCCTCTGTGATTCCCACATGCAGCGGATGATCCGTCTGTGTTGCAATCAGCTCGTGTGCCTTCACACATCATCACATCGGAGGATTTGATGCTGATCACAAGATTATCATAGCCCATATCTTCGATCAGTTTCACTTTGTCCATTGCGCTCTCGACAATCCCCTCAGCCGTCACACCGTGATATTTTTCCACAAGATCTTTTTCTAGAGATCCACTGTTGACGCCGACACGGATCGGAATACCGCGCTCTTTTGCCACATCCACAACCGCTTTTACACGCTCACGACTTCCAATGTTTCCGGGATTGATACGAATTTTATCCGCACCGTGCTCCATGGCTGCAATCGCAAAGCCGGTAATCAAAATGGATATCCGCAACCAGCGGGATGGTAATCTGTTTTTTGATCTTCCGTCAGCGCCGCAGCTGCCTCCTGGGTGGGAACCGCGCAGCGAATAATTTCACAACCGACTTTTGTCAGCTGCTTAATCTGTGCCACCGTTGCCGCAACATCCTCTGTCTTTGTATTTGTCATTGACTGAATCGCAATCGGATGATTTCCGCCAATCCATCTGTTTCCAATCTGTACTTCCTTTGTGATATGTCTCTCCATCATAACGCCTCTAGCCTCTTAGATAAATAGTTTTCGAATGTCATTGAACATAACAATAAACATCAGTCCAAACAACAATACAATACCAACCAGATTTACCATGCCTTCTTTGTTTGGATCAATCCGCTTTCTGCGGATCGCCTCAATAATCAGAAATAACAGCCGGCCTCCGTCCAGTGCCGGAAGCGGCAGCAGATTCATAACGCCCAGATTCGCAGATAAAAAGAATCGTCCAGTTGAGCATATTCAAAAGTGCATAGTAATACCCGTCATTTTTTACAGACTGCTGATAGGTGTCTCCGATTGATTTTACGATACCGACCGGTCCCTCAGTTCGTTTGGAGATACCTGACGTGTCACAAGCATTTTCAGACTCTGGATAGTGGTATAAATCCAGTATCTCACCTCGTAAAAACTGTTTTTTAAGTTTGTGAGCACGTTTCCCTTTACCCGGACATTTCCCATGGTCTGAAATCCGTACAGATATCTTCCGGTCTCTTTATCCAGTTTCGGAACCAGTGTTGTCGTATGTTTCTGCCCATCCCTTGCATAAGTGACTTTAATGGTTTCCCGGAATGAAATGTTCCGTATGCAGTGATTTCTCTGCTGAAATGAACCGAAAAATGATTCATCCGGATAATCTCATCCCCTTCCTGAAGACCTGCCTCTTCTGCGGCATATCCTTCCATTACCCCGGAAAGAACCGGCTTATCATATCCCACACAGCTCATCAGGATAAACGCGAAAATAAATGCAAGAATAAAGTTAAAAAAGGTCCTGCAAATACGACGCTCATACGTCCCCATACCGGCTTTTTTTACCAAATGCACGATTGTCCGTCGAATCTTCGTCTTCCCTTCCATCATGCAGGCTCCTCCAAACGGAAATGCCTTTAATGCAGTATTTGGTTTCGCCTTTTTTGTATCCCACAGATAGTCGGTCCAAGGCCGAAACAAAATTCATTTACCCGATTCCGTTTGCCTTTGCAAGCAAAAAATGCCCCAGTTCATGAAATAAAATTACAATACTAAATATTACAAATGCGATAAGAAATGATACAATTTTTCATTTTTTTTTTACCACCTGCCCCCTATATATTCATATGTTGCCTGCTCTGTCTCTAAGATCTGCTCTAAATCGGATGTGCGATATAGCTGACTTCTTCCATTGCAGCTTCAATCATTTCCGTAATTTCCGGATAAGCGATTTTCTGTCCAGAAACATTGCCACTGCCTTTTCATTTGCGGCATTAAAAACCGTTGGGATATTTCCTCCCCGTCTGGCAGCATCATATGCCAGGGAAAGCCAGGAAGGTATCGTAATAAGGACACAGCGGAAACTTCTTTGTTGCTTGTCTTATCTAGGAGGTACCCTACTTGGCAGGGCCATATTCCAAATATCGGAGATATATGGATGGACTGAAGAAACTTTAATGTAAAGCAATTCTCTTTCCCGGGAGAATCTCTAGCCATGGAAGCCAGGGTTTCATCAACAGAGGGTGGTGAGCTGGGATATTCCCTGGCACATTCGTTTGGTTTTGAGTATTGACTGATAACCGGATCTGATTGCTGCCTGTATCGTGGGGAGACGAGTGAGTCGAGACCGGACCTCTTACGCTTTAAATTAATAATAAGTTCTTAAATCCGGAGGCGATGGAGCGAGTTTCTTCCAATCCTTCCATATGAATGGATATAAAATTCAGTAATCAGCTTTTATTCTTGCGTATTTCTCACCAGAGAACTTGACATTTCTTTGATGGTTTCCGGATGGAAACCCATATTTAGCAATACGTAATA
>VOFK01001858.1_pt1 | contig 44451 bp, 79 predicted proteins | sample 5384121 | NCBI WGS metagenome assembly VOFK01 (sample SAMN12384730, study PRJNA508395) | human gut metagenome | isolation source: healthy gut J | host: Homo sapiens | reverse complement strand
GATATCGCGCTCGGTCAGCAGGTTGGTGTACGGCTGCGGGACGAGCTTCGGGCTGCGGGGTTGACCCATTTGTTACTCATTTTTCTGCCGCCTCCTTCTGCGTTTTTGTGGTGCGTCCGGTCAAACGGTTCAGGAACTTCTCCAGGCTGCGGGACATCGAGAAATCGTAACTGCCGAACAGTCCCTTCGGGCGGAAGATCATCATCACGACAAGTGCCAGAGAGTATACGACCATGCGGTAGTCCGAGAACGAACGCAGCAGCTCCGGCAGGATGGTGAGCACGGTTGCCGACAGGATCGAGCCCAGCATGGAACCCATGCCGCCGAGCACGACCATGACGAGAATCTCGATGGACTTCATGAACTTGAACGTCGAGGGATACAAAGAGCCGAGATAGCCCGCGTACAGGCAGCCTGCGATACCGGCCATCATGGCGGACAGGACGAACGCAAACGTCTTGTAGTACGTCGCCTGAACGCCCACGCTCTCCGACGCGATCTCATCTTCGCGGATGGAGAGGATCGCGCGGCCGTGGCGGGATTTCATGACGGTGTGGATGATGTAGCAGCAGACGACCACGCAGATAAAGACCAGCGTGAACGAGGAATACTTCGGGATGCGCTTCAGACCGGCTGCGCCGTAGGTGAAGTCCGTGCCGATGACGGAGTCGATATTCGTCAGATGACACGGATGATCTCGCCGAAGCCCAGGGTGATGATCGCCAGATAGTCGCCGCGCAGGCGAAGCGCCGGAATGCCGATGATGATGCCGAAGATACCGGCGACGATGGCGCTGATGAGCAGTGCCAGCAGGATGTACGGGATCGCAGCGCCCGTATTGCCGGACTTTCAAAAGCTCCTGCACCGGAACGGCCTTCATGAAGATACCGCCTGCGTAAGGCGCCAACGGCCATGAAAGCCTGCATGCCCCAGCGGGAGCTGGCCCAGATAGCCAGTTGCAACGTTCAACGAAGTTGCGAGAATGATATTGATGCCAACAGTGATGAGAATGCCGCTCAGTAGTTGGTGATGACGCCGCTCTGGATCAGCGAATTGAGGACGAACCAGACCGCCACGATGAATCAGGTTGATCACATAGCGCGCCGGCATGGGGATGCGGATGGCAGATCGTGTTTTTTCATAGTCCGTCTCCCCTTCCTTACACTTTTTCCATCTGCGGGACGGCCCCAAGATACCTGTCGGCTTGACCAGCAGAACGACAATCAGAATTGCGAACACGACGCCGTCCTTCCAGATGGAAAGCCGACCGCGGAGACGCACAAGCGCCTCGAGAAATACCGATGGCAAAGCCGCCGACCATGGCGCCGGGAATTGAGCCGATACCGCCGAGGACTGCGGCAACGAACGCCTTCAGGCCCAGCATAGAGCCCATCGTGGGCGACGCCTGCGAATAGAGCGCACAGATACAAGACAGAGCCGATACCGGCAAGCGCCGAGCCGATGGCGAACGTAAAAGGAGATCGTTCTCGTTCAGGCTGATGCCCATCAGCTGTAGCCGCGCCCATATCCTCGGACACGGCACGCATGGCCTTGCCGAGCTTCGTCTTCTGCACAACGACGGTCAGGGCGCCATGGCAATGATGGTCACGACGATAATCGTTAAAATTGCGGTATAGCTGACCGTGACCGGTCAAAGGTGACGTTGCCGGGAACAATGCGTATCCATGCTCTTGGTGTCTGCGCCGAACAGCGCAGCTGCGCGTTTTCCAGCAGGAACGAGATGCCAATTGCCGTGATCAGAAGCGACAGACGAGGTGCCGAGCGAAGCGGCGTATAGGCGACCTTTTTCAATCACGACGCCGAGCAGCGTACTGGTGATGACCGCCAGAACAACGGAAAAAAATCCGATGCATGGTGGAACGCGCGTCATGGCGTAGAACGCGGTATATGCGCCGATCATGATGATATCGCCGTGTGCAAGTTCAGAAGCAGGATGATACCGTAGACCATGCTGTAGCCCAGTGCCACCAGCGCGTAGATCGAGCCTGTCTGGAGGCCATTGAACAGCTGCGAGAGCAGCAGGCTCGACAGGTTCATGTTGATACCTCACTTTCCTTCTCTTTGCGCCACACCCGATGGCCGGCGCCAAGCGCGCTTGGAACCGTCCATCCGATGTCCGCTTCGTGGACAGGTACGGAGAAGAACTCCGTACCTGTCTAGCTGGTTCTTGCTATATCAGGCAGGAACCGACAAATTCTTACTGATTATAACGCGTTTCTCTGCTTTATGCAATGCGATGGAAATCTTAGTACATTTCCTGATAGACCTCGTCGCCGCCGGTCAGCTCGATGATGGCAACGGGCTTGATGGGGTTGTTGTACTCGTCGAAGGAGTAGGAACCGGTGATGCCCTCGGTACCGTTCATGTTCTTGATGGCGTCGATGACAGCCTGCTTGTATTCGTCAGTGCCAGCGGCGCCGTCAGGCCTGCTCTTCGGCAGCCTTCAGACCTTCACGCAGATCAGCATGGCAGCATCATATGCCAGAGGCGCAAACATGTTGGGGATTTCATCAACGTTGTAAGCAGCTTTGTAATCCTCTTCAAACTGCTTGACGGAATCGGTGCCAGGTGCATAGCCAGAGCAATAGACAGAGCCCTCGAGGTCTTCTGCAGAAGCGTAGTTCTTGACGGAGCCGAAGCCGTCACCGCCCATGAAAACTGCGTCGCAGCCAGCCGCGCGGGCAGCAGTGATGGCAAGGCCAGCTTCAGCGTAGTAAATTGGGAGCAAAGACAACGTCGGGATCGGCAGCGGCGATGTTGGTCATCTGGGCCTTGAAGTCCTTATCGCCCTCGGCAAATGCCTCGGTGTCGACGATCTCCAGGCCAAGCTCGGCAGCCTTTTCGCCACGAACGCGTTCATCAGGCCTCGGAGTAGTCGTTGCCGGTCTGATAGAAGACAGCAGCGGTCTTGGCGCTCAGCTTTTCAACGGCGTAGTTTGCCATCTTTTCGCCCTGATACGGGTCGATGAAGCAGGCGCGGAAGACATTGGGACGGATCTCGCTTTCGGGGTCAGCCGGGTCGATGACGGTGACGCCGGTAGCAGTTGCGGAAGCGGTAACCTGCGGCATGTTGTCCTCGTAGGTCGCGTCGGCCAGCGCAATGGTCGTGCCGGTCAGCGTAGCGCCGAAGACAGCGGTGATGCCGTTATCGCAGGCAAGGTTGTACGCGTTGACAGCCTCAACGCCGTCGCCCTTGTCGTCGTATTCCAGAACCTTGACCTGCTTGCCGTTGATGCCACCCTTGGCGTTCAGCTGGTTGATGTAGAGCATCGCGCCATCACGGACGGGCTGGCCGTACTGGGCATAGTCGCCGGTCGTGTTGCTGATGAGGGCGATGACGATCTCGCCGCCGTCAGAGGACGTGTTGGAAGCAGTCGGTGGACGCAGGTGTATCCGTGGTGGCGGATTTGGAGCCGCAGGCTGTCAGGCAGCCCAGCAGCATCACGACTGCCAGAACGAGGCTTACGAGTTTCATTGCTTTTTTCATTTTCATTTACCTCACTTTGTTCTTTTTGCTGTTTTGCTATTCAAAAAGCGGCTCTGCAAAAAGCAAAGCCGCTTCGAATGCCTAATCGATTCCGACCCTTCAGGCCGCCTCAGGAATCCAAATGCTATTGCCTTTTGCGCGTTTGAAATCGTTCATCATAAGAAGCATTCCGTTTACAAGGCCCCATGCCAGTACCAGAAGTACCAGCAGGCCGATAATGGAGAATACGCGAATGCAAATAGATACAAGCACCAGAATGGAAATAGAAAAAAGGACACTGCCAGAATGGCAGTGTCCTTGCAGACTGCGGCAGAATCAGCCGTGCAGGCAGATGCTGCACAGCAGGTGGTGCAGCTGGACGCATCGGAACAAGCGGTATTCTGCTTTGCCGTGAACTGCATCATGTTGCGCACCTCCTTGAAATGATGGGCTCATTATACCCGCATACTTTAGCGATGTCAAGTGCTGAAATATGAAAAATGCCTCAAATTTCGAGTTTTCTTTTTGTGATTTTCACAACTTCAATTCTTGATTCCTGACAAGTGCCCATGTGAGAAAACAGATGTGTACATTTTTCCGTGATTTGCCTGCATTTTGCGGTTCAGGCTTGCATTTTATGTCGCTGTCTGGTATCTTATAGACATTCTTGGCGGATCTCCGTTAATTAAGGTGTGTGATTACAATGGAAAAGAAAAAACGTCGCTGGGGCGACCGGAAGGACGGTGTGCTGTTGCGCGATCTGGACGGTATGCACTTTATTACGCCGCTGATCTACCCGAACCGCTGCGACAACGAGGCCTATATCAGAGAAACGATCGACCTCACCAATATGAACGCGTATCTCAAAAAGAAAAACGAGTCGGAGACAGAGTTCCCCTACACCATGTTCCATATTATCGTAGCAGGACTCGTCAAGACGATCACGCTTCGGCCGAAGATGAACCGGTTCATTGCCAATAAGAACTTCTACCAGCGCAATGAAGTGTCTATGTCTTTCGTCGTCAAAAAGCAGTTTGCGGACGAAGCGGCGGAGGCGCTGGCCGTTATTCACGCGAAGGACGAATCCAACGTCGAGTCCATCCACGAGGATCTGCGCCATCAGATCCTTGACTGCAAGGATGTCCATAAGGTTGATTCCTCGACCGACAACATGGATTTCTTCAACCATATGCCGCGCTTCCTTGGCAAGTTCCTGGTCTGGATTCTGACGCGTCTGGATATCCACGGCTGGATTCCCGCGAGCATCATTGAGACAGACCCGTATTATACGACGTGTGTGATCTCCAATCTTGGTTCGATCAAGCTTAACTGCGGCTATCATCATCTGACGAACTGGGGCACCTGCTCCGTGTTCTGCATCATCGGCGAAAAGTCGAAGCGCCCGGTCTATCACGAGGACGGCACGATCGAAATGCGCGAAATGCTCGATCTGGGCCTCACCATCGACGAGCGTCTGGCAGACGGCTATTATTACTCCAAGACCATCCGCCTGCTCAAGACGCTGCTGGAAAACCCGGAGCTGCTGGAAACACCGGCCAATCAGGAAGTGGAATATTGATTTTGGTGCGCGCTGCATACGCAGCGCGCATTTTTAATCCAGATGCACGACCGGGCTGCAAATGGCTTCCATGCACTGCGCTGTTTCCATGCCAAAATTGCCGCGCCGCGCAAAATCCGCGACGGAGATCATGCCGGTCAGCTTTCCGTTCTGCGTAACCGGCAGTCTGCGCAGCTGTGCGCGGGACATAAGCCGCGCGGCCTTTGCCGCGTCCTCCCCTGCCTCGATGGACAAAACGCCTGCGGACATGACCTCACTCACGCGCATCTGCTCCGCCGGTTTTCCTGCCGCGACGCAGCGCAGCACGACATCGCGGTCGGTCAGCACCGCAGAGCCGCCCATTTCCCCCTGAACCGGCAGAACGCCGAGGTTATACCGGCTCATGAGCCGCGCTGCAACGGAAACCGGCTCCTGTGCGCCGATGCTGACGACATTTCTGGACATACAATCCTTGATCTTTCATAAGTATCCTCCATCATTTGAAAAGCTCCGGCAGCAAACGCTGCCGGAGTTTCTGCGTTTATGGAGATTGTAGCCAGGACTTCCAGCTGTTAAACAGCTTATTTGCCCTGCAGCTTGCGGTCGATGGCTTCCGCAGCCTTCTTGCCTGCGCCCATGGCCAGAATGACGGTCGCAGCGCCGGTAACGGCATCGCCGCCTGCAAGACGTTTTCACGGGTAGACATTTCGTTCTCGTCAACGATGATGCCTCCCTTTTTGTTCGTTTCGAGGCCCGGCGTGGTGGAGCGGATCAGCGGGTTCGGAGACGTACCGAGGGACATGATGACCATATCGACATCCAGTACGAATTCGCTGCCCTCAACGGGGATCGGGCGGCGGCGGCCGGATGCGTCAGGTTCGCCAAGTTCCATCTTGATGCACTTCACGCCGCATACACGACCATCCTCACCGCCGAGAATCTCGGTCGGGTTGGTGAGCGTCAGGAACTCAATGCCCTCTTCCTTCGCATGGTGCTGCTCTTCCAGTCTGGCGGGCATTTCGGCCTCGCCGCGGCGGTAGACGATGTACACCTTGTCGGTACCCATACGCTTTGCACAGCGGGCGGCATCCATCGCAACGTTGCCGCCGCCGACAATAGCCGCTGCCTTGGAGTGCAGGATCGGCGTGTCGCTCTCTTCGAGATACGCCTTCATCAGATTGATACGGGTCAGATATTCATTTGCTGAGCAGACGCCCTTGAGGGACTCGCCGGGGATGTGCATGAACATCGGAAGACCTGCGCCCGAGCCGATAAACACAGCCTTGAAGCCCATCTCAAACAGCTCGTCGATGGCCAGAACCTTGCCGATGACCATATCGGTCATGACTTCAACGCCCTGTGCCTTCAGTTTTTCGACCTCATTGGCGACAATAGCCTTCGGCAGACGGAACTCCGGAATACCGTAGACCAGAACGCCACCGGCAGTGTGCAGCGCTTCAAACAGGGACACCGCATAGCCCTTCTTGGCAAGCAGCGACGCGCAGGTCAGGCCGGACGGGCCGGAGCCGACGACAGCGACCTTGATGCCATTGGACTCGGCCTTTTTCGGCATGGCGTTGATATTCTCGCGGTACCAGTCGGCGACAAAGCGCTCTAGACGGCCGATTGCCACCGGCTCGCCCTTGTTGCCGCGGACGCACTTGGATTCGCACTGCGTCTCCTGCGGACAGACACGGCCGGAAAGGGCGGGCAGCGCGTTGGTATCGGTGATGATCTCATAAGCCTTTTCAAAGTTGCCCTCAGCAACTTCATGGATAAACTCGGGATATGAATATTAACCGGGCAGCCCTCAACGCAGTGCGGTTTTTTGCACTGTAGGCAGCGCTTGGCCTCGTTGATGGCCATCTCAGCGGTATAACCCAGCGTGACTTCCTTGAAATTCTTGTTGCGGACGTTCGGGTCCTGCTCCGGCATCGGAGTCTTGGTAGCCTGCATATTAGCCATGATGATTCCCTCCCCTTACTTGATGAGTTCTTCGCCCATCTTCTGGATGCGGCAGATATGAGTCTTGCGCTCTTCTGCTTCTCTTTCGCGGTAGACACTGTTGCGGCTCATGAGTTCGTCATAATCGACCTTGTGGCCGTCAAAGTCCGGGCCATCGACACAAGCAAACTTCACCTCGCCGCCAACCGTGACGCGACAGCCGCCGCACATACCGGTGCCGTCAACCATGATCGGGTTCAGCGAAACGACCGTTTTGATGCCGAACGGCTCGGTCGTCTTGGAGACAAACTTCATCATCGGGATCGGGCCGATGGCGAGAACTTCGTCATAGTGAATGCCAGACTCGAGCAACTGCTGCAGCTTGACGGTCACGAAACCGTGCTCGCCGTAGGAGCCGTCGTCGGTCATGAGATACAGATGGTCACAGGCCTGCTTGAACTCGTCTTCGAGAATGACGATGTCCTTTGTTACGGAAGCCGAACGATCACATCCGTCTCGACACCTGCTTCTTTAAGCGCCTTTGCGGACGGATATGCGATTGCACAACCGACGCCGCCGCCAACTACGCACACGCGCTTTTTGCCTTCCACGTCCGTCGGCTTGCCAGTGGGCCGACGAAGTCCTGAATATAATCGCCCTCGTTCAGACTGCCGAGCATTTCGGTGGACAGGCCAACCTTCTGGAAAATGATCGCAACCGTCCCCTTCTCGCGGTCATAACCCGCAATCGTCAGCGGCACGCGCTCCGATTTCGTCGTCTACACGGAAAATGATAAACTGACCGGCCTTTGCCTTGCGGGCAACGAACGGAGCTTCAATCTCCATATACGTTACGGCAGCGTTCAGTTCCTTCTTGCGCACGATTTTGTACATAACTTGTTCATCCCTTCAAATCATCAGTAATTTCTTGTTCGTTCTGATAATCCAACGTTATTAGTATAACACATCTTCCATTCTGTTGTAAACAAGAAAGTCGATAAAAAAATACCGATACATGCCATGTTCCGAATTAACTTATACCATTTATGATATATCGCATCCGAATTCGGAATGAATTACGACATTGTCGGATTGGACGTTTTTCCACGCAAATCCAGATACTAGCGCGGCAGGTGCAGCAGGCGCAGGCTCCGGCTGAAGCCCAGCAAGAAATGCAAGCGTTCCAATCAGCTGCTCCGGCGTGCATGCGCTCCCGCAGCGCTCCGAGGTCCAGCGATTTTTTTCCCGCTTGCTCAGCCGCCTCCCGTCCGGCGCAAGCAGAAGCGGGACATGATAATACGCAGGCGTTGGGAACCCGAGCGTCTTTTGCAGCCACATCTGGCGCGGCACAGAACTCAGCAGATCGCGGCCTCGGATAATCTCTGTAACGCCGCCCGCCGCATCGTCGGTCACAACTGCCAGCTGATAGGCGTATACGCCGTCTGAGCGGCGGATGATAAAGTCGCCGCAGTCCTGCACAAGATTTTCGGTATACGCGCCCTGCAGGCCGTCCTGTACGGTTATGACTGTATTCGGAACGATCACGCGCCATGCAGGTTTCCTCGAATTTTCGCCGCGCGCTCTGCATCTGTCAATGTCCGGCAGGTTCCGGCGTAGATCACATTGCCGTCCGATGCGTGCGGTGCGGAGGCTGCGTGCAGTTCGGCGCGGGAGCAATAGCACGGATAGACCAGTCCGAACGCGCGCAGCCGTTCAAATTCTGCATGATAGGCGTCTGCCCGCTTGGACTGCGGCGTCTGTTCCGCGTCCCAGTCAAGGCCGAGCCAGTCCAGATCGCGCTTGAGCGTTTCAATATAGTCCGGCCTGCACCGATCCGGGTCCAGATCCTCAATGCGCAGCAGCATCCGCCCGTTCCGGCTTCGCACGGAAAGCCACGCCAGAAGCGCGGAAAACACATTTCCAAGGTGCATCCTGCCGCTGGGGCTGGGTGCAAATCGTCCGGTCAGCATATCGGTCTGTCCTCCCTAAAAACGGCAGGGACACCCCTGCCGTTTGTATTATAATTGATAAACACGGCGATATTCTTCATAATAACGCTCGTACATATCGGATTTGAGTTCCTTCAGGCTATTCAGGTATTCGTGCGTATCAAACGAATCCGACTCCAGCTCGATCAGAGCGACCGCGATGTTGGAGCAGTGATCTGCGACGCGCTCATAGTTTGTCAGAAGATCGTTGAACACAAAGCCCCTGTCCAAGTGTGCAGAGTCCCTTTTGCAGACGATCAACATGGTGAAGCTTCATTTCGTCACAAAGATTGTCGATTAACTCCTCAAGCGGCTCGACGCGGGCAGCAAGCTGCAGATCATTGTTGACGAACGACCGAATCGCTGTGGACAGGATCTCTGTCAGTGCAGCCTCCATGACCTCCAACTCGTGCGCCGCCGCCTCGGAGAAGGACAGGTTCTTTTCGTGCAGCTCCTTCGCAGCCTCGGCAATATTCAGGGCGTGGTCGGAAATTCGCTCAAAATCGGAGATCGTGTGCAGGAACTTGGATACCTCTCGCGTTCTGTTTCGCGGTCATTTCACGTTCTGTGACCTTGACCAGATAGGTACCGAGTTTGTCCTCATACCGGTCTACAGAGCCTTCCAAATCCTCGACCAGTTTGAACCGCTCGTCCGGAATAACCATGCAGCAGCGCAACTGCCTCGACAAAATTCCGCTTGGCCTCCTCGGCCATCGCATTGATGGTCAGACGGCTCTGTTCAATGGCAAGCGCGGGGTGCTGAATGAAGCGTTCTTCAAGCCGCATTGCCTCCGGCTCGACCGCTTTTTGCTGCGGCTTGTCGCGCACCAGAAAGTTGACGGTTTTTCGATCTGCCGCGTAAACGGCAAAAGCCCAACGACCTTTATGAAAGACGGAACACCGTATTGACAAGTGCAATGGATACACTGGTCATAATACGATCGGCAAATGGGAACCGGATCAGCGCATCAAGCGTATAATAAATCGCCGCAAAGAGGATTACGCCCGTGACCTCGGCGACCAGATAAACCATGGCCGTTCGTTTACCGTCGACAGACGCGCCGATCGCAGAAAGAAGCACCGGCATGGCTGCGCCGATGGCAATGCCCATGATGATGGGAGCGCTATGGAGAAATCAATGATGCCGGTCGATGCAAGTGCCTGCAAAATGCCGACTGCGGCAGATGCAGTGCAGGACGCAGGTAAACAGCGTACCAAAGAGGATACCGAGAAACGGATTGGAGAAGGAAGTCAGGATACGAATAAAGGTCGGGTCGTCGCGCAGCGGCGAAACTGCGGAGGACATTGTGGACATACCGAACATCAGGACCGCAAAACCCATCAGGATATCGCCGATGTGTCTTTTGCCGGGTCCTTGCCGCCATACGCAGAACGATGCCGATGACCGAGATCACGCCCGTGAGTGTCGCTGTGGAAAATAGGTCGAGCCAGCCACCGGTCGAGCCAATGTCAGAAAGGCAGATGATCCAGCCCGTGATGGACGTACCCAGGATCGCGCCCAGCACAATGGAGATTGCCTGCCGTACCTTCATCATGCCGGAGTTGACAAAGCCGACGATCATGACTGAGGTGGCCGAAGAAGACTGAATCACCGCCGTCACGCCGGCGCCCAGCAGGAATCCCTTGATGGGATTGCCGGTCAGCCGGTACAGAATCAGCTCCAGTTTATTGCCTGCGACCTGCTTCAGTCCGTCTCCCATCAGAGCCATACCGAACAAAAACAGTGCGATGCCGCTCAACAGCGAGATCACATTCGAAATACCCACGCATAACATCCTCTCTGTTTGTTAATTGTATGTTAAATTACGAAGATTAAATGTTATGTATCTTTTATCTTAAATTCATGTTAAATCTTGCTTTTTCTTTACATTTCACGTAAACTTAACATAAAGAGGAACGACGATTTTACATTTCTGCTTTATCGTATTCGCAAAAGGAGTGGTTCAGATGATCTATTTACTGGAAGACGACGATTCCATCCGCAAGCTTGTGCTCTACGGACTGGACAGCCAGGGCTTTCAGGCAAAGGGCTTTGCGCTTCCTTCGGAATTCTGGCGTGCCATGGACACAGAACTTCCAGAACTTGTATTGCTTGACATTATGCTGCCGGAAGAAGATGGACTGAGTATCCTGAAAAAGCTGCGCGCGCGCCCTGCGACCAAACGCCTGCCCATCATTATGCTGACGGCGAAAAATTCGGAATACGACCGCGTGATCGGACTTGACCACGGCGCGGACGACTTTGTTTCCAAGCCGTTTTCCATGCTGGAACTCATTGCACGCATCCGCGCAGTTCTAAGGCGGGCAGAGCCAGTGCAGACAAGCGGAGATTTCTCTCTTGGCCTGTTGTTTGTCTCTCCGGACCGGCACGAGGTCAAGGTCGGGGGTAAGATGTAACGCTTACCAACAAGGAATTTGAGCTTTTGTGCCTGCTGCTGCGCAACAAGGGCATCGTATTGACACGCGCAACGCTGATGGACCGCGTCTGGGGCTTTGAGTCCGAACGGGAAAACCGGACGCTGGATGTGCATATCCGGACACTGCGCGTCAAGCTTGGTGAAGCAGGCAGTTATATTGAGACTGTACGCGGCATCGGTTACAAGATCGGAGGCGATGGTCTGTGACGGCCAAGATATTTCGAAACGCGTTTTTGATCGGGTTTACCGTTCTGCTTGCCTGTATTTTGCTCTTTTTCTTCATTATGTACTCGAACTATCAGGCGCAGGCATACGATATTCTGGAAGTGGAAGCTGAGCATATTTCAGAAGGGATGCGGATTTGCGGCGGCAAGGGAGTATCTCGCCGCGATGCAGTCTGACGAGCGCATCACATGGATCGCGCCGGACGGCTCCTGTGCTCTATGACAATATGGCGGACGCCGATACGATGGAGAACCACCTCAACGTCCAGAGGTACAGGAAGCGTTTGAAACTGGAAGCGGACGCTCTGACCGCTATTCCTCTACAATTCTGGAAAAGAACAATTACTACGCACTGCTGCTGAAGGACGGAACAGTTCTCCGTGTAGCCGGAAAACAGACAAGTGTGGCCGCGATGGCGCTGATGCTGGTGCAGCCGTCCTTATGGATCGTTGTTCTGGTGCTGGTTCTGTGCGGATTGCTTGCTATGCGGCTTGCCAAACAGATCGTGCGCCCGATCAATGCTATCAATCCCGATAACCCAAACGCGACACCGACTTATCCAGAACTTCAGCCTCTGATTTCCCGCTTGCAGGAGCAGAATCGCACCATTCGGACGCAGCTGAGCGAATTATCGACACGCCAGCGTGAGTTTGACGCAATCACAGAAAACATGCGCGAAGGTTTTCTGATTGTCGATGACAAATGCAATATCCTTTCGAGCAATCGCAGCGCACTGCGTCTACTTGGGGATAGACGGCACACAAAAAGCCTGAAAAACCTGCATCAAGTCGGTTTGCTCCAGCGAACTTCTGGAGTTGGTTGACGCTGCGCTGGACGGAACGCGCGGAGATGAGGAACTTTCCTTCAGCGGCGGCACATGGCAGCTGTTCGCCAATCCGGGTCATTACCGGCAGCCGTGTGACGGGTGCAATCGTGATCTTCATGGATGTGACAGAGCGGGAGCAGCGCGAGGCACTGCGGCGCGAATTTTCTGCTAACGTTTCGCATGAACTCAAGACACCTCTTACCTCCATCAGCGGCTTTGCTGAACTCATGAAGGAGGGCATGGTTCCGAAAGAAAAAATGCAGGAATTTTCCGGCGATATCTATCGTGAGTCCCGTCGCCTAATTGATCTGGTAGACGACATCATTCAGCTTTCCCGGTTGGACGAGGGCACGGCGAACTTCACAAAAAACATCGGTTGATCTGTATGTGCTGGCAGGCAGCGTGATTGAGAGTTTTCGTCCTGTCGCGCAGCGACAGGATATCACGCTTACCCTTTCCGGACAGCATGCTGTGATTCCGGGCGTTGAGCAGCTTTTGCAGGAAATGATCTATAATTTGTGCGACAACGCAATCAAATATAACGTTCCGGGCGGCAATGTTGCCATTTCCGTCTGGCAGAATGGGCCGACGACAACACTTTCCGTCGTAGATACTGGCATTGGTATTCCCTACGCCGACCAAAGCCGTGTATTTGAGCGATTTTACCGCGTCGATAAAAGTCATTCCAGGAGGTTGGCGGCACCGGTCTTGGCCTCTCCATTGTCAAGCACGCCGCACAGTACCACGGCGCGAAGATCGAACTCAAGAGCGATCCCGGCAAGGGCACGGCGATTGCCGTCAACTTCACCGCTGCAAAATAACCGTGAAATCTGATAGGGCCGCTGCCGAAGCAGCGGCCTCTTTCGTACATTTTCCCGATCCTGCCTGAATCGCCCATTTTTCGCTTGCATCGCGGCTTTTTAATCCGGTAAAATACCAGTATCTGTTCTTTGGAGGCGTTTTATGCACGAATTGACGTTTGCTTCTACCGCACTGATGATCTGTGTCGCGGCTGGGGCTTATCTGGCGGGCTGCTGCAACGGCGCAATCATCACGTCGTTCCTGTTTTATAAGGACGATATCCGCAAGTATGGCAGCCATAACGCCGGACTGACCAATTTCTACCGTGTTTACGGCGGAAAAATTTGCAGTTTGTGTCATTCTGGTCGATATGCTCAAGGCATTTGTCGCAGTAAAGCTCGGTTCGGCCGTATTCGACGCGTATCTGGGACTCCGGCTGGAGGGCGAGTACTTTTCCGCCCTGTTTTGCGTAATCGGGCATATCTTTCCTGCGTTTTATTCTTTTAAGGGCGGCAAGGGCATTCTTTGCAGCGGAACGCTCCTTCTGCTGCTGGACTGGCGCATTGCGGCGGTCGGCTGGGGACTGTTTGCGCTGCTGTGGCTCACAACGCGGTATGTCTCGCTCGGATCTGTATCCGGGCGCAGCCAGCTTTCCAATCACGACTCTGATCTTCTGCCGCAGTAACTGGACGGTATTCGTGCTGTCGCTTCTGATTGCAGCCCTTGTGATCTGGGCACACCGGGAAAATATCGGCCGTCTGCTGCACGGCACGGAGTCCAGATTCCGCTGGCATACAGACGCACCCTGAATAAATCGAGCGCTTTTTAGACAGAGAGGTTTTCCATGATCATCGACTTCCACACGCACACATTCCCGGACCAGATCGCAGCCTCAGCCATTGCGCGCCTGTCCAACAATGCGCATATTGAGGCGCACTCCAACGGCACAGCGGGCGGCCTGCTGCTGGCTGAACGGGCCGCCGGTGTTGACCGTTCAATCATTCTTCCGGTTGCAACGAAGCCAGAGCAGGTTCATCACATCAATGACGCTGCTGCCGCGCACAACGAGCACGCCTTTGTTACAAATATGTTCTCCCGCTTTGCCTGCATCCACCCGGAGTATGCGGACTGGAAGCAGGAACTTGACCGCATTGCGGCCCGGAATATGCGCGGCATCAAGCTTCACCCGGCTTATCAACAGACCGATCTGGACGATCCAAATATCTGCGCATTTTAGAGCGTGCAGGCGAGCTTGGGCTGATCGTCGTGACGCATGCCGGTTGGACATCGGGTTTCCCGGCTGCCTGTGCTGCACGCCGGAAAAAGCAAGAAACGCGCTCAAGCAGGCTGGCCCTGTGACGCTGGTGCTGGCGCATATGGGTGGCTGGTGCTGCTGGGAAGAAGTTCCGGAGCTACTTGCAGATACCCCGGCTCTGCTGGATACATCGTTTTCGCTCTGCCCTTCGGATACGGCGAACGATGAGCATCAATGGCTCTCCGATGAAGCGTTTGTGCGTCTTATACGCACGTTTAGTGCGGAGCGAATTCTGTTCGGCACAGACAGCCCGTGGGCAGACCCGCAGACCGAGCTGCGGCACATCCGCGCACTTCCCCTCTCGGATGAGGAAAAAGCGGCCATCCTCGGCGGAAACGCCAAGCGGCTGCTGCGAATCTGATTGCTAACTGCATATTAAAAAAACGGAGAAAACCGGCAGCGGTTTGGCGTGTGCCGATAAGGCAGTAATTTGAGATAACTGCAAAATTGGCATCTGCCGGGCAGGATTGGACAACAAAAACAGGCGGCACTCAGCTTCGGTTGGGCGCCGCCTGTTTTGCACATATAAGGGTAGAAAATCACCGATTTTCCGCTCGGATACTTAGTCCAATACGATGTCCTTTTTCTTTCCGTTCTTCTTTCTCGGATACTGCCGGATACGGGTGACAAAATCCAGATTGATAATCTCCAGTTCTCCCGTCTTCTTCTCTATGACCATACCGCCGTCGTCAATTTCTTTTATCACTCCCTGTACGCTGCCGTCATTTGAAGTGATCGTATAAATGATGCACTCTTCGCCGATAAACCGTTTTGCCAGTTCTTTCATTTCACGGTTCTCCTTGTTCTGCTTTTTTTGATTCAAAATGTGTCTGACTGCCGCCAGTTTCCTTTGCCGCATGATCCATGGGATAATCACAAGAAGGAACACGGCAAGCAAAATGAGGTAAAGACTGTCCATTTGCGCATCCCTCCCAATTTATATTCAGGAGATTCTATTTCCTGCTTCGGAATATCGCATTGCTTCTTTACAGTACATCGATATATTTACAGCCCAAATAAGGCATACAGTAAATGAGGGCAGGAATCAATGTCGAACACAAGCGCACAGACCGCAAGCACGATCGCCAAAACCGTACACACCGCATTTGTTGCGGGTATGCTTTGAACGCACACTTGCCGATCATAATTTTTTCGGCTTCATCGCAGTCGTCAATCCACTTTTTTTGAAATCTCATATCGTAGACGGACGCTTTCTTTTCGGGATTCATTTGCTTAGTTGTATCTACGCACTTTTGCTGAAAGAGGATCGCTTCAATCATAATAGCGAAGAAAGAGACGATACCGATGAAAAATACAATGGTTTTCTCCATGTCGTCAAATATTGCAAAACCTCCCAAATAGGATGCCGCGATCAGAAAATAGGCGACGATAAAGCTTGCGCTCGCGATCCAAATTACGACAGACAACTTTCGGTCAATAGTATCCGAGATAGCCTCATCCTCGCCATCCCACGCAGCGAGCAATTTCTTTGCACTCCGATAAATCGGGAGGCAGAGTACAGGCACGATGATTGCTATCGCAACCATCAGCCACGGAGCAATGTGCGTTCCGAAAAACGCTCCCGTTTCTTTCATCATGCCGACCAGTTCATCCATCCCTCCTTTTGCCGCACCATAACCGGAGTAATAGCCGATTACACCGCCGACAATCGCACATACGACCGCAAAAAGCAAAAACTTAGGCAGAGCTTTTCGATTTGCCTCTTTGATTTCGTCATTTTTCATTTTCCGTTTCCTCCTGTAAATAGAAGACTTCTTCAACCGTAACGCCGCATACCTTTGCGATCGTCAGAGCAAGTGTAACGGACGGCGAATAATCGCCGCGCTCGATCAGGCTGATCGTTTGCCGTGATACGCCGCATAAGCGCCCCATTTCCTGCTGATTCACATTCAGGATCGCCCTGAATACTTTCAAGCGATTTTGCAGTATCATGCAGCACCTCCGTCTGACGATTTTACTTGTCTTAATGACAACTATCATTGTCATGTTATATTATACTCTTATTATTTGAATCTGTCAAGTTGTTTTGAAAAAGTGAGGGATAAAGTTCGTTGCCTTGCCCTCCGCTGTCAGTAGAATGGCGTGTTCTGCAGTTCGATCTTTATCTGGGGTCACCTAGGATGAACTGCTAAAAAAGCGGAACAGGCATGATCGAATCATGCCTGTTCCGAGAAGTTTGAATTTTACTGTCTTATCGGCAGGGGGCCTTTCTCCGTTCTTTTTTATCCGTTTTCCAGACTCATCGTTGCATAGGCGTTGAGATCCTGCCCTGCGCGTTTTCCGGCCAGATATTCGTAGTAGCCCTGCGCGCCGATCATGGCGCCGTTGTCGCCGCAGAGGCTGAGCGGCGGCATGCACAGACGAACGCCGAGCCGCTGTGTTTCGCGCATGAATTCGCCCCGAATGCGGGAATTGGCCGCGACGCCGCCCGCAATGGCAAGTGTTTGATAGCCTGTTTCCTTCAATGCCTGCATCGTCCGCGGCACGAGCATATCACTGACCGCCTTGGAAAACGACGCGCACAGAGACGGAATATCCAGTGCTTCGCCGCGCTGCTCGTGTGTGTGAATGAGGTTCAGTGCTGCGGTTTTCAACCCGAAAAGACATGTCCAGCGGATTTCCGCTGAGTTTTGTGTGCGGCATAGGATATTTGGTTTCATCGCCGCTCTGTGCCGCTTTGTCAAGCGCTGCGCCTCCTGGATATGGCATGCCAATCACGCGTGCAATCTTGTCAAAGCACTCCCCTGCCGCGTCGTCACGCGTTGTACCCAGAATGCGGAATTTTGTGTAATTCTGCACGTCAACAATCAGCGTATGCCCGCCAGAAACGACGAGGCACAGAAACGGAGGCTCCAGATCGGGGTACGCCAGATAATTAGCCGCAATGTGCCCGCGGATATGGTGAACCGGAACAAGCGGTACACCGAGACTGTACGCTGCTGCCTTCGCAAAATTTACGCCAACCAGTACCGCGCCGATCAGCCCCGGCGCATAGGTCACAGCGATTGCGTCGATTTCCTGCCGCGTCATGGACGCGCGCGCGAGCGCCTCATCTGCCAGCGCATAAATCGCTTCGATGTGCTTGCGCGAAGCCAGCTCCGGCACGACGCCGCCGTAGAGACGGTGCAGTGCGACCTGTGAGGCATGCAGTCTGTCAAAACTGTTCTTCCGTCCTCCACAACAGCGACGGCAGTTTCGTCACAGGAGGATTCCACGGAGAGAATTCTCATTTCAGTTCCTTTCTGAGAATGCGTGCATCCTCTTTGGGGTGTTGGTAATAGTTTTTCCGCAGGCCGATCTGCTCAAAGCCGAGCGAGGCATAGAGTGCGATTGCGGGCAAGTTGGAATCCCGGACCTCAAGCGTCAGGGCCGTTGCCAGCATCTGTCTTCTCAGCGCCTTACACAGCGCAAGAACGAGTGCACGGCCAACGCCCCTCCGGCGATAATCCGGATGGACCGCAACGTTCATCATATCGGATTCGCCCAGAACCGTCTGGCTGCCAATATAGCCCGTGACGATATCTCCGTCTATGGCACAAAGCCAGAGGCTCAGCGGATTCTGCAGCTCACGTACAAGAATCGACTCCGGCCACGGGGTCAGAAAAAGCAGGACGCAATCTCCAGTGCAGCGATCTGTGCAAGCTGCTCCGCCTCCATCGGTGTTATGGTAAGTTCCGTCATGTTTTTACTTTGCCTCATACCAGCTCGCGCCGGACTTCGCTTCCGCCAGCAGCGGGACCTTCAGCTGCACAACGTTTTCCATCTCAGCAGTCACAATTTTTTTGACCTGCTCCGCTTCCTGACCGGGCACTTCGACGATCAGCTCGTCGTGCACCTGCAAAACGAGCCGCGCCTTGAGCTTCTGCCTTCGGAGCGCCGCGTCGACGCGGATCATGGCCAGCTTGATGATATCCGCCGCCGTGCCCTGAATGGGGGTGTTAAGCGCAACGCGCTCACCGAAGGAACGAATATTGAAGTTGCTGCTTTTGAGTTCCGACAACTCGCGGCGGCGGCCGAAAAGTGTGGTCACATAGCCATCACGTTTTGCCTGCTCGACAATTTCGTGCATATATAGGTCCGGACGCCTGCATAATGCGCCAGATAATTGTCAATATACTGCCGCGCTTCCTTGCGTGTAACGCCAATGTCTTCTGAGAGCGAAAACTCCGAAATTCCATATACAATGCCAAAATTGACAGCCTTTGCGTGGCGGCGCATAAGCGGCGTGACCTGCTCCGGCTCCACCCCAAAGACCTGTGCGGCGGTTGCAGTATGGATATCAAAGCCGGACCGGAATGCTTCCTGCATGGTCTTGTCATCTGCGATATGCGCCAGCACACGCAGCTCAATCTGACTGTAATCCGCATCGACGAAGACACAGCCGTCGCTGGGACAAACATCCTGCGGATCTCACTGCCAAGTTCCGTGCGGATGGGAATATTCTGCAGATTTGGGATCTGTCGAGGACAAGCGGCCTCGTGGCCGTGACAAGGTTCTGGAAGGTGGTGTGAATGCGCCCGTCGTCCGCGATCTGCTTGACAAGCCCGTCGGCATACGTGCTTTTGAGCTTTGTCATGGCACGGTAATCGAGAATCGCCTCAATGATCGGGTGCTTGCCCTTGAGCTTTTCGAGCACATCTGCGTTTGTCGAATAGCCGCTCTTCGTCTTCTTGCCTGCGGGCAGTCCCAGCTCGTCAAACAGGATCTCGCCGAGCTGCTTCGTGGAATTGATGTTGAATTCCCGCCCGGCAAAGCTGAAAATGGTCTGTTGAGCCGCTTCAATGCGGCTTTGCAGCATGTTTCCAAATGAGATCAGCGCCATCTGGTCAGCCTTGACACCGGCATACTTCCATTTCAGCCAGCACCCGACAGAGCGGCAATTCAATCTCATAATAGAGTTTTTCCATACCGTTCTGCGCAAGCTTTTCCGGCAGCGCGTCATACAGCGCTGAGATCGCAGCTGCTTCCGCAAGTCGATTGCATACGCGTGCAGCCTCTTCACCAACTTCTTCCTTGTCTGCGCGGCCGATCTCAAAGCCGAGCAGATGCGTGACCACGCGGTCAAGGTCGTAGCTTCCCTGTGTCGCGTCGAGATCGTAGGCGGCCAGCGCAGTATCGAAAATGAAGCTCTCCGCTGGGTATCCAAGCTCCAGCAGGCGGCGCATGAGCGGCTTGCAGTCGTGCGTGACCTTCTTGACGGACACGCCGAACAGGGTTGACATAAATTTTGTACTTTCCAGCGCGTCCCCGCAGAAATAATAGCCGCTTTCATCCGTATTGACCGCAATTGCAGATAAATCCGGTTCTGCAATAAAGGTTTACATAATGTTCTTTTCTGGAAGGATGCCGCAAGCGCCTCGGCGCGGGCGGCGTCGCTATACGACCTCGCTTGTGCAGACGCCATCGATCATGCCGTTCTCCGCTGTCTCCTGCGGCGCGTGCAGGCCGTACCGGGCAATGAGCCGCGTGAACTCCAGACGGGCAAACAGCTCGTATAGAGCTGCTTCGTCATACGGCTGTACAAGGCATGCTTCCGGCGAAAACTCAATCGGCGCTTCGCAGCGGATTGTTGCTAAATCGTAGGAGAGATAGGCACTATCCTTCCCCTGTTCAAGCTTGGCACGCAGCTTTTCCTTGATTGCGTCCAAATGCGCATACACGCCGTCCAGCGTGCCATAATCCAGCAGAAGCTGCGTTGCCGTTTTCGGGCCGACGCCCGCAACGCCTGGAATATTGTCCGAACTGTCACCCATGAGGGCCTTCAGGTCGATCAGATGAATGGGGTCAAAGCCGTATTCCTCACGGAATTTTGCGGGATCATAGTTGACTGCGACGGTCTGGGACAGCTTGGACGAGACGAGCTTGACCGTCACGTGTTCATCGATCAGCTGCAAAGAATCCCGGTCGCCGGTGACGATCACGCAGTCCCAGCCCGCATGGCCACAGCGTTTTCCGATCGTGCCGATCACATCGTCGGCTTCCCAGCCCTCGCACTCAAAAATTGGAATCTGCATGGCCCGCAGAACGTCCTTCATGACAGGCATCTGCATAGCAAGTTCATCAGGCATGGGATGGCGCGTAGCCTTGTATCCGTCGTATTTCAAATGGCGGAATGTCGGCGCCTTAAGGTCAAACGCGACGCAGAGCGCGTCCGGCTTTTCGTCCGCGCGCAGCTTTTCCAGAATATTCAGAAAGCCATAAATGGCATTTGTAAAGAACCCGTCTCTGGTCGTCAGTGCACGGACGCCATAATAGGCGCGGTTGATGACGCTGTTTCCGTCGAGAACCATCAGCTTCATGGGCGTAAACTCCTTTGCATTTCTTTGGTTAGTTTACCACATTTCCGCCCTTCTTTCAAGAAAGGCGCTTCTTCCGGTTGACGGTTTTTCCGAAAAAACATTATATACTAAAGAAAAAAGGAAAAAAGGAGCGTATCGATATGATCTACTCTTCGAAGGACATGGAATCCCGCGCCGTTCTGGATACGGCGGCAAAGATCTGCGCCGCAGCGCGCACCGCGCCGAAAACCAGAGGCATGGACGGCCTCGTGACCTGCGTTTTAACGGGCGAGGATAAAAGCCAGCTGGCCGCGCAGATGCGGAAGCTGGCCGACGAGCTGGATTATGCGTTCTTTAACCGTGACGCAGATAACGTTGACGCGTCCGACGCTGTGGTGCTTTTTGGAATGGAGGAGGTGCGGCGTGGACTTGACGCGGGCTGTCAGTACTGTCATTTTAAAAGCTGCGCCGACTGTGCAAAGCAAGATGGTCTGTGCGCGTGGGACGCCGTTGACGTCGGCATCGCCATTGGTTCCGCTGTTTCTGCCGCAGCTGATGCGCGTGTAGACAGCCGTGTGATGTTCTCTGTCGGCCGTGCAGCAAAAAGCCTCGGCCTGCTTGGTGAAAAAGCAACGCTGGTTCTTGGCCTTCCCCTCAGCGTAAGCGGAAAATCCCCGTTCTTCGACCGGAAGCCGAAGAAATAAGCCGCCGACCCCACAGAATTATATCGCCATCACATATACCTGACAGGGATTCCATTCATCCCATAATGTCGGAAATACCTCAAATTCCTGAAAGCCGAGTGACAGGTAAAACTGATTTGTGCGGTCATATTCCTCGTATTTTCCCATCTGCACGGTTTTTACCTGCATAAAGGAGTATCCAGCTTTTGCCTGCCGCTTCTCTTGCTTGCTGAAACAGCTCACGGCCAATTCCCTGACGGTGATATTCCTTCAAGACGCCCATAACGTATAATTCAACGGTAGCCGTTCCTGTTTCTTTCAGATACAAAAATCCAACGGGCTTGTCTGCGTCATAGGCGCAGAAGAACTGTTTATCGCCGCTTTCTGTGATGTAATCCTCCCTTGCCTCTGGGATACCGAACCATTCCGGAAGCGCTTCCAGAATGCTCCGCGTCACAGCCTGTTTTTCGGTGCTGTTTGTCAGCTGGCATATTTTCATTAGCTACTCCTGTAAATTCAGATTGGATAATCTTTTGATGCGCAAACCCGGAGCAAATGCTCCGGGTTTTGTTTGCTCAGATGTGCTTCCACTTTGCGCCGCCGGGGATATCGGTGATCTCGATGCCCTGCGACTTGAGTTCATCGCGGATACGGTCGGCCTCGGCGAAGTTTTTGGCCTTTTTCGCGTCATAGCGTGCCTGGATCTGCGCGGTCACAGCGGGATCGTCACTGCCATCCTCGCAGAAGATGGAATACGCACCTGCGGCGGGCTTTTCCGCCGCATTGCGCTTGCGGATCTCATCAGCCTTTTTGCACAAGTCAAGGCTCAGCACCTTGTCAAAGTCATCAAGGAACAAACAGTTTCGTTGCATCGTTGGTCTTATATTTGAGCACGTCGTACAGTGCTGTAATCGCAAGAGAGGTATTGAGGTCATTGCCGAGCGCGGCGTTGAATTTCTCGCGCAGTGCGGACACGGCAGCCTCGTCGATCTCGCCGTCGCCGGGCTTCAGCGCAGCGATTTTCGTCAGTAGCTTCTGATACGTTCCTGCAGCATTGTCGAGGTTATCCCATGTGAAGACCAGATTACGGCGGTAGTGGCTCTGCAGGCAGAACAGGCGGTAGCACAGCGGGTCGTAGCCCTTCTGCTCCAGTAGGGATACCGTCAGGAATTCGCCCTTGGATTTGGACATTTTGCCGCTGGCGGTGTTCAGGTGCATAACGTGCATCCAGTAATTGCACCAGTGGTGGCCAATATAGCTTTCCGACTGCGCAATTTCGTTCGTATGGTGCGGGAAGGCATTGTCGATGCCGCCGCAGTGGATATCGAGGTGCTCGCCGAGATATTTGAGCGAAATGCCGGTGCATTCGATGTGCCAGCCCGGATAGCCGACGCCCCACGGAGAATCCCACTTGAGCGCCTGATCCTCAAACTTGGATTTTGTGAACCAGAGCACAAAGTCGTTCTTGTTGCGCTTGTTCGTATCCTCCTCGACGCCCCTCGCGAACGCCGACGGCGAGGTCTTCCTCTTTGTGCTCGTTGAAAATGTAGTATTTTTCAAGCTTGAGGTATCGAAATACACGTTTCCGCCCTCGATGTAGGCATAGCCTGTGTCGAGAAGCTTGGTAATGATCTTGATATACTCATCAATGCAGCCGGTAGCTGGCTGAACAACGTCGGGCTTCTTGATGTTCAGCTTGCGGCAGTCGTTAAAAAAAGCGTCAGTGTAGAACTTGGCAATCTCCATGACAGTTTTATGCTCGCGGCGGGCGCCCTTGAGCATCTTGTCTTCTCCCTCATCCGCGTCGGAGGTCAGATGGCCGACGTCTGTGATGTTCATGACGCGCTTCACGGGATAGCCCGCGTAGCGGAGGTATTTTTCCAGCACATCCTCCATGATGTAGCTACGCAAATTGCCGATGTGTGCAAAGTGATAGACCGTCGGGCCGCAGGTATACATTTTGACCAGCTTCGGGTCATAGGGGACAAATTCTTCCTTTTTGTGTGTGGCAGAGTTGTAAAGATACATCGTCAAGTCTCCTTTTTTGTATCGTTGATCTGTTCTTCCAGCAGCGCCATGCGGCGCTTGAGTTCTTCGATTTCCAGCATGACCGGGTCGGGCGTGTGAATATGGTCGAGCTTATCGCCGCAGAGTCGGACGATTCGGCCCGGAACGCCGACGACCGTCGCCCCTCCGGTACTTCACGCAGCACCACAGCGTTTGCCGCGATGCGGGCGTTGTTACCAACACGGAACGGGCAGCACCTTTGCGCCAGAGCCGACCATGACGTTGTTGCCGAGCGTCGGATGGCGCTTGCCGATATCCTTGCCTGTGCCGCCGAGCGTTACGCCCTGATATAACAGGCAGTCGTCCCCGATCTCGGCGGTTTCGCCGACCACGATGCCGGTTCCGTGGTCGATGACGAGCCGCCGGCCGATGGTCGCGCCGGGATGGATCTCGATTCCCGTCCACATTTTCGACCACTGTGAGATTGCGCGGGCGATGAAAAGCATCGCCGTCGGTAAAAACCAGTGCGCGATCCGGTAGTCAATCGTCGCGTGCAGACCGTTATACAGCAGCATAACCTCAATAGCCGAACGCGCGGCGGGGTCGTTTTTCTTATATGCCCGGATATCCTCCAATAAATGCAAAGCAGTTCCTCCAATAGAAAAACCCGCCTCCTTAATGCTCAAGAGGCGGGTTTAAAAACTCGCGGTTCCACTCTGATTTCTCACTCAGGGCAACTGACGTATGCCCGCACGGGGTCTCCCCTCGCTCCCGAACGCACATTCCCGCATCTATCTTTGCCTCCGTTTGCAGCCGACGGCGGAGACTCTCTGAAAAACGAAACTGCGGTACTCTTTTTCGATCAACGCGATATTGAATTTTCTTGTGAAATCATATCATTGGAACGGAAAAAAGTCAAGCCTCGAGTCTTTTCTTCAAGGCCGAGGCAGGCCCAGTTTTTGCAGAAATACTCCACCCCCGAATAGACTGTCGTGGCCAAAATCACGATGTTCACAATCAGGTCCAGTGTCGAGAGGTTTGGCAGCACCATCATGGCGATCAGACCTACCATCGTGCAGGAGGTCTTGATCTTGCCGCTCCAGCCGGCGGCGATCACGGTCCCATTGCTGGCTGCGACCATGCGCAGGCCGCTGATGGCAAACTCACGCGCGATCACGATGAACACGACCCAGGACGGCATCCGGCCCCAGCCGACGAAGATCATCATGCAGGCCGTCACCAGCAGCTTATCGGCCAGCGGATCGAGGAATTTGCCGAAATCGCTGACCTGATTGTAGTGGCGGGCAATATAGCCGTCCAAAAAATCGGAAATGCTGGCGATCACAAAGACCGCGACAGCGGCCCAGCGCAGCCAGTCCGCGCCGTTCGCTGACAGCAGCATCAGGACCATGTAGACCGGGATCAGCACTACACGGACAAGGGTAATTTTACTCGCAGTCGTCATTGTATTCTTCCTCCAGTACGCCGACAAGCTCTCCGTCGTAGGTGTCCAACACATGGATATCTACAAAATCGCCGGTCTTGATATGTTTTTCCGCTGTGAACCAGATCTTCCCGTCAATGTCGGGAGAATCGGCATAGGTTCTGCCGTAATAGCTGTCCTCGTCCGGGTCATAGCCCTCGCAGAGCACCTGCATGACCTGACCGACACAGGACTCGTTATAGTCGTCCATAATGCGCGACTGAATCTCTGCAACCTGCTCTGCGCGCTGCTTGGCGATCTCGGTATCAGGATATTCCATTTCGGCTGCGCGTGTGCCCTCTTCCGGTGAAAATGCAAACGCACCCACGCGCTCAAGCTTATATTCCTTCAGGAAGTCGCAAAGCTGCTCGAATTCTTCCTCGCCTTCGCCGGGAAGACCGGTAATGAGGCTCGTGCGGAGCACAAGGCCGGGGATCTCATGGCGGAGCTTTTGTGAACAGCTGCCGGACATATTCGCCGTTGCCGCGCCGGTTCATTTTACGCAGGATCTCGTCGTTGATATGCTGGATGGGAATATCCAGATATTTGACGATCTTCGGCTCGTTTGCCAGAACGTCGATCAGCTCCTGCGACATTTCATCGGGATAGAGATAATGTACCCGGACCCAGACCAGCCCGTCGATTTTGCAGAGCCTGCGCAGCAGCTCCGCAAGCTTCCGCTCGCCGTAGAGATCGAGGCCGTAGCGGCTGGTGTCCTGTGCCACAACGATCAATTCCTTCACGCCGTCGGACGCAAGTTGCTCTGCTTCCTTTACCAGTTCCTCCATCGGGCGGCTGCGAAGCTTGCCGCGCAGCTTCGGAATGACGCAGTACGCGCAGTGGTTATCGCAGCCCTCGGCAATTTTCAGATAGGCATAATATTCCGGTGTTGTGAGGATCCGGCCATCTTCCGACTGATCGGCATTGATATCGTCGAAGCGCTTGTAGCGCTTGCCAGACAGCACCTGCCCGACCGCATTCGCAACATCGTAATAAGAACCGGTTCCAAGGACACCATCAACTTCCGGTAATTCCTTCAGAATTTCTTCCTGATAGCGTTGGGCCAAGACAGCCGGTGACGAGAATCTTCTGGATTCTCCCTCTGCTTCAGCTGCGCCATGGCCAGAATGTTGTCAATAGCCTCTGTCTTGGCGGACTCAATAAAGCCGCAGGTGTTGACAATGACGAGTTCTGCGCCGTCCGGGTCGGGGCTGATCTCATAGCCTGCCTGCCGCAGCAGCCAGAGCATATGCTCGGCGTTGACCTGATTTTTGGCGCAGCCGAGCGAGATCATGCCTATCGTATGGGTCATGATATGTCGTCCTCCGTGATTTCCTCCAGCTCCAGTCCGACACGGTAGCGTCGGAGGCCGGATTGGATATCCTTCCAGCTGTGACCGCGCCGAATGAGCGCGTCCACAGTTCGTTTTACTTCTTTTTCGTCCGGATCCTTCCCCTGCCAGCGGCGGAGCAGAAAGTGGTCAATGGCGTCGTCCATTTCGGGCAGCTCCGCAAGCGCCTCCTCCCAGAATTCCTGCGGAATGCCCTTTTCGAATAAAATATTTTTAGATGCGGCTTTTCCCGTAGCCCTTTGCTGCAGCGCTTGCAGCGAGCTGCCGTGCTGTCTCGCGGTCATCGAGCAGATGCAGCTCCTTTTGAGCCAGCCGACAGCTTCCTGCGCGTCGGCTGCTTCCTCACCCTTCCGGACAAGGCGCTTCTGAAGTTCCTTTTCAGATACGCCGGCAGCTGCGACAATGCGAACGGCCCGGGCCTTTGCAGACGCTTTTCCGGCAGCCGTCAGCAGTGCCTGATAGTCTTCGTCCGTCAGGTCCATCCCGCTGTACAGGCCGAAGTCTGCAAGCAGATACGGCTGCGTTTTTAATACGGAATCATCGTCAAAGACAAGCTTGACGCGCTTTGACTGCGGCAGTTCCTGAATGGCAAGCAGGCGCATCAGTCGTCATTAAAATCGTCAGCCGAGACGCTTACAGGCTTTGCAGCCGCAGATGCAGGCGGTTTCGCGTTCTTGCCCTGCAGCTTCCACATATTATCGCGGATAGACTGCTCAATGCGGTCGGCGACATCGGGATGGTCAATGAGATACTGTTTTGCCGAATCGCGGCCTTGCCCGATGCGCTCGTCGCCTATGGAGAACCAGCTGCCAGACTTGTTGATCAGTTCCAGCTGTACTGCAAGGTCCACCAGCTCACCCCACTTGGAGATGCCTTCGCCGTACATAATATCGAAATAAGCCTCTTTGAAGGGAGGCGCGCATTTATTCTTGACGATCTTGGCCCGCGTGCGGTTGCCAATGACCTCGGAGCCGTTTTTGATGGCCTCTGTGCGGCGGATGTCGATACGGACAGAAGCATAGAACTTCAGCGCGTTGCCGCCAGTTGTCGTCTCGGGGTTGCCATACATGACTCCGATTTTCATACGCAGCTGGTTGATGAAGATCACGACGCAGTTTGTCTTGGAGATATTACCGGCTAGCTTTCGCAGCGCCTGCGACATGAGCCGGGCCTGCAGGCCGACGAATGTATCACCCATTTCACCCTCGATTTCCGCACGGGGCGTCAGCGCCGCGACAGAGTCAACAACCACGACGTCAACCGCGCCGGAGCGCACAAGCGCGTCTGTGATCTCCAACGCCTGCTCGCCGGTATCCGGCTGGGAAACCAGCATGGAATCAATATCCACGCCGATGCGGGCAGCATAATCCGGATCCAGCGCATGCTCGGCATCTACGAATGCGACCTCACCGCCACGTTTCTGCGCCTGTGCGACAATATGCAGTGCAAGCGTCGTCTTACCGGAGGATTCCGGGCCGTAGATCTCGATAATTCTGCCCTTCGGCACGCCGCCTATACCGAGCGCGGCATCAAGTGCCAGAGAGCCGGTTGGGATTGCATCGACCTGGAGATCGGGCCGGTCACCCAGACGCATAACCGCGCCCTTGCCGAAGTTTTTCTCGATTTGCCGGATGGCAGTATCAAGAGCCTGTTTCTTGTCGTTATTGGGAGTCTGATCGGCTGCTTTTTTCTTTTCCATCGTCTCAGTTCCTTCCTCTTTTGTGTATGAACCTACTATAGCACATCATTCGATAAAAATCAAACATTTGTTTTACTTCTTTTTGCCTCTGACTGCTCGGACAACGCCGCGCAGATCCTTTCGAAGGACAATGTCCGTATATCCGTATTCCTGAAGAATCGTAGATACGGCCATATGCTGTCCAAGGCCGAATTCAAAGCAAAGGTATCCGCCGTCGGACAGCAGATGGGTAAAGTTTTCTGCGACGGCGCGGTAAAACGCCAGCCCGTCCTTCCCGCCGTCCAGTGCAAGAGCTGGCTTGTATTCCTTTACGGACGGCTCCAGCCGCGCCATTTCCTCGCTCGTTACATACGGCGGGTTGCAGACCAGCGCGTCGAGCGTGCCGGACAAAGACTCGGCCTCTTTTTCGCGCGTCCCAGCCCGACTGCCGTTACGCGGTTCATAAGCTTCAGCCGCTTGATGTTGCGCTTGGCAACCGCCAACGCGGGGCGCGAAATATCCGCAAGCGTCACATGGGCATCCGGCAGCTGGTGCGCGATGGCGAGGCCGATACAGCCGCTGCCGCAGCAAAGATCCAGTACACGCGGTTCTGTTCTGCCGCGCAGGACATCGAGCGCAAGATCAGTAACCGCCATGGTGTCATCGCGCGGGATGAGCACATCCGGCGTGACCTCCAGTGATATTCCATAGAAATCCCACTGTCCGAGAATATACGGCAGCGGCTCGTGCGCCAGCATACGATTTACATAACTACTCAGTTTTTCTTCGATCTGCTCGCTTGCATATAAATTCGAATCAGCCAGCACAGCTGTCACGGATTTTCCAGAGGCAAATGCCAACAGTTCCCGTGCGGCCATGGAGGCATTTTCCCCTTCCGATGGCAGCAGCGTCCGGCGGGCCTGAAGATAGAGGTCGCCGTACTTCTTTACCATCGGTCAGTACCAGCCTCGTCCGGAATGACGAGTTTCAGCGCCTCAATAGCAACTTCCAGCATGGAATCATCCGGCTCGTTGGTCGTAAAGTGTTGGAACCACATACCGGGCGCGGACAGTGCGCGCGTCAGGGCGTTGTCATGGCGGCCGACAAAACGATTGCACTCATAGCTGATCGACACGACGAACGGCAGCAGCGCAAGCCGGATAAGCATACGGACAAGCATATTGCTGGTCGGGAAAACAGCGCTTACGAGCGCAAAAAGCAAAATCGAAATCGCAACGACAACAAACAGGAAGCTTGTGCCGCAGCGCGCGGATGCAGGCGGGTCATGCCGCGGCAGTTTTCAACGGTCAGCGGAAGCTGCGCTTCATAGCAGCGGATGGTCTTATGCTCTGCACCGTGATAGGAAAAGACGCGCTTCATGTCCTTCATCCGGGAAATCAGGATCATATAGCCCATAAAAATTGCGATGCGAATGACGCCCTCAATCAGACTACGGATGACAGCATTATGGATCCAGCGGTCAAAAATACCGCTCAAAAGTGTCGGCAGCAGGAAGAACAGGCCGACGGAAAACAGAACGCCGAGAAACACGGAGAATGACACGACCGCTTTTTCCAGCTTCTCACTGCCAAGCTTCTGCTCCAGCCACTGTTCAAATTTGGATGGCTGTGCATCGGCCTCATCTTCCGGAAAGAACTCCGCCGAATACATGAGTGCTTTCACGCCAGACACCATAGACGAAGCAAAAATTCACTACGCCGCGGATCAGCGGCCATTTGGCAATACCGGTGCGCTTTTTAAGCGGCTCGACCTTCGTGACGAGGCCTCCGGCCGCACGACGATGGAGCGCTTGTCCGGCCCCTGCATCATGATGCCCTCGATCAGGGCTTGACCGCCGATGAGCGTTTTAAATTTTTCCTGGCTGACAGGATTGTTTTCTTTTTTCATGCAAACCTCTTATTCTTCCCCAGTGGGGATGCTGATCGTAACAAGCGTGCCGCCGCCCTCCGCATTTTCCAGTGTCAGCATTCCGCCGTGCATGGTAACGATCTCCTCGCAGACGGCAAGTCCGATGCCGCTGCCGCGGGCCTTGGAACTGCCCTTGTAGAATTTCAATTTGACGTGCGGGAGCTCTTCCTCCGGAATGCCGGGGCCATAGTCCCGGATACGGATGACGACATAGCTTCCCTCGTGTGCGATGGATGCGTCGATACGCTTGCCCTCGCCACCGTGTTTGGCTGCGTTGTCAAGAATGTTCAAAAACACCTGACGCATACGCGCAACGTCGCACGGAATCTCTGGAATCTCCTCATCGCAGCCGTCATAGTGCAGACAGATTCCCTCCTGCTTGAGCCGGTTGCCGTACATAAAGACCGTATCTTCAAATTCCGCCAGAACATCGGCCGTTTCGACATGGAGTGTAAACCGCCCGTCCTGCATTCGCGTGAATTCCAGCAGTTCCTCGACCATACCGGTAAGTCGCTTGGCCTCACGCGCAATGATCACAACGCCGCGCCGCGTCTCCGCGTCCAGATTTTCGGATGTCAGAAGCGTTTCACCCCAGCCGGAAATGGCTGTAAGCGGCGTTCGAAGCTCATGCGACACGGAGGAAATGAACTCTGTCTGTGTTTTTTCCGCCTGTCCGATCTTGACAGACATATCATTAATGGTGCTGACCAGCTCGCCGATCTCGTCGTCATACTGACCGGGGATCTGCACGCCGTAGGAGCCGGCGGCAATGCGTCTGGCTGTCGCGTTGATCTGCGAGACGGGCACCAGAATGGACTTGATAAAAAAGCTGCTCAGGAAGAAGATCGAGCCAATAAACGCAGGCCGATCGTGATGGCAATCAGTGCGATCATCAGGATCTGAAGATCCGCATTGCGCAAACTTGTTACATAGCGCAGCACGCCGATCACTTCGCCGTTTGTATAGATCATCGGACTGGAAACGGCCAGAATGCACTCCCCTGTCAGCGGGTTTCTACCCTTGTAGTGCCGGATCTGCTGGCTGTCGATCGCCTGCTGAATCTCGGGCGTCGAGGCAGAGCGTCCGGCGAATTTTCCATAGGAGGAAGCGACAAGCTTTCCATTCGCAGAAATAAATTGCAGTTCCAGCCGGTCCTTTTTCTTCAAAGGTCTGTGCAAATTTGATACAGGACTGATAATATTCCTTGTAACTCTGTGAGATGTAATTGCTGAAAAAAATCGGTCGTTGTTTTCGCCTTGTTTTTCGAGGCCGGAGCGAAGGTTTGTGTCGTAAAACGCCGCCATGGAGGACGCCACGCCGAGCCCGCACGCTGCGACCAGCAGCATAATCACGCCTACGTTATTGACGAACCAGCGCCGCTCAATGCCGGACAGGCGTTTCTTTTTTCTTCAAAAAGCCTCACCTCGCGCCTTTATGCGCCCCACTTGTAACCAAAGCCCCAGACCGTTGTAATGTAGGTCGGATTTGCGGTGTCGTCCTCGATCTTAATGCGCAGGCGGCGGATGTTCACGTCAACGATCTTGAGTTCGCCGTCATAGTCCCGGCCCCAGGACCGCAGCAAGATATCCTCACGAGAAAGTGCCCGTCCTGGATTCTGCATGAACAGCTTGACAATGGCGTATTCCACCTGCGTCAGTTTGATGCGGCGGCCCTCCTTGTCCAGCGTCCGGTTGCGCGTGTTCAACACGAACGGACCGTGTTTGAGTTCGATTTGATTAGAAGACCCGTCTGAATCAATACGGCGGTACAGCGCGTCGATGCGTGCGGTCAATTCCGCTGGACTAAAGGGTTTGGTCATATAGTCGTCTGCGCCTGTCATCAAGCCGGTGATCTTGTCCATCTCCTGGCTCCTTGCAGTTAACATAATAATACCGATTTTTTTATCTGTCGCCCGGATGTTGCGGCAGACCTCAAATCCGTCGATGCCTGGCAGCATAATATCGAGGATCGCAACGCCGACATCTGGATTGACCTTCAGCAACTCCAGCGCCTCTTCACCGGTTCCGGCCTCCACGACCTCATACCCGGCGCGCTTGAGATTGATGACCACAAAGCTTCGGATGCTGACCTCGTCTTCCAAAATCAAAACCTTTTTCATTCTGTTTTGCTCCTCATGTCTCTCCCGAATTCCAATCAATATGAATAAAGTGGAACATATCCCGCAGCCTGTCCGCAGACAGCTCCTGGCCCACTTCCCTGTTCCAAGCTTCGCCGCATAGGTGATATCGCCTTTTTCGGCCAGAATGAACCTGCCGTCGGCGGATGCAGATTCATTTCGATTCTCTCCGGAAAACGCGTAGATCGTAAAGATCAGCTCTGTGCGCCGCCCGTCTTCCCACTGCGAAAATGCATAGCCATGCACGCCGTCCGCCTCTGCGCCGCGCGTGATGCAGAACTGGTTCTGCCAGCGGTCCGGAAGCTTTAAGAACCAGCCGCCTGAAAAGCTGTGATAGGTCGTCAGCTTTGGCAGGCTGCGTCCGTCCAGATCAAGGTTGTACCAGCTGATCGCGGAATCGTTCTCATCGGATCCCTCTGCCGACGGAAGCGGCAAAATCTGCGGCAGCTCGATCAGCCCGTCGCCGTCAATATCGGAGGCGTAGACATAGTAGCTGCGGACAGTGGAAACAGGGCCTTCCACCTCGCGCATAGTGACGCTTTGGAACACGCCGTTCTGAAACGCAAAGACGTCTGTCACAAGTCCGGTATCCTCATATGCGCTCGACACAAAGACGGCGGGAATGTCCTTCATCAGATTTCCGGTCAGAATACGCTTGACAAGGGACGCTCCGGCAGTTAGATACGCTTCCTTCTCGCGCTCCATCTGCCCGGCCTGCCAGCGGTAAAGCTCTGCAATGCCCTGCGGCTGCTCTGCTTCAAAGCGGAGCAGGAAAATATCCTTCCGGCTGTCGCCGTCAAGGTCGACTTACGCGGTATTCCGAGTATTGGCATTCATCAGCTCGGCCACATGGCCGTCGGAGTAGGAATATGCGCTGAGCGATTGCAGCACGTCGGTGGACAGCTGCCGCCCGATGACAAGCTCGATGCCCGGCTGGCCGGTCAGCTGGACGTATTCGACGCTGGCAAAGCTGGTGCCGTCGCCCTCGATCACATCCGTCAGGTGGTAATCGCCGTCCACACGGGAAAAGATGCAGGCTCTGAGCGGCTTGTCTCCTGCTGCCTTCAAAAACGCGATCGCTTCTTCCTGTCCGTCGCCGTCGAGATCGGCCAGCTGCACAGACTGCTGATTCGGGCCGGACACCGGCGCAGAATAGGCAGCGCTCTGGCCGCTCAGAACCGCATCGATTGCAAGCTCCAGTCGGTCATACTCGTCAGAATGCCGCGGCAGCGTATATAGCTCGTCAACTGTTTTGACAAAACAGCCTGAAAGCAGCAGCGTCAGTGCTGCTGCAAGCAGCGCAAGCCCCGCCCGTTTTCCGTGCAATCGTTCCAACTCCTTTTCAACTCTTTATAGTATAACATGTCAAGTTACAAAAGTGTAGCGAATTTGTAAAAAACAAGACTACTTCACGACCACATTTTTTTCGCCAAGCTGTTCTCGCAGCTCCTGCAGCATCCGCTCGTCCAGCGCACAGCTTCCACCCATCCTTGCGCCGGTGTCGGCAAATAGATCACGGCCCGTGCTTTTCCCGGGGAACATTTTCAGGATTGGCAGGACCTTCTTTGCAGAGCGCTGCGCGGAGCTCGATTTTCAGATAGACGGTATGCGCCTGCGCCGCTGCCTGACGCGCAGCCTGCGCGGCATCAAGATCCTTCATATCCCCAACCTGCACCACGCGGTTCACGACCATCTGCGGCGGTTTTTCATCGCGCACAGAAATGCGCCCATTCAGGATAACAGCGGCGTTTTCATAGAGCAGCGAGCCATATTGGCCCAGGATCGTGGAGAATGTCAGAAGTTCCATGGAACCGGTGTCGTCCTCCACTGTGACGTATGCCATCATGGAGCCGGAGCGCGTGGTCTTCATCTTGACCGCCTCGACGATTCCGGCAATGTTCACGATCTGCTCGTCCTGATAGGTATCGCCGCCGTTTTCAAAGCATTCCAGAATCTCACCGATTGGAACCACATCCATGCCGCGCAGCAGCGGCCGGTACTCGTCCATCGGATGGCCGGACAGGTACAGACCGGTCGTCTGCTTTTCCAGACTCATTTTCTCCTGTACGCTCATTTCTGGAATATCCGGCACCTGCACAGCAGGCATAACGGCGGCGCTGTCCTCGCCGGACAGCAGATCGAACAGACCCATCTGGCCGTCGACATTCTTATTCTTCTGGCTGGCCCGCTGCGTCGAGCACAAGCTCATAGATACGCAGCATCTGGGCACGGTTGAGTCCAAAACTGTCGCAGGCGCCTGCCTTGATGAGATTTTCCAGCGCGCGCTTGTTCAGATCTGTCCCGTACATACGGGAGGCAAAATCCTCAAGACTGGTGAACTTCCCACCCTGGTCGCGCTCGTTCATGACCTTCTGAATAAAGCCGCGTCCGATATTCTTGATCGCCGCCAGGCCGAAACGGATTCCGCCTGGCACAACAGTGGAAAGTTGTCATTGGATTCATTGATATCCGGCGGCAGCAGCGCAATACCCATCGCACGGCACTCGGAAATATACTCGGAAATCTTGACTGAGCTGCCCAGCACTGACGTCATGAGCGCCGCCATATACTCACGCGGGTAATAGCATTTGAACCACGCAGTCTGGTACGCGATCACCGCATAGCAGACGGAATGCGCCTTGTTGAACGCGTAGTTCGCAAAGTCATACATCTCGTTGTAGATTGCTTCCGCCGTCTGCTCCGGAATGCCGTTTGCGACGCAGCCAGTGATATTGCGCGAGGCGTCGCCCCGGATAAAGGCGCCGCGCTCTCTTTTCGATGTCCTTGGCCTTCTTTTCTTGCTCATGGCGCGGGCGCACCATGTCCGCCTGGCCAAGCGAATATCCGGCAAGCTTCCGGAAAATCTCAATGACCTGCTCCTGATAGAGAATGCAGCCGTAGGTAACGGAAAGGATAGGTTTCAGCATGGGATGCTTGTATTTGACAAGCGATGGGTCCTGCTTGCAGGCGATCGAGACGCGGGATCGACTCCATCGGGCCGGGGCGGTAGGCTGCGACGATAATGGAAAAGATCTTCGATTGACTGCGGCTTCAGACCCACGCAGACGCTTGTCATGCCGGTCGATTCCATCTGGAACACGCCTGACGTTCTTCCCTGCGTGAGCATCTCCATGACCTTGGGGTCGTTGTCCGTCACGCGGGACATGGAGAAATCCGGCTCCGTCTTCCGGATATCGCGGATCGCGTCGTCAATGACGGTGATGTTTCGCAAGCCGAAAGTCCATTTTGAGAAGACCCAGTTCCTCCAGCGTCGTCATGGTGTGTTCCGTGACGATGGTACCGTCGTTTGTCCATAGCAAGCGGCACATAATTGTAGACTGGCAGCTTGGTAATGACCACGCCTGCCGCATGTGTCGAGGTATTGCGCGGCATGCCCTCAAGAGCCATGGCCGTATCGACAAGCTCCTTAACGCGCGCATCGCCGTCATCACATCTGCTTCAGCTGCGGGGACTGCTTCAGTGCGTCGCTTGAGCGTGATGTGAAGCGTGGTCGGCACGAGCTTTGCAACGGCATCTGTTTCGGCAAATGTGAAGTTCATGACCCGGCCTACATCGCGGATGGCAGCTCGTGCCGCCATGGTGCCGAACGTGACGATCTGTGCGACATGATCCTCGCCGTATTTCTGCCGGACATAGTCAACGACCTCGCTCCTTCTGGTATCCCCAAAATCCATGTCGATATCCGGCATGGTCACGCGGGCGGGGTTCAGGAAGCGTTCGAAAATAGAGGCCATATTTCATGGGGTCAATTTCGGTAATATGTAGGCAGTAAGTCACCATCGAGCCTGCTGCGCTGCCGCGTACGGGGCCGACCGGGATCCCGGCGGATTTTGCAAAGTTCGCAAAATCCCACGATGAGGAAATAGTCCGTAAAGCCCATTTTCTCAATCATGTCGATCTCATATTCCAGCTGCTGCATGTATTCCGGATGCGCCGTGCCGTACAGTTCATCAAAGCCCTCTTTTGCAGAGCTGGTTGAGATAAGAAAGGCTCGTCACGCCCTCCGGAAGCTTGAATTCCGGCAGGAAATACTTGCCGAACGTGAATTCCACATTGCAGCGTTCCGCGATCCGGACCGTATTCTCAAACGCTTCCGGCACGTCCGGGAAGAGGCTGCGAAGCTCCTCTTCGCTCTTGAGATAGAATTCCTCCGTCTCAAATTTCATGCGGTTTGGGTCGTCGACGGTCTTGCCGGTCTGGATGCAGAGCAGCACGTCCTGCATTTTTGCGTCTGTCTTGCGCAGATAGTGTGCGTCGTTCGTCACGACAAGCGGGAGGTTCAGTTTTTCAACAGCAAGCTTACGAATATGTCCGTTGACCGTTCTCTGCTCAGGAATGCCGTGATCCTGCAGTTCCAGATAAAAATGCCCCGGGCCGAAAATTTCCGCGTATTCACGCGCGCCCTGCTCCGCCGCGTCCAGATCCTCCTGCATGATTGCCTGAGGGATACGGCCCGCAAGGCATGCTGAGAGCGCAATCAGTCCCTCGTGGTGCTCCCGCAGCAGATCCATATCCACGCGCGGACGGTTATAAAAACCCTCGGTAAAGCCGAGCGAAACCATATAGCTGAGGTTTCGATAGCCAATTTCGTTTTCACAGAGCAGAACCAGATGATATGGCTCCTTATCAATGCCATGAACCTTATCAAAGTGTGTTCGGCGCGCAACATAGACCTCGCAGCCGATAATGGGCTTGATCCCGGCTTTTTTTGCTGCGCGGTAAAAATCAATCGTGCCATACATGACGCCGTGGTCGGTCAGGGCGATGGCTTTCTGGCCGAGCTCCTGCACCCGGTCCATCATAGAGCCGATGCGACAGGCTCCGTCAAGCAGGCTGTATTCGCTGTGAACATGCAGATGCACAAAGGCCATGGCGTTTTCTCCTCTCAGCTTTCGTCCGCAAGCGCAACAAGCTTGCGCATGCGGTGGTTCATTGCAGACTTGGAAACAGGCGGGGCCTGCATGGAAGCAAGTTCCTGCAGCGTTGCTTCCGGATTATCGAGACGGAGCTTTGCCGTCTCGCGGAGCTTCGGCGGCAGCTCGCTTGAGTCGTCCCTGCTTCTGAAGCTTCCGGATGGCTGCGACCTGCTCCATCGACGCATCTACGACTTTGGTCAGATTTGCCGTTTCACAGTTGACGCGGCGATTAACGCCATTGCGAAGATCCTTTTCGACCTTTGCCTCCATCACTCCCATTGCGCACACCGGCGCACCGATTGCGGTCAGAAAGTCCTCAATCATATCACTCTGCTTGAAATACAGAATGCTGTTTCCGCGCGTGTTGTCTCCTTTGGGGAGAATCCGGCATCCAGCAACAGCGTACGTTTCGCGGCTGACCTTATAGTGAGGTCGTCAGTTCCAGGTGGTAGCGCTTGGCAGGATCCGTAACAGAGCCGCCGGACAGAAACGCGCCGCGCAAAAACGCCAGCCGCTCTTCGTCCTCCTCCAGCATCCCGTAATTGACGTGCAGCGTCACATCTCTGGCCGCGCTGAGGCCGAACTGCGCAAACATTTTATGGATTTTTTCTCTGTGATTCCATCACGAACAGCAGCTTTCCCGCGCTCTCCTCCGGCTCCTGGTCGAAGGAGAAGCCGAAGACCTTCTTCATCAGGCGCGGCAGGCGCTCAGCCAGATCGCGCGACTCTGTCGTGATGCGGACAAGATCCGCGGTAAACGCGTTGCAGTAGAGCAAAATGCCGTACAGCTCTGCGGCGGCTTCCAGCTTCCGGTTGATCGGCAGACGGCACAGCTCCTGCTTGACGTTGGATGAAAAAGACATGACGGCGTTTGCCTCCTCGCTTGTTTCAGGTTCTGAATTCCCGCCATACAGACAAAATCGCGCGTGCCAGCGCGTCGGAGTTGTGGCGGATATAGCGTCCCGGCTCAGGAGCGGGAACGTGCGCACAGCAAGGCCCATCTGCTCCAGATCCTCGCGGCGCAGCTCAAGCTGCGAAACGCCCTCTTTGGCGTATGGCTCCATGATCTCAGGCGGCACAGGCGCGTCGTTTGCAATGCACATCCATTACGCCGGGACCTGCGTGTTGCCAGGATTGCACGGACATGATCGTCGGCGTCATAGCCGTCCGTCTCGCCGTCCTGCGTCATGATGTTCAGCACATAAATCTTCAAGGCCCGGCTCTGCCGCACTGCGTCTGCAATACCGCTGACCAGAAAGTTCGGGATGATGCTGGTATACAGGCTTCCTGGTCCGATCACGACGATATCCGCCTCGCGGATCGCCCGGACGCTCTCCGGCAGCGCCGCCGGACGTTCCGGCACGAGGCGCACCTTGCGGATACGGGAATTGTTGATCTTTTTCGCGTAAAAGAATCTTGCTTTCGCCAAGAATGCGGCTGCCGTCGTGAAATTCATCTTCCAGACGCACGTCCTGATTGGTCACAGGGAGAACACGACCCGTAATGGCCAGAACATCCCCCATGCGGTGGACCGCTTCGTCGAAGGAGCCGGAAATGCCGTTCATGGCCGCCAGAAACAGATTGCCAAAACTCTGCCCGGCAAGGCTTCCGTCAGTAAAGCGGTAATTGAGCAGCTGCTGCATGGTTGGCTCCGTGTTGGCAAGCGCCATGATACAGTTGCGTATATCGCCCGGCGGAAGCATTCCGAGGTCCTCCCGGAGCATACCGGAGCCGCCGCCGTCGTCCGCGACGGTCACGATCGCGGTGATATCCCTCGTATAGGTTTTCAGGCCGCGCAGCATGGCGGATAGCCCATGACCGCCGCCGATGGCCGCAATGCGCGGCTGCCTGCGGTGCGGCTCATAGAGCCGGATTTGTTCTGTAAAAATCCGTCATAGCAATCACCTTCTGCCCATATCGCGATGGCTGAGCGTGGCCGCGTAGCCTTTCTTGGATACGAACTCAAACAGCTCCTTCGCGATACAGACGCTCCGATGCTTGCCGCCTGTGCAGCCGACGGCGATCACGAGATCTGTTTTGCCCTCGTCCAGATAGTTGGGCAGCAGGAAGGAAAGCAGATCCTCGGTTTTTGTCACAAAATCCAGCGTCTGCTGGTATTTGAACACGAAGCTTCTGACCGGCTCGTCCAGCCCGGTCTGCTGCTTCAGCTCCGGGATATAGTACGGGTTCGGCAGGAACCGCACATCGAAGACCAGATCAGCTTCCAGCGGCAGACCATATTTGAACCCGAAGGACGCGACACGCACGTCCATCGAATGCTCCCGCATCCCGCCCGCAACCAGATCGATCAGCTGGCCGCGCAGTTTGCCTGTAGAAAGATTAGACGTATCAATGATTGCGCTGGCGCGGTTGCGCACAGGAGCCAACAGTTCCCGTTCCCGCGCGATGGCATTTTCAAGCGTGGAGCCGTCCTTCATGAGCGGGTGCAGACGGCGCGTTTCCTTATAACGCTTAATAATGACCGCTGTGGACGCTTCGATATAGTAGATGGAATATTGCAAGTGCATGTCGTCTAGCTTCTGCAGCGCCTGAAACAGGGCGTCAAACGTCATGCTCGCGCGGATATCCGTTACGAGCGCGACCTTTCATATCGTCCCTTCGTTGCCAGACACAGCTGAGCAAACTGCGGATCATCTCTGCCGGCATATTGTCGACGCAGTAAAAGCCGAGGTCTTCCAGATCGGACGCGGCCCTGCTCTTTCCTGCGCCGGACATGCCGGAAATGATAACAAACTGCATAGTTTTCTCCTTTTACCAGATCCGAACCTCCGGCTCAAGCCGGACACCGGATGTCTCCCATACACGGGACTGCACCATTGCAATCGTCTTCTTTATATCTTCAGCCGACGCGCCGCCGGTATTCACGACGAAACCCGCGTGCTTTTCGATACCTCCGCGCCGCCCACGCCGCAGCCCTTGAGTCCGGCCTGTTCGATGAGCGGGCCTGCAAAATACCCGGTCGGACGCTTGAACGTGCTTCCGGCGGATGGCAATTCCAGCGGCTGCGAGGCCCTTGCGCTTTTTCATCAGCGTGCGCATGGTCTGTCCGATTTTCTCTGGGTCGCCCGGATGCAGCTGCAGGACGGTCTTAACGATCACGCAGGGCAGCTTCTGATATACGCTTGTGCGATAGCCAAACGCACATTCTTCGCCGGACAGCGTTTTCTCCTCGCCGTCCATGGTCAGGATCGTGACCGATTCCACGACCTGCTTCAGTTCTCCGCCGTATGCGCCTGCATTCATATATACGCCGCCGCCGAGCGTCCCCGGAATGCCGTGCGCGAATTCCAGACCCGTCAGCGCGTGATTTTTTGCGAAAACCGCCGCTTTCGCCATGCTTTCACCCGCGTAAGCCTCGATCCGCGCCTCATCCAGGAGGCGGATGCCGCACAGCGCATCCTTTGAGACAGATCACAAGCGCATCAAGGCCTCATCCGGGGCAAGAATGTTCGTTCCTGCGCCGAGAATATACGGCTGCGCGCCTGCCGCGGCAGCGCCTTGCAGCAGCTGCTTCAGCTCCTCCGTGGTTTTGGGGAACGCCATGACTGCCGCGGGACCGCCGATGCGGAAGGAGGTATGGCGGCTCAGCGGCTCCTGAAGCCGGTACTGAACCGCTTTGCACCTCTGGATGATGGTCTGCTGAAGCTCAGAACTCCACATAAACGCCTCCGGGTGGATAATTTTTTCTATCATAGCACATCTCAAATAAAAATAAAAGAGGAACCAGCCAAGGCATATCCCGATAAGAAAAAAACATCGTGGGGCAAGAGAGAAACGGTATAGCTTCGGCTATGCCGTTTTCTCATTCTGCCTTGATGAAGTGACTTTGGATACTTCCAGGGCTCCAATGCCCTTATAGTAGATGTCAATTTCCTGGGTGCGGTTCTTGCCCTTCGGATCGCTGGCAGCATGGACAACAATCTTCTCGACAAACTCATGCAAGATACATGGGGGTCAATTCGGGGAATTTCCGTATACCGTTCTACAACGGAGAGAAACCTTCCACATTGGCGCTTTTGCGTTCCTCTGCCTCGATTTCATTCCTGAGGGCAATCGCTACATCTTGAAGCTGATGCTGCTCTTTCTCGTAGTCGGCGGAGAGCTTTTGAAAACGCTCGTCAGAAAGTTTTCCCGAAATGGTATCTTCAGAAAGACGCTTGAAGATGGTGTCCAGTTCTGCGATCCGCTTTTCAGCATCAGCCAATGTTTTCTTCCGCTTTTGCCAAACCGCGGTTACGTTGGCGCAAATCTGCATCCATAACCATCTTCACAAAAATCGTCTTTGCGCTGCGAAGCAAAGGAAACGATCTCGCGCAGATTTTGCAGAACCAATTCTTCCAGGATAACAGTTCCGGATGGAGTGTGTCTGCCCACATACGTCACGGCTTTTCCGGTAGCCCGAACACAAGTAGTATTCCTGCTTGCGCCGGAAATTGGTCGCCCTGCATTGGTACATGACAGATCCGCAATCCGCACAGAACATCATGCCGGAGAACATCCCCATTTCTCCCATTTTTGTAGGACGACGGCGCGATTGCCTTGCGAGCCTTTGCTGCATCGGCAATCGCCTCCCGTCCAGATAGCTTCGTGGGTATTCTCAAAAATCTTCCACTCGGTTTCTGGATTGAGAAGGGTCTTTTTTGCTCTTGTAGGATTTTTTCGGGTTTTGAAATTGACCGTGTGCCCCAGGTACTCCCGCCAGCGGTCCATGATGTCTGCAATCGTAGAAGAATCCCAAGCGTAAGGAGAACCTTTCTTTGTGACATTGGTCGTCCTGCCTTCTCTCATAGTAAGCAGCCGGGTAAGGATTTTTCTTTCCGTCAGCTTTCTTGCGATCTGAGAGGGGTCCCAATCCGTCCATGATATAGAGACCAATTTCATAAACCACCTGGGCCTTCTTCATCCTTCACCCATTGCTTTTTTATCATCAGACGATTTCATGTATCCATACGGAGGCATGGTAGCCAAATGCTCCCCCGCATTGCCTTTCACTTTCATAACGGCACGGATTTTTTTTTTTTGCTGGTGTCTTTGGCGTACCATTCATTGATGATATTGCGGAAGGGGCGTAAACTCGTTGTCGCCCTGAGGTGCTGTCTACACCATCATTCACCGCAATAAAGTGAATATCATGTTCGGGAAACATGATCTCCGTATACATGCCGACTTTTGCAGATAATCACGTCCGAAACGTGACATATCCTGATGATGACCCTCTTGACAAGGCCAGCCTCAATGTCTGCAATCATCTGCTGAAAGCCTGGGCGGTTGAAGGTCGTACCTGAGATGCCGTCGTCAACATAGAATTTGAAATTGCTGTATCCATGCTCACGGGCATACTTTTCCAGGATTTTTTTCTGGTTTACAATGCTATTGCTGTCACCCTGCAATTCATCGTCACGGGATAAGCGACAATACAAAGCTGTAAGTTCTTCGGAGCTCATAGCCGTGTAAGGGAATTGAAGCGCGGCAGCGGTGTTTGACTGATAATACATAAATACCTCCTATCCGGCAGTCAAACACGATATTGAAGTCCAACTTCATTATACCGCGCTTTCTTTTCCCTGTCTGCCGGTTAGGAGGTTTTCAAGTCACAGTTTGTTTCTGAACATCGGCTTTTATCAGGTTCTCCAGTTTGGAGGCTATCGTCTGGTTTTCCCGTTTGAGGGAAAAAAGAATTGACGATAAAGGTCGTGTTGCCGCTCTTCTTTTTGCTCCGCATAGGCGGGGCATATTTATTTTCAGATTGATTTTTCTGCATAATAAGGCCCCTTTCATGCCATTTCATTAAAACCATAAAAAGAGGCAAAAAACGGACGGCTGCTGGCCGCAGCTCCACGGGGAACCTCACCCCGGCCTCATACTGATGGGTGCGCCGCGCAATGCTTTGAGGGCGTTCAACGCGGGAGTCTCATTATCCTGTCTGTGCATCCTCGCCCACAGGCTGCCATACCTGTTTTGCGGCCTGGTTTTTGTCGCTCACCCTGTGTTTGGTAGGGGTCCGTCCTGCGGACTTGCAACGAGGGTCTTGGCGCACCGGCCGACCGGCTCCACACAGACAGTTGTATCCGTCTGCCTTATGCTGCCCGCAGGCTTTCTTTGTCAGGATCATGGACTCCGCTGCCGGATTGTCGGGGCAAGGAAAGGGAGCGAAACTTGCCCCGAACAACTTTAGACCGGCAGCACCTTGAAGCTCGTCACGATGCTATGTATCAGCTTCGTTTCCAGCCTGAGCCGCATATCTTCGTCCACATACAGGTATTCGTTGCCATATCAACACCTTCATACTCGCCGGAGAAAATCGGAGCAAGCATGATGATAACCGCAAGAGCAAGCGCGACAAAAACCCGCACCATGTTTCGGCTGGTGGAAAGCCAACCATCCACATAGCCAATTTTGATTTCTTCATTGCCAAAACACATCAGAAACACTTAATCCGTTCAATTTCCGTCTTTATCAGAAAACCGTGAAAAAGGCTGCCGATTGCATGGCGTTTTGATAAACATAGATTGCATTCAGTCCATGTAAATCTGATGTCGGTGCAAAATCAGACATCATTGCTGCACTTTTTCGTCTGTCAGGATTCCTTCATACTTCGCTGCAATTTCCTTGTCGATTTCTACTGCTGTTTTGCCAGTACCTTCACCGATATTCTTGTCAAACGCATATTTATTTTGAAAGGTGGAAAAAGGATAGCAAGGCAGAGAACAGGATAATTCCAATTAGAGCGATGAGCGCCAAACGCTTTGAAAACACTTTCCGCAGTTCAAAAAAGAATCAGTTTTTTCATTCTTCACAGCCCCTTTGAAATAGAACAGGTACAAATCTTCCAAAGTAGGCTGCACCCTTACTGCATTTTCCATCGGCGGACGATCTCCAATGATCCGTAAAATTGTTTGTTTTCGCTGGTGTTTCGCAAGTTGATTGTGTTGTAGGCAGCCGCGTATTTTTCCGCATAGGCAGTCGGAACCGTACCATTCATTCCCCACGCTTGGCCGTCGATTTCAGAAGTGATCTCCTGCGGATTTCCAAAAGTGAATGATTTGCCCGGATTTCATCATGATGATTTCCTCCGCAATAAACTCACATCGGAAACAATATGCGTAGACAGGATCACAATGCGGTCTTTGGAAAAGGCGCTGATCAAATTGCGGAAACGGACGCGTTCTTTCGGTCAAGCCGCCGTCGGCTCGTCTAAAACAAAATATGGGGTCATTGAGCATGGCCTGTGCATCCCTAAACGCTGCTTTCCATGCCCCTGAAAAGATTTTTTGATTTTGTTAGCACTCTCTCGATAAGTCTGCTTTCCAGCAGCGACTTTGCTTCCGCGCCTTCTCGTCAACAGC
>VOFK01003533.1_pt1 | contig 44452 bp, 49 predicted proteins | sample 5384121 | NCBI WGS metagenome assembly VOFK01 (sample SAMN12384730, study PRJNA508395) | human gut metagenome | isolation source: healthy gut J | host: Homo sapiens | reverse complement strand
TGAAAGGTCACTGGTCGCCAGCATTTGCCGTTCGTCATAGGTTCCATGTAATTGACGCAGCCGCCCCTACAGGAACTGGGGACCACTTACAATAAACGCTGTTACCAAGACCAAAGAGATACGATATTTCCACTTTATGAGGGTGGAGCGACTTTCCCCAAAAATCCGATATTGAACTTCGGAATGTTCGGTTTTCTGATGGCAAGACCGATGTACTGCAAGGCGTTAATCTCTAAGATGGTGATGACGCCCAGCCAAGGACAGTCAGATTGCCGGTAAAGTACCGTGATTGAGCTAGTCCCCGGTTCTATATATATTGATGTGCAGGAGGGCCGAAGTGCTGATTAGCGGGAGAAAAATGTAAAGGAACTTTATCTAAAAAAAATGTCGCCATTGTGTTCCAAAGACCTTCCTGACCCGTGACAGCGTTTTTTGAAAATATCCGCATGGGCAACGCCACTCTGGAAAAAAGTACAGACCGCGCAAAAAGGCGCAGATTGATGTTCATCATGTCTTTGCCGGATGGATATGACACGAAGGTGGGCAGCTTCGGCTCTCGCTTCTCCGGCGGTGAAAAACAGCGGGATTGCCATTGCCCGCGCTATCCTGAAGAATGCCCCCATTTTGATCTTAGACGAGGCCACAAAGCGCCTCTGACCCGGAAAATCAGATGGAGATTGACAAAGCCATTCAAAAATCTCTGTAAGGGAAAAAGACTGTCATTGTGGTAGCCCATCGTTTGAGCGCGTTGAAGATGTGCGAGCGTGTAGCAGTGGTTGAAAATCACACAATTACCTGTGTCGGAACCCATGAGGAAGTCCGAAAGAACAATGCTTACTATCGGAAGGCGTGGGAGGACTACGAAACAGCCCGGAATATTACTTATCAGTTGGAGGGAGGCGAGCAGCATGAGTGAGCATGATGTATTGAAAAAGAACCGTAATTTTTATATTGGCGTTGGCGGGACTGTTCTGGAAGGGCTTCTCTCCGGCAGCCTGTTTATGCTGCTTTACTCTGTCATGCAGTTTTTGTGGTCGGGACAATTTGACATGAACCGTGTCCTGGTTCTGACCTGTGTGATCGCGGTGGTTTTTCTTCTTCGTATCCTGATTTACAGCTATGGCTATACCAAAGCGCAGATCGGCGGTGCAGAGGTCAGCAAGAATACCCGCCTCTTTATGGGCGACCATTTGAAGCGTATCCCGCTTTCCCGGTTTACCCAGGGACAGACCGGCGATTATATCAATACCATCACAAGCGATGTAAACAACTATGAAAAAATCCTGACCCATAAAATCGGTGATATGGCAAAGAGTTTTGCACTTTCGCTCATGCTGATTATTTTTGTGATGACCATTTATGTGCCTGCCGGAATTATCCTGCTGATTGCCGACTTGCTTTTGATCCCTGGACTGTGGCTTTCCTTCCGTGTGGTTCGGAAGTATGGTAAAGAAAAGAATGATATTTGTGCAGAGAATGTCAGCAGCATTGTGGAGTATGTGTCTGGTATTCAAACTTTCCGGGCCTATGGCGTAGGTGGTTTGAAGAATAAAACCGTTATCAACGCCATGCGGGAGTTCTGCCGGATCAGCTTTGTATACGAGGCAAAAGTGCTTCCTATTGGTGCGGGCTTTGGTATCTTGAGTTGGCTGTCCTGCCCGCTGGTTATCTTGCTGGCCTATGCACCCTGGGTCGCAGGGACACTGAACACGGTGGACTACCTTTTGATTTGTATGCTGCCCCTGTTCTGTGCAAAGCTGGCTAACTCGATTTTTGTAGACCTTACCAGTTATAAGAACCTGATGATCTCCAAAAACAAAATCTTGGGTGTAATGAACGAGCCGGAGGAAACTGGCAGCATGGAGCCGCTTCACACAGCTACCCATGAAATCACATTTGACAATGTAGATTTTGAGTATGTTCCCAGTGAGCCGGTACTAAAACACGCCACCTTTACGGTGCCAGATCAAAAGCTCACGGCCATTATCGGAGACTCTGGCTCCGGCAAATCTACTATTTTGAACCTGATTGCAAAATATTATGAAGCAACGGGCGGGACGATTTCTATTGGCGGTAAACCCATTAACCATGTTGCCGCAGAGCGTGTACTGGAACAAAGTTTCTATGGTAGACCAGGACGTATCTTCTTTTTGACGATACCATCCGGGATAATATCCGACACGCTCGTCCTAATGCTACGGACACGGAAATCGAGGCTGCCTGCCGGGAGGCTAACTGTGACAGCTTCATCCGTAAGATGGAAAAGGGATACGATACGCCGACTGGCGAGAATGGAAATCTTCTCTCTGGCGGTGAGCGTCAGCGAATTTCAATAGCCCGCGCTATACTGAAAAACTAGCCCCATCCTGCTCTTGGATGAAGCAACAGCATCTCTTGACATTGAAAATGAGCTTGCCGTAAAGCAGGCCATCGCTAATCTATTAAAAGAGAAAAAGACTGTGGTAATGATTGCTCATACCCTTTCCATCGTCAAAAATGCAGATCAAATCCTTGTAATGGGTGATGGCAGGATTGCTGAATCTGGAACCCATGAGGAATTGCTTGCGAAAGGCGGAAAATATGCTGCTATGTGGAACGCAGAGCAAAAAAATCAGCTATCGGCTTGATAGAAGCTAAAGAAGAAATAATTGCATAAAGCGCATGAACCTGCCCCGACTACGGGGAAAGAAAAAAACCGCTGGCTGGGGCAGGTGATTTTGCGCGCCTATTTTAAGTTATTATCCATAACGGCGGTTTTGAGAAATCAGAGCCGCCGTTTCTTCGTATACCTAAAAGGAATCTTCCGCATCTATCCACATTTGCATCGTTCCATCAAGATACAATCTTGCATACTCAAGTGGTTCATCAATGGCAAGTGCGTTTAATGCACAGTCAGATCCGGGAGTAGTTGTTAAATTCTTCTCCGCTTCCAAGCAGTCAATGCGGAGCATATAGCCAGCAGAAGTATAAACATCTATGCTGTTTCTGTGTAGATTGTATTCTGCAAATATCGTTCTCATCGTATCAAATCTCCTTATCGTTCAATCAATCATTTGTTGCAAAAATCAGAAGCATTTCAATCAGTTCACCATGTCACTTTTATTTTGTGTTATACTGTTTTATAAGATTTTCTTTTCCCTTATTTTTTCCCTTATTAGAGTTCGTAAACACTCATGGGACAATATAACACAAAGGGGAAACAATAAGGGAAAGCTCACCTGCGACAAACTTAGTGTTTTCAAGGGCTTGAGAGATATTTGATAATAAAATATAACAATTATTAAATCCCTTTGGAATATATGAAATCTCAATTCCAATTTTATCTAAATCTTTCTTATAGGATGTCGAATGACTGTTTTCCATTTTTCCGGTGCAACCTTTCTTGCATCCGACAAATATATTTCATGATGTAGTCTTTGACTATTCATATCATTCGCATATCCATTTTGTTTTAAATATTCATCCATAAGTGCAACTGTAGCTGGTTCATCATCAAAAGATCCTAAGTGCATGATTTGAACACATAAGCCTTCATCAATCGTCAAAAACTCTGCCGATGAACAATCTATTTTTTTCTTTTTAGTTGCTGTTTCAACAGCCCATTCAAAATCTTTTTCATTCACAAAATCAGGCAATCGAATGACTGAAATCCAATGAAATGAATCTTTATCTGCATAATTCACACCATCTATATCATCCTGCCACCAAAAACCCTCAAGTGGTGGAACTACATATTCAAAAAATCCTTCAATTTTATAATCTGTTTTATAACTCATTTTCAAAGTATAAGCAATCGCATACAATACGCCAATTGCCTGCTGATATGCTCCACCTTCTTCATTTGGATTGCCCTCACCTCTGACCGCAATGTAATTTGCTTCAGGAACATTTACAATCACTGGTTTATTTTTAGGCATATAAAATTCTTTATATTCTTTCTTAAAATCAAAAGCCATAATTACTCCTTAAATTTGGTTTTATCTATTTCTTAAAGTATACCATTAAATATGAAAACTATACAAAAAAGACTGATCTCTCAGCCTTTCATTTATAAATACGCTTTGTCTTAATCTATACGATCATAAACTATAATTTATTCGCTTATTTGTATTTCTTCTTAAGATTAATACTCAATATTATTGCAACAACTGATGAAATAATTAATCCTGCAACTAATGAAAATATCCAAAGATTATTTTCATTAAAAAGAAGAATAACGGAAATATCCATAGATATTATGAAAAGTACAAAGAAAAGATTTAAAATTTTAGTATCTTCTTTCCAATAATTTTCTCTATCACTAGTGTTTAAACTATTGTAAAATTCAAACCCATTGTCTAGTTCTTTACCAACTTTAGTGCTTCTTATTTTGTTTGTTGCATGCCAAATAAGTAGGTATATCATGTTTAAAAAAAAAATCACAGTATTCTTTGTCATGTTTGTTCCTCCACAAATTCTGATTTATCTATTGCATTACGTTGATTACTTTACAGTGAAAGGTGTCCATTCAATGTGGTTATATTCCATCACATCATTTGCTTTTTTCATTCCTAATTTTTCGTAAAATGCAATGGCATTTTCATTCGCAACCAAATATACCGCAATATCATTTTTACCACCTACTAAAGAATGTGCTGTCTTAATCAATTCCGTGCCAATTCCTTGATGTAAATAGTCTCTGTCTACACCTAAATCTGTTATATAAAGCCAATAGGCATAGTCGGTCAATCCAAATAAAACGCCGACAATTTGATTATCCTTGTTTCTTGCAATAAGACTGATTGATACATGATCAACTAGCTTTGCTATTCTTTCTTCGAATCGTTCCTTCGGATACTGTGATCCTAGATCCGTACGCTTTAAAAATTCAATATATTCAATTGTAGAAATTCTCTCCTCTTTAATCTGAATATTTTTGCACATAACAATTTTCTCCATAAATCCCTAATTCTATTTCTGTTGCCATTCCATTACATATTCTTTTTCTTTAGTAGATTCATCAAAGCCGCTATGCTGAATCTCAAATCCTTCTCTTTGATAAAAGGCTATTGCACGTATATTCTTTTGATATACATTCAAAAAATAATTTATTTCGTTTATTTTTTGCATAATTTAGAAGAGCTTTTTCCTATACCATGCGACTGCATTTCATTTGAAACAAAAATGCCCTCAATATATTCATCATTTAGCCCTATGAACCCCTGTATTTCTTGATTCTGCTCATAAACATAAACAGTTGCCTGTAGCGAAGAATTCTTTCACTAATTCAAAATTATTTTGCCAATATTGTTTAGAGATAAAATAATGTGCTGTCACGTTTGTATTCAACCATATGTCTGCAACTTTATCTATATCCGCTTTTTGTAACTCTCTAATCATTAAAGTGGCTCTTTTTCCAAATTCCAATTTATCAATTAAGCTTTACAACGCAAGATCTCTGTGACATTTTGCCACGCATTCTTACTCTTTTGTTCTGTACAACCCTTATAAGCCCCTAAATAGGGGTGTAAAACCAAGTCTTGAATATAATTTGATAGCACCATAACTTTGCGATTGAGTTGCCAAATACAATGGATATTTACTTGAATCATGTCATACATCATACAAAGTTTTGTAAGCATGGCCTTGCGCAATCTTTTTTATGTTGAGCCGATAAACTTACCGCTACATAATGAACACGAAGTCTACTATCTTCAAAGTCATTTCCAAACCAAAGTCCTGCACTACCAACTAATTCATTATTTTCATTTGCGACAAACAAGAAATGTTTCGAAAAGAAATCTTTATCTCTAGTAAGCATACTATCCCACTTCTTTCTTGCCTCTTCTATATTTTCAAATAAACAAACCTGGGTTTGTAGCTTGCACCAAGCTTCTTTTAAGGATTCATCAAATTCAACATAATGAAATTTTGGATTTAATTCGATCTCTTTACGAATGGTCTTGCGTGCCATGACCATCAATACTTTTTCATAAGGTATACTTGTATCTAATACTGTCATAAAACTCTCCATTTCTTTTTTAAAATTAGTATATCATAATCTTCCTACTTCAAATGATATAACAATTTCTTTTTAAATGTTATAACATTTGCTTGACTTCTCTTTTTTTTTCGTTCTAGAATGAAACCGTAAAAAGAGAGGTAAACAATTATGAACAAAACACAACTCGCAAATTATTTTGACCACACATTTTTAAAACCTTATGCAACTGAAGCAGATCTTACTAAATTATGTAATGAGGCAAAAGAAATCGGAGCCGCTATGGTTGCAATCAATACAACTTGGACGAAATTCTGTAAAGAACAATTAAAAGGAACAAACGTACATGTAGGGGCTGCCATTAGCTTTCCTTTAGGACAAGCCGGTCTAGCATCTAAAATTGCCGAAACAAAGATTGCGATTGAAGATGGAGCTGACGAAATCGATTATGTCATTGATATTGGACAAGCAAAAATGCACCACTGGGACTACATTAAAGAAGAAATGGAAAGTATTGTTTCTATTTGTAGAGAACACAACGTCATTTCAAAAGTCATCTTTGAAAATTGTTATTTAGAAAAAGATGAAATCAAACAAGTTGCTTTAATTGCCAAAGAAGTAAAACCAGACTTCATTAAAACAAGCACAGGCTTTGGAACTGGTGGAGCCACTTTTTAGAAGATGTAAAATTAATGGTTGAAACTGTCGAAGGACAAGTAAAAGTCAAAGCTGCAGGAGGCATTCGTGATTGGAAAACATGTAAAAGCCATGATCGATGCAGGTGCACAAAGAATTGGAACAAGCTCATCCCTAAAAATCTTAGAAGAATTTGAAGCTGAGGAAAAGTAACATGAAACCTTTTCTTTTTAGAACCCATTCCTGATTATACAATTTGGGGAACCAATCATATCTCTAAAGCTAGAGGCATCGATGAAAACTATGGAACTTGGTGGGAAGTCAGTGCCCACCCTTATTGTTCAAACAAAATTGTTGGAACGGATAAAACATTGATGGAAATGATTCAAGAAAATCCGGATGAAGTATTAGGTAAAGGATATACGCTTCATGAAACATTGCGATTGGCTTATCTAGATACAAAGGATGCTTTAAGCATTCAAGTTCATCCCGAAGATGACTACGCTTTAGAACATTCAAATGATTATGGAAAATATGAAAGCTGGTATATTTTAGATGCCAAACCAGGCGCTACTCTAGTTGCCGGAACCACAATCAATGATGCAGATGAAATCAAAAATGCTTTAATGAACAATAATGTTGAAAAATATCTAAATAAAGTCGAAGTACATAAAGGAGACTATATCATCATTCCTAGTGGTATGCTTCATGCCTTAGGAAAAGACATCTTAGCTTTAGAAGTAGGTACAAACTCGAACACAACCTATCGTTTCTATGACTACAACCGCAAAGGAAAAGATGGAAAAACACGTCCTTTACATGTCAAGGAATCCTTTGATGTCACAGACTTCAATTTAAAAACCTACTTTTGTTCCACAAAAAACAGGAAACACACCGAATTGGAGATTGTCCTAATTTTACTGTAGATGAAGTTTATGCTGATTCTGATATTACCTTAACATGTGATAAACATTACATGATTCTATCCAATATTGATGCAGATTGTACGATTGTATGGAACAGTGAAGAAATTGTATTACCACAATATGACAGTCTATTTGTACCATTCGCATCCAAAAAAATCACAATCAAACAAGGAGCACACCTATTAGTGTCAAATCCTAGAAAGGACTAATTTATGAAAACCATTTTAGTTACTGGAGCCAATGGCTATATCGCAAGCTTAGTAAGAGCGTATCAAAAAGATAACTTTAACTGGATCTGCATGACAAGAAAGGATGCAGACCTTACAAATCCTGAAGACGTAAAAAGATTTGTAGCTTCTCAAGATTTTGACATTTGTTTTCACACAGCCGCCAATGCAACTACAGCCTTCTGCAATGAACATCCAGATTTAGTTCATAAAATCAATGTAGAAAGTACACAAGCTATCATTGATTGTTGTAAAGAAAAAGGAGCTAAATTAATTTTCTGTTCAACCGAACAAGCCTTCAATGGAAAAGAAAATCATGGTCCTTTTAAAGAAGACGAACCATTAAGTGCTGTGACTGTATATGGACAAAATAAAATTGAATGTGAAGAATTGATTCAAAAACAATTGAATGATGCGATCATCTTACGCTTTACATGGATGATGGGACTAAGCTATCCAGGCATCAAGGCAAGTCCAAGTATCATTAAAAATGTTATGAATGCGCTAATCAGCCATACTCCAACATTATTTACTGTAAATGAAAAACGTGGTATGACATATGCCAAGCATTTAGCAACACAATTTGATAAAATCACAGAACTTGAACCAGGCATTTATCATGTGGCATCCAAAAACACTATGACCACATATGAATCTGCAAAATATGTGGCTAAAGCTCTAGGTGCAAGTGATGAACTCATTGAAGAAATCATTTTGCCAAACAACGAACGATACCAAGATCGATTCAGAGATTATCGTTTAGATAGTGAAAAACTAGAAAGTCTTGGAATTCATTTTGCGACATTTGAAGAAGACGTAAATGAAATTCTAATGGATTTTGTGATGGAAGAAAAGTTAAAATAGCTTGTAGGAGGCTATTTATGACTATACTTGAGGAAAACGTTAAAAAATATTACCAAAGCGGATACAATTGTTCAGAAACGCTACTTCATGCCTGCAATGAAACCTATCAATTAGATATTTCAGAAGAAGACATGAAAATGATGGCTGGATTTGGTGGCGGCATGTTTATTGGAAGTACATGCGGCGCATTAGTCGGATCGATTGCTGCCCTATCAAAAATGGTTTGTAAGACAAAAGCACATGAAATGTTACCAGAATTAAGACCTTTGATTCAAAAACATACACGTAACTTTAAAGAACTATTAGGCAATTTAGATTGTGCACACATTAAACCTTTACATCATAGTACAGATCCAAACATCAAATGTATGAACACTTGTTTATTAGCGGCAAAAAAAGCTCTAGAAAAAACAATGGAGGAAGAACACCTATTATAGAATTCTTCCTCTTTTCTTATATTCGTAATAACCTGTCTACTCGATGAATCAAATCTTGTTGAATACTAAAATCAACCTCAATACCATCCTCTTTATATTCCTGCTTATGCACCTTACCATTGGTATGAACATAGTCAAGTACACTTACCTTTTCATAAGGAATCACAACATGTAAAGTTTCCATATGAAATAATTCCTTTTCAATTTCTTGCTTTAAAAATTCAATGCTCGACTTTTCTTTGGCACAAATATAAATACGATTCTCTACACGTTTTGGATATTCAATATTTGTCTTGTCACACTTGTTAAAGACATACAAATATGGAACTTTCTCACAACCAATTTCTTTTAATGTTTCTTCACAAACCTGAAGTTTACTATCCTTATGTTCATCTGAAATATCCACGACTTTTAAAATCAAATCCGAAACAACAGCTTCTTCAAGTGTAGAATGAAAGGCTTGTACTAAACTATGTGGTAAATCACTAATAAATCCAACTGTATCACTTAAAGTAAACACATTATGATTCTCTGTTTCAATTTGACGTGTTGAAGTTGTCAAAGTCGCAAACAACATATCCTTCTCAAATACCGACTTCTCTTCATTCACAAACCCATTCAAAATACTTGATTTGCCTGCATTGGTATAACCTGTTAGTGCTACACTTTTGACCATACCTTTTTTGCGCTGATTACGCTGTACACTTCTTTGCGTATGGATCTTATCCAATTCTTTTTCGACAAAATGAATCTTACTCTCAATTCTTCGCGCATCCAGTTCGATTTTCTTTTCTCCTGTCCCCTTATTTCTTGAACCACCACGCTGTCTATCCATATGTTTGTAGCTTCCTTTGAAGTCTTGGCAATAAATATTTAAGTCTTGCACATTCAACCTGAAGCATACTCTCTTTTGTCTTAGCACGAGAAGCAAAGATTTCTAAAATTAAAGCACTCTTATCCATGACCTCACAATCAAAAAAGTCCGATAGATTTCTTTGTACAGAAGGCGAAATAGCCTCTAATACAAGAACCATACTACATTCTTGATCTTCAAGAATGCGTTTGATTTCTTCAATCTTACCAGGATTCATATAATATTTTTTATGAGGATGCTCCAAATTTTGTGATACACTCATGCAAATTTCAATATCACAGGCAAGAGCTAATTCTTTCATTTCCTCCATTCTTTCTTCAAAAGAATGGCTTGTGTATGTTTGTACACCAATCAATATTGCTTTTTCCATAAATGTATTTTATCATACGATGCTAAAATGTTATAATATTTCATGAGGTGAATTCCATGAAAATTGCTTATTTAATGCACTATATGAAAAATAATTTTGAAGAAATAACAGAAAACCTAGATATATTGATCAACCAAGGCGATGATGTTTACTTGATGGTAAACGATGATGATCTACGTGATGATTTGATTCTATCCTATTGTGATACACCACAGTTACATGTGGCTCACCACCAACAAACTGCCCTTCCAGCCGATATGTCACTACCTAGAGGCTTTATTGTATTGATGAAAGATGCTTTGGAATATGAAAAAGAAGACGGTTCCTTTACTTATGATCGTTTCATCATAATGACAGATGGTATGATCCCTACAAAATCAAAAGCACAACTTGTAGAATATTTAGAAGCACATGAAGACGAAGATATCTATTATGAAGTGGATAATTCAGAGGATAATGAAGAAGTAAAGAAAAGATTTGAAAACTATGCCTTCTTTACAAACTCTTATGATTTTCAAAAATCAAAAACCATTCGTGCCATGAATAAAATGACATCCAGTTTTGTTCATTCCTTTAAAAAACGTGAAATTGAAGACACAATCTATGTCAGCTATCCTTGGTTTGTACTAACGCATGAAAGTGCAAAAGCCTTGGCAGACAATTTAGCCTATTGTTCAAATACATTTAAAATGTGTTTGTACCCAGAAGAAATGGCCATTGCGACAATGTTACATAAATTCTCAAATGTAGATCATCACAATGAAAACATATGGGCAACAGGAAAAGATGGTGAATACAAACTTCAAGAACCAATGGAAAATGTAGAATTAGACGCAATCAAAGAATCTACTTATTTTTTGCAGCTCTAGCTCATAGTGAAGATAATCTTCAAGTTTATGAAGACTATTTTGATGCCTACACATGCGAATCATAATCGTTTCGGATAATCATGGCAATCCAGATATCCTAAAAATTCTTTATCACATCTATTCTTCACTCTATAAAGACAATGTGAAATTCATTCATTTAGGAGATTCTCAAGCAACAAATATCAATGATTTAAATAACTTTATATGTGTCAAAGGAAATAATGATACGTTAGATTTACCTAAATTTCAAAGATTAACTGTTTTAGACAAACGCATCCATTTCTCACATGGAGATGAAGGTTTGGATGAAATAAAAAAAGATATCGATCAACATCATCCCGATATCTATCTTTATGGACATACACATTTAGTCAAAGAACAAATCTACAACAATTGCTTGATTTTAAATCCAGGTTCAATCACTTTACCTAGAGATGATTGGCATGGATCTTATATCATCTAACAATCGATAAGAAAGTCACATATAAAGTGGTTCGAATCAATGTAGAAACTTTCTTAAATCAATATCAATGCTTCATTGAATAAGGCAGCCAAATCATTGGCTGCCTGTTTTCTTTAATTTATTTTATAAACTGTTTTGCAAAATTCCATGTATCTCTACACATATCATCTAAATTCTTTTCAGCTACCCAGCCAAGCTGAACCTTTGCTCTTGTAGGATCTGCATAGCAAGTCGCAATATCTCCTGCACGTCTAGGTTTGATCACATAAGGAATCTTGATTCCATTCACTCTTTCAAACGCATGTACAATGTCTAATACACTATAGCCTTTTCCTGTTCCCAAGTTACAAATATGAACACCAGGCGTATTGTATTTTTCAATCGCTAGTACATGACCCTTTGCCAAGTCAACTACATGAATATAGTCACGAACACCCGTTCCATCTGGCGTATCATAATCATTGCCAAATACACCAAGTTCTTTAAGTTCTCCAGTAGCCACCTTCATAATATATGGCATCAAGTTATTTGGGATTCCCTTTGGATTTTCTCCAATCAACCCCGACTCATGCGCTCCAATGGGATTGAAATAACGAAGTAAAGTTACACTCATTTCTGGATTTGCGAATTGCACATCCGTTAAAATTCTTTCCATCATCGCCTTTGTAGCTCCATATGGATTGGTTGTTTCACCTAGCTTACAATCTTCTGTTAAAGGAACCACTTCAGGATCTCCATAAACAGTCGCACTTGAACTAAACACAATACTAGGTACATGATATTTCTTCATCATTTTGGCAACAATTAAAGTTGTCATCAAGTTATTTGTATAATACTCAATTGGCTTTTGAACACTTTCACCAACCGCTTTAAATGCGCAACAATGAATGACCGCATCCAATTTATTTTCCTTAAATACAGCTTCCGTCTTTTCCTCATCTAACACATTAAATTCATAAAACTTAACATGTTTTCCTGTAATCTTATAGATTGAATCCAATACATCTGGTTTAGAATTGGAGAAATCATCGATCACGACAACGTCATAACCACTTTCTAACAATTCAACACAAATATGACTACCAATATATCCGGTTCCACCTGTTACTAAAATATTCATTAGTCAATAACCTTGCGCCACCTAATTTTCTGACTTTTAAGATATGGCAACTTCCCTTTCCAAATACTTTTTCAATTTCTTCTTTATATGTTTCTACATAGCTATTTTCAACAAAGGCCTGAATCGTTCCGGCAAAACCTCCACCATGAACACGACACACGCCATGATCTTTTAAAATCATTTCAGACATAGCTAAGCCTAAAGATACAGCCTGGTTCTTATAGTCAAAGTCTGCATATACGTTTTGAAGGAACTTGTAGCTTGAATTACCTGATTCTTGAATCAATGTCTTGAATCCTTCAAAATCATCCTTGTTCAATCTTTCTACGATTGTATTAACACGTCTATTTTCATTAAAGAAATGGATGGCTCTTAAGATGGCGCGATCATTATTTAAAGCCGTTCTTAAGTTTGCGATATTTGCATAGAACTCATTTTCATCCACTTCACGAAGAACTTCCTTACCAAAATAGTGAGCTACCTCTTTCATTTCTTGTGGTACTGCACCATAGGCATCTGTTAAATCGGCATGACTTCCCTTTGTATCTACAATGCATAAACTGTGATCATATTTTGAGAAATCAACATTCACACTATTTTTACAATTGGATTTGAAGTATCTTTAAAGTCAATTGAAATAAGCCCACCAACAGCACATGCACATTGATCCATCAATCCACATGGTTTTCCAAAGTATACGTTTTCAGCATATTGACCTACTTTAGCGATCGTTACCATATCGATCTTCATATCATTGTATAATCCATCAATAATTGTACCAATAATAGATTCAAATGCTGCAGAGCTTGATAAACCAGCCCCCATTAATACATCACTCGTAATAAAAGCATTAAATCCACCAACGTTATAGCCTAATTCTTTTAATTTAGAAACTACACCACGAATCAAGGCTTCACTTGTTCCTAGTTCATCTTCTTTTTTGTCTAAATCATTTAAATCAATTGGTTTGATGTCAAAGTCATCTGAAATCACTTTAATTACATGATCTTGTTTAGATACAATTCCAATCGCATCTAAGTTGATAGATCCCGCAAGCACACAACCATGTTGGTGGTCTGTATGATTTCCTGAAATTTCACTTCTTCCCGCCGCACTATAAATGCTCACTTCATCATCTCCAAATAAAGTTTGGTATTTATCTAATGCTGCTACATAACGTTGTTTTTGATAGTCTAATAAACTTGAATCTGCATATAGATCTTCAATTAATGCATCATATTTACCTGATACTACTTGTTCTTTAATTTCTGTTGTTTTCATTTTCTTACCTCAAATGTATATGTTGTTTCTTCTTCAAATACTTGTCCTGCTTTTAATAAAACTTTTTGGATTCTCTTCTTTATGAATCGAATCGGCGATATAGCTTGTTTCAATACACAATCCATCTTGCGGATGCATAATCTTTCCATATTTATCTGTCTGTCCATCTAAATAGTTCGCACTATAAATTTGTGCCGTTGGATATGTTGTGGATACTTTTAATTCAATACCACTTAATGGACTATATAGACATACTTGATTTTCCTTTGTATCAAATACATATGGATGATCATAACCTCTTTGCGATGATTAATTGTTCATCCTCTGAATGAATAAAATCTCCAATTCTTTTTTTCTGTATTAAAATCAAATGCAGTCTCTTTAACATCTTTTAATTCACCTGTATATAATCCATCTGGATCTACGCAGCCAAATTTAGATGCCAAAATTCGTAACGTATGATCATCAATATTCGATGCATGTCCATTTAAATTAAAATAGCCATGGTTTGTGATATTGATCAACGTATCTTTGTCACTAACTCCACTATATTGAATATGAAGACTTGGTCCATCCAACCAATAGATCGCATAGAAATCTAATGTTCCAGGATAGCCTTCTTCGCCATCTTTTGATACATAGTGGAATTTAACGCCATCTTCAATTAAAGAATAATCAAATACTTTATAAGAGAATCCCTCAATACCTCCATGTAGTGAGTTTGGTCCATTATTAATAGGTACATGATATTCTGTATCATTTATTGTGAATGTTCCTTTTTCAATACGATTACATACTCGTCCTACTAAGGCATTTAAATAAGTTCCATCTCGTTTTTGATAGTCACTTACATTTTCAAATCCTAAGATACAATCACAGTCTTGATTATTCTTATCTTTTGTTACGATTTTTAATAAAGTACAACCAAAGTTTGTAACTTCTACAGTTAAATGTGAATTGGAAATCGATAATACATCAATTCCATTCTCTAATCTTTCTTTTACCTCTACCATAATGTCTTCACAAATCGGCTAAAGCCGTCCATCCCTTCATCATCCATTTTATATACACCGGCATTCTCTAATACAGATACGAATTTCTTTGTGACTTCCATCTCCATGAATGTATCCACATTTGTATAAGAGCATGTCTTTAAGTATTCATACCAGTCTTTATGTTTTTCAAGTTCTGGATAAGAATCAAAATCCGCTTTTCCAGATAAACATAATTTAATTTCTTCTAACTCCGTCTTTAATCGTGCTGGCAAAATCGCAAGTCCCATAACTTCAATCAAACCAATATTTTCTTTTTTAATATGGTGATGCTGAGAGTGAGGATGGAAGATACCTAATGGATATTCTTCTGTAGTACGATTATTTCGTAAAACTACATCCATTTGATATTTGCCATCTTTCTTTCTTACAATTGGCGTTACTGTATTGTGACGAACACCATCTTCATTAGCGATGATATCTAAACTTTCATCACTGTATGTACACCATGTTTCAAAGATTTTAGTAGCTAGATCCAATACGTTTTCTTTCGATTCAGATGTTAATCGAAGTGTTGATAGTGGCCAGTAAAGCATATCCACTTGTACATCCTTATATGTATAGCTCTTAACAACTTTTTGCGTCTTCCATTGGAAAATGGTGTCTTCCACCTTGATAGTGATCATGACTTAAAAATCGATCCACCAACAATAGGAAGATCTGCATTACTTCCAATCATATAGTGCGGGAACTTATCAATAAATGCGAATAAATGCTCAAATGTAGAACGATCCATCTTCATTGGTGTATGTTCACTATTAAATACAATACAGTGCTCATTGTAGTACACATATGGTGAATATTGTAAATTGTATGTATGTCCATTTAAATCTAATGGAATAATACGATGTGTTTGTCTAGCTGGATGATTTAAGTTTCCGGCAAAGCCAACATTTTCCTTACATAATAAACATGCAGGATATGAAGTGCTTACGGCATTTTTAGCTTTAGCAATTTCCTTTGGATCTTTTTCTGGTTTTGACAAATTGATCGTAATTTGAATATCGCCATATTTACAGAAATGTGCAAAACTGATATTCTTATCAATTCTTGATTTACGGATATAGTTTTGAATCCATACTTAACTTATAGAAGTAATCTGTTGCATCTTTAGGATTCAAAGAATATAAACTTTTTAAAAGTATTCACCACTTCACTAGGTCTAGGCATTACACAATTCATAATGCGCGTATCTAGTAAATCTTTTTTTCAGTTACAGTATCTTGAATCATACCTTTTTTCAACTGCATAATCTAACATGAAATCCAAAATCTCATAGATAGAACAGTCTTCTACTTCTTCTCTTTTAAATTCATAGATACCAAATAGGTCAATCAATAAATTTGCAGAATAATCATAATCATACTCTTCAATCATTCCATTTTTTAGAGCATACTCTAATAACTGGTTAATTTTTGTGTTCATTTGTTCTCCTTATATATAAACAAAATCAATCATTTTTATCACAGTCAAATCCTTTTTCCAACTACATTACCCACAAAAATAATGATCAATTATTCATTTATTTATATACGGCTCATCATCAATATTTTGCAGATGCGGTTATAAATGTAAGATTTGCCCATTTAACTTTAGTGTAAGCGTTTTCTTTCTCTGTGTCAACATATTCAAACAACAATTCAAACACAGATGTTAGATTTAGGTTTAAAATAATAATTATTTGTTTGTTTTTGTTTATTTTATGTTTTATTTATACAAAGAGCCATTCTGGCATGAATGGCTCTTATTTAAAATTCTCAAAAGAATCAATCACTTGTACAACTCCAGGAAGCTTTTCGTATTCTTCTTTTTTTATTGGCAGAATCCACAACGACTATATTATGACATCCTGCTTTATAAGCATTTGAAATTCCACTAGCACTATCTTCAATAATTAAACAATCTTGAATATCCACACCAATATTATTGGCAGCCTTTATAAACATTGCGACTTTATTTTCATACGATCCATCATCATAGACAATCATAGATGGCTCAATCCATTTGTCTAGATGAAATGATTCGACAAAGAAATCAATATTAGGTTTGATAGATGCGGATGCAATTGTGAATGGAATATTTGATTCTTTTAAATAATCAAAATATTCTTCAGCTCCCTTTACTAAATGAAATGTTGCCTGATCTTCTTTACAAAATTGGCGATAATATTCTTCTTTTAACTGCGAATATTTTTCCATTTCGAATGGATCACACGTTCCACCAAACATATATTCAACAACCTTATTATTAGGTACACCATTAATATGTTCATGAAGTTCTTCTTCATCAATTCCATGATGACGAATATCTTGTGATATTTTTGACCATGCCAAAATATGTTTTGGATTATCAAAAAACAATGTTCCATTAAAATCAAATATTACGCCTTTGTACATTACGAAACCACCCTAACCTTAAAATCATTTACATGCATTAAAAAGTAATCAACCTCATATAACTTCAGTGTAAGCATTTTCTTCTAAAAAGTCAACATTTTCAAACATATATTTGTTATTTTTCAAACATTTATGTTAGATTTAAGTAATATATAACTTTATTTTGTTTGTTTTTGTTTGTTTTATGTTGACTAAATATATTTGAAATGGTATCTTTTAACATAGAAGAGGATATCAATATGTTAAAAAAAGAACGTTTAGTTAAAATAGCACAAAAAGTAAATCAAAATGGAATCATAACAATTCAAGAAATCATGGATGAATTAGGCGTCTCCGATATGACTGCACGAAGAGATTTGGATGAATTAGAAAAAATCCGGAAAATTGTTAAGAGTTCATGGAGGTGCACAAAGCCTTTTTTTTCAATGGATCACGAATTGAGTCACATTGAAAAATCATCGGTTCAAATTGAAGAAAAAAAAGAATTGCCCATAAAGCTGCAACTCTCATTTCAGAAGGTGAATCCATATTTTTAGGGCCTGGTACAACCATTCAATTTTTAGCTGAACAATTGACCGGCAGAAACATTCGTGTCATCACAAACAGTCTTGCCGTATTTAATATATTAGTGAATCATGCTCCTACAGAAGTTATCCTTACTGGCGGTGATTATAGAGATAACACAAATACGTTTGTAGGTCCCATCACAAATTTAGTATTGGGTAAATTAAAATATAATAAAGCATTTATTAGCTGTAACGGAATCTACAACTCATCCATCACAACCTATTCGTTAGAGGAAGGAGAGTCTCAACAGATCGCATTAGATAATTCTAAAAATAAATATCTATTGGCTGATAATAAAAAATTCAATCGTGCTGACTTCTATATTTATTATGATCTATTTAACTTTGATACATTGATTACAGACAATACCATCGATGAAGAAGTATTAGCACACTACAAGCAATATGTACAAATCGAAAAAGTTTAAAAAAAGAGGCGATTTATTTTGCCTCTTTATTCTTCATCATCATCCACACGTTTAAATATTTTTTTCTTTTGTTTAGCCGTATGCTGTTCCAATGTATTCCAATCCGTATCCAATTCTTCTTCGCTTTCAGAAGTATCATAGAAGTCTTTACTTCTTTCATTTGCACGAATTTCTCGAACTCTTAATTTTGATTTTAATTCACGAGCTCTCTTCTTTTTGATTTCTAAGCATTCTTCCATACATACAGAATACAATAAATGAAATTAAGAATAGACCTGCACATAATGCGATTCCTGCTAAATAGCCTTGGAAATACACTTGTAATAGCCCTGTCACAACGCAACATGCCATACAAATAAATACTAAGAACATTGTTGAACGACATGAGCTTGAATATTTCTTAAAGAAACGGAATTTTTCAGAATCATTATCAATTTCTTTGCGATATTCTCCATCTTCTTCTTCGTTTCTAAAAAGTAAACCAACCCGCATCACTTTTTCTTTTTACCATCTGATTTAGAAACCAATTTCCAACCATCCGCTTCCCACTGACGCCATTGATCTGCATCGGGCTCGTCCACAAAATAGTTCATTGAATAATAATACGTTTTTGGTTGACCTTTTCTAAAATAATATTTCTTTCCTTCATGACGAACAAAGTGATATCCTTCATTTGATTTTCTTTGAAGATATTCTTCTATTTTTGGATATTCCGCATATAAGAAGCTTTTTCTTTCTTCATAAAGATTTTCATCTTCCTCTTCCGCTTCCTCGTCATACTCATCATCATAAATATCTTCTTCACTCAAAACTGGAGTTAATTCTTCTTCAACAAGTTCAGATGTTTTTTTCTTCTTCAACTGGATTTACATTAAAAGCTTTTAATTCATTTTCAATCGATTCCGTGGTAAAATTCTCATCTGCATCAATAGTTTCAACAACCACTTTTTTTGCTTCTTCAACCTCCACTTTTTCAGCACGCTTACCCATCACAGGTTCTACTGTATGCTTTTCAATAGGTGCCTCTACTTCTTCAATGGAAGTATTTGGTGTAATATCAACAGATTCACTCACCTCATCATCAAATATATTTTCATTGATTTTCACATGTGTTTTTGCACTTCTTTTTCCAAATAATGTCTTCTTTTCTGGCTCTTCATCAATATGGAAAATATTTTCTGCATTAAAACCTTTCAATTCAGGTTCATGTATATCTAAAGATTTAATACGATCCGTTCTTTTTAACTGTCTAAGTTCTTCTAAAGCACTGGGATTCTTTTCCTTTTCATTTGTCATAAACATCCCTCCAACTCTACTATTGTACTAATTTAATGTATATCCGTCAAACTCTGTTGTGTATTTACCATTCTTAAAAATAAAGATTTTTTCACCATTTTTCAATGTCGCCTCAATCGATAAATCACTTGTTCCTACCATAAAATCAACATGCGCAAAAGATTGATTCATACCATGTTCTAACAATTCTTCTTCACTCATATTTAAACCATTTTCAATACATTCATTGTAGCTAGCACCCAAGGCAAAATGACAAGAAGCATTTTCATCAATCAATGTTTCATAGAACAATGTATCCATAGCACTGATTGGTGAGCCATAAGGAACTAAGGCAATTTCACCAAGATATTTTGACCCTTCATCCGTTTCTAAAATGCTAGCCAAAACTTCTTTTCCTTCTTTGGCATCATAATCAACAACTTGACCATCCTTAAATTCAAACCAGAAATCTTTTACAACAGCCCCATTATAAGCTAGTGGTAAAGCACTATATAATTTTACCATTTACACCCGTCTTTTTTTGGTGCCGAGAAAATTTCTTCTGTAGGAATATTTGGGAAATAGTAATTGCCATTATCTAAGAATGAACCTCCACCCGCAAATACATAACCTTCTGGAAGTTCAACTATTAAATCCGTTCCTAAAGAATTTGTATAATGAACACTTTCAATATCCAAATGATTCAAAATATGAACTCGCTTATCAAAAGAAGCACGATGCTCATTCCAGTTTTCATTCGCATCCTTTTCATTAACGCGACTCATTTTTAATACCGCATTCCATAAATCAGATAATGCATCTTCTGATTCTGGATATACCTTTTGGCCCAAGCCATTGTTGGAACACTTGCCACACACCAAGCTGCATGCATATAATCTAATTTATCGCGATATGGCTGAGTCATCCTCTTAATGTCTTACTAAAATTTGACATTAGTTTAGGATCTACACCTTTCATTCCATCTGGATCTTCTCCAACTAAACTCAAATAACAAGCTCCTTTTTTCAGCTGTTTCATTATGAAACAAAGCTTCATAATCATAAGGCATACGATTACCCGAAAGATATCTCATACGATTGATTTCATCATCACTATAACGTACAATGACATTACGTATTGTTAATCAAAAGCTTGGGAAACCGATTGCTAAGGCTTTCATGAATCCTCCCAGTGAACCAGTAACATGATTATCGGTATTTGATCACCCGTCAGGTCGAACGAAGAGCCGGACTGTATTATACGATCATCCACATGCCGCGGCAGAGAAGAACAAGAAACCGATGGGTGTGCCGTGTCTAAATACGTAAACATGGCTTTTTAACCAATATGGGAGTACAAGCGCTTTCTTTCATGCATAACTTTTATTTCCTTTAAACATTTCTTTTCAAGCTGCAAAAACTTTATTTCCTTGTTCCCTCCAAAGAATAGACTACCTTTTGTTGTATTGGTAATCCGGATGAACCAAAGACAATGAAGCCAATGATTGAAAGCATACAAAAGAAATCATCGGCGGCACTGCCAACTTTCGTGGAAGTGGCAGAGCAGCCCATGTACCATGCAGATAAAAACCATGTACGCCTGCTCTTTAAGCTGGAAAACAGCGGAACCCAGTTCCTCCTTATCCTGTCCCCGCCGCTTCTGGCAAGCAGTCTCCTGAGTAAGGCGATTACAGTACGACACGCTGGACGATAAAGCCCCACCCTGGCGAAAAAGACTCAGGTGGTGCTGATCTTTCCTCGCGCGCCGCTGGCGGAAAGCGGTTCACGGAAAGAAAATTTCACCAACCGCCGGTGGCATGGTAGATGGACGAAATTCGGCAAAGTGTACGAGCCTTATTATTTTCCCGATTTGCACAAAAGATGGAAAGAACAGCCCTCGACCTTTGTCAGCAAGTTGAACTACCTGGAACTCGTGCATGCGGTTGAATCCGGAATGAAACTTCTTTACCCTCATCATCGACGAAGTCTGATAATCCTTTACCAACATCAGCTCTGAACGAGCAGGAAAAAGACATTTATCATGCGGACCCATGCCAGCGGCGGATTCTACCGTCGAAATAGCCCAAGAAATTGTACAGCATGTTCGAGTGCATTCAGGACTGGTCAGCCCCGTCACCTTGTCCGCTGATCAGTGACTAACATCGCTCTGAAATACTGCCCGACTACCGCTCAACATGATGCCGGATTCACGGAAATCTGACGTGCACCATGTTCCAAGATGGATGCCGGACGTTTCGATCGGACACTGAAGCAATGATCCGGAGATGAAACTTGTATATTGTACTTTCCATTGTTTTCGCAGAAGAAAGTTCGTTGAATCTCGAAAAAATGTTCTTAATTGAGATGGCCTTTACTACCTGGCAATCATCAAAGAGATAGATCCCAACATCTCGTAATGGAATGTAAAATGAAGAAACTAATGCTGGGTCTGACGGTAACCTGGGCGTAGTTACGTAAAATCACCAATAGGGCGTACTGTACCAACCTGATCACCACCTTCGGCCAATCATAAACCCGAAATCTTCCCCGGCCTGCTCTTCTATTATGGCATGTTGACCATCACTGCCACGGCAATAACTTGGTATTAGTATCCCCAACTATAATGTGCGCAAACAGTATTACGAATTCATGCTGGAGGAAATGTAAGGACAAACGCCATATCAACCTGATGGCTCGGACTGAGCCATTTGCGATCTTCCTCATGGACCTGTTCGAGGTGAAATGGAACACTGAAAATAACTCTGTCGGTGGCAGAGGGACACGGAAGAGAAAACCCGACGCAATGGCAGGAAGCGGTGAAACAGATTAACGAATATGCTGCCGCACCCGGTATGGCAGTTGGTGAACACGAAGCTGCACTGTATTATCATACAGTTCCGGGATGGGAGCTGGAGCGGATGGAAGAAGTGTAGGCCTCCTGTTCAAAACAACATGACAGTACAGATGAAAATTCATACAGGAAGTCAATTCACATTCAGAATCACTCTTTTATAAGACTTTAGATTAGGCGTTCCATTATCTGTAAGTTCAAGTATCAAATGTAACTGTTTGCCCGGATTATCCGGTACAATTATCTCCGCCCTCTTCTCATCGGCGTGCTTTATAGCCACCTTTGTTTGCACACTGCCTGCTTCCCGATATTGCCACCATTGGTAAGACAATGAATTTTTATCAGGGTCAAATGAAGGAGAGGCATCCAGTATTATTTTTTCTCCCGGCCGGACTGTGCGTACACTTTCTCCCAATATCCGGGCAACAGGTTGATGATTTGCCTTTGAATATTCATCAGCCACGCACCAGTCGGCACGAGCCGCCCAGTCATTTTGTATAGCAGGCAACCAACGCTGGAAAGTATAATGCGAATCCGGCACACCGTTTTTCAAATCATTCCCATCTTGCATGTGATTGCCATTTTTATACTCCGGGCGTCCTCCCCATCCTCCTAATGTATAGTCTGTATGCTGTTCAAGTCCATTACGTATAAGAGGCATAAAAGAAGGAGTATCCCCCTCACTGGTATATTCCTGAGGATAGGCGGCACACAGTGGTCCGTGCCCGTTCTTAATATGGTCAGCCAACCAAGGTTTATCCATGATCTGTTGCAACTCTTTTGAATTTTTACTAAGTCTGTTCTTAAAATAATAATCCACACTCATGTAATCCCATACATATCTCCATCCTCCATCATGATCCGGTGCGCCCGATTCATAAATAATGATTTCAGGAAGATTCTGTTCTATCCATTTTCCACCGCCGTCCTGATGTACCAAATACAATATAATCTGGCTTTTTGATACCGCTTTTGCCCATTCTGCAGCAGAATATTTCTGCTTGATCTGCCATAAGGCATTGGCCTGGGTGTTGGCTCCACCCCATGCTAAAAATATGAACAGGCCTCGGATCAGAATCAAGCAATGTCCTTATGATGAGCTGTGCCCCTTCGCTATCAGACAGTAAAGGGAGGCAATTTATGCAAGTCCTCTCTGTTCTCATTACCAACCGCCAAGACACTTAGCAAATATTCAGCATCGGGATAATCGGGATTATGTTTCCTCAAATTAGGCAGACATTCCGCATATTTGGCAATTTGTGATTCGATCCATTTATCTTTACTATGTCCGTCTTTCTGTACCCCATTGACTTGAACAATGCCTGCGACATCATAATCAGAAGAATACATAAGGAAACGAATCATAGAACTTTGATCGTCAATCTCACCATCCGTAGTGACAATAACCCGGGGCTTCTCCTGCTGTCGGGCAACAGCGAAGATAACATTGACACAAACAAAAAAACAATACAGCATAAAACAGGGGGGCATTTTCATATTACAAACTGTTAAATTAGTAGGCCAACACATTCCAAAGATCTCTGATACGTTGTTCGGGGTCCCATTTGCCATTGAATGTCCACTTGGCGGTAACGCCATGAAACTCTCAGAGCATTCTCCGCCTCCTTTTAAATTATCGTTTAACCAGCCACTATGCCCTCCTTCACGGGTACAACCATAATAATAGGTACGTAGCCCCCACGGACAGGGATCAAGCACTTTATCCGAATAAGCATAATGAATATTCCCGTCAAGCACATTCTTCGACATTTTACATTTGATGAGATAAAATTGGGAATCATGATGATAGCGTCCTAAAAGTGTCGGTGTCTTAGCATCAAATGAAGAATTGGTAATAACCAGTTTCTTGTTCTTGTCACCTCGTCCGTCATGCCAAATCATGGCACGGCTATCACCATAAAAATAGCAGCGTGTGGCATAGCACCATCCGCGAGGACAAAAGAAAATCCACACCCGGACAACGAAGATAGAGATCGGCATGATAATACATACCATTGCTTCCGGGCGCCCACAAGGAAAGGGCATCGTTTCCATCGGCCCATACATTACTGTTGATGATGATGGTACGAGTGGCACGTCAAAAATCGCCATCTGATGGATGGTCGTATTTTCAACGGCAGTTCCGTAATTGTTGTAAACAGTCAGTCCGCTAATAACACAATCATCCGCACCTTCCTGCAACACAATGACACCATTGCCTACCGGACGTCCATGATATTCCGTGATGGCACGTGTCTGGGCTGTTTCAGCCAAGACAATACGCGTACTGTCACGGTTTTCCCCACCAAAACAATATTAGACCTGTCAATAATCACTTTTTGATGATACGTTCCGTTCAACAATAAGATTTTAAAAAGGTACTGTCGGAATTTCGGAGCCTTTTCAATAGCTGCCTGAATACTCTCTCCCGGCTTTACCACCACATCAAAAAGCCGTACGCTCTGCCATGGGACGACGATACATTTCGATAAGCCCGTTTTCATTCGCTCCTTTGGTTGCCAGACTGATTGCCACTTTATGCTTCGGATCATATTTGTCCGCCCATGCATTGTATATGGCAAAAAGCTCAGCCGGTCTGCTATTGTACCAACTATATCCGTTACGACGTTCTGTTCCTATTTCTTCCAAATGGCGACGTGGCAGCCCGTCACGGTCACATACATACGGTTCACAATATTTCAAATCATAATAACGCGCCCAAATAGGCTTGGCTTGAGGATCTTCCACAAGACGAGTATCCCGCTCACCATTTGCCAGCACGATACGCTCACATTTCAAACCGGTAAGTTTATACCTGTCAAACCATTTCATGGCTCCGTGAACCGCCCGCTTCACGCGTGCGTCGGGTGCAGGTAATTCCATGAGCAGACGCACAATTCCGGCACTCTCCGCCGAACAATAAGACGGCAACTCATACGCACGTGCCGGTGCAGGCTTCAATGTTTCCCTATCATTCTGCTGACACCACACAGAAGGTTCTCCATCCTTTATAATTTGTGTAGCCAGCCAGTATACACTCTATTCCTTTATTAAAGGCTTTTCCCAAACGTACACACAAAGCCTTGTCTATCAAATCATCCTCATAAGGCGCTTTGTGATTCATCATATCACGTATCATATTCAATGTATTAACAATGGCATCGTCATTAAAAGTAATATGTACCTGATAACCACGCGGACCGGGCCAGAATTGCGGCCATCCTCCGTTTTCGTATTGACCACTCAGCAAATATTCCACTCCCTGAAGGAAAGCATCCCGATAACGTATATCCTTAGTCTGCCTATAAAGACGGGCTAAAAAAAATCATCTGGGCAGTTGTGGCATTATTATCTATCGTAGAATCATCACGACGTGATTTATCCTTTATCACTTTAGCCAGCTCTTTATCATTCATGCGGCGGGCCATATCTATATTCTTCGGCCAACCGCCCGTACAGCGTTGAAAAGCCAATACATTTTCAGCAATCCGCCGAGCTTCATCTGTCAGAAAGAAAGAATCCTGCTCCATACGTGCTATTTGTTTCCATTCCTTAGGATACGACTCATTATCCTTTTTTGATGAGCTCTTTTGCTGCGCAAAGGAGCCGGTTGCCATGGCAAAAGCCATAAAGCCAATAAACACTTTTTTGAATGTATTTTTCATTATTCCTATATGTTTTGATAAAAACCAGCAAACAAAATTATGCGTTTTCCAATCTGAATACAGAGAATATTTGGTCTTTTTCAGGCAGATTTTGCACAGACACGGCTCAACCGACATAATTTCATCAATGAAAACACGGAATTACATAAAAAAGCAGTGCTATGGACTTGTCCTCCATAACACTGCCACCTCTATTTATCATAACTGACAAACTCCTACAGCTACAAACCTCACTCCTCCTATTTTATCTCATCCCACTTCGGTGGATTCACCTGCATCAAATGACGGACAAAGAAATCATACCGCTTATGTTCGCCAAAATCTTCCCCCATTGTATGATGCGCTCCGGGAATCACGACCAATTCAAAATCTTTATTCGCCTTTATCAATGCATTGACCACCTGCATGGTAGAGGCAGGATCTACATTATCATCCAGTTCTCCCACCACTAACATCAAAGGACGACTCAACAGATGTGCATTTTCCACATTAGACCCTTCCTTATATTGATCTCCTACCGGATAGCCCAACCAAAGTTCATTCCACCAAATCTTATCCATACGGTTATCATGACAACCACAAGCCGAATAAGCCGCTTTATAGAAATCAGGATAAAGCAAAACTGCATTTGTAGATTCCTGACCACCGGCAGAACAACCGTAAATACCTACCCTGTCCACATCCATATAAGGATATTTCCGTGCAGCCGCCTTAATCCAAGCAATATGGTCCGGCAGACCGGCATCTTTCAAATTCTTATAACATACATTCTCAAAAGCACGCGAACGGAAAGAAGTTCCCATTCCATCGACCATTACGACGATAAAACCAAGTTCGGCCAAGGAAGTCATATTCCAGTCATAAGGACGGAAAGTCTTCGGAACATACTGGTCTCCGGGACCCTGATAAATGTATTCGATAACCGGATATTTCTTGTTCGGGTCAAAGTTGGTGGGGCGGGCAATCAATCCCCACATATCCGTCTTGCCGTCCCGCCCTTTGGCAACAAATACCTCCGGAGCTTTCCAGCCTTCGGCCTCCAGACGGTAATGTCGGCTGTTTCCAACGGCATCACCACTTTGCCATCCCTGGCACTACGTAACACAGCTACAGGAGCCTTGTCCACCATAGAATAAACATCTACCAAATACTTCATATCTTCCGAAAACCAAGCACGGTGCATCCCTTCTTCGGGAGTAAGACAGGTAAGCCCTTTGCCATCAAAACCGATGCGATAATAACGGATGAGATAAGGGTCCTCACCGGCTTCCATACCATTTGCCGAGAAATAGATCTGACGGTTATCCTCATCTACCCGAAGCACTTCGCGTACATACCACTCTCCTTTAGTAATTTGATAATCGGGCTGTGCGGTAGTACGGTTGTACATATAAAGATGATTCCAATTGTCACGCTCACTCATCCATATCATCTGCTTGCCGTCTTTTAAGTCATGACGGAAATGACGGGTATAATTCACATATGTATCGCTGGTTTCTTCTACCAACGGGCGCACTTTTCCCGTTTCGGCAGAAAGTTCAAGTACTCTGTACACCTGATGTCCGCGCTGGTTATATTCAAAAGTCACGGCACGGCTGTCGGGGTTCCATTCGGGACCATATACTTCATATTGTCGGTCGAACAATTCGGTAGAAGGAATAATGCTTCGTCCGCTTTCCACTTCATAGATGCAGGGCACTTTAAAAGGAAGTTCGTCTCCCGGCTTCGCATACTCCTGTTTGTGAAGCTTGGGCTGAAGCTGGTCAGCCGGAGAAGATTCCACATAATAAACATAGCGCTTTTCCACCGGACGGATCTTGCAGGAAGCCACCTTCTTACTGTCCGGTGACCAGCGGATGTAGGCTGAATAATAATTACCCAGTGTCCCGTCCAAGCTCAGTTGCTTTTCTTTTCCGGTAGCCACCTCCTTTACATAGATATTCTGATTTTTAATAAATGCGATCCATTTACCATCAGGAGACGGAACCGGTGATGCTGTCTTCTCATCATCCACCTCCATCCAATGCTTTTGCTTGGGAGGGAGAGGAAGCGCCCCTTCATTGACCAGCTGATTTTTCCGGGATGCATACATCCAACGTTGATTATTAAACACAAAGTGTAGCGTATCCAATCCCTTACTGACCGACAAATGCCCCAATGCAAGAGCTTCCGGCTTGACCTCTTTTCCGGATGCAGCACCCAGCGCCTTTGCCAGACGATGAGAATCAAACAATTCTTTTCTAGCTTTCTTATCCGCATCTACAGATACATATAGGCGGCCGTCCGGAGTATTCCGCACATACCAGAATTGATGAGTACCCTCTATCCATTGCGGATTGACATTGGAATAGAAAACTTTATCCGCACTGAACTTCTCTTTCAATGCATAAGCACGCCGATAATCATCAGCCGTACCTTGAGCGATAGCCATGCCCCCACTAAGGAACATGGCTACCAGCCAACCTAACTTACCAACCTTCATTTTGAATTATTCTATTTCACTTCCCATTCAAACAAACCCGATGAATTATCGGCCGGCTGAACAATCTCCAGTTTTACCGCTTTTGTCTTTACCGGGTCAAAATTGACTGTATTCCCCGTACCTTTTTCCACTCCATACTTATCCGCTCCACTCACCGGTTGCCACTGGCCTTGTGCATCTTTATAGTACATCTTCCAACTTTGCGGTATGCGGCATCCTCCCCAAGGAGCATCATCATACCAATATACGGTAGCACTGGAAACAGTCGCTTCGGATGGGAACTCGTAGGATATCCATTCAGTAGTTCCCTGTTTGGGCCACCAATGGTAATAGGGTACGGAACGGTCATTCTCATCTTTCGGCACCAGACGGTCATTAATGGCGGAGATGGATTTCACCTTATGCGAAGCATCCACTTTGCTTTCCGATGCCAGCGTAGCAGGCATAGTCGGACGGGAAGCACTTAATTCCTGCGGCAACCACACTGCCATAGCACCTGCACCGCGGTGTGCCCAAGCATAGTAAGGGATCAACGTCAGCTTCACATCAGTAGCCGTCAGACGACCTCTGTCGTCATAGCCCAGAATCTGCGCATCCGTCTTCAACTGGTTAATGCCATAGAGCAAATCCGGTTTTTCAACCACCTCGAATTGAGGAGTGCGGTTCATAAACACGCTCAGCACATCAAAATCATTATCCGGCCATTCCGCACAATAAACGATCGGGCCACGCTCCACGGCTATACGTCCACGATCTGCCTCCACTTTATTATTGGCTTTCACCGTACGAGGCTCCATATCGAAATGAACGGCTACTTTATCTCCTTTTTTCCAACGGCGGTCTATGCAGAAATAACCGTCCTTCAGTTCACTCTGTACCGGTTCTCCATTTACTTTCACTGTATAGCTCAAACGCTTTCCATCCGAATAAGTGTACAGGTCACTGGGAACTACCTGATTACGCACCCATCCCGGAATACGGATTTTCATTGTAAACTGTCCGGCATTGTTCTTGTTGACGCCGATAGTGACATCACCGTTCCAAGGATAATGAGTAGCCTGCTCCAAAGAAACAGCCTTACCCTCTACTTTCAAGTTCGAAGTATTGGACATAAACAGATTAACATACACGTCCTTACCTTTCACCGCATACACATATCCCGGCAAGAAGGGATGAAACGACAGATATTGGACGGACAACAGGCACAGCCGAACCAAGGCTGGCGCTGGTGCTGTCCGATGCTTTCCAACGGGTTAGGATAGAAGAACCCGCCACCATCCAGGGACACGCCCGAAATAAGACCATTATATAAGGTACGTTCCAGCACATCATAATATTTTGCCTCACCATGAAGCAGGAACAAGCGGTAGTTGACATACACATTACCGATAGCCGCGCAAGTCTCACAATAAGCTGACATATTGGGCAGTTCATAGTTCTTGCCAAAAGCCTCCCCATTGCTGGTGGCGCCGATGCCACCGGTAATATAATATTTCTTGCCCACAATGTTGTCCCAAATACGGTCTATGGCATGGATATAAGCCGTATCCCCTGTCAGTGCGGCCACATCTGCCATGCCTGCATACATATAGGCTGCACGGACAGCATGTCCCACGGCCTCATCCTGCTCCACTACTGGCTTGTGCGCCTGACTGTATTCATCCGTACGAGTAGTATATCCGCGCTGGTCCAAAAAGAATTTGGCTTGATCCAAATATTTCTGTTGCCCCGTTACCAAGTATAGTTTAGCAAGGGCCATTTCGGCAATCTGATGTCCCGGCACACGGATTTGCTGTCCTTCGCCCGTACCTATCTCCCGGCAGACACAGTCGGCATAACGGATAGCAATATCAAGGAAATTACGTTTTCCGGTAGCCTGGTAATGCGCAATAGCACCTTCTACCATGTGTCCCAAGTTATAGAATTCATGACTCAGTTCCTCCACCTTCTCCCACCGTTTGCTTCCTGCCCACTCATGCGGATGCTTCGGATTCATGGTACGCGAAGTATAGAGATAACCATCCGGTTCCTGTGCCGCAGCGACAATAACCAGCACACTATCAATATACTTAGCCAGTCTTTTGTCCGGATAGGTCTGTAACAGATAACTGGCACCTTCTATCGTTTTGTACACATCAGTATCGTCAAAAGCCAGACCGCCTACTTTAATGGTATCACTGGGATGGGCGGCATTGACAAAGTTAGTATAACGTCCTGTTTCCTCGCATTTGCTGAACGCCAGAGGAATCGTTACTTCACGGCTGGCATTCAGCCGTTGCCCCCAGAATGAATCGGTTACTTTCACCGAAGTGAAAGGTACGGGGTCGATGGGATAGCCGTGCGACTGATTTTTTACTTGCGCTGTTCCGCCTGCTACGGTAGCAGTCAACAGAGCAGTGACTAAAAGTTTCTTTCATGGTTCTATCATTTAATTGTTTATCATAGTTTTTGCAAAAATACATATTCCGGTCATAGGAAAAGGGGGAATCACTCTTTCAACGGCAAATATTCATCCCATAATTTCAATGAGTGCAGATAACCGGTAAAGGGCCAGTCTCCTTCGGCATTGCGTCCCAATGTGATGAATTGTGACGATTTCACCAGTAACTGGATATCTTTCTCACTGACTAATTTTCCATTGATATAAACCTGTTCCATCCGCCCATCAAAGCAGATATAGATGTGCTGCCACTTTCCTGCCAATTCCTTCATGTCCTTATATCCTGCATCTTCATACCAGCCATAGTGATTGATTACTCCACAACGAGGCTCCGTGCCGTTGACCAACATGATTTTCTCCAATTCATCATGCGAGGTAGTAAAATCGGCCACACATTCATTTTCACTAATGGAATCATTCAGTACCCACGCCTCCAAGGTATAAGGAGCATTATCCTGCAAAGTGGCAGGAAGCATAAAACTGGAAGTATAGACCTGAGTACCCTCAAAATGAAATGCCTTTTTCCCTTTCACTTCTTTCACAACGAGAGGTAATTTCCGGGCTTCAAAATACCCTTTTACTCCTCGGTTTTCCAGATAAGGAACCGTATCGTTTACGGTAAAATCATCGGCAGAAAGACTGACCACCAGCCCATGTTTCTGCTGATCGGCTACAGGCAGGCGCACGATATCCGTTTCCGCATCGTATGCCTTTTCCGCTGCTTCCTGTTTCCAATTGTAGTAACGGAAATTGGTAATGACCAAAGGTTCGGTGGAACTATGCAGCGTAATCGCTCCTGATGAAAGACACGACCCCGCTTCATAACTCTGCCATTTACCTGACCTGTAAACCAACCCACTAACTGTATGCTCTTTGGACGAGGAGAGTAACGGATGACTATACTCCAATGTAGTTCCCGGTTCCAGTACCAACGCATCGCGTCCACACCGATGCGCTGTATGCGTGCCGAACCTTCCTTCAAAGTAAAAGCCCCTCCCAGCATCCCTTCATTGTTCTGCCATTCACGACCATTCCAATCGGCAGCGGTAAGTCCCAGCCATTGTTGCGGAGCCGATGCTTCCACACCCTCAAAGATTTTCAAGTTCCAGACCGCCCCGCCAAATCCGTTCTTCTGTCCTCCGGTAAAGGTAAGGCGGACATAACGAGCCTTCACCTTGCCAAAATCGACCATCGGGCTGCCTGCCAGACGATTATTCCGCTTATCAGCGAAAACAGACCAATGCTTGCCATCGACAGAAGTTTCAATTAAATATTGATAAAATTGTGTGCCATACTCAAATTGAGTCCAGATAGTTTGTATCTGCCGGGCAACACCCAAATCCACTTCTATCCACTCCTGTCCCATGCCACGAGGACGCCATAAAGTCCCGTTATTATCATCTACAGCATATTCGGGACGGAAACCGGCATCATAAAAAGAAGAAGCCCTCACCTTAGCACCCAATGCCAGATTTTTTGATTTCACTACAGAAGATGCCAATGCACCTATTCCGTCATGAGTGGGAATAAGGGGTTTAATACTTCCATCTTCGGCAAACTCCATACGGTCCACACAAAGCTGACGATGAAATCCGCGGTTGGAATGCGGATTATCATGACGGTGATAGACCATATAATATTCATTGCCTTCTTTCAAAACGCTATGATGTCCCGGCCCATGAATTGTTCCGTCGGTATTGGTTTCAAGAATACATCCCCGATAGGTGTACGGCCCCATGGGCTTGTCCGAAGTGGCATACTGCACCCGATAGGTGTGGTCGTGACAGGAACCCGAAGAATACATAAAATAATAGATCCCCTTTCGTTTCATCACAAAGGGTGCTTCAAAAAAATCCGTGGCTTCCGTATTCGGAATCAGACGCGTTTCAGTAAAACTCTTCATATCGGAAGCCAGTTTTCCGGCTCCGCAACCGAAACCTTTATAAATCCCCCAAGTCCCCCAATACAAATATACAGAACCATCATCATCCACAAAGGTCTGCCCATCCAATGTAATGGCATTCGTCACAAAACGGTCGGGTACAAGAACAGCCTCACTTTCACCCAATATATTTTTCCAAGGACCGCGCGGCGTTTCACTGACCCCGCAATGAATCATACAGGGCTGACAATAAAAATAATAATAATTCCCATCCGTATGCTGCATCACATCGGGAGCCCATATCCAATGACTGTCCGGCCAGTTCATGGGCATTAACGTCCAGTTCACAATCCTTGCTGGTCCACACCTGTGCAGGACCGAAACCGGCCCCACTGCCATCCGTAGTGGCATACATATAATACGTATCGCCAAACTTCTTCACCGTGGGATCGGCAAAATATCCGGGAATAATGGGATTCCCCGTACCCGAAGCATTAAAAGGCTTCTGAGCAAAACCTGTAGCAGCTCCCAACAATAAGGAAGCAACAACCAATCGTATCTTATTCATCTCTATATAGCAAAATTCTATTTGTCCCTGCGACGCTTATTCATGCACCACATTATGAATGGGAATTTCTATCTCATAAAAATATTCCTGCAACAACCGATACATATCCGGATCATACGTCTTCAGTTTCGTGCGGCGGTTCACCCAGTTATGAACTCCGTTTGCAGGTTCGGCATAGCGGTTACAGTTAAAGAAAGACTGTACGCACTCGGCAAAGTATTCCTCTTTATTGCTCACCGCATACGTCTTTTCCCACAGCCCTTTCCGGATTGCATTCTGACGAAGTGCCTCCAAACGCTCATTAAAGTCTGGCTCCACTCCCACTATACCTACCGTATGAATAAGGTGAGCGAACTCATGAATCAGGATATTCTCACCTACATATTTATCCTGCGGCAATGCCAGCAGATTCTCTTCTCCGCAACTGGATGAAAATTCATCTTCCGGTGCTCCGCCAAAACCACGGGCACGCCAGTTCCAATATTTAATGCTGTCCTCACAATTGCAGATATGGGCAAACTCCGGCAAATCGCAAGTTTCCTCATCCTTACCGATTATCATGACGTGGCAGCCTTTCTTCACCATGTGTGCCTTCACATCCGGACGTTTTGCCAACATCAAACTGATGATATCACAAGCTTTCAATAAGGCCTCATCGCTCACCTTTCCAGAAGAGGTGACATACAGACCTTCTGTCTCTATGTATTTCTGATAGAAAGAAGGAATATTTTTCCCTTCAGGAATACCGGTAACCTGTCCGTGAACAGGGCAAAGCTCCAACTTCATGGCGAATCCGCCTCCCGATGCCAGATGCAAAGTCAACCGGCTGTCCTTATCAATCCGGATGGTTTCCTTGCGATAGTCCTCGGCCTGCTTATTGGCATTCACACCGTCTTTAAACAAAACAGCCGTATAAGACATTCCTTCGGGAAGGAAAGAGAAATCGAGCTGCACATCACGTTCATCCCAATTGGTCATACCGCCGATATACCAGTTCACATCCTTCTTACGCACTGTTACAATATATTTTCCCAACTCGCCCGAAGCAATAAAAGTAGAATCCACCTCCACAGGCAGAGAAGCTATGAAATCCACACATTCCTGCTCATTCAGATAGTTGGTAGGCGCATCACACAACATGGTAAAAGGAGAATCGTGTACAATATAGGCAGCCAGCTGATGACACCGGGTTCCCATGCTGGCCGGTGTGTAATACATGGCGCGCCAATCTGCCTTCGTGGCATTGCGCATAGCTCCCGGCGTATAATCCACCGGTCCCGCCATCATACGGATATAGGGAAAGTAACATCATAAAGAGGCATATTATTCTTGATATCCGTCCATTTCACCTCTTCCATGCCGAACACGCTTTCAAAATTGATAATATGGGGGTAGGTACGGTTGATACCTGTCGGTTTGTAAATGCCGTGCAGATCAAGGGTTAATTTATACCGGGCCGTCATCTCAGCGATGCGATACACCATTTCGACGGCAGTCTGATCATCACGATCCAGGAAATCCACCTTAAAACCTTTGATTCCCATATCCGCATATTTCTTACAAGCTGCTTCCAACTGGCTGTCGAGTACATTAAACACCGTCCAAAGCACTATTTCCACCCCTTTGGATTTGCCGTATGCTATCAGTTCCGGCAAATCAAGTTCGGGAATAACGGTCAGCATATCCCCGCTCTTCGGATCATACCATCCTTCATCCAACACAATAAACTCCAATCCGTTCCGGCTGGCGAAATCGATATAATATTTATACGTATCCATGTTGATACCGGCTTTAAACGGCACTCCTTTCAGATTCCAGTCATTCCACCAATCCCATGCCACTTTGCCTGTCTTTATCCATGAGGTATCACCGATACGGTTGGGAGAAGCCAGAGCATAGACCAGGTTGTTGACCGGCATATCCGTATCCTTCTCCGTAATGGCCAACACACGCCACGGATAGGAACGGGAGCCACGGCTACGGGATATAAAATCGGTAGTTTCAGTTACATATTCCTGCTTCCGCCAAGGATAAAAGTCTGTTTTAGCCGGATAAGGAGCAAAGACACCTTTCAATCCATACTTTCCCTGCTGTGACTGCACAAACATGCCCGGATAAGCTTCGAGGTCGGACTCCAACAGGGTCAGTTTTACGCTGCCGCAATCCACGGTAACCGGAAGAAAAGCCAGTTTAGGCTGTGCTTTGACAGAGGAGTGATGTCATATACATTCTGATAAGCCATCGCCATCGGTTTTTTATCATTGGTGGTATAAGGAAGATAAGCCGTATAATCTTCCTTAAAATTAAACTCGGCCTGTTCCTCCTTTATAATGATATCCGAAGATTGTGTGGTATAGAATCGATAGGCGACTCCCTCATTGTATGCACGGAAGATGATTCCGAACCCGCCTTTCAGCTTCAAGTCGAGTTCGTTGCCGGTTGCAACGAACTCCTTGAAACGGTAAAAAGGTGATTCTATGTTATCCTTTATCTTTCTCCTTCTTTCCCCTGTGATACGGGGAGTTTTACCTACTATAGTTCCGTTTTCCAGAACCAAACCTATATTAGAGTGTGAGAGAATTGTATCATTTCCATGCATCACTTGGTAGGCCAGTTCGTTTCCGGCGCTGATTTCCACTTTCAATGTTCCATCGGGTGAAGAGAGTACATATTTCTTTTCCTTGGCTGCAAATGAAGCATTTCCAATCAATAAAAGCAAAGATAAAATTGCAAGACAGAGTTTCTTGTTGTTTTTCATAATCTATCGGTTATATACGTTGTTCACTTGCAAAGTAAAATAAAAAAATTACAAGAAAGGGAAGATATAATATAATGTAATGGCAGAATCGTCCAATAAATCTCATTTTATGGATTTGATAGTTAGGCGGTTGTACTATTTTTCCATTCGTTTAGACTATTTTTTTATCCTCTTGGAGGTGTACGGTGTAAACAGCTATTAAAATTGCATATTCAACACAATAGTCGCTTTATACTGTACACCATTTCTGGTATATATCAGAGTAGGTTTCAACATATATTTCTGGCCGGCAACACTTACTCCTTTCCGGTGTCCGTATGTCATGGTCAGTCCACTGAATTCTACATAGACCGGTGCCGTATCACCCCAGTTGCCTACGTTGCCATTGGCTTCACACCAAAATCCGTTATTGGCAGTAGAAGTGTAAGCAAAAGTGCCGTCAGTCTGACCGAGTGCGATAACCACTTTGTCCTCGGCAGGTTCTGTACCTACACTGGCCAGTTTACTTTCCAACACGGCAGGCTTCATGACAAACGCCTGTGCCAAATCTTTATTTGTTTTCAGGTCCACCGTTCCTTGTGGATAATCCTCGGAACCGGCATTGCACTTCACATCGAATGTCAATGTAATATCTTTAGGCATAGCCGTCTCGTCAATAGAGAAATTGCCAAGCAAGTCCGTTCCTTCAAACTTTACTTTGTAAGGCCATTGCTCATCGTCAGTCTCATCATCATTCCATGGATGTGACTTATACTGAACGGGAGCGCCCATTACCACTAGGCATAATTTTTCTGTTCCGATCGGTATCGTATAAGAAACCACTCCTGCATTTTCCTTATTCATAGATGCGTATTGTGGAGCTCCATTCACAATAGCCACAAATCCATATCGCCATCCGGCTGCCGTATTGCCACCATTATTGTTGTAAGCGGTAGCCGTACCTGCCACATTGCCGTCGGCATCCAATGTCGTTCCCGGATCCTCTTCTGCCAAAGCACATCCCACAGCCAGTCCGGCAAAATTCGCCTTGACCGTTGTTCCGGCTTCGGGAACGTTCAATAGAATGATATTGAATCCAGTAGTGCCCGGACAGCTGGCATAGCCTACCTGATAATATCCTCCGGCTGCATCATACATTTTCGTTGTATAATTGCAAGCGGTCTCTGTGACATAATTCCGCACCACGTCCATATCATAAGTCACCATACGGGTAGCGTAGCCATAAAGTTCCGTATAAAGTGTTTGCAAGTCATTGTTACAGTACAGACGCTGATAAGTCATGAGCGGATCTTCCGGATAGCGCGACTGTGTCCAGACATTCCCTACCACATCGACTCCATGTTTCTGCGCCCAGTAATATTGCAACCAATAACTGGCATAACGCATCCATTCATGATTGAAATGGCGATGGTAATTGGCTTTCCACACATCTACATGGTAACCGAACAGCTCCGCCGGATAATCTTGGAACGACTGCCATTGCGCACATTGTTCCCAAAAGCCATTTCCACCTTCACCACTCGACCCATAACCGTATCTGAATCCTACTTGCGAAAAGTCCGCCTCTCCGTTCAACATCTTGTCACAACTTACCTGATACTGGAAACTATGTCCTATTTCGTGCGCAATGGTAGAACCTACCGGTTGGCAGGTGCTGGGATTTACCCACAATGCACCGATTGTATTGTCGTAACCGGAACCTGTAGCAAGCCACTCAGTCTGGTACAACAAATAAATCTCCATCTTATATTTATCCAGAAAAGACTTGTTTTGCCCAGTGTCAGCAAACTTCAAGGTTTCGATATTTGTCCGGTAGAATTGTTCGGCCTTTGCCAATAAATCATCAATGTCTACACGCAATACCTCCGGCACTGACTCTGCTCCCGGATCGTTGCCGAACCCCGGTTCCCAAAACACGAAGAAATGCTCGCTTTGCTTCATGCGCCACCATGACCAGCGCGCATCACTGCGAAGCATATTCATATTACTAAACTCAATAGGTTTGTAATATTTATCAAAATCTTTGATATCAGCCGAATTCAAGGTTAACACAGCATTGGGATTAGCTTCCTGGCGGATATGGACGGTTACTTCGGATTCTCCGCATACTATGACAAGAGTTGCTTCCCGATAGTTTTCGCTATCATTCTTCTGCAACAACATGGGCAATGAAATTTCGCCTGCCTCACCTTCATATCGGGGCAGTTTAATCCAAGTGCAACTGGAATCGGTGGCACGGCTGGTTACATCTTCTACAGTGGCTGTCCAAGGACCGGTAGCGGAGAACTTTACGGAAGCTTCTGTCTCATCCCAAAATAGTGTTTTGCTTTGCTGACTGCTGTCTAGGGTGAGCTGGAGGATAATACTTTCATCCTCGCTGTCACTGCAACTGCTGAAGGCAATAAAGAAACAGCAAAAAATGGATAAAGCAAATAGTAATTCTTTGCACAATAATTTCTTCATAATTATAGCTTTTATTGGAGTCCCATTTAAATGCCTGCGGTAAAGTCAATATTTACCCCATTACCACTAACACATATATAAAGTTTTTGATGGTCATTCGTTTCAGCTAAAACATTTATAAAGCTAAAATATCCTAATAAAGTCACTAAAAGACTTCTTAATAATAATATTTTCACACATTTGTTTTTCTGAATTTACTAAATAAAAAAGAGAAACCAATATCCATTATAGATACTGATTTCCCTCGATAAAATATTATTCCAACGTTGCTTTAACAATAAACTCTACGAATTTACTATTATCCTCCTTAAGCGCATATACAAAATTTACATTAAAAACAGAACCGGAAGTTGAAGCTGGATTTCGACCTATATTAACCATATCACCATTCTCTTGTGTTTCAACAAACAAAACACTACCAGTCGAACCATCATCACTCCAATTCGTTACTTTTAAATTAGAAGTCAGCCAATAACCTATTCCACTACCACCAGCAGTATAATCACTAGTAGTATTCCATTCACCAGATTCACTATCGACCATATACAGAGCAATCGGGCCTCCCGGTTCTTTGCAAGCGGTAATGAATTCAGATAAAGTCAGCCCCAAACAACTTTCTATCACCTCCTGATAATCTGCAAATTCAATAGAAAATGCAGAATAGTCACCTGCTGGAATAGTATTGGCAACAACAATACGTCCCGGATCAGTAACGGTCACATCAAAAGCAAAACGTACATAATCATCAAAATTTGCACCATTGTTTATAGCAAATCCAACGTTAATGGAGATAGCTGTACCTACAGAAGCGGTTTCGAGCACATTAAGAACCAGCTCCTTCTTTGTTGCATCCAACTCAATACTAGCTATACCAGAAGCTGCATCACAAACACCGCCTGCCGTATTATAGTACCAACCGTTGGTACCCTTGGTAGGAGCTGTTCTATTCCAACAGTTTTTCGATATATTGATAGGATAAAACACCACACTCCCATTAGACAATGCAGCCAACGTCTCATCTACCGTCATCCCCAAATACGTATGAAACTTTTCTGCATAATCAGTCAGTTTAACCGTCTTCGCTTCCAAACGGCTGATGGGAAACTCTGCTTTGGTAGAAACCACAGCATCCGCATTCGTCTTCAGATAGGGATTTTCATTCTCCCCGTACACATGCTTGCTGGTAGCATCCTCCGGATCCGTACTGCATGCAGCCAGTGACAGAGTGAAACAAGCAATTAAAGCATATATAAAATTCTTTTTCATCGTACTTTTCTTTTTTTAATTAATGAATTCATTATTCGGCACCACCATATCCCGGATTCTGCTTCAACTTAATGTTGCCATCCAATGCAGACTTAGGTAACGGAAAAATATCACAATGCCTGTCTGTCTTATCCGTCTTCGCATCTTTGCAAAACCATGACTTGCCATTATATACATTCTGATTGGTTCCGTTTATACGGAAACGGATCAAGTCCTGACGACGGTGATGCTCTGCCACAAACTCCCAGGCCAGTTCGTCCAACAAACCACCCAGTTCAATATCATCGCCCCCTTCTTCTGTGATAATCCAGTTATCGGCTTCTCCCATGATTCCCTGATTCTCCCGATGTCCGTAGTTATAACGGCTACCACCCTTCAATTGAGCTACAGTAACCGTTGCTTTACCGGGATCGGACTTGAAGGCACGTTGGCGTACAGCTGTTACCAAATCGGCCGCCACTTGCTCGCTTTCTCCATTGTAACCACCCAAACGAAGCAAGCACTCCGCTTTAATAAAATAAGCATCAGCCAAACGGAAGAAAGGCACATCATCATAAGAAGTTCCATAGTCGCCTGAAAGTATTTCATATTTCACCAAGCGTTCACTTTCAAAGGGATAGCAACCGGGGTTGTCTATACTGTGTAATTCCCGAGTATATACCAACGGTTCACTGTCCACATAAATGGGAGCACCGGCATAGTCATATTGCTGTCCTGATATCCAACAGTCTTTATAGCGACTGTCTTTCATCGTATGTTTCCAGAAATTGAGGAAGAACAGCCGCTCCACCGGTAGCCCATCCGTTAAACTGCCACGTTGCACGTCCGGCTACATGCATCCACATATTTGCCATATAGTTACCTCCGGCATAATTGAACTCAAACGGAATACCAAAGATAATTTCAGGCGAACCGGAAATATCTTCTCTAAAATTATCCGAATAATTCGGAGCCAAAGAGAACTTGCCACTGTTAATCACTTCATTTACCTCATCAATAGCCTTTCCGTAATAAGAATTATCAGAGTAATCATTGAACCATGCATTGTGGTTCAAATACATTTTTGCCAGAAGCATATTGATGGCATAGTCGTTCAGCTTACCCATTTCTACTTTTGTTCCACATTTCCCCTTTACATCCGTCAACTCACTGATCAGGAAATCCCACATCTGTTGGGGAGTTGCCTGTTCGGGCAACCATCCGTCTTCATGTTCATATTGCGTATCCAATGGGATGTTGCGGAACAAATCGAATAAAATATAATAATAAAGAGCGCGATAAGCCCTTAATTGCGAAGAAGTGGTTATATCAGCAGCAATGACTTCATCTGCCAACAGTTTGTTACAGGCATTGATACCGGCATAGTTACGGTTCCATGTATCATTGAAATGGGCTATCTGTGAATGGAACTGATGTTTGTGCATAGACACGTACAAATCCCCCCAGCCGATACTGATCCGATAAGGAATACACCATGAATCGGACGACTGGTCCATCATATCGGCATAACTATACCATCCCCAATACACATCACGAAGACTGCTGTATACCGGAGCAAACATGGCCGCCCGGTCTTTTTCTGTAAACTCATACTTCTCGGAAGCAATCGTATCATAAATCGTTTCGCTCAAATCTGTACAACTGCCCAAAGACAAGGTACAAGCTCCTATCGCTGAAGCCCAAAGTGCTTTATTGAATATTGTTTTCATGTTAGTTCTTCATTTAAAAGTTAGAAAGATACATTCAGACCGAAAGTGAATGAACGGGTAGAAGGATATTTATCGCGCCAGTCAATACCCAAAGACCAAATATCACCATTTGACATTTCAGGATCCAATCCATCATATCCGGTAATGCAGAATAAATTATCGGCAGAAACATAAGCCCGGATATTTTTCACAAACTTACTGCTTTTCAATGGAATGTTATAGCCCAACGTAATGTTAGTCATTTTCAAAAAATCACCATCCTCCAAATAATAGCTTACAAAAGTCTGTTTTTGGGCTGTTGATAAGGTATATTGTCCACCATAAGGAGCCTTTTGCACAGATTTCAAGCGATTATAAGCGATCGAGTTGTTCTCATAATAAGCACGAGGCTCGTTCAGAATCTTAAAACCAAACTGGCCTGTCATCTGGAAAGATAAATCAAAATTTTTATATCTGAACGAGTTGTTCCATCCCAAATACAATTTAGGAAGAGCATTCCCTAAATATTGACGGTAGTCATCATTAGACAGCATATTGTCTGTAAACTCTTCAATCTCACCAGTCTTTGCATTTTCAATCAGCCATAAGCCATTCTCTGAAACACCAACGGACTTCATGCCATAAAATTGTCCCATAGATCTCCCCACTTCCATCCGCTGGGTAGAAAGATTGATAGGTTCACCCAAATAAGCATGATCTATCTGATTTGAAGTCTCATACAAGTCATTTGAAAGACTCAATAATTTGTTCGCATTATGAGAGGCGGTAACTGTGGTTTTCCATTCAAAATCCTTTGTCCGTACAGGAATAGCATTGACAGCAATTTCAATACCTTGGTTACGCATCTTGCCGGCATTAGCCAAAGTCTTGTTATACAAATTGGGAGGAGTCGGTACCGTAAAATCATACAGCATATCCGAAGTCTTCTTCTGATATACATCAATAGAACCACTCAGGCGTTCATCCAATACAGCCCAGTCCAGACCAATATTAAATTCCTTGGAGGTTTCCCATTTCAAATCAGGATTAGGATTGGATTTTACGCTTAACCCCTGATGCCAGACGCCATTATCATAGAAATAAGGAGAACCATACTCATACCGGGTTAATGAATTATAAGAGTCACCTACAATGACACCTGTCACACCATAACCGGCACGTAACTTTAAGTTATTCAGCCACGTAAGGCCTTCCATGAATTTTTCGTTACTGATAGTCCATCCCAAAGAAACAGAAGGGAAAGTAGCCCATTTATTGTTCTCACCAAATTTGGAAGAGCCTTCACGGCGTACACTCAGCAGAACATTATATTTATTATCGTAACCATAGCTCACACGTCCGAAGAAACCAATCAAGGTATTGTCATTCTTGTAACTGCTCATGCCGGCTTTTCCATCTTTCAAAGCTGTACCTAATCCCAAGTTATTCCAAAGATAAAAATCTGTTGGATAATCATAGTTATTAGCTCCAAAACCTTCATTTACATTATACTGGTAATTATATCCCACCAATGCATCAAAACGATGTTTATTCCAAGTATGATTATATTTAGAAGTAACTTCCAGATTATCTGTGGTATATTCATTCTGAGAATGATAAGCATATCCTGTGTGATTCTCGCTCTTCTGTGAAATATTCGGAAGTATAATATCCACGATTATGATCACTAGTAACCCTACGGCTTAACATGAGGTTGGTCTGCCAGTTTTTAATCGGTTCAAAGGTGATATTCCCCGTCATCCGGGTATTCTCACTATTGTATTTACCATCCTGTTCACGGATGATACCTACCGGATTATAATAATAATTTACGGCAAAATTCTCGTAAAAAGTTCCATCCTCATTCCAGATGGGTTCAGTAGGGTTACGCATAATAGCCTGTCGGTAAATACCCAGACCTGCCGCATCAATCGGACCATTCTTATGGAATGTCTTTACCATATTGAAATTCACTTTCAACATATCATTTAACATCCAGTGAGAAACATCAAACCTCATTCTCATCTCTTCATTATAGGTCTCAAGCAACACACCTTCCTCTTTGCGATACGTAAAATCCGCAGAATAAGTGGTATTTTTTGATCCTCCGGAAATATTAAAATTATGGTTATGAGTAAATGCAGTACGGGATACCGCATCCAACCAATCCGTATCATACCCTTTATCAGCATAGTTTGTCAATCCCTGACGGATTTCCTCTGCTCCATAGAAATCAAGCGTCTTGCCAAACTTGGAAAGAGACATATACCCGGAATAATTGGCAGCCGTACGCGACTCGCGCTGGCCGTTTTTTGTAGTAATCAAAATAACGCCATTAGCACCTCGTGTACCATAAATAGCTGCCGCAGAAGCATCCTTCAACACATCAATAGAAGCTATGTTTTCGGGGGAAACCGTTCCTAAACCACCTTCTATTCCGTCCACCAATACCAATGGAGTAGAGCCTCCCTGCAATGAAATCACACCACGCAAACGAATTGTAGATTCCGCATTCGGATCACCGGAGCCTTTCGCAATGGTCAATCCTGCCACTTTACCTTTAATCAGTTCGGCTGCATCTCCAATCTTACCTGCTGTAAAGTCTTCGGCCTTCACAGAAGCCACC
>VOFK01003217.1_pt1 | contig 44476 bp, 42 predicted proteins | sample 5384121 | NCBI WGS metagenome assembly VOFK01 (sample SAMN12384730, study PRJNA508395) | human gut metagenome | isolation source: healthy gut J | host: Homo sapiens | reverse complement strand
TTTAAGCAGCTGAAGTTTCATGAAATTTACATTAAATATTGAGTGATACAGTAGTTTAATATTTGTAGAGTTTAATTAATAATTTAACAGAATGTATTATTGTTAAATTATTCTTGACAAAAAGTTATAAATAGGTTATATAGTTTGTTATGTGACATTTTATGGTTACTTTTACGGAATTGCGGTTACTATTGGCTGATAAAAAAAGATATATTTGAGTAAAATCGGAGGAAGAGATATATGTTAAGAATGGAAAAAAAAGTTAAATGACAGTGCAGAAACTAATTCTAGTTTGACTGAAAATGAAATTGATATTTCAGGGAGTAAAAATATACTTCCGTATCAGGATTCACGTCTGTCTTTTTGAGGAGCGTGCGGCGGATTTAGTAGCTAGGATGACTCTGGAAGAAAAAGCTGCGCAAGTATCAAATATGTCAGAGCCTATACCGCGTCTTGGAGTCAGCGAATATAACTATTGGCGCGAGGGGCTGCACGGAGTTGCGAGACAGGGAAAGGCCACTAGTTTTCCAACAAGTTTGGCGATGTCTAATACTTGAACCGCAAGTTAATTTATAAAGCTGCAGATATAACGGCAACGGAGGCAAGAGGCAAAAAAATCCAAAGACAAATTTGTCTTTATTGGAGCCCAACCATTAATATGGCAAGAGACCCGCGTTGGGGAAGAAATGAAGAGACGTATGGCGAAGACCCATATTTGACGGCGCAGTATGGTATAGAATTTGTTAATGGAATGCAGGGAGACGATACAAGATATCTTAAAACGATAGCCACTATAAAACATTTTATTGCAAATAACTGTGAAAAGGAGCGCCGAATGGGCTCGTCGGTTATGGATGAAAAAACACTTAGGGAAATATTACGGCAGAGCCTTTCAGGATATTGTTGAAAAAAAGCCGCCCGGCTTCAGTCATGAGTTCATATAATGCAACTACAGTATACAGGAACGGAGAAAAAGATTTTAGCAGCGCGTTCGTCTTCGCCGCGGCAGTGGGGCTGGCGCTGTGTGCGCAGCCGGGCTGTGCACGCTCCGGCCGCTCATGCGGCTGCTGGGATCGACGGACACCATCCTCCCCTACGCCGAGAGCTACGCCCGCATCATCCTGCTGGCCGCGCCGGTCATGTGCGCGTCGTTCGTGCTGAGCAACGTCCTGCGCGCCGAGGGCGAGGCGACGCTCTCGATGTACGGCATGTGCGTCGGCGGACTTCTGAACATGGGGCTCGACCCGCTGTTCATCTTCGTCTTCGAGATGGGCATCGCGGGCGCGGCGCTGGCCACGGCGCTGAGCCAGCTGGTGAGCTTTTTGATCCTCGGGTGGCAGTTCCTGCACGGGCGGAGCATCGTGCGCCTCCGCCTGCAGGCCGTCAGCCGCAGCCCGCGCGACTACGGCCAGATCCTGCTCATCGGCTTCCCGACGATCTGCCGGCAGGGCTTCGCGAGTCTGTCCTCCGCGCTGCTCAACAACGCAGCCGCCGCCTATTCCGACGCCGCCGTCGCGGCCGTCACGATCTCCAACAAGGTCTATCTGCTCGTGCGCTCCATGATCATCGGCATCGGGCAGGGCTTCCAGCCCGTGGCGGGGTATAACTTCGGCGCGGGCAGCAAGCCGCGCACGCGGCAGGCGTTCTGGTTCTCCACGCTGTTCGGGACGGTGGTATGCGTGGCGGGCGCGGCGCTCATCGCGCTGTTCCCGGAGCAGATCATGCACTTTTTCCGCGACGATCCGGAGGTCACGCGCATCGGACGGCAGGCGCTTTTGTACGCGTGCGCGGTCATGCCGGTGATGGCGTATTCCACGTATGTGAACCAGCTGTACCAGTGCCTCGGCTTCCATCAGGCCGCGACGCTGCTGGCCTCCTGCCGCAACGGACTTTTATACGTGCCGCTCATCCTGCTGCTGCCGGGGCTGCTCGGCCTCTCCGGCGTCGCCATGAGCCAGCCTGCCGCCGATCTTCTTACCTTCCTCGTCTCCATTCTCTTCCAGATCTGGTTCTTCCGCCATAAGCTGCGCGGATGAGTCCCGGCGCATCGCAGGGTTTTTGGCATACGGAAACCGCCTCCCCAAGGGCGGGTGTCCGTAAGACAGTTAACAGCCACCGTAGTTTGAACCGCGGTGGCTGTTCTTGTATTTTATCCTGTTATGTGATAATATGGAAGCGAACAGACCTGCAAAATCGGTATTTGTGGAGGGAAAAGATGGACAAGCAAAATCTGATTACGCTGTTTGAGAAATATATCAGGAAACTCAGAATTACACCCGCTTGGGATATTCGACTTGAATTTGTTGAAGACCTAACATGGTCAAAGACAGGCGATTTCAAAATTGACTGTGACGACAGAAAAGCGATTCTGCTTCTAAATATAGTAAATCCTAAACAAGAGAATCTTGAAGAAGTAATTGTTCACGAGTTGATGCATATCAAAATGTATCCTCTGGATCAAGTAACTGAATCGCTAATAACAAATTGTTTTGAGGAAGGATCAGCCGCAAGTGGTTTCGCTTATCAGCAATTTTTCACAGCCCTTGAACAAACCGTTGAAGAATTAACAAAATGCTTTCTTCTTGAATTTGGAGAGGATAAAGAGTTCTCCTATGGAAGATGCAGACGTGGAAAATCCTTCAATGATCTGTATAAGGGATTAAACAGCATTGAGTGACAAATTCCAATTTTTCGAACTGATACAAGGGCGCACTTCTATACGGGTCAAGTCCCGTATGTGCGCTCTGTGAGACTGAACAGCCCGGGCACCTGAATGTCCGGGCTGTTATGCGTTACTTCGTTCCGAACAAGGGTCTGCACCCCTTGCGCCACTTTGCGGCTATCCTCTTAAAGCAAAAGGTGTGACCACGAAAGTCACGCCTTTTGCAAATTTAACTGTCTTACGAACATCCCGCAAACCGGGGAGGCGGTTTATTTCGGTCTATCGTTTTTCCGTCAGGATGCCGCGCAGGTCGTAGATGGCGTGGCGGGGGCATTTGACGGCGCATTGGCCGCAGGAGAGGCAGACGGACTCATCGATGTGGGAGAGGTTGTCCTGCACGGTGATGGCCCCGGCGGGGCAGAGCTTCTGACAGATGCCGCAGCCGATGCAGCTGACCTCGCACATCTTTCTTGCATCCTTGCCGGGATCCCGGTTCGAGCATTTGACGACGACGGGGTTCGCGCATTCGTGGATGCGGATGAGCTCGCGCGGGCATTCGCGCACGCATTTGCCGCAGGCGATGCACTTGTCCTCGTTGACCTCGGCCACGCCGTATTCATTCAGGGCGATGGCCTCGAATTTGCATACGTTCACGCACAGCTCGCAGCCGACGCAGCCGTACTGGCAGTCTGCCGTGGCGCGGCAGCCGCCGTTGCAGGCGACAAAGGCCGCCTTGTAGGGGAAACGTTTTTTGATGGCCATGGTTCATCCCTTCCTTTCGTACGGCGTGTTGGCGAGCGGCAGTTTCGTGCGGCGTTCGCCGTCGAAGCGGAAATAGGCGTCGGCAATGGCGGGCGCCGTGGGGATGGATGTGATCTCGCCGATGCCGATGGCGCCGCAGGCGACGTCGAGCCCCGGCTTATCGACCACGATGGGCACGATCTTCGGGATCTCATGCGCCCGGAACAGGCCGAGCTCGCCGTATTTTTCGATCGGCTTGCAGTTGTCATCGATGGGATACTGCTCACGCAGGGCGTAGCCCATGCTCATGACGACGCCGCCCTCGATCTGCCCCTCGCACGACCGGGGGTTGACGGCCTTGCCAACGTCGTGCGCGGCGACCATGTGCTCGACCTTGCCGGTCTTCTTATCGAGGATGCACATCTGCGTCGCGTAGCCGTAGGCCACATGCGAGACGGGGTGCGGCACGTCCGCGCCGAGCTTGTCGGTCTTGGCGAGGTATTCGCCGTAGAACTCCTGCCCGACGAGGTCGGACAGCGTATGGCCTTCGAGCGCGGCGGCGAGCTTTTCGCAGGCGCGGCGGCAGGCCTCGCCGGTGACGAGCGTCTGGCGCGAGCCGGAGGTATCGCCGGAGTCCGGCGCGATCCAGGTGTTCGAGCGCTCATAGACGATATCGCCGCGGTGCAGCGGCGTATTGGTGACGATCATCTGCACGAGGACGGTGCCGACGCCCTGGCCGATGCAGGATGCGCCCGCGTAGATATGGACTTCGCGTCGTCCTCCACGATCAGCTTGCAGCGGCCCCAGTCGGGGATGCCGACGCCGACGCCCGCGTTTTTCATCGCGCAGGCCAGGCCGACGGGCTTGCCCTGCTTCATCGCCTCGTCGTAATACGGCTTGACCGCCTCGAGCGTCTCGACCAGGCCCGTCTCCGAGCCGACGATCTGGCCATTCGGCAGCTCCTGCCCGGGCCGGATGGCGTTGCGGTAGCGGATCTCCCAGGGGGTGATGCCGACCTTGTCGGCCATTTCGTTCAGAAGCGTCTCCGTGGCGAAGCACGTCTGCGTGACGCCGAAGCCGCGGAACGCGCCCGCGGGCGGGTTGTTGGTATAGTAGGCCGTGCCCTCGATCTCGAAATTCTGATAGTTGTAGGGGCCGGCTGCGTGCGTACAGGCACGCTCGAGCACCGGGCCGCCGAGAGAGGCGAACGCGCCGGTGTCGGAGTAGACCTTGGCCTTGACGCCCTGGATGATGCCGTTTTCGTCGCAGCCCATGGTGAAGTCCATCCAGAAGGGATGACGCTTCGGGTGGATGAGCAGCGATTCCGGCCGGGTCAGCTTGACCTTGACCGTGCGGCCGGTGAGGTAGGTCATGAGCGCGGCGTGGTGCTGCACGCTCATATCCTCCTTGCCGCCGAAGCCGCCGCCGACAAGCTGGTTCTGCACGCGGACCTTGTCGGTGCCGAGCAGGAGCTTACACTCGTGCAGCGTGGTATGGGACGACTGGTCGGCGGACAGGACCATGACATAGCCGTCCTTGTCCATATACGAGACCGCGCACTCCGGCTCGAGGAACGCATGCTCGGTCCACGGGGTCTCAAAGTGCTGGGAGATGACGTATTTGGAGTTCTGGATCGCCGTCTCGGCGTCGCCGCGGGCGATGTGCTTGTAGGCCTGCACGTTGGATTCTTCCTCGTCGAAGACGCGCGGAGCGTCCTCGGCCCAGGCCTCGGGGGGATTATGGACGGCGGGCAGCGGCTCGTAGGTCACTTTTACGAGCTTTTTCGCCTTTTCGAGGATCTCGGGCGTTTCTGCGACCACGAGCGCGATCGCGTCGCCGAGGTAATGCGTCAGCCCGCCGATGGGGATGAGCGAATACTGGTCGTGCTTGAGATGGCCGACCTTGTTTTCCCCGGGAATATCCGCCGCCGTGATGACGCGGACGACGCCGGGCAGCGCCGCGGCCTTCGACGTGTCGATGGCGAGGACGCGCGCGCGCGGATACTGGCTGCGCACGGCGGAGCCGTAGCACATGTCGGGCAGATACCAGTCGTCGGGGTATTTGCCGTAGCCGAGGACCTTTTCCTCGACGTCGATGCGGTGGACGCTCGAGCCGAGCTTCCAGTCATCCTCCGACGGCGCGGGGATGACGCCCTCGCGCCGGCATTTGGCGGCCAGCCGCACGGCGGCGAAGATCTTTACATAGCCCGTACAGCGACAGTAGTTGTTGCGCAGGGCATAGCGGATCTGATCGTCGGTCGGATCGGGGTTTTTATCGAGCAGCGCCTTGGTGCAAAGCACCATGCCCGGAATGCAGAAGCCGCACTGCACGGCTCCGGCCTCGCCGTAGGCGTAGGTGTAGAGCTTCTTTTCTTCATCCGTCAGGCCCTCGACGGTGATGATGTGACGGCCCGCAAGAGAATCGGTAAACGGGGTGCAGGCGCGGATGGGCTCGCCGTCGATGAGCACGGTGCAGGCGCCGCAGGCGCCCTCGGAACAGCCGTCCTTGACGGAGGTCAGGTGCAGCGTATCGCGCAGGTAGCGCAGCAGCCGCTGGTTCTTCTCCACCGACACTTCCGTTCCGTTGACAAAAAATACAGCCATGGCAAAAACTCCTTCTGATTCGAATTTCGGCCCTCACGTCACAGCGGAGCTGTTCTCGGCATCATGCCACCGTAATTCCGAAGGTTTCCCGGCCAAAGGGGAAAGTAACTAAAAATCTTTTTTGATTATACAATATTTTTTTGCAGGTTGCAAGAAATGACAGCCGGAGTCGTTATTCTATTTATAAATAACGCCGTCTCAAGGCTCCCCTTTCAGGGGAGCTGGCGCGCAGCGCCTGAGAGGTTGTTGCAGATTTGCCATAAAACCCAAACCGCAAATTCAGTTTGCGGTTTGGAAAGGAAGAAACGGGCTCAGAGGAAAAGAGGCTCCGCGAACAGCGGGGACTCGTTCCGTCGAGGCCGGTTCTGACGCGCCTCCGGCGGCCCTATCTTTTCCCTTGCGCGGGAAAGATAGGGGAGAAAAGGGCGCTTAGGGGTACGGGGTGCATTCTGCATCTGATTTTAGGCAAAGCCCTATTTTTCGGGCGTCATTCCACACGATAGTCACCTCACGGGCGTCTTACTACGCGCTGCCTGATACGGGGGTGCCAAATTTGATACTGGTTGCCTCAGAACAGCTGCCATCAATAGAAGGTGCGGTGGAAATTTTGATGGATGTTCCCTTCTTGCGGGGACTGTGCATTTCTCGGTCAGAGCTCACACAGGTGGTACCCCTCGACCTCCAGATCAAGGGAGGTGAAAAGGGCCTCGACCTGGGGGCGGGTCTCGGGGGGTGTGCGCCAGCCGAGGCCGCAGTCGCTGGTGATCTGGCGCGGGACGGGGATGATGCGGCCGGGGACAGCCGCGGCCAAGCAGGCCTTTTCGGCCGCCATGGCGGCGCTCGTCGTGTAGAAGGTCACAACGAGCCAGGTTTTCTTTTCTCTCATGTTGCTGCAAGCTCCTGTACGGCGCGGATAGCCGCGTCGGTCTCCTGTTCCGTATTGTAAAAGCCGAAGCTGAAGCGCACCGCGCCCTGTTCCTCGGTGCCGAGCGCCCGGTGCATCCGCGGGGCGCAGTGGGCGCCGGCGCGGGTGGCGATGTCGTAGGTCTCGGCCAGCTCGTCGGCGGCCTCCGACGATTCGTAGTCCCCAATGTTCAAGCTCACGACCGGCGCGCGCTCCCAGGTGGAGAAATCGCCGTAGACCGTCACGCCGGGACCGTTCGCACGCCCTCGTAAAACCGTCGGGCGAGCGCGAGCTCATGCGCGTGGATGGTCTCCAGCCCGGTCCGGCGGATGAACTGCACGGCGGCGAGCAGGCCCGCGACGCCGTGGCCGTTGCGCGTCCCGGCCTCAAGGCGCGTGGGGTACTGCATGGGCTGTTTCTCCAGAAACGTCTGCACGCCCGTGCCGCCCACGCACCACGGACGGATCTCCACGCCGGGCGCGACGCACAGGCCGCCGGTGCCCTGCGGCCCCATGAGGCTCTTATGGCCCGTGAAGCAGAGGACGCTGATGTGCATGCGCTGCATGTCGATGGGGAACACGCCCGCCGTCTGCGACGCGTCGACCACGAACAAAAGCCCGTGCGCGGCGCAGAAATCGCCGATCCGCTGCAGGTCGAGCAGGTTTCCCGTCAGGTTCGAGCCTGCCGTGCACACCACGGCCTTCGTCTCTGGCCGCAGCAGGCGGTCAAAGTCCGCGTAATTGATCCGCCCCTGCCGGTCGGCGGGCAGGAAGTCCGCCTGCACGCCCCGCTCCATCTGCCGGTATAAGGGGCGCAGGACGGAGTTGTGCTCCAGATCCGTCGACAGCACGTGATCCCCCGGCGCAAGCAGGCCGGAGATGGCGATGTTCAGCGCCTCGGTCGAATTGGCGGTCAGGCAGACGTGATCCGGCTGCGGGCAGCCGAACAGCGCCGCCAGCGCCTCGCGCGCGGCGAAGATCGTCCGGGCGGCGGCAAGGCTCTCGGCGTGGGCGCTGCGGCCGCTGTTGCCCATGGTCTGCATGGCCTGCACGACCGCGTCGATGACGCAGGGCGGCTTGCGCAGGGTGGTCGCCGCGTTGTCCAGATAGATCATATCCTCGCCTCCTGTCATTTTCTGTCCCTATTATAAACGGAAAACAGGCAGACTGCAACGCAGTCTACCTGTTTTTTGTTCGACAATTCCGAAAAGCATCCTTTCCGGGCATCCAAATTTTACAGCCGGCTGTCCGTCCGCGAGGCGCGGCGCAGACAGACGTCCGCCGTGATGAAAAACGCGGCCACAAAGGCGTAAAACGCGATCACAGCCCAGCGGCTGCCCGCCGCGAGCAGGAAATCCCAAAGCCCGTGCAGCAGCGTCGGGACCGCCAGCGCCAGCAGCGCCAGCATCCGCCTGCGCCGCAGCTGCCCGAAGCATTCGGCCTGCTTGGCCCGGCTGAGCAGCAGCCCCATGCTCACGGCGAAGAAAAAATGCCCCGGCACGGACAGGATCGCCCGCGATACGGCCGTGCGCAGGTCCGACTGCAGGACGTACAGGATGTTCTCCACCGCCGCGAAGCCCAGCGCCGAGGACACAGAATAGACGATGGCGTCGAAGCGGTAGTCGAAGGCCGGATGGTCCCATGCGGCGAGGCGCACGGGCAGGAGCTTGGCCAGCTCCTCGCTGCAGGCAACGATCACGAAGTTGTCCAGCAGCAGATACCACACGGTCGAGCGCCCCAGCGCCGCGCCCGCCGCCCGCGCCAGCAGCAGCTGCGCCAGCGCCGCCGGAACGGCGGCCAGCGCCCCGAACAAAACGAGCTTGCCCAGCAGCCGCCGCGGCTCCTTTTCGATATGATCGAGCTGATAGATGCGGACGAACAAAATCGCCGCCGGGATCAGCGCCGCGAGAGACAGATAATAATTCAGTTTCACGTCCGTCTCCCTCTTTTTACATCAGTGGAGCGAACATCCGCAATAGCGCGCGCAGGATGCGCTGATAGAGGTGCACGTGGCGGCATTGCTCATACGTGATCGTGCAGCACTGCGGGAAGGTCTGCACGAAGTCCTCCTCGATCTGCGCGTTGGCGGCCGTATCGCAGAGATAGACGGCGTCTTCAAAGTGCAGATACAGGCTGCGGAAATCCAGATTGACCGTGCCGACGACCGCCTGAACACTGTCGGCCAGATAGACCTTGGAGTGGATGAAGCCGGGCGTATATTCGTAGATCCGCACGCCCGCGCGGGTCAGCTCCTCATAGTTCGCGCGTGTGACCGCGTGCACGTACCACTTGTCCGGGATGGCGGGCGTGATGATGCGCACATCAACGCCGGTCTTGGCCGCGACGCACAGGGCCGTGGTCATCTTATCGTCCAGGATCAGATACGGCGTCATGATCCACATCCGCTCCTGCGCGGAGGAGATGACCGACTGCAGCATCGTCGCGCCGACGTCCTCATTGTCGAGCGGACTGTCGGCGAAGGGCTGCAGGAAGCCCGTGCCGCCCTGCTTCTCGGCGCAGGCGACGCGGAAGCGGCTCACATCCTCCTCGCAGCGGTCGACATAGCCCCAGAGCGACAGGAACATCACCGTCATCGACCACACGGCCTTGCCGCGGACGAGAATGCCGCAGTCCTTCCAGCGGCCGAAGCGCTCAAGCTCGTTGATATATTCGTCCGCCAGATTGACGCCGCCGGTGAAGGCGGCCCTGCCGTCGATGATCATGAGCTTGCGGTGGTCGCGGTTATTGAGCCGGGCGGAGAGGATAGGCACGTAGGGGTTGAAGGCGTGCGCGCGGATGCCCATCTCCCGCAGCTTTTTCGTGTACTGCATGGGCAGGCGCGTGATGCAGCCGAAATCATCGTAGACCACGCGCACGTCGACACCCGCCGCAGCCTTTTCCCGCAGGATCTGCAGGATGGGATCCCACATCTTCCCCTGCGCGATGATGAAAACTCGATGAAGATATAGTGCTCGGCCTTCTGCAGCTCCTCGAGCATGGCCGCGTAGCAGCTTTCGCCGCTCGGGAAGTAGGTCGCGTCGGCGTCGTCATAGATGGGATAGCCGGAGGCGGAGAGCAGATAGCGCGCATGATTGAACGCCGGGGTCCGGGCGGCCGCAAGCTCCCAGAGGGGCTCTTCCTCCTGCTGCAGCTGCTGCATGGTGACGGCCTCGATCGACTGCATCTTCCGGTGCTCATAGCTCGAGATCTTATTGCCGCCAAAGAGCAGATAGATCGTGAGCCCCGCCACCGGGAAGGCCAGGATCAGCACGATCCACGCGATCTTGTAGCTGGGATTGACGCCGCAGGAGATGATATAGATGACCATGGCCCAGCTCAGCACGTTCATGGCGATGCGGATCCAGAAAAAATCGGCCCGCAGATACGTCGCCATGACGATCAGGAACCCGATCTGCAGCAAAATGCCGACCGAGACCGCCACGACCCGCTGGAACACCAGCTTGGACAGATTCCGCACAGCGCCGCCTCCCTTCGCGTTTCTCACGCAGACTTTCTGCCGATACTATAGCATGTTCCGCGCCCGCCCGCAAGGGACAGGTTTCTTAAGAACTTCTGAAGCTCCCCCGCCCCGCGGGCGGCGGAGCTTTTCCGGCGGTTCTCTCGATCGCGGCTTCTCCCAATTTAAAAACTTTTGTTTGAAAATGATGTTGTAGTCCGGAAAGAAATCTGCTATAATGGAAAGACTTGATCTGTTACTATTTTTTTCAGGAGCGAACCATGGAAAACTGTATCCGCGTGCAGGGCGCACGCGTCAATAACCTCAAAAACATCTCGGTCGAGATCCCGCGCGACAAGCTCGTCGTGCTGACGGGCCTGTCCGGCTCCGGCAAATCCAGCCTGGCCTTCGACACGATCTTTGCCGAGGGCCAGCGGCGGTATGTCGAGTCGCTGTCCTCTTATGCCCGGATGTTCCTCGGGCAGATGGACAAGCCGGACGTCGACGCCATCGACGGCCTGTCCCCCGCCATCTCCATCGACCAGAAGACCACCAGCCGCAACCCCCGCTCGACCGTCGGCACGGTCACGGAGATCTATGACTATCTGCGTCTGTTATGGGCCCGCTGCGGCACGCCGCACTGCCCGAAATGCGGCAAGGAGATCCGCCGCCAGACGATCGACCAGATCGTCGACCAGATCATGGGCCTGCCGGAGCGGACAAAATTTCAGATCCTCTCCCCCGTCGTGCGCGGCAAGAAGGGCGAGCACCAGAAGGTGTTCGACGACGCCCGCCGCGGCGGCTACGCCCGCGTGCGCGTGGACGGGAGCCTGTATGAGCTGACGGAGGAGATCCCGCTCGACAAGAACAAGAAGCACCACATCGAGGTCGTGGTCGACCGGCTCATCATGAAGCCGGACCTGGCCCGCCGCCTGACCGACTCGGTCGAGACGGCGGCGAACCTGTCCGGCGGGCTCGTCATCCTCAATGAATTGGATGGCGACAAGGACACCCTTTTCTCCCAGAACTACGCCTGCGAGGACTGCGGCATCTCCATGCCGGAGCTGTCCCCGCGCATGTTCTCGTTCAACAATCCCTACGGGGCCTGCCCCGTCTGCTCGGGTCTCGGCACGCAGCAGGTGGCCGACCCCCTGCTCATCATCCCCGACCGCTCGAAGTCCATCCTGCAGGGCGCCATCCAGGCCTCCGGCTGGAACAACGTGCGCGACGATTCCATCTCCCGGATGTATTTTGAGGCGCTGGCCAAGAAATATCATTTCTCGCTGAACGACCCCATCGAGTCTTTGCCGCAGCAGGCGCTCGACGTCATCCTCTACGGCACGGGCACGGAAAAGCTCACCATCTATTATGAGCGCGCCAACGGGCGCGGCACGCTCGAGCGGCCGTTCGAGGGCGTGGTCAACAACGTCGCCCGCCGCCTCACCGAGACACAGTCCGACGCCATGCGCAAGGAGCTCGAGGAGTGTATGTCCGAGCGCCCCTGCCCCAAGTGCCACGGCAAGCGCCTGTCCGACATCAGCCTCGCCGTCACCGTCGGCGGGATGAACATCATGGACTTCTGCGCGCTGCCGATCTCTGAGGAACTGAAATTCATCGACAGTCTGAAGCTCACCGGCTCCATGGCCGTCATCGCCGAGCAGATCGTGCGGGAGATCCGCTCCCGGCTGTCGTTTCTGCAGGCCGTGGGCCTGAGCTACCTGACGCTCTTTCTCGCGCTCTGCCGCCACGCTCTCCGGCGGCGAGAGCCAGCGTATCCGCCTGGCCACGCAGATCGGCTCGAGCCTCATCGGCGTTCTGTATATCCTCGACGAGCCGTCCATCGGCCTGCACCAGCGGGATAACGACAAGCTGCTCGACACCCTCCGCCGTCTGCGCGACATCGGCAACTCCGTTCTTGTCGTTGAGCACGACGAGGACACCATGCGCGCCGCCGATTTCATCGTCGACGTCGGCCCCGGCGCGGGCGTGCACGGCGGCGAGATCATCGCCGCGGGCACAGTCGACGATATCATCGCCGCCCCGCGCTCCATCACGGGCCAGTATCTGTCCGGCGCGAAGAAGATCCCCCTGCCCGAAAAGCGGCGGGAAGGCAATGGGAAAAGCCTGAAAATTTTCGGCGCGGCGGAAAATAACCTGCGCCACATTGACGTCGAATTCCCGCTCGGCACGTTTACCTGCGTGACCGGCGTATCCGGCTCAGGCAAATCGAGCCTCGTCAATGAAATCCTCTATAAAAAGCTTGCCGGCAGTCTCAACCGTGCCCGCACCCGTCCGGGGAAATTTGACCGCATCGAGGGTCTGGAGCATCTGGACAAGGTCGTCGGCATCGACCAGAGCCCCATCGGGCGCATGCCGAGCTCCAACCCGGCGACGTACACCGGCGTCTTCAACGACATCCGCGACCTGTTCGCGTCGACGGCCGACGCGCGCACGCGCGGCTACGGCCCGGGCCGGTTCTCGTTCAACACAAAGGGCGGCCGCTGCGAGGCCTGCAGCGGCAACGGCCTTGTGAAGATCGAGATGCACTTTCTGGCCGACGTTTTCGTCCCCTGCGAGGTCTGCCACGGCAAGCGGTACAACCGCGAGACGCTGGAGGTCCTCTATAAGGGCAAAAATATCGCGGACGTGCTCGACATGACCGCGGAGGAGGCGCTGGCCTTCTTCGACAATCTGCCGCGCATCCGCAATAAGATCGCCACGCTCGTCGACGTGGGCCTCGGCTATATCAAGCTCGGCCAGAGCGCCACGACGCTCTCCGGCGGCGAGGCGCAGCGCGTCAAGCTCGCCACGGAGCTCTCCCGCCGCGCCACGGGCCGCACGTTCTATATCCTCGACGAGCCGACGACCGGCCTGCACATGGCAGACGTCCACAAGCTGATCGAGGTTTTGCAGCGGCTGGTCGACGCGGGCAACACCGTGCTCGTCATCGAGCACAATCTCGACGTCATCAAGGTCGCGGACCATATCATCGACCTCGGCCCCGAGGGCGGCTCCGGCGGCGGCCAGCTCGTCGCCTGCGGCACGCCGGAGCAGATCGCCGCCTGCCCGGAGAGCTTCACGGGGCAGTATCTCAAAAAAATGCTGAAATAAGCCGCCGCAACCGCATGCTGCTTTTCGGACACATTGTTCTGGCGGAGGCCGTCAGCAAATGGGGATCCGGCGCCTCCGACCCCTCGACCTCCAACCTCCTCGCCCTCGCAAAGCTCTACGGCGTCTCCGCAGAAGACCTGCTGCGGGAAGCGGCGGGGGAATGAACGTCTCTAATGCCTTCCCCTACGAGGGGAAGGCGGCACGGCGGAGCCGTGACGGATAAGGTAACATCCATCCGGATTTCCACCGCATCTTCTATTGACGGCAGTCGTTCTAAGGCAACTAGTTACAAATTTGATACTCCCGTATCAGGCGGCGCGTACCAAGACGCCCGTGAGGTGACTCTCGTGTGGAACGGCGCCTGAAACATTGGTTCCTGCTTAAATTCAGAGGCAGGAAGCACCAAACCGTAACCAAGCACTCTTTTCTCCCCTATCTTTTCTCTTGCGAGAGAAAAGATAGGGCCGCCGGAGGCGCGTCAGAACCGGCCTCGACGGAACGAGTCCCCGCTGTTCGCGGAGCCTCTTTTCCTCTGAGCCCGTTTCTTCCTTTCCAAACCGCAAACTGAATTTGCGGTTTGGGTTTTTCCCTGCAAATCTGCGACAACCTCTCAGTCTGCTTCGCAGACTGCTCCCCTGGAAGGGGAGCCTTGTATTTTACATTTTCAAAGGAGGCGGCCTATGGCGATCCATGACGGGCATCGGGAGCGGATGCGGAAACAACTGAAGACGAGCGGCATGGACTCTCTTTCAGATGTGCAGGTGCTGGAGGTGCTGCTGTATTACGCCGCGCCGCGCGGCGATACGAACCCCGCTGCGCACGCGCTTAAGCCGCTTCGGGACGCTCGACAGCGTGTTTTCCGCGCCGGAGTCCGAGCTCAAAAAAGTCAACGGCGTCGGAGACGCCGCCGCGCAGCTGATCCGGCTCGTGCCGCAGGTGGCGCGCCGCTGCCTCATGAGCCGCAGCGCGCAGATCGAGATTCTGGACACCACGTCCAAATGCGGCCAGTACCTGCTGCCGTACTTCCACGGCGAAAGCGAGGAGGTCGTGTATCTTCTCTGCCTCGACGCCAAGTGCAAGGCGCTCGACTGCGTGCTCATCCACCGCGGCGGCGTGAACGTCGCGTCCATCGCCGCGCGCAAGGTCGTCAAGGCTGCGCTGGACGCGAACGCGACCTCCGTCGTGCTTGCGCACAACCACCCCAGCGGCCTCGCGCTGCCCAGCCCCGAGGACCGGCAGACCACGCTGGTCTTAAAACGGGCGCTCGAAGCGGTCGGCGTCGTGCTGGCCGACCATATCATCGTCGCGGACGGCGATTTCGTCTCCATGCGTGACGACGGCATTCTGGAGGATCCCTATGGACTTTAAGCTGCACTCCCAATTCAGACCCACCGGCGACCAGCCGCAGGCTATCGAGGCGCTGACGCGGGGACTCAACATGGGCCTGAGCGATCAGGTCCTGCTCGGCGTCACGGGCTCCGGCAAGACCTTCACCATGGCGAATATCATCGCCAACGTGAATCGGCCCACGCTGGTCCTCGCGCACAACAAGACGCTGGCTGCGCAGCTGTGCTCGGAATTCCGCGAGTTTTTCCCGGAAAACGCCGTGGAATACTTCATTTCCTACTACGACTATTACCAGCCGGAGGCGTATATCGCCCAGACGGACACGTATATCGAAAAGGATTCCTCCATCAACGACGAGATCGAGCGCCTGCGCCACAGCGCGACGAGCGCCCTGTCCGAGCGGCGGGACGTGATCGTCGTCTCGTCCGTGTCGTGCATCTACGGCCTGGGCGACCCGATCGACTATAAAAACATGGTCATTTCGCTCCGCCCCGGCATGGAATACGACCGGGACGAGCTTATGCGCAAGCTGACCGACATCCGCTACGAGCGCAACGACATCAACTTCGTCCGCAACGCCTACCGCGTGCGCGGCGATACGCTGGAGGTCTACCCCGCCTACTGGGCTGGCCGGGCCATCCGCATCGAGTTTTTCGGCGACGAGATCGACCGCATCTCCGAGATCAACGCCGTCACCGGCGTGCCGGAGCGCATTCTGAACCACGTCGCCATCTACCCCGCGTCGCATTACGTCGCGTCGAGAGAAAATGGCCCGCGCCATGAAGGACATCGAGGCTGAGATGTGGGAGCAGGTGCGGTTTTTCGAGGAGCACGACAAGCTGCTCGAGGCGCAGCGCATCCGCCAGCGGACGCAGTACGATCTGGAAATGCTGCAGGAGATCGGCTTCTGCTCCGGCATTGAAAATTATTCCCGCGTTATTGCCGGCCGCGCCCCCGGCACCCCGCCGACGACGCTGCTGGACTATTTCCCCGACGATTTCATCCTCTTCGTCGACGAGAGCCACGTCACGCTGCCGCAGGTGCGCGCCATGTACAACGGCGATCACGCGCGCAAGAAAGAGCCTCGTCGACTACGGCTTCCGCCTGCCGTCGGCCTATGATAACCGCCCCCTGACCTTCGACGAATTTACAGACCGCATCCATCAGGCCATCTACGTCTCCGCCACGCCTGCCGAGTATGAGCGCAGCCGTGCCGGACAGATCGCCGAGCAGGTCATCCGGCCCACGGGCCTTCTTGACCCGGAGGTCTTCGTGCGCCCCATCGAGGGGCAGATCGATGATCTGATCGGCGAGATCAACGCCACGACGGACAAGGGCGAGCGCACGCTCGTCACGACGCTGACGAAGAAAATGGCAGAGGACCTGACGAAATATCTGACCGAAAACGGCATCCGCGTGCGCTATATGCACTCGGATATCGGCGCGATGGAGCGCATGGAGATCATCCGCGATCTGCGCATGGCGAAGTTTGACGTGCTGGTCGGCATCAACCTGCTGCGCGAGGGGCTCGACCTGCCCGAGGTCTCGCTCATCGCCATTCTGGACGCAGACAAGGAGGGCTTTTTGCGCTCCGAGACGAGCCTCATCCAGACCATCGGCCGCGCCGCGCGCAACGCGCAGGGCCGCGTGCTGCTCTACGCGGATAAGATCACGCCCGCCATGCGGGCCGCCATGGACGAGACGGCACGACGCCGCCAGATCCAGGACGACTATAACCAGGCGCACGGCATCGTGCCGAAGACCATCGTCAAATCCATCCGCGATCTCATCGAGATCTCCGCCTCCCCCACGCCGGAGCGCAAGGGCAAAAACGGCGTGAAGATGACGCGGCAGGAGCTCGCGCGCGAGATCGAGAAGCTCGAAAGCCAGATGCGCAAGGCCGCGCACATGATGGAATACGAATATGCCGCCGTGCTGCGCGACGAGATCATCCGGCTGCGCGCGGAGGCGGAGAAGAAATAAGATGACAACAAGACTCGAACTTCTGCCGGACGTCTACCTGACCGCCGTGCAGACTAGCCGCTTCAAGACCGCCTGCTTCAGCCTCAGCTTCCTCCGGCCGCTCCGGCAGGAGGAAGCCGGCATGAACGCGCTGCTGCCGAGCGTTCTGCTGCGCGGCAGTGAAAGCGCGCCCTCCATCCGCGCGATCGCGGACCGGCTGGACGCGCTCTGCGGCGCGTCCGTCGGGTCGCTCGTGCGAAAAAAGGGCGAGATCCAGCTGACGGGTCTGTTTGCCGACGGTCTGGAGGACCGCTACGCGGGCGAGCCGGTGTTTTCCCGCTGCTGGAGCTGACGGCGGAGCTTCTGCTGCGCCCGCGGACGCAGGGCGGCGTCTTTGTGCCGCAGATCGTCATGCAGGAGCGGCAGAAGCTGCTCGACACGATCGAAAGCACGCTCGACGACAAGGCCGAATACTGCCAGACGCAGCTGCTGCGGCAGATGTGCCGCGGTGAGGCCTACGCCGTAGGCCGTCTCGGCGAGGCGGGGCCGCTGGCCGCCGTGGATGAGGCTGCGCTCTGGGCACACTATCAGAAGGTGCTGGCTTCATCCCGCGCGGAGCTGTTTTATCTCGGCAGCAAGCCCGCGCAGGAGGTCGCCGCGCTGCTGCGGCCGCTGCTGAAAGATCTGCCGCGAGGCGCATGCGTCCCCGTGTCGACTGCCCCTGGCCCGCAGCCCAAAGCGCTGCGCCGGACGCGCGAGCGACTGCCGCTCGCGCAGGGGCGCATCGCCCTCGGCTTCCGCACGGGCATCACGCTGCACGACGGCCGCTACCCCGCGATGCTCCTGTGCAACGCGATCCTGGGCGGCGGCGAGCAGAACCGGCTGTACACCGTCATCCGCGGCGAGCAGTCGCTCTGCTACGAGGCGGGGAGCTGGTATGACGGGCACAAGGGCATCCTCTGCGCCGAGGCCGGGTGCGATTTTGCCGACCTGCCCGCCGTGGAGGCGGCCATTTTGCAGCAGGTCGGCGCGCTGGCCGCCGGAGACTTTTCGCAGCAGGAGCTGGATACCGCCCGCGCGGGGCTCCTGTCCGACCTGCGCGCGATGCACGACAGCCCCGGGCGGCTCGACGAATTTCTGACCGGCCGGGCAGCGGAAGATCTGCCGCAGGACCCGGACGCGCTGGCCGCGGCCCTGCGCCGCGTCACAAAAGAGGATGTCCGGCAGGCCGCGGCCGCCGTGACACCCGATACCGTCTGTACGCTGGAGGAGGACGCATGAGCTGGACCGACTATCCCGCGCTCGGCGAGCGCTGCTATTTTCTGACGCTTCCGAACGGCCTTGCCGTGCGCGTGCTCCCGAAGCCGGGCTTCGCGGAGAAATTCGCGTTTCTCGGCACCAATTTCGGCTCTGATGACGTGTGCTTTACGTGGAACGGCGAACGCCATACCGTGCCGGACGGCACGGCGCATTTTCTCGAGCACCGCATGTTCTGCCTGCCGGACTGCGACCCGGAGGCGGCGTTTTCCAGCCTCGGCGCGGAGGCGAACGCCTTCACCGACTATGCCATGACCGGCTATTATTTCACCTGCACCGAACACTTTGACGACTGCCTGCGGCTGCTGCTGCGCATGGTCACGACGCCGGATTTCCCGCGTGCGGCCATGGCGTCTGAGCGCGAAGTCATCGCCGACGAGATCGCGCTCTACGCCGACTCCCCTGCCGACTGCGCGCAGGAGCGGCTGTACCGGGCGCTCTACCGCCGCCACCCCATCCGCACCCCGATCACGGGCACGCGCACGTCCATCCGCCGGGTGACGCCGGAGGTTTTGCAGCTGTGCTTTGACGCGTTCTACCGGCCGGACAACATGGCGCTCATCGTGATGGGCGACGTAGACGCGGAGCGCGTGGCGGAGCTGGCACGCGCCTGCACGCCGGAGGCGTCTTCCGCCAAGGTCCTGCGCGAGCCGTTTTTGCAGGAGGACCCCGGCGTCTTCCGCCGCCGGACGGTGCGGCACGCGGCCGTCTCGCTGCCCTCGTTCTCGATCGGCTTCCGGGCCGAGCCGGGAGAGGATCTGATCCATCAGGCCGCGGTCGGCACGCTGGCGGCCGAGCTGCTGCTCGGCGAGAGCTCGGCGCTGTATGAGACTTTGTACGAGGCTTCTTTGATCGACGCGGATTTTTCCGCCTGCTTCACGCAGGTGCCGGGCGCGGCGCTGCTGCAGGCCGGCGGCACGGGAAGACGGCCAGATGCCGTGCTTGCCGCCATCCTGCGGGGCGCGGAACAGGCGCTGGCGCAGGGCTTTGACCCCCGCCGCTTCGCGCGGCTGCAGAAGTCCGCCTGCGGCAGGCTCATCCGGGAGCTTGACGGATCGGAATCGACCTGCTATCGTATATGCGAAGCGTATTTCGCAGGCGCGGGCTGCTTCGACGAGCTTGCGGCCCTGCAGGCCGTTACGCTGCGGGAGGCGGAAAGCTTCCTGCGCCGGACGGTCACACCCGCCCGCGCGGCGATCAGCATCGTCTGCCCCGGCAAATAAGGAGGAATGTTTCCATGTTTCTGGCTTCGCCCATCACCTTCCCGAATCTCGGCATCACGGTCGACCCGAGCCCCGTGGCCTTTACCGTCTTCGGCAAGGATATCTACTGGTACGGCATCATCATTGCCAGCGGCTTTCTGCTGGCCGTTCTGTATATGCTGCACCGCGCAAAGGACTTCGGCGTCACGCAGGACGACGTGCTCGACATGATCCTCTGGGCCGTGCCCATCGGCGTCGTCTGCGCGCGGCTGTACTACTGCATCTTCTACTGGGAGCTGTATGAGGACGATCCCATCTCCATGCTCTATATCTGGGAGGGCGGGCTTGCCATCTACGGCGGCATCATCGGCGGCGTCATCACGCTGCTCGTCGTGGCGAAGGTCAAGAAGATCCCGGCGACCGTCCTGCTCGATGTGGCGGGCATGGGCGTCATCATCGGCCAGTGCATGGGCCGCTGGGGCAACTTCATGAACCGCGAGGCGCACGGCGCCGTCACGGATACGTTCCTCAAGATGGGCCTGCAGGATGCGTCCGGCGTCGTGACGTATTACCACCCGACGTTCCTCTATGAATCCGTCTGGAACCTCATCGGCTTCATCGGCCTGCATTTGTTCTCGAAAAAGCGGAAATTCGACGGCGAGGTCTTCCTGCTCTACGTCGCCTGGTACGGCCTCGGCCGCGTGTGGATCGAGGGACTGCGCACCGACAGCCTGTATCTGTTCTCCACGGGCATCCGCGTGAGCCAGCTGGTCGCCGCCGTCTCGTTCCTGGCCGCCGCCGGGATCCTCGCCTGGGTCCTGCTCAAAAAGAAGCCCGCGCCGGACGCGCTCTATGTCAACCGGAAGCCCGCAGAGCCTGAGGCGGCTGACGGCAAAGACACGGACGATTAAAAGAAAATTTACAAAAATCCTCACAATTCCGACCCCTTGCCTATTCCATTTTTTTAAAATCAGTGTTATACTGGTGATTAAAATAAGAGACTGAAAGGAGTTTCCTTATGAGTTTTTCTGAAAATTTTGAAGCTGCAAAGAACATCGCCGTGGAGGCCGCCCAGACTGCTGCCGCAAAGGCAAAGGAGCTGGCTGCCGTCGCAAAGGCCAACATTTCCATCTACGCCGAGGAAGACAAGGTCAAGAAGGCCGAGATCGAGCTGGGCAAGCTGTACTACCGCGACTACGCCGTCGGCGAAGAGCTGGACTCCGCCGAATATCTGCCGTGGTGCCAGAAGATCGACGAGTCCAAGAAGGCCATCGCTGACCTGAAGGACTTCATCGCCTCCCTGCGCACCGAAGAAGAGCCCGCCGAGACCGAAGACGCCCCCACCGACGACGATTTTGAGATCGTTGTCGCCGACGAGGCCCCGAAGACCGAGGAAGCGCCCGAAGCACCGAAAGCGCCCGCCGAAGCGGCACCTGCTGAAGAAGCACCCAAGACGGAAGAATAATTGCCTGAAAACGGGCGTGCTGCTTGCAGCGCGCCCGTTTTTTGTATGACGGGAGACAAGCGATGCGAAGGCTCTGCCTCTTTTTCCGGCGGCCTCGCGCTGGCCGCCGCCCTGTATGTGTACGCCGTCCATGCCGCGCCCTGGCCGCTGCTGCTGGGGCTGGCGGTCTTGTGCGGCGGGCTGTTTCTGCTGAGAAAAGCCGGGACGCGCCGCGCAGCGGTCTGCGTGCTCGGGCTTTTGACGGGCTTTGCCTGGTGCCGCGGGTACGAGGCTTTGTTTCTGCGCCCGTTGGAGCGCTATGCCGGGCAAGAGCTGCCGTTTGCGGCCGAAGCCCTCGCCGCACCACAGCAGACGACCTACGGCCAGTCCTGCGAGGTGCGGCTGAAGCTCGGCGGGCAGAGCTGCACGGCAGTTTTGTACTTTGACGAGGCGGATGCGGACATCCGCCCCGGCGACACGCTCAGCGGCCTTGCCCGCATCACGACGGCACAGGAGCGGCTGCGCCGCGGCAGCGATTACGATATCAGCCGCGGTCTGCTCCTCTCGGCCAGCTGCCGCGGGACGCTCCATATCCAAGCGGCCGAGACCGTCCCGCTCCGCCTGCTGCCCGCGCGCTTTGCGCAGCGGCTGCGATCGGCCGTCACGGCCGTCTTCCCTGCCGATACGGCCGGATTCGTCCGCGCGCTGCTGCTGGGCGACCGCTCCGGGCTGCGCTACGCCGCGCGCAATGAGCTGGCGATCGCGGGGATCTATCACGCCGTCGCGGTCTCCGGCATGCACGTGTCCATCCTGCTGGGGATGATCCTGCTGCTGTGCGGCGGCAACCATCCGCTCGCCGCCGCGCTGGGTCTGCCCGCCGCCGCGTGCTTCATCCTGATGGCCGGCGCACCGGCCTCCGCTGTCCGCGCGGGCGTCATGCAGGCGATCGTCCTGTGCGCCCCGCTCCTGCGGCGGGACTATGACCCGCCGACGGCCATCTTCGCCGCGCTGCTCGTGCTGCTGGCGCAGAACCCCTGGGCCGTGCGGGACGTGGGGCTGCAGCTCTCATTTGCCTCGACGGCGGGCATCGTACTCTTTGCGGGCCGGCTTTACCGCGCGCTCACGGATCACCGGCAGCTGCAGCGCTGGCTGCGGCCCAAGACGCCCCTGCGCTGGCTGCTGCGCGCCATGCTGACGGCGCTTTGCTGCACGCTCTCGTCCATGGTCTTCGCGCTGCCCATCACGGCGGTCCAGTTCGGCGAGATCTCGCTGGCCGCGCCGGTCGTGAACGTGCTGGTGCTGTGGCTGCTGTCGATCGTCTTCTGCGGCGCGATGCTGACCGCGCTGCTCGCCCTCGCTCTTCCCGCCGCGGCGGCGATCCCGGCGGCGGTGCTGAGCTGGCCGGTCCGGCTCGTGCAGCTCGTGGCGCATGGCGCGGCGAAGGTGCCGTTTGCCGCGCTGTATCCGGAAAACGGGTATCTGATCGCGGCGGCGGTCTTTCTCTACGCGCTGGTTTTGCTGCTGGCGCTGCGGCCGGGGACGGTCCGGCTTTGGCACGCGCTGGCGGCCGCGGTGGTGGTGACCGGGTGCTGCATGGCCCTTTCCTGCGCCGATGCCGCCCTGCCCGCGAGCAGCTTTGCCATGCTGGACGTCGGACAGGGGCAGTGCCTCGTCAGCCGGACGGGCGGCAGTGTCACCGTCATCGACTGCGGCGGCGCAGAGGACGCGAGCGGCGAGACAGCCGCGCGCTACCTGCTTGCCCGGGGCATGCCGCGGGTCGACCGCCTCATCCTCACGCATTTTGACGCCGACCACTGCAACGGCGTGCGCCAGCTGCTGCGCCGCGTGCAGGTCGACACGCTCTACATCCCGGAGCTCTCGCCAAGCAGCCGCCTGCGCACGCAGATCCTGCTCGCCGCGGCGGAGGCCGGGACGAGCATCCGGTACGTCACGCAGGACCTGGTGCTGCCGCAGGAGGGCGGCAGTCTGACCATTTTCGCGCCCACCGGGGAGAAAGACGAGGAAAACGCGGGACTTTGCGTCTTGGCAGCCTGCGAAAAATATGATATTCTAATAACCGGCGACCTCACCGCACAGGCAGAGTACCGGCTGCTGTCGCTGCACACGCTGCCGCAGGCAGCGGTGCTGGTGGCCGGGCATCACGGCGCGGCCACCTCGACATCCGAAGCGCTGCTGCGCGCGCCGTCCGGCCGGAGGCCGTCTTCATTTCCGCCGGGGCGGACAACCGCTTCGGCCATCCCGCCGCGCAGACGCTCGCGCGCATCCGGCAGTCCGGCGCGGCCGTGTACCGCACAGACCTGTCCGGCACGATCACCATCAGGGGGTAAGAACATGGCAAGAAAGGCACCTGACCAGGACGCCGGGGAAGCGCTGCGCCGCTTCAAGAGCGACCTCAAGGCAGGCACGCTCGGCAATTTTTATATCATCAGCGGCGAAGAGGCCTTTCTGCGCAGCCATTACGTGGATCTCATCACGAAAAAGATCGCGGACGGGCCCGCGGGCGAGTTCAACTGCCACCGCTTCTCCGCCGACGACTGCACGCCCCAGGCCCTGGCCGACGCCATCGACGCCATGCCGATGATGGCCGAGCGGACGCTCGTGCGCGTGGACGACGTCGATCTATTCAAACAGCCGGAGGGCGCGCGCGAGCAGTACGCCGCCATTTTCTCCGACCTGCCCGACTACTGCTGCGTGCTGTTCGTCTACGACACGGTGGAGTTCAAGATCAACGGCACGATGAAAAAGCTCGCCGCCGCCATCCGCGAGCACGCGCAGATCCTCACGTTCGGCAAGCAGTCGGAGCGCGATCTGTGCGCGTGGATCACGCGGCATTTCCGTGCCCACGACAAGATGGTCACGGACGATCTGTGCCAGTACCTCATTTTCCGCACCGACGGCCTCATGACCACGCTCGGCGGGGAGATCGACAAGATCGCCGCCTATCAGGAGGGCGAGGCCATCACGCGCGGGGCCATCGACGCGGTGGTCATCCCGGCGCTCAGCGCCCAGACCTTCGATATCAGCGACGCCGTCGTCAAGGAGGATTTTGAGACAGCGCTCAGCAAGCTGCAGGAGCTCTACGCCATGCAGACCGACCCCATCGCCGTGCTCGGCGCCATCGGGGCGCAGCTGCGGCGGCTGTTTTACGCGCGCGTCATCCTGTCCGCGGGCGGCGGGCAGAAGGAGCTCATGGAGCTGACCGGCCTCAAGAGCTACCCCGCGAGCCTGACCATGACAGCCGCGCGCCGCGTGACCGACAGCTTCTGCCAGAAGGCGGTGGAGCTGGTTCTGCAGACCGACGTCGCCATGAAGACCGGCGCCGACGACCCCGAGCGGCTGCTGGAGCTGCTGCTCGTGCAGCTTTCGCAGGAGGCGCGGCATGGATAAGCTTCGCATCCGGCAGGCGATCGTCGTCGAGGGAAAATACGACCAGAACGCCCTGCGGCAGCTGGTCGACACTGCGATCTTCACCACCAACGGCTTTACCGGCATGAAGGACCCCGCGCTGCTGCGCCTGCTGCGGCAGGCCGCAGAGACGACGGGCCTCATCATCCTGACCGACTCCGACGGCGCCGGTTTTCTCATCCGCAACACGCTCAAAAGCGCCCTGCCGGCAGAAGGCGTGCTGCACGCCTACATCCCCGACATTCCCGGCAAGGAGCGGCGCAAGACCGCGCCCGGCAAAGAGGGCCTGCTCGGCGTGGAGGGCATGCGCCCGGAGATCCTTCTGCAGGCGCTGCGAAACGCCGGCGCCGATTTTGAAGACGCGCAGGCCGCGCCCGCGCGCGAGCCTGTCACAAAGCAGGACTTTTTCACCCTCGGCCTTTCCGGCCGGCCCGACAGCGCGGCAAAGCGTGCGGCGCTCCTGCAAGCCCTTTCCCTGCCCGCGCACATGAGCGCGAACGCCCTGCTGCAGGCCGTAAACGTGCTGTTCTCCCGGGAGGAATTCCTGGCGCGGTTTGTAGAACCGTAAAGTTTTTCCTGCCCGGGACGACCTCTCCGTCACGGCTTCGCCGTGCCACCTCTCCTGGAAGGGAAGGCCTAAGATCTTCGCACGAACCAAAGGCTCCCCTTTCAGGGGAGCTGTCAGCCGCAGGCTGACCGAGAGGTTGTCCCTATACCGGACAGCCTTCCAGACTGAAACATAAAGAGGAATCACCATGATCGATATTTCCGTAAAAGACCTCGTCAAGAGCTTTGACGCGGATACGAATCTGCTCGACGGCGTCAGCTTTGACGTGCAGGAGGGCGAACGGGTCGGTCTGCTCGGGCGCAACGGCGCGGGCAAGACGACGCTGTTCAAGATCCTGACCGGCGAGCTGGACTACAATTCCGGCGAGGTGCGCTTCGCGCCCGGCCGCAAGGTCGGCCTCATCTCCCAGATCCCGCACTACCCCGCGGGCTACACCGTCGAGGACGTGCTGCGCACGGCCTTCCGGGAGCTGACGAACATCCAGAACAAAATGCGCCAGCTGGAACAGCAGATGACGGCGCATCCGGACAAGGCCACGCTCGCCGAGTACGACGCGCTTTCCACGCGCTTTCAGACCGGCGGCGGCTATGAGACGGACATGCAGACCGACAAGATCTGCAACGGCCTCGGCATCCCCGCCGCGCAGCGGCAGCAGGACTTTGACAGCCTTTCCGGCGGCGAGAAAACGCGCGTGAACCTCGCGCGGCTGCTGCTGGAGAAGACCGATATCCTGCTGCTCGACGAGCCGACGAACCATCTGGATATGCACGCGGTCGAATGGCTCGAGGGCTATATTGAAAAATTCAAGGGGACCGTCCTGACCATCTCCCACGACCGCTATTTCCTCGACCGCGTCGTCACGCGCATCGTGGAGCTGCACGACGGCAAGGCGGAGTTCTATTCCGGCAATTATTCGTTCTACGTGCAGGAAAAGCAGGCGCGCTTTGAGCTTCAGCTGAAGCAGTACGAAAAGGAGCAGGCCAAGCTCTCGCAGCTTGGCTTCACGCTCGAGCGCATGAAGGGCTGGGGCATCAACAACCGCACGCTCTACCGCCGCGCCATGTCCATCCAGCACCGCATGGAGCGCATCGAAAAGACCGACCGGCCCACGCAGGAGAAGACCATGCGGGCAAAATTCGCCCAGCGGGACTTCTTCGGCGACGAGGTGTTGTCCGTCAAGGGGCTCGGCAAGGCGTATGACGGCCGGACGCTGTTTTCGGACGTCGAACTGCAGGTCGCGGGCGGCGAACGCATCGCGCTGCTGGGCGACAACGGGACCGGCAAGTCCACCTTCCTCAAAATTCTCCTCGGCGAGGAGGCCGGTGCGGGCCGCGTGAAGTTCGGTCCCACGGTCAAGTGGGCCTACCTGCCGCAGATCATTCACTTCGCCCACCCCGAGCGGACGCTGCTGGACACGATGCTCTATGAAAAAAACTGCACCGTGCAGACCGCGCGCGACCGGCTGGGCGCGTATCTGTTCGAGGGCGAGGACGTGTTCAAGACGGTCGGCTCCCTCTCCGGCGGCGAGCAGAGCCGGCTGCGGCTGTGCATGCTGATGGACGAGAAGATCAACCTGCTCGTCCTCGACGAGCCGACGAACCATCTGGATATCGACTCGCGCGAATGGCTCGAGGATGCGCTGGAGGACTATGAGGGCACGCTCATCTTCGTCTCGCACGACCGGTATTTCGTCAACAAATTCGCCACGCGCATCTGGGAGCTGGAAAACGGGCAGATCCGCGACTATCTCTGCGGCTACGAAAAATACCGCTCCATCAAGGAAAAGGAGGCCATCGCGGCCCCCGCGCCCGAAAAGCCCAAAAAGGAGCACAAGGAAACCGAAGACCTCCGGCAGCAAGATGCTCGAGAAGAAGGTCCGCGCGCTCGAGCGCGAGATCGAGAAGCAGGAGGCGCTGTCGGCGGAGCTGGACGCGAAGATCGAGGCCGCGGCCGCCGATTATCAGGAGCTGGCACGGCTGATGGAGGAAAAGCAGCAGGCGGAGGACACGCTCGCGCAGATGATGGAGCAGTGGGAGGCCCTCTCCTGCGAGCTGGAGGACGCAACATGATCCCGGTATGGCTGATCGCGGCGATCGCGCTGCTCGGCGCGGTCTGTCTGGCGCTGCCGCTGCACATCGGCATGACGGGCGTGTGTCTGCTGCTTCTGGCGGCGGTGCTGCTGGCGCTGCGGATCCTCCGAAAAAAGGACGCGCCGCGGGTCTGGAGCCGGGTCCTCATCGCGCTGACGGCTGTCTCGATGGCGGTCATCTTCGGCGCGATGGGCTATATCAGCGTGCAGGGAAAGGACAGCGCCATGACACCAGACGAAACACCGGATTTCATTGTCGTGCTCGGCGCACAGGTCCAGGGCGACGGACCGTCGCTGACGCTCAAAAAGCGTCTGGACAAGGCGCTCGAATTCCTGCAGGCACACCCGGACCGGACCGTGATCGTCTCCGGCGGGCAGGGCCCGGACGAGGCGCATACGGAAGCGTCGGTCATGGCGCAGTACCTGCTCGCGCACGGCGCCGACGCATCGCAGATCCTCGAGGAGCCGCAGGCGTCGAACACGCGGGAAAATCTGCTGTTTTCGGCGAAGCTCGCCGAGGCGGCGGGGTTTGACACGTCGCGCGTGCTGATCGTGACGAGTGATTTTCACATGTGCCGGGCAAAATATATCGCAAAGACGCTCGGCATGGAGCCCTATGGGCTATCCAGCGGCACATGGCCGTGGATCCTGAAGCTCAACTATACGCTGCGCGAGGTCTTCGCGTTCTGCAAGGCGGTTTATCAGGCGCACCGTTGACTTTCCGTGCTCCTGTGATAGAATGATGTAAAGAACGACACAAAAGAGTGTTTTTTATGAGCGGATGCAGCGGCAACTGTTCGAGCTGCGGCGAAAGCTGTTCTGACCGCAAGCCGGAGAGCCTGCTTGCCGAACCCAACAAAAACTCGCAGGTGAAAAAGGTCATTGCAGTCGTCTCCGGCAAGGGCGGCGTCGGCAAATCGACCGTGACCTCCATGCTGGCCATGGCCATGCACAAGCTTGGCTACAAGACCGCCATTCTCGACGCCGACATCACCGGTCCGTCCATCCCGAAGGCCTTCGGCCTGCACGAGCAGATTGTCGGCAGCGACGACGGGATGCTCCCCGCCGTGACGCCGGAGGGCATCAAGGTCATGTCCATCAATCTGCTGCTGCCGAACGAGACAGACCCCGTCATCTGGCGCGGCCCGGTCATCGGCGGCGCGGTCAAGCAGTTCTGGACCGACGTGTGCTGGGGCGAGGTAGACTATATGTTCGTCGACCTGCCGCCCGGAACGGGCGACGTGATGCTGACGGTGTTCCAGTCGCTGCCGATCGACGGTGTCGTGATCGTCACGAGCCCGCAGAGCCTCGTGTCCATGATCGTCTCCAAGGCCGTCAACATGGCGCGGATGATGAACGTACCGGTCTATGGCTTTGTGGAGAACTACAGCTATTTCCAGTGTCCGGACTGCGGCAAACGGGTGGAGATCTTCGGCAAGAGCAAGCTTGACGAGCTGGCGCTGCAGTTCTCCCTGCCCGTTCTCGCCCGCCTGCCGATCGACCCGGCCGTCGCCGCCAGCTTTGACGCCGGCCGGATGGCCCAGGTCAACACCGACCCCGTCATGCCCGCCGCCGAACTGATGGCCAAAGCCTGACCCCAAGGCTCCCCTCCCAGGGGCCGATTCCCCCTATCAGGGGGAAATGTCCCGAAGGGACAAAAGGGGTAGGGATGCTGGCTCGGCGCAGCCGAGACTGAGAGGTCGTCGCAGATTTGCATAGAAAAACCCAAACCGCAAATTCAGTTTGCGGTTTGGAAAGGAAGAAACGAGCACAGAGGATAAGAAGCCTTGCTTGCAAGGCTTCGTTCCGTCGTGGTCGTTTCTGACGCGCCTCCGACGGCCATATCTTTTCCCTCGCGCGGGAAAAGATATGGAAGAAGGGCGCTTGGGGATGCGTTTGGTGCATTCTGCCTCTGAATTTAGGCAAGCACCAATGTTTCGGACGTCGTTCCACTCGGTGGTCACCTTACGAATTTCTTACTACGCGCCGCCTGATACGCGGGAACCAGGTTTGCGGGCAGTTGCCTTTGAATATTTACAGTCAATAGAAGGTGCAGGCCGGATTTGCTGGTCTGCACCTTTTTGCGGAAAAGGGTTGTGTCACGCGTTGTAGGGGCGGGGCTCTGCTCCGCCTCTACAGAACGCACTCCAAAGGCTTCCCCTCATAGGGGAAGGCAGTGGGGTGCGCCGCACCTCAAAGGTTCCCCTCCCAGGGGAGCCTTCGACGCTTCATGCAATACCCCCTTGTTATTTGCCGCAGCTTCGTGTAAAATAGATATAATATTGCGATTTCTGAACGGAAATCAGGAGGATCATCATGCAGTGGATTGAAGTGACCATCAAGACCGCGCCGGGGGCGATCGACCTTGTGTGCGACCGGCTGACCGTGCTCGGCTTTGACAGCTTTATCGTGGACGATCAGGATCAGTTCCACGAATTTCTCGAGGAAAACCGCCAGTACTGGGACTATGTGGACGAAGGGCTCGAGCAGCAGATGCAGGGGCTCTCGCAGATCCGGCTGTATCTGGAGGAGGGCCCGGCCGTGCCGGAGACCATCAGCCATCTGAAGGACCAGCTCGCCGCGCTGCGCGCAGTACCCCGCGACCGACTTCGGCTCTCTGGACGTGCAGCTGGCAAACGTCAAGGACGAGGACTGGGAAAACAACTGGAAGCAGTATTATCAACCGCTGCCCATCGGCAAAAAGCTTCTTGTCGTGCCCGAGTGGCTGCACCCGGAAAACCCGGAGAACCGCGTTGAGGTTCTGCTCGACCCCGGCATGATCTTCGGAACCGGCGCGCACGCGTCCACGCAGATGTGCATGCGCGAGCTGGAACGGGCCATTCAGGGCGGCGAGCGCGTGCTCGATCTCGGCAGCGGCAGCGGCATTTTATCTATCACCGCCGTTCTGCTCGGCGCGGCCCACGCCACGGGCGTCGATATTGACCCCAAGGCGGAGGATATCGCCCGCGAAAACGCCGCCATCAACCAGATCTTTGCCGACCGCTTCACAGCCGTCACCGGCGACATCATCGGCGACAAGGCCATGATGGAGTCTCTCAAGGGCCATTACGACGTGGTGCTGGCCAACATCGTGGCCGACGTCATCATCCCCCTCAGCCGCGTCGTGCCGGAATTTTTGCAGGAGGACAGCATCTTCATCTGCTCCGGCATCCTCAATACGCGCCTGCCCGAGGTACTGGACGCGCTGGAGAAGAACGGCCTGCAGATCCTTTCCACCGAACAGCAGGAGGATTGGTGCCGCGTCACCGCCGCCCTGCTCGAGACCTGACGGGAGGGGTCATCTGTGCGTATTTTTTCCTACCGCAACAAACGGGCGCTGCGGCGCATTGCGCTGATCGCGCTGCTGGCCGTCGTTCTGATCGGGCTGCTCATCCTCGCGCGCATCAGCTACCTGGGCCGCTACGCGGTCTATTCGCCGGATGGCGTCTACTTCGATAAGACGCAGAAGCTGCAGCGGGAGGACGTCCCCGCCGCCGCGCCGGCGGCGGACCCGGAGGAATATCCGTTCGAGACCATCCTCTCCGCCTCCTCCGGCGAGGAAGAGACCGGGCCGGATACCGTCCAGCTGCAGGGCTACTATATCTCCACGACCATGCTGGCCAACGGCGTCGACGAGGTCCGCCAGGCGCTGCAGGACGCCGACGGCTATAACGCCGTGCTCATCGACGTCAAAAGTCCCCTCGGCAACTTCTACTACTCCACCGACATCGCCGACGCGCAGACCGCCGACGCGGATATCTCCGCCTGTGACGCGCTCATTCAGGAGCTGACCGAGACGCCCGATCTGATCGTCGTCGCCCGCGTCCCCGCGTTCTCCGACCCGAACTTCGTCGCCAAGCACTATTCCTCGGCCCTGACGACGACCTCCGGCGATCTGTGGATGGACGAGCGCCGCTGCTACTGGCTGCGGCCGGACTCCATCGACGCACAGAGCTATCTGGCCGCCATCGCGCTCGAGCTCGATTCGCTGGGCTTCGACGAGGTGCTGTTCGACAATTTCTACGTGCCGAGCGACAGCTCCATCGCCTGGGATACCGAGGCCATCACGCCGGTCGCCGCGCTGGAGGACTGCGCAGAAAACCTGACCGCCAACCTGACCGGCAGCAGCATCCGCCTCGCGCTCGGCACGAGCGTGCCGTCCGTCGCGCAGTACGCCAGCCGCGTCTTCGTCACGACGGAACGGGCCAACGACGTGCTCTCCGTGACCGACGCCATGACCGAGGTCCTGCCGGACCCCGCCACCCAGCTCGTCTTCGTCACGACCTCTCACGACACCCGCTTCGATGCCTCCGGCGTCATCCGCCCCCTCCTCGGCGACAGCAGCGGGGAATGACGGCGGTCCGCCTGCCCCGGCAGCTCCGCCTGGGTACAAAACGTGAAAAAACGCAGCGCCGGCTTGCGGGCAGCGCTGCGGTATGATACACTGAAAGCGGCCCTTGGTGGGGCCGCTTTTTAAGGGATTGGTTAGAGATATCTAATTTAGGTTCGGGAGGATACGCGATGTTTTGGGATCGGGTGGCTTGGGTGTATGATGTGTTTGCGAACGGGATCAACCGGCGGGCGAACCGGGCGATGTGCGCGGCGGTGGCAGCGCAGGTCAGGCCGGAGGACGAGGTGCTGGAATGTGCCTGCGGCACGGGGCTGCTGACCGGTGTGATCGCAGCGCGGTGCAGGGCGCTGACGGCGACGGATTTTTCTGAGAAGATGCTCGCGCAGGCAGAACGAAAGTATGCAAACTGCGGCAACGTGCGGTTCGCGCAGGCGGATATCACGAAGCTCGACTACCCGGACGGGCGCTTTGACGCGGTCGTGGCCGCGAACGTCATCCACCTGCTGGACGAGCCGCTGCAGGCGCTGCGGGAGCTGGACCGGGTCTGCCGCCCGGGCGGACGGCTCATCATCCCCACGTACATGAACCGGACGGACAAGGGAACGACCAACCGCGTCTCGGGCGCCATCGGCAGGGCCGGAGCGGATTTCAAGCGGGAATTCACGCTCGAGAGCTATCAGGCGTTCTTCGCGGCGGCGGGATACACGGACGCGCGCTATACGCTCTGCGAAGGGCGCATCCCCTGCGCGGTGGCGGTCCTGCAAAAGCGGGAGGAGGCGACGGCATGAAGGTCACGACACTGGATGAGGCCCCGATCCGGGACATCGGGCAGGCCTTCGGTTACTATGATTACGGAGAAGAGCACGGGCTGATCGACGCGTTCCCGAGCCGGGACGCAGCGGCGGCCTTCATCTGCGGCTACGTGCGCATGGCACTGCGGGGCGGGATGCTGCACACGACGAGCCCGCGCGGCGAGGGCTACCTTGCCTATAAGCGCCCGGGGCAGAAGCTCTCGCTGCGGGCGATGCTCCCGCTGGCAAAGGGGTTTCTCGGCGCCATGGCTCTTCCTTCGCTCGTCCGCTTCACGCGGATCATGTCGCAGGGCGGCCAGGGGCTGGACCGGGAAAAGAAGCCATACATCTTCGTCGGTCTGGTCTGCGTGCGGCAGGCGTATCAGGGGTAGGGCTATATGCGCAAGGTCATGGAGATGGCCTTCGCCGAGGGCGACCGGCTGGGCATTCCGGTGATCCTGGAGACCGACGCCCGGTCCAAATGCGACAAATACCTGCATCTCGGCATGGAGCTTGCCGGTACGCGCCGGTTCGGCACGCACGGTCTGCTCTATGACCTCATCCGATACCCGGCAGCAACATAAAATCATATTCCCGCCTGCACCGGCATCTCAGGACCCGGGCGGACGGGATTTTTTTGCGTCTTTCCGGCCATCGGCGGCAGCTGCATGCTGCGGCATGTATAGAAAGCGGCGGGCGGTGCCATAAAAGGCTTGGAGGGATCGCTATGAAACTTGCTTTTTTTGATGCAAAACCCTATGACCGCCCCGGCTTTGACGCCCACGCCGCCGGGACCGGGCTGGAGATCCGGTACTTTGAGACGAAGCTGGGCGAGGACACTGTGCAGCTCGCGCGCGGCTTTGACGGCGTGTGCGTGTTCGTCAACGACACGGTGAACGCGAAGGTCGCAGACGAGCTGTACCGGCTCGGCGTCCGGGTCATCGCGCTGCGGTGCGCGGGCTTCAACAATGTGGATACGCGCGCATGCCGCGGCAGGCTCCGCATCTTCCGTGTCCCGGCCTACTCGCCCTACGCGGTGGCGGAGCACGCAATGGCGCTGCTGCTGACCGTGAACCGGCACACGCACAAGGCCTATATCCGCACGCGCGACTTCAATTTCAGCCTGTCCGGCCTCACGGGCTTCGACCTGCACGGCAAGACCGCCGGGGTGGTCGGCACGGGCAAGATCGGCCGCGTGTTCGCGGAGATCTGCCGGGGCTTCGGGATGCGGGTGCTTGCGTATGACAAGTTCCCGGACCCGGGCAGCGGTCTTTGCTATGCGGCGCTGCCGGAGCTTTTTCATCAGGCGGACGTCATCTCGCTGCACTGCCCGCTCACGGACGAGACGCGGCACATGATCGACGCGGCGGCCATCGCCGGCATGAAGCCCGGCGTCGTGATCGTCAACACGTCCCGCGGCGCGCTGGTGGACACGGAAGCGCTCATCGAGGGGCTTCGCAGCCGGAAGATCGGTGCGGCGTGTCTGGATGTGTACGAGGAGGAGGCCGAGCTCTTCTATGAGGACCGTTCGGAGGCCATCATAGAGGACGACACGCTCGTGCGGCTGATCGCCATGCCGAACGTCATCGTCAGCTCGCATCAGGCTTTTCTGACGAAGGAAGCGCTCAACAACATCGCCGCCGTGACCGTCGACAATCTTCTGAAATTTGGGCGCGGTGAGCCGTCCCCGGACACCGAGGTCTGCGCCCCAAAAGAACAGGATCAGCGGCGCTCCTGAGCGCCGCTGATCGGTTTTCCAGATTGTTTTCCGCCGGATATCAGGCTTTTTCAAATTCCTTCGCCACATCCTCGAGCAGCTTGCGGATGGGCAGATGCTGGGGACAGACCTTTTCGCATTTGCCGCATTTGAGACAGTCGGACGCTCTGCGGCCGGGCACGGTATGGACGACGCTGTAGTAATGCAGCCGAAGCCGACGTTCTTTTTGACCCTGTCCATGTCAGATACTCCTTTCGTTTTTTGAAAGACGGGCGGCAGCCGCCCTTGTCCGTGGCTTTCATTACGCTCGCAGCCGAGGAAGCAATTTTCCTTTTGGAACCAACATAAAACGCGCGGGCGGACCGTTGAGCCGGTCCGCCCGCGGGCGTGATCCTGATTCAGGTGCAGAGCCTGCCGAGCAGCAGGGCGAGCCCTGCGACGGCGGGCGCGAGGATGAGATAGACGGCAGTGCCGAGCGCGCGGCGGGTCAACACGGTCTTCCACGGCTTTACATAGGGGAGGCCCTCCATGCCGCGGATGCGCCAGACCGGGCTGCGGCCGACCCAGAGCCGGTCGATCACGATCCCGTCAAACCAGTTCATGACCACGAGAAAGAGTGCGGCCTGCCACAGGGCCGTCTTAAAGTCCGCAGCGCGGTTCCAGAACGTGAGGATCCCGACCAGCGCGGCGAGCATGACGAGGCAGAACGGGATCATGAAGCGTTTGCTCTGCCGCGCGACGGTCTCTTTTTCCGCCAGTCCCCGCCGGAAGGCCTCCTCCTGATATTCCTTCGGATAAAAATACAGGCAGCGCAGCCCGTCGTTCCCCGCCGCAGCCTTGACCAGCAGGAAAAACAGCAGGCAATAGAGCACAAGCTGTTTCTGCTGTTCTGCTGGCTGTTCTGTCTGATCGTCATCGCGGCGTTCGCCGACATGGTCGCAGGCACCTTCAACGCCTACACCGTGGTCGACGGCGTGACCCAGCTTGCCGATGCCGCGCAGACCAACGGTGCTGCCGGTATGGTGTCCATCATGTTCATGGTGTTCGCCGTCGTCTTCGGTCTTGTGCAGAAGAAGCTGAACCTCTCCGGCTGGAAGGAAGCCGTGCTCGGCATTCTCTGCATCGCCGCCTCCTTTGCCGTCGGCATGAACTGCCCGCTCATCTTCGGCAAGGAGACCTGGAGCTACATCACGTTTGTCTACATCTTCTTCGCCGCCGTCCTCCCGATGTGGCTTTTGAAGCAGCCGCGCGACTACATGACCACCTTCATGTTCATCTGCATGATCGCGGGCGCGGTCATCGGTCTTTTCGTCGCACACCCGACGATGAACCTCCCCGTCTTCACGGGCTTCACGAATGCAAACCTCGGCACGATGTTCCCCATTTTGTTCGTCACCGTCGCCTGCGGCGCGGTGTCCGGCTTCCACAGCCTCGTCTCCTCCGGCACATCTTCCAAGACGGTCGAAAACGAGAAGGACCTGCTCAAGGTCGGCTACGGCGCGATGATCCTCGAGAGCTTACTTGCTGTGCTCGCGCTCTGCGTGGCCGGTGCGGCTGCCGCAGCGGACGGCACGCCCGCCGCCGGTACCCCGTTCCAGATCTTCAGCCGCGGCGTCGCAGGCTTCTTCGAGATGTTCGGCGTGCCGTCCTATGCCGCCACGGTCTTTATGACGATGTGCGTCTCCGCCCTCGCCCTCACGAGCCTTGACGCCGTCGCGCGTATCGCGCGCATGAGCTTCCAGGAGCTTTTCAGCGTGGACGATATGGCCCACGCCGAGCCCTGGCGCAAGCTCCTGTGCAACACGTATTTCTCCACGGTGCTGACGCTCGTGCTCGGCTTCGTGCTCACGAAGATCGGCTACTCCAACATCTGGCCGCTGTTCGGCTCGGCGAACCAGCTGCTTTCCGCGCTCGTGCTCATCACGCTGTGCGTCTTCCTCAAGGTCACGGGCCGCAGCAATAAGATGCTCTTCCCGACGCTCATCATCACGCTCTGCGTCACGTTCACAGCGCTCGTGCAGCGCCTGCTGGCTATGGTGCACGCCATCCAGAACGCTGCTGCCGTTACCATCCCCGCAGGCGAGACGACCTGGGGCGCGGTGTTCATCGCAAACGGCCTGCAGCTCATCATCGCGGTGCTGCTCATCGTGCTCGGCGCGGCCATCGTCGTAAACTCGATGAGAAGCTACGTCGCCAGCAAACACAACAGCGAAGCCAAGGCCTGAGGCAGCAGGATCCGCCTCAAAAAAGCTTCCCGTCCAGCCAAGAGCCCCCGCCTTGCGGCGAGGGCTCTTCCTCTGCCCGGAAGATGTCCCGGCGAAGCAGGCGTGAAGGTTTGCGCATTGCGCAAAGTGAAGGATCGTGCTTTGCACGATGTGACGGGAAGCGTGCCACACACTTCCGCAGATACTTCTCTGCGAAGCACCTTCACGGCGCGCAGCGCCGCTTCACGTGCCGTCAGGCACGCTTCACTCGAAAAAAGAGCTTTTGTCCCTCAGGACAAAAGCTCTTTTTTCGTGTATCATGTGAACACTTCGGATCAATTTCCAAGTTGGTGGCCCAAAACTGTGACTCAGCGAAGCGGTCACAGTTTTGAAGCGAGGAGCAGCGGAGCAAGTGAGAGATGACTTTTCATGCGAAGCATAAAAAGTCGTCGCGAACTTGCGCAGTTCGCGACGAGCTGGTGCGCCTGACAGGACTTGAACCTGCACGCTTACGCACCGGAACCTAAAGGTGATGTCACCTCGGCGAAAGGTTTGAAACCGCCGGAGTTTTCAGGCGCATCCTGATTAAAATACTGTATTTTCAATGGTTATGCGGTTTTTAACGAGAACACCCAGCTTCTCTGAACTTTCCGAAAACCGTTGAAAACACTAGGCAAACCGGCTTTTCTGGGTTTGCAGGAGATAGTAGTCAAACAGTAGTCACACCTCTGCCGTTGACGGCGCGGACAATTCCGGGTATAATGAAAACAAAGAATGGAGGCGATCATATGTGTACCAGGAATCAGGCAGAAGAAATTTTGCACAGCGTTTATGATGCGTGCCGCCCGATTTTCGGGCGCATCCATGACGCCTATCTGTATGGCTCCTATGCGCGCGGCGATTTCACGCCGGAGTCGGACATTGACATCCTGCTAACTGTTGATCTGGGGCAAGCGGAGATTGCCAAGCACCGCAATGACGTTGCGAAGGTGACCAGCCGATTGAGTCTGGAGCACGACATCACCGTTTCTGTGACCGTCAAGCCGCTGGAGCAGTTCAGACGCTATCAGACAGCGCTGCCGTATTACCGGAACGTCGTTCGGGAGGGTATCCGTTATGCAGGAGCATGAACGAAAGGCTCTGTCGCAGGCGCGGCTGGAACACGCGATAGAATGCCTTTCCGCGGCAAGAAATCTTCTTGAAACGGAGAATTACAAAAGCGCAGCGAACCGCTCCTATTATGCGGTCTTCCATGCAATGCGCGCGGTGCTGGCCTTTGACGAAATCGACATGAAGCGCCACAGCGGCATCATTTCCGAGTTCCGCCGCCGGTATATCAAAACGGGAATTTTTGAAACACGAATGTCGGAGATCATCTCTGTTCTGTTCGACGTTCGGACGGACAGCGACTACGACGATTTTTTCGTGATCTCCAAAGCGGATACAGCCGCGCAGATCGAGAACGCGGAATACTTTGTTTCAAGCGTTCGGGCATATTTGAAAAATAAGGAATGGTAAAAGATACAACGGCACCGGGAGCACAGAATCCCAGTGCCGTTTTCCTTCGTTGAAGGAAAATGAGCAGGTGTCCCATTCGCGTCCCTGCGCACGGTGGACGGTCAGACTGACTTCTTGCGGATAACTGCTTTTTTTAGCTGTGCCTGCTAAGAGAGCGCGCTGATTGCGGTATGGCGTGAGGATCGCCGGATTCTCGTTTGGGTGTGTGGAAAGAAATCTTTGTATTGCAGCACATTTTCCAAGGTTTGTACGGTTCGGTTTGCCGGGAACATTGAGCTCAGAGAGATAGCACGCATCGGGCAACAGGCAAATGCCGCGTTTTTTCATCCTTCGATATTCCTACTTGCAGGATTGATTCGCAATTTTAAGACGCAAATTTGAAGAAAGGCTCCGGCGTTTTTGGCGCCGGAGCCTTTTTGTATCAAGAAAACAACCAGCTCAGTGCCGGTGGTTATGATTGAGCCTTACTTTGCAAGCACAACGGAAATTTTGATCTCCTTTTCCGCCTCGCTCAGATCAAGCGCACCGCCGTCTGCGATGCTCACACGCAGCTCATACAGTGTGCCGTCGGACAGGGTATCCACGGCAGCGCCTGTCTCATCCGTGATCGACCATAGCTCATTGCCGACCTCCGCCAGCTTTCCGTCTGCACCGTAGCCATAGAGCTTCAGCTCAGCGGCGCTTCCGGAAAGATTGTTCATCCGGAATGCGACCGTCGTATTGGGATGAACATTTTCGACTGTGACGGTATTGCGCCAGCTCGCGACTTCTCCTTCGCCGCCGTCAAGCGCAAACTGTTCCTGCGAAAGAACATTTCTCGCCGCCTGGTCGAGGTCGACCTCTCGGTACGGCATTTCGGGCAGATGGACGAAGCGATCCTGCAATCTGAGCAGCTCCAGATAGCCCGTCGGGCAGTAGAGGGCGTTGCCGCTGTTGCCGGCGTACATGCCGATGGCCATGTTGTTGTAGCCGAACTTGTTGGAGACGTCCATCGTGAAAACAGTCTCGCCCGTTTCAAAGTCCAAAATGATGTACTGCCACATACCGGTGGTCAGATCCTGCACGTAGCCGTAGACATAGCCCGTCGCGGTGGAGAGCTTCATGATCGACGTGTCGCTCAGATCGTTCCGGCTCCAGACGCTCTTCATCTCGTAACCGTCAGCGGTCTTCACGGTGTCCACGCGCTCGACGCCCGGCGCGATCATGACATTGCCCTTCATGAGCCAGTTCTGGTCGTAAATATTCGCGTAGCTCTGAATTGAGGAGTCGTTGTTGGGGTCGGCAAGGCCTGCGTTGCCTGCGCCGAACCAGTTGCACACGATGGTGCTGACAGTGCCCTCGCTGTCGTCATAGACGATGGCAGAGTTTTCAACCGCCACCTGATAGCCTCCGGGCAGATCGTCCAGCACCGGCAGACTTGCAACGATCTCACCGGTCTTCATATCCAGAGCCAGCAGCTTGACGGGGTCAGCATTGTCGGTGAACATCACAAGCTCCGGCGTCAGCGACGGAGAGCAGCCGCCGCCCCATGCAAGACCGCCGCCGGTGGTCTTGTCGCCCTCGCCGCTGACTTTTGCGCCGACACTCTCATACGGCGTACACCAGACGGCTTCGACACCATTATTCGCGCGCAGCAGATAGCAGTTCTGGTTCGTCAGGATGACTGCGCCGTCTTTGGAGGCGGCAATGCCGTTTTCTGCCCCCTCACCGGGAGTAAGCTCGTAGACAAAGACTGCATCAGAGAGATCAGTCTGTTCGCCGCTTAGAATCGCATCGATGGCGGAACGTGCGATATATCCCAGTACGCCCTGCTGCTCACGCTCCGGGTAGATGCGGAAGCCGCCGGTTGCAAACCAGAGGTTTCCTTCGTAGTCAAAGACCACGGACAGAAGATTCTGCTCCAGCGTCTTGCCGAGCGCAGCCTCGGCGGCAGCTTTGATGTTGATATCCAGCACCTTTTCAAACTCCGGCAGGATGTTTCCTGCTTCATCGGTTGCGCGCAGCATCAGCACATGGTTGTTGCTGGTGGGGCAGACGATGCGGTTTTCCGAGTCCAGGAACGTATAGGAGCTCTGGATGACGTAACCGCCGCCGTCATGCTGCTTCGGGGAGAAATAGCCCAGCGTCGTGGTTTCCTTCGCGTTCAGGTCGCGGATGGCGATGCCGCCGAGCAGCGGAACGACTGCGTGGCCGTAGCTGTCAAAGTAAATGGCAGGCGAAGCGTTCGCGTTGGTTTTTTCATAGGAAACATTGATCTCCGGATAGATGCCAAGCGGCAGGACTTCATCCGTGGAGTCGGTATTGTAGCCGTCGTGGTGAATGTTAGCGTCGCTCTTTGCCATATAGGGGTTTTCGTCGACACGCTTGGCGCGCAGCGTCTTGACCGGCAGTGCAGAGGACAATGCGTCGGACGCCGGGGTCTCCTCTGTGCCAGCGTCCTCCGGCATATCATCCTCCGGCGAGGCTTTCTCTGATGCGGCCGTTTCGGGCGTCTGCGTTTCAGAGACCGGGGAAGACTCGGCTGGCGTCTGTGTACAGGCTGCCATGCTCAGGCAGAGCGCAGCAGCCAGCAGCAGGAGCAGCGCAGAGCGTAATACTTTTTCCATTTTCATCAAAATATCCTCCGTTTATTTATTTTTCATACAGTTTGTTGGGGTTTTATGCGAGCCAGGTGTAAAGTCCCAGTTGAAACGCTTCCTCAGAAACGGGCTTCAGCAGGAAATAATCGGCCCGCAGTCGGAAGGCGTGAAGCGAGAAATCAAGATCACTGCACCAGATCATCCGGCACACGGGACATAAGGAACGAAGGTGCTCCGCTGCATTCAGCCCTGCCACCCCGGAGAGTGCAATGACAGCATTGGTTGGAGCATCTTTCTGCGCCGCTTCAAAAAAGCGTTCCTGGTCGTCATATTGCACGACCTGAGGAAACAGCCCCTTCGATTCACAGAACCGGGTGATTTGTTCGGCATAGCGCTGCCGCTCCGCTTCCTGTTCTGCCAGTACGGCAATACGATACACAGACCGCCCTCCTTCCTGAATCCAATTTGACGCCTTGCTTGCGCTCAGTATAAAAAGGTTCTGCCGGTCTTTCAAGCGCCGTGGCACGAAAGGGATGATTATGGCACGAATTCCGGGGTTGTGGCTTCTCCAACCTTGACGCTCTGTGATATAATCACTTTGGATTTGAATATGTGCAGGAAGAGGAAGGAGAATTCGCTGCATGAGAATTGCGATTGTGGACGATCTTGCCGCGGAACGTGCACTGCTGAAAGACCGGCTGGAGCAGCAGCTTCACCGGAGAAATGTGCAGGCGGATATTCTGGAATACGAAAGCGGCGAGAAATTTCTGGAAGCAGCAAGGGAAGCCCCCTTTACTGCCGCATTTCTGGATATCTATATGAATGGCATGACAGGCATGGAGGCAGCAAAAAAGCTGCGCAAAACCGATACGGATTGTCTGCTGGTTTTTACCACGACCTCGACCGATCATGCGCTGGAGGGCTTTCAGGTACGGGCGCTGCACTATCTGGTCAAGCCCTTTACCGAAGCGGACATCGACGTGCTGACGGACGAGCTGCTTGCCCGCATACCGCAGCCGGACAAATATGGAGCTAAAGGTGGAGGGAAGCGAGATCCATCTGCGCTATCAGGACATCGTCTACGCAGAACACTTCGCCCACTTGATCTACGTCCATACGACGGTTCAAAAGACGCTTGCCACACGCCAACCCTTCAAGTCGTTCATCGCCCCACTAAAGGATGACACACGCTTTTTTGTGTGCGGGCGCGGCGTGATCGTAAATCTGGAACACGCGAAGGATCTGGAAGGCTCCGCCTTCCGCATGGCGGACGGAAGCCGCGTGTTTGTCAGTCAGGACCTTCTGAAAAGTGCCCGGCAGGCGCTTATGGAGTTCTTGCTACAAAGGGGGCGGATGGCATAATGGAGCTGCTGCGTCCAATTCTGGAGCTCGGCGTGGTGATTCCCGGCATGCTGCTTGCCTACTTCCCGGCAAAATCCAGCTTAAAAGCAACCGCTGTCAAAGCTTGTTTTTTGTGGCTTATTCCGCTGCTTGCGCTGCTTTGCGCTGCCGGAGGCGTGGTGTGCTATGCGCGCCGCATGCCGACTGCGCCGATGCTTGCAGGCCTAACCTTGCTTGCAGTCGTGATCTACATAAAAACGCTCCGGATCTCGCTTTGGAAATCCGGAACGATTGCGTTGTCCGTCTGTGCGGTATTTGCCTGTATCAACAGCCTTTCAAGAGCGATCAACGCCGCTATGCTGGCCGGTTTGCCGCAGGCGCAGGCTGCGCCGTGGTTCTGTCTGCGGTCTGCGATTTGCTATCATGCGATCTGCTGGCTGTTTGCTGCCATCGCCTATTATCCTGCGACGCACAGCGTGCAGAGAATGGTCGAGATGAAAACTTTGCGCAGACCTGGTATGTGTTCTGGGTGCTGCCGCTGGTGTTCATTGCGCTGAATCTGTTTATGATCCCCAAGTATGCGGACACGCTCTATACCGGGCGTGTTTTGCAGGGGTATTTTGTGATCAGCATCGTACTTTTGTTTTTGATGCTTTTCTTCAACGCAATCTTCCTTCTGATGGCGATCAGCATCAACCGGAATGTGAGATTGCAGCAGGAAAACCAGCTGCTTTCCATGCAGCAGCAGCGCTACGAAAGCCTGAAAGCTGCCATTGAGGAAGCCCGGCAGGCGCGGCACGATCTGCGCCACCAGCTATGTCAGCTCGCTGCCCTTGCAGAAGAAGGGAATCTTGAAAAGATCAAAGCCTATCTTTCCAGCGCAGTTTCCAGAATCCCGAGTCTGGAGCTGCATTTCTGCGAAAACCGGGCGGCAGACGGCGTGGTCGGGTATTACTGCGCACTTGCGAAGCGGGAGCAGATCCCATTTTCCGTGCAGCTCGATCTGCCGGAATGTCTTCCAGTAGACGAGATCGATTTGTGCCTGGTCCTCTCGAATCTGCTGGAGAATGCGCTGGAAGCCAGCCTGCGGACTGCACCTGCCAGACGCAGAATCGAGCTGACCGCCTATCTGCATGGCAACAGTCTGGTACTGATTCAGGTTGAGAACACGTATGATGGAGTTATCCGGGAAAAAGACGGGGTATTTCTGTCCTCCAAGCGAAAAGGAGACGGTGTTGGTATCCAGTCCGTCCGCCATATCGCAGAAAAATCCGGCGGGGTGAGTACAGTCACCTATCAGGACGGCCTGTTCTGCGCAAAGGTCATGCTCCGCAGATAATTATGCCCTGCCTTTCCAAAACGGCACGGCCACAGATTTCAACAGTCTTGTCTCCAGCAAGCGCTGAACAAGCCGTATTTCTGTTTTGCAAAGATGTCTGACTTCATTTATGACATGGTCGATATCGCGCAGCTTGCCGTTGGCGATACGATCGTTGTGGACGGTAAGGACATGGTCGTCACGTCCAGAGAGGACGAGAACGGCTTTGTCACCATCAACGGAGGTCTGGAGCAGGGCGGCGTCGATTTGACGAGCGACGATTCGGGCGTCTACTACGCCGTTGGTCTGGATGACACAAAATCGTATCACGAGCTCGGCAAGGTCACCGTGCCGGTTGCCGAGGGCTTTGTCCTGACGGATAATGCAGACCCCGAGCATCCGGATGAAACGTATGCCGCAGCGGACCTCGCAGAGCTGGCTGCGTCTGAACCCGGCTTTACCGCCAACAACACGCTGGCGACCATCGAACACGGCGAGCTGACTGTCCTGGTCAGAAGCTATACGCCGTAATTCTGAAACGCAGGATCTGCCCGGAGGCCTTCTGCCTCCGGGCATTTTCCTGCTTTGCGGCAGACAGCCCCAGCGCCCGTGCCGGACAAGCGGCTTGACCGCGTCGGGGGGAGGCGGAGTATAATGAAGAAAATCCCGGAAAGAAGGGGAAGGCGAATGAAAGAAAACCGAAAGCTCCTGAAGGAAGTCCTCAAGGACATCCAGCACGATATGTCGGACGAGGAAGTTCTGAACCTGCTGGCAGACAGCAAAATTTCCGAAAGTCCTGCAACGGAAAAATACACGCTCGGGCAGCGTGCGGCGGATGCGATCGCAAAATTTGCGGGCAGCTGGGCATTTATCTTTGCGTTCACGGGCGTGCTGATCTTGTGGATGGTCATCAATACGATTCTTGCCGCGAAAGCCTTTGACCCGTATCCGTTTATTCTTCTCAATCTGGTTCTCTCCTGCGTCGCTGCCATTCAGGCGCCGCTCATCATGATGAGCCAGAACCGGCAGGAGGAAAAGGACCGCCGCCGCGCGGAGAATGATTACAAGGTCAATCTCAAAACCGAGATCATGATCGAGGATCTTTATGATAAGGTCAATGCCATTCTTGCAAAGCAGTCTGCGCTGGAGAAAAAACTGCAGGAGCAGGAAGAAACAAAATCGTAATCAGCCGAAACACGAGATCCCGGTAAACCATCGTCTGATGGCTTGCCGGGAATTTTTCTGCACAGAATTTACTTGTATTTTATGCGGTGTTGGAAGAAATACTCAAGTAGGAGATAAGCAAAAGCGATGCGTCACAGCCTATTGAGTTTTTCCTCCAGTTCAGCCGCGATGCGCTGCCGATCTTCCTCGTTTTTTGCCCGCGCATATCGTTCCAGCGCGGCGCCCCGCTTTTGCTCCGCGTCGCGCGTCCATGCCTCAAACTCGTCCTTGGTCATATCCTTCCGCATCGTGCGCGCGTAGTATTTCTTGTATGCCCGCTGCTGCACCTGCCAGACTTCATTGTTCGCAACTTTGTCCTTAAAGCTGCTGGCCGCGCCGATCTCCCGGCAGGTTTACCTGGGTCTTCAGGCACCCAGGCACCGGCGCACATAGGCAAAACGCGCCCGGCGTCTGCAAAAACCATCGCCCGCAGTTGGCGCAGCGCTTCGGAACAAAGCCCGCTGTAAGCCCATCATGAACTCTGCATACACAAAATCCAGCAGCCGGTCAAAGTACATTTTTCGACCACCTCCGCCTCGCGCGCCCGGATGCAGTGCCACGGATGCAGAATTGCGCGTTTACCTTCGGCGCGTCCACCTTC
>VOFK01000488.1_pt1 | contig 44517 bp, 57 predicted proteins | sample 5384121 | NCBI WGS metagenome assembly VOFK01 (sample SAMN12384730, study PRJNA508395) | human gut metagenome | isolation source: healthy gut J | host: Homo sapiens | reverse complement strand
ATTACGTATTGCTGATTTGCTTTTGAATACCGCTCCGGTGGCTGATTCCAGCCCTTTAAAGCGCGTAGCGGGCAAAATAAAAATCGAACTGCTCACGTCCGCTATTGATAAACTTAAATACATCACCACGAAATAGGCAGACATTTGTCTGTTTGTACTTCTTTCATTATTTTTGCAGATAAAAGAATGGTGAGCCGGGTCTTTTTTTCGACACTGATCACTACGGTCCATCCCCGTGATACCAGTTCGATACTGATACTGCCGGTACCTGCAAACAGATCGAGTGCAGTGACTCCTTCTTCGAAAATCGATATAGTTATTAGTACATTGAACAGATTCTCTTTAGCAAAATCTGTTGTAGGACGTGCTTTGAATGTACGTGGTACATCAAATCTTCTTCGTTTATAAATACCGCTGATTACTCGCATGTTAATAAGGCTTGCATATCAATATTATTGGCAGGATTCATTATGAATACCTGCATGATGAATTTTTTCAATTCGCTCATCAATGTTTCCTTTTATCTGACAGTGTCCCGGTCAGAATGCAGTTCATCCCGTTCCTGATTGAACTCCTCGAGCAGTTTCCATACATACAATAAATAGTAAATACGGTCTTCAGTTTGCATGCATTCGAAGGAGTTGGCCAACAAGAGCTGTCCCCCGTTCGAAACAGTAAATGTCAATAGCATCTTTGCGTACTGAAGCATACATTTTCTTACTATTTCCGAGTCTGCTTTTTATGGAAAAATACTCTATAAGTGGGTAGACTGAGAATAGAAACGGGCTTCGGGATATTGTTCGTTCAGGAAAGCATAGGTGCTTTTGTCTATGCCGAAGATTACGACTACGTTATTCTTCTTCAGAATATTGTAAATCACTGTTTCGTTCTCCCCGTTTCTGATGATTGTGATAAAAATAAAAGCTCTGCCTGCTTTCTTCAAACAGTTCCAGTGGTATCATGGTAAAACGCTTGTTTGCCATCATGATATTTACCGTTTGTAAGAGTAGCTTAAAAAAGTCCGATTCGTGGAAAACGTTTTTTAAGATTGGCTGTCAGAGACAGAGAGGTGTCTACCTCTTTTTTCGAATAGCGACTGTGAATTGTCGTGAATCGGATTGTAGATAGAAAAAGAAAATCCATCCGTACTAAGACGGATGGATAAAAGTATATTGTTTTGATTTTGTAAAATCAATCATTATTCCCAGTTACCAGCACCATTGTTAGGATTGTCAATAGAACCTACCATCAAACCGGGTATCTGCCCAGTTTTTCGTTCAGGTCTTTCAGATTGATAATTTCTTGTTTGTCAAGTCCGCCCAAGTAAGTTTCATACGGAGCTTTTACTTCGAACAAGAACACAGGAGCACCTGATTTTGCAGTGTCATTTTTAACATTCATTTCAAAAATAGCACCATTTCCGTGAGGAATGTATTTCATTGAATCCGGATTGAAACCTTTTGGGTAAACGGTGTCCATTACGGCTACCCACATGGTGTCACGCTTAAAGTTTTCAAGTCCCCATTTCTTAACTTCATCATATTTACCTGTCTTCTGAGCTTTGTTGATGATAGCCATTGCTTTCTTTTCAGTCAATCCGTCTTCCAGTTGTTTGTCTGTCAACTGTCCTACTTTCATGACGAAAGGTAATTTTTGATTTTTAACGAAATCGATCAGTGTGTCAAAATGTTCTGTGTACATTCCGTGATGCAACGAACGGTATTCCTGTTGTGCTTTCCGGATGTCGATCAAAACGGGCAATGACAGCCTGTTCTCTTTCCTTTTTGCTTTTTCAAAATTGATAGGACCCATAATACTGCTATAGCAAATGTAGATTAATGCAGCAGCACAGAGTACTAATACAATATTAAATACTGTTTTCATGATAAATTATGTTTTTAGTTGTTATATTCGCATCGCAAAAATAGAATAAATAAATTTAAATACGATAGTTCCGGGAACTTTTTTCTCGTACAAAAATGATAAATAACTATTTAGAAAGGCAAATTAAGGAAAAATTTTCCTTATCAACCAACTTTGAGCAGGAAATAGCTGTAAAATCTCTTTCAGAGTTTCTGCTTTCTACACTAGGCGGATGAAGTATTTATCCTCAGAGGCTATGCCGGTACCGGTAAAACTTCTTTGGTAGGGGGCATTGGTGAACGATGGACCAGTTACAGCAAAGGCTGTATTACTGGCTCCCTACTGGTCGTGCTGCAAAAGTTTTCTCAACATATGCCGGTCACCCGGCTTTACAATTCACAAAAAATATACAGGCAGCAGTCGTTCTCTAATGAAACCAGTAATTTTCGATAAATGACAATCTTGCTACAAATACCTTATTTATAGTGGATGAGGCTTCTATGATTTCCAATGAAGGATTGTCTGGCAGCATGTTTTGGGACAGGAAGACTGTTGGATGACCTGATACAGTTTGTTTACTCTGGTCAGGGGGTGTCGTCTTTTTGCTGATGGGAGATACTGCACAGCTTCCTCCGGTAGGTGAAGAGTTGAGTCCGGCACTTTTTGCAGATGCTTTGAAAGGGTATGGACTGGAAGTGCGGAAGTGGATTTGACACAGGTTGTTCGCCAGATACAGGAATCCGGTATTTATGGAACGCAACGCAACTGCGTCAGTTGATAGCGGAGGATAATTGCTATTCTTACCTAAAATAAAGGTTACAGGTTTTCCAGATATAAAAAGTGGTGCCGGGTGCAGAATTGATTGATGCAATCACCAGTTGCTATGATCATGACGGTATGGATGAAACGATTGTTATCTGTCGTTCTAATAAACGCGCGAACCTATATAATAACGGAATACGTGCACAGATTCTTTTTGGCGAGAAGATGAACTGAATACGGGAGATATGCTCATGATAGCCAAAAACAACTATTATTGACGGAGCAATACAAGGAAATGGACTTCATTGCCAACGGAGAAATAGCAGTGGTACGTCGTGTCCGCCGGACAAGGGAAATATATGGTTTTCGTTTTGCGGAAGTTACTCTCAGATTTCCGGATCAGAATGATTTTGAACTGGATGCTAATCTGTTGCTGGATACATTGCATTCGGATGCTCCCGCATTATCTAAAGAAGATAGTGACAGACTGTTTTATACCATACTTGAAGATTACGCAGATATATCTAATAAGCGGGACCGAATGAAAAAAATGAAAGCAGATCCGCATTATAATGCGTTACAAAATATGCCTATGCGGTAACTTGTCATAAGGCGCAAGGCGGACAGTGGCAGAATGTTTTTCTTGATCAGGGATATATGACGGATGAATATCTGACTCGATTACTTTCGTTGGTTGTATACGGCATTTACTCGTGCTACAAAAAACATTATATCTGGTGAATTACCCGAAAGAACAAATTCTAGTAGCCGATTTCTTTTTTTTGTAAATGGTTGATTTATTTTTTTCAGCTTGAATGTTTTTTTGTTGTTATATTGAAAAAAATAAATATGAGATTATATTTATTTTTTTTCAAAAACTAAATCTAAGTTTTTTCAAGAACTTGTATGGGTTGTTATATAAATGTGAATCAAAAAATAATACATAAAAATATCGATTCTAATTTTTATAAAAAACTAATGTTTAATCTTAAATTCAAATGTATGAGAATCAATGACTGTGTAGAGGCTCGAAGATTTTTCGGGCATTGTTGATCTTGATGCTATTTGCCCTTCCGGCACAATCTGCAATAGCACAGTTAACAATTAGGATCTCCAATTCTTCTTTAGAACTGTGATTAAGCAAAATCCAGTCTCAATCTAAGTATCAGTTTTTTATGATGACAATTTAGCTTCAATGCGTATAGAATCATTGAATGTTAAAGATGTTTCTCTGGTAGAAGTGCTGGATAAGGCTTTGAAGGGGAAAGACATCGGTTACAAAATTGATGACAATGTCGTTTATTTGTCGAAAGCAAACACATCACCTGCGACAAAATCGGCACAGCAACAACTGAAAGTAACAGGTAAGGTGATGGATGCAAATAACGAACCGCTGATTGGTGTTTCTGTACTGGAAAAAAAGGAACAACTAATGGTACTATTACAGATTTTGATGGTAATTATACATTAAGTCGTTACAAGGTTCTAATGCTGTTTTGCAGTTTTCTTTATGTTGGGTATCAAACTCAGGAAAAGGCTGTAGCAGGAAAGACTGCTATTAATATTACCTTAAAGGAAGATGCTCAGGTTTTGGAAGAAGTTGTGGTTACGGCTTTGGGTATTAAACGTTCGGAAAAAGCTCTGTCGTACAATGTACAGCAGGTTAATGCCGATGCGGTAACTACCAATAAGGACCCTAACTTTATTAACTCATTGAGTGGTAAAGTAGCAGGTGTCAACATCAATGCTTCTTCGTCGGGGAGTAGGTGGTGTGTCTAAGGTTGTAATGCGTGGTACAAAATCTATCATGCAGTCTTCCAATGCATTATACGTAGTAGATGGTGTTCCGATGTACTCCAATGCTAATAAAGTGAATGGAACAGAATTTTTCTTCTAAAGGAAATACGGAGCCGATTGCTGACATCAACCCGGAAGATATTGAATCAATGTCAGTGTTGACTGGTGCGGCAGCCGCTGCGCTTTACGGTTCTGATGCAGCTAATGGTGCGATTATCATTACTACTAAGAAAGGAAAAGAAGGCCGTGTGAACATTACCGTGAACAGTAATGTTGAGTTTAACTCTCCTCTTGTGATGCCTCGTTTTCAGACTCGTTATGGTACAGGTATTGGTGGGGTAAAAGATGATAACTCCAGTCGTAGCTGGGGGCCTAAACTGACAGAAGCCAGATATTTCGGATATAGTCCTCGTGATGATTATTTTCAGACAGGTGTTATAGGTACGGAAAGTGTGTCTTTCTCTACCGGTTCGGAAAAGAACCAGACTTATGCTTCGGCTGCAGCTGTTAATTCAAAAGGTATTGTACCTAATAACAAATACGACCGTTATAATTTCAACGTGCGTAATACTACTTCATTCCTCGATGATAAGATGACACTGGATGTAAATGCCAGCTACATTTTGCAGAAAGACCGCAACATGGTGAATCAGGGTACTTACAACAATCCACTGTTGGTAGGAGCTTACTTGTTCCCTCGTGGCAATGACTGGGAAGATATAAAGATGTACGAACGCTATGACGTTGCACGTAAAATTTATACTCAGTACTGGCCGACAGGCGATGGTAATATGACGATGCAAAATCCTTTATTGGGTGAACTACCGTAACTTGCGCGAAAATAAGAAAGACCGTTATATGTTGGGTGCAAGCCTGAATTATCAGATTCTTGACTGGCTGAATGTTTCCGGACGTGTTCGACTGGATAATTCAAATAATGATTATACGGAAAAAGCGTATGCCAGTACAAATACTCAGTTGACAGAATGGTCTGATCGTGGTCTTTATGGTATTTCCAGAAGCTATGAAAAGCAGCTGTATGCAGACTTCCTGGTAAGTGTAAACAAGACTTTCGGTGAGAAATGGTCTTTGCAGGCTAATGTGGGTGGATCGTTTACTGATATGCGATATGATGAAATAGCTGTACGCGGACCTATTTGATGATTCAAAAACCTTTGCCGGTGAAAAAGCCGGATTGACAAACGGTTTCTATATTCAGAACCTGAGTACGACTAAAACAAGCAAAATGCAGTCGGGCTGGCGCGAACAGACTCAGTCTATCTATGCATCTGCTGAAGTTGGTTACCAAAGTACTTACTATTTGACTTTGACTGGTCGTAATGACTGGCCTTCACAGTTGGCAGGCCGTAACTCAGTCAATAAATCATTCTTTTATCCTTCAGTGGGTATGTCTGTCGTTCTGTCAGAATTGAAGCCTAAATTGAATAAGGACTATTTGTCTTATTGGAAAATACGTGGTTCTTTTGCTTCTGTAGGTACAGCTTTTTGAAAGATATATAGCTAATCCTCTTTTTCGCGTGGAATACCAGTATCGGTCAGTGGGTAATTTGACTGACTTCCCGGTATACGATTTGAAACCGGAACGTACCAATTCTTTTAAGTAGGTATTGAATATGCGTTTCTTGAAAGAACTTCGAACTCGATGTTACTTATTATAACGCTAAGACAATGAATCAGAACATTCAATCCTGAGTTGCCGGTAGGTGAATATGCCCGTATCTACATTCAGACGGGTGCCGTTCGCAATCAAGGTCTTGAAATTAGCGTTGAACTACAATAATACGTGGAAAGACTTTACATGGAATACAGGAGTTACTTATTCGATGAATAAGAACAAGATTCTGACTTTTGGCCGATAAATGCCATTAATCCTATCACTCATGAAAAATTCTCTATTTCTTCTTTTGAATATGGGTGGTCTGGGTAGTACCCGTTTTATTCTGAAAGAAGGTGGAAGTATGGGTGACATTTATTCCTTTGATGGATTTGAAGAGAGATGCCAATGGAGCTGTTTATATCGATGAGAATAACAGTGTTGTAACAGAAAGTCTGGAAGCTAATAATTACATCAAGTTAGGTAGTGTATTGCCGAAAGGAAACTTGGCATGGCGCAACAATTTCAGCTGGAAGAACATCAATGTGGCTTTCTTGGTTTCAGCCCGTCTGGGTGGAGTTGTATTCTCCGTACACAAGACCGTTCTGGATAACTTCGGAGTATCGGAGGCATCTGCTGCAGCGCGTGACAAAGGCTATGTATCAGTAAACAGGAAATGACCGTGTAAATCCGGAAGGCTGGTATTCCGTTGTAGCTGGTGGTACAGCGGTTCCTCAGTATTATATTTATTCGGCTACTAATATTCGTTTGCAAGAAGCCTCTATCGGTTATACTATTCCGAGAAAATGGTTGGGCAATGTGTGTGATATCAAAGTTTCATTGATCGGACGTAATCTTTGGATGATTTTTACAACAAAGCTCCTTTCGATCCTGAAAGTGTAGCGTCTACTGATAACTTCTATCAGGGATTGACTACTTTTATGATGCCTTCATTGCGTAATATTGGCTTTAATCTGAGCTTTAAATTCTAAATAAATCAAGATAGGTATGAAAAATATAATAAATAAAATAGTATTTGGATCTCTTACCCTTGCACTGTCTTCGTGTATCGGTAACTATGAGCATATCAATTCCAACCCATATGAAGCTCTGATTTGTCAGCGGATGGATATGCTTTAGGGGATCGGCTATGAATAACCTGGCAGGTTGTGTGGTATCGCCGGACGTAAATACGGCCCAGTTTACAGACTGCTTGTTGGGTGGACCCTTAGGCGGATATTTTTTGCTGATTCTAATGCCGGTTTTTACAGAAAGCATCTCAAACTTTAATCCGAAAGATGACTGGAGCCGTGTATTTCTGAAAAGTGATAAGATTATTCCGACATTATACTCTAACCTGACACAAAAAGTGAAGCTTGTATCACAGAATACAAACGACCCGGTGCCATACGCTATTGCACAAGTGATAAAGGTAGCAGCCATGCATCGCGTGACTGATGCTTTTGGTCCGATTCCTTATTCTCTCAGATAGGTGCGAATGGTGAGATTGCCACCCCTTATGATTCTCAGGAAGTGACTTATGATACATTTTTCGAAGAATTGAATGCGGCTATTGCTACGCTCAATGAGCATCCTAACGAACAGCTCGTTCCTACAGCTGACTATATATACAAAGGTGATGTCAAGAAATGGATCAAGTTTGCCAATTCATTGAAGCTGCGTCTGGCTATCCGTATAGCTTATGCCAACCCGGTGAAAGCTCAGCAGATGGCAGAAGAAGCTGTAAAACCGGCAAACGGAGGTGTCATCGAATCTAATGCAGACAATGCAACATGGAACTACTTCGAGACTTCACAAAATCCTATATATGTAGCTACCCGCTATAATCAGGTGCAGACTTCCGATCATGGTGGAGTTGCCTGTCTGACAGGTGGTGATACACATGCTGCAGCCGATATCATCTGCTATATGAACGGTTACAAGGGATAACAGACGTGAAAAGTTCTTCACTAAATCCGAATGGGCAGGATACGACTATGTAGGAATGCGCCGAGGTATTGTGATTCCTGAGTTGAAGACAGTCGGACATAAATATTCCGGTGTGAATATAGCTCCTACATCTCCGCTGTATTGGATGAATGCAGCCGAAGTGGCTTTCTTACGTGCTGAAGGACAAGCTGTTTTCAATTTCAATATGGGTGGTACAGCTGAATCATTCTACAATCAAGGTATCCGTTTGTCTTTTTGAACAGTGGCGTGCGGACGGTGCGGAAGATTATCTGAAGGATGATGTCAATAAACCGACTGCCTATACTGATCCGGCAGGAACGAACACCTATCAGAATGCTCTCTCTAATATTACTATTAAATGGAATGATGGTGCCGGCAAAGAAGAAAAACAAGAACGCATTATCGTGCAGAAATGGATTGCTAACTGGCAAATTGGGTAATGAAGCTTGGGCAGATTTCCGTCGTACCGGCTATCCGAGACTGATTCCGGTGAAGGAAAACAAGAGTGGTGGCGTAGTTGATTCAGAGAAGGGGGCACGCCGTATGCCTTATCCGTTGGATGAGTTTGTCAGCAATAAGGCAAATGTAGAATATGCTATTGCCAACTACTTGCACGGTGCCGACAATATGGCTACGGATGTATGGTGGGCTTCTAAAAAAAATAATATTAAACTTAAAGGAAAGTATATATGAAAAAATAACCTGAAATATAGATTGTCTGCTCTGCTGTTTTTCTGGCATCAGCCCTGACAATGACTTCATGTAGTGATTGGACAGATGTGGAAAGTCTCCAGCTGAATACACCTACATTCGAAGAGCAGAATCCTCAATTGTATGCTGACTATCTGAAGGATTTGAACAGATATAAGTCTGAAGAACATAAGTTCACTTTTGTCTCTTTTGAGAACCCCCTAAGGTTCACCCGGCAAACAGGCGGAACGCCTGACAGTTGTACCGGACAGCGTTGATTTTATTTGTCTGAACAATCCGGAAGTAAGCCCTGAAGTTCAGGCAGAAATGGTGAAGATACGTGAGAAAGGCACCCGTACAATTTACAGCATTGATTACTCCAGCATTGAAAATGCATGTGGAAGGAGAAAAAAAGCTGAACCGGAATTGACCGAAGAAGATGCTCTTCAGTATATTGGTGAACGTACCAATGAGATGCTGGCACTTTGTGATAAATATAATTTTGATGGTATTATTGCTGATTATACAGGACGTTCGTTGGTGAGTCTTCCGGAGGCAGCTTTGAAAGAATATAATGGCCGTCAGCAGAAGTTCTTTGGTGAAGTGATGAACTGGCAAAGCAGTCATGATGACAAGACTTTGGTGTTCTACGGAAAACGTACAGTATTTGGTGCCGGAGAATATGAGTATGTTGAGCAAGTTTGACTTCATCATGTTGAAAACAGCTGCTTCAACCAATGCTGATGATCTTGCTTTGAAAGCATATTTGGCTATTCAGGCAGGCATAGATGCAGTAGGTGGTACAGAAGGTGGAGTAAGTCCTGTTCCTGTTGATCGCTTTATTGTTTGTGTGGAAATTGCCGCAGGCTGATGATAAAGATAAAGTGAAAGGTTACTGAGTACGGTGGATGAAAAAGGCAACAAGCTTGTAGCAGCTCCGGGAGCAGCTCTGGTGGATGGTAGAAGAATCCCCCCTAATTACACTCGGAAAGGTATCTTTATTATGAATGTCCATAATGATTATTATAACAATACTTATGGATATGTGCGTGAAGTTATTCGTATTATGAATCCAAATAAATAAGAATAGAAATGAAAAACTCTATAAATATTGTCTTGCGTTTTTGGCTCTTACAACCGTCACAGTGAGTGGGTGTAAGAATGAAGATATCAATGAAGAGCATCATTATGACAATAAACTCTATGTCAGCTCGACTCCTGTTTGTGATGATTTGCTGATTAAGCCTAGTAGTAACAGAGGCTACCCGTGAAATAAGCTATCGTATAGCATCACCGGCAGAACAGGATATTCAGATTAGTTTTGATGCCGCCCCTGCTATGACCGCAGCATACAATCTGATTTATAATGATAATGCGACTGCGCTGGATGCACGTTTTTACAGTATTCTAATAAAACTGCTACTATTAAAGCGGGAGACGTCTCCAGTGATAATATCGTGATTGACTTTAAAAACACCAATGAATTGGATAAGTCAAAACGATATGTATTACCTGTTACCATTTTAGATGCATCCAATATTGAGGTGCTCGAAAGTGCCCGTACTGCTTATTTCATATTTAAAGGGTGCTGCACTTATCAATGTAGTGGCAAATATCAAAGAAATCTATTTCCCGATAAACTGGAAGAGCAGTGTGAGCAGTCTTTGTACTGTGACTATTGAAGCTTTGGTTCGTAGTGAGGACTGGTTGCAGGCCGTGATAATGCATTGAGTTCTGTTTTCGGTATTGAAGGTAAAAATTCCTTATACGTGTAGGTGATGCTGACCGACCACGTGACCAGGTTCAGGTAGTAGCTCCCGGAGGAAACTTCCCGTCCGAATACCGTTGCGGGTTTGCCTGTTAATGAGTGGGTACACATTGCTGTTGTTTATGATAATACGACAAAAAAGAGCGAATCTATTATAAGGATGGTGTTGCCGTTTATAAAGACGAAGCTGCTTCAGGCAATATTTCTCTAAATAGTGGTTGCTATATTGGTCGTGCATGGGATAATACTCGTTGGCTGCCGGGAGATATTTCAGAAGTTCGTGTATGGTCAGTACAAAAAAGAACTGCAGAGCAAATCGCTACCAATCCTTATGAAGTAGATCCTGCCAGTGAAGGGCTGGTTGCTTACTGGAAGTTTAATGAAGGTGCCGGAAATGTAATTACCGATCAGACTGGCCATGGTAATGATATTACAGGTTCGGGTGATCCTACTTGGGTACAAGTGGAGCTTCCAAGATAAATTAATTGTTGGTTTAACCTTTTATTCAAGAATTCATTATGAATATAAAATATATAACTTCGGGTTTGTTAGCTGCCATGATTGTGAACTGTACTGCATTCTTGACCTCTTATGCCGATGATCTTGAGGTTGGAAAAAGAATATTGATGAGTCGGCGTACAGTGGCATTTACGAAAATAATGCGTATCTGCGTGATGGAAAGTCAAATTTAGTATCTAAAGTTGTCGAACTTCACGGTGAGACTTATGCTACTACAGTAAAAGATGGGCTTGAGCAAAACCCCTAATACGGCTACATCGGCAAAGTGAAAATAGATGCTGCTTATTTGGAAACTTTTAAATAAAGCGCATAATACAGATTTTAATTGTATCCGCAAGACTTGGTTACGTTTGCCAACGAAGGAGTGCTTACGGTGAATGCAAATGCTAAATCGGCTGAGGTAGATATGACTATCCGGGCAGGGAGAAGGTTTGCAGGATGACAAGACTTATGCTATTCCCGTAGCCATCAGCGATCAGATAGTGATATTACTATTAAAGATGAAAGTGCGAAACACTGCATCTATCTGGTGAAAGACATGAGAAATGCCGGTGATACTTTTATAAAGGAGAAGATGCGGTAAAAGGCTACTTATTCTTCGAGGTAAAATGATGTTAACCCATTGAATACTCTTTCTTTTCCAGTTGGAAAATGGAAAACTTATATGGGATGTTATTGTCTTGTTTGCAGCTAATATCAATTATGATTCTGAAGCTGGACGTCCGCGTGTACAGTGTAATCCGAACGTACAATATTTATTGATAATAATGAAACTTTTTTGCAGCCTCTTCGTAGACGTGGCGTAAAGTGCTGTTAGGATTACTTGGTAATCATGATATAACAGGTTTAGCTCAACTTTCAGATCAAGGTGCTAAAGATTTCGCTCGTGAAATTGCTCAATATTGTAAAGCCTATAATTTGGATGGGGTTAATTACGATGATGAATATTCCAATTATCCGGATTTGAATAATCCTTCCCTTACTACTCCAAGTACGGCAGCTGCTGCTCGTTTATGTTATGAAAGTAAATTAGCGATGCCTGATAAGCTGGTAACAGTATTTGCGTATGGTCAAATGTACGGTGTGGCTACTGTCGATGGTGTAGATGCGAGTGAGTGGATTGATATTGTTGTGCCTAATTATGGAAGTAGTGCATATCCGATAGGGAATATGACTAAAAAACAATGTGCAGGTATAGCGATGGAATTTAATTTGGGAGGGGGTAGTAGTTTGACGCCATCAACTGCTCGGAGTCTGATGAACAATGGATATGGTTGGTACATGGGATTTGCTCCGAGTCCTGATAATTACTATAGTATTTTTTAGGCGTTTGGATGGGGCCGAAACTCTGTATGGGTCGCCATTAAAAAGACCCCACAGTCTTTTACAAGAAGAACGATCCGACTCCATACCAATATCCGGATGATCTTTAAATAAAGTAGAAATTGTATGGCTTCCATAGCGATTAGTAACATAGTCGCTATGGAGAAATAAAACAAATAAAAAACAAGAATATGAAAGCACTATTATAAACTCTTTTTTATCTCTAGCAATAGGATCATTCGTTACTTTTTGCTGGCTGTCAGGGATGATGAGGTAGTGGATTTGGTGAAATATCCGGTGAATCAGCCTGCTATAACGATTAATGATGCGGAAGGAGCGTCCAAAGCGACGTTGACTGCTGTTTACAAATCTGATGGTACTTTAGAACTGAACGGTCCTGTAACCAGAACCTATACATTCCATTTTGCTGCATCACCGGAAGATGCCACAGTTACTTTTGATGTTATAAATACTAATATACCAAAGGAAAATGTTAGAAATCAGTGATACTAAGGTGGTTCTTCCTGCCGGTTCAACAGATGCATCTGTCACAGTGACCTTGAAGGACGAAGATTTTTAGTTTTGCAGCATCCAATTATGATGCGGCAACATACGAGCTCGGTGTGAAAAGCCAGTGTGGAAGGTTATAAAATAGAACGGAGTCGATAGAATCTAAAAAATTGTGATAGAAAAGGAAGCATATATCGCTTCATGCTCTGTAGTTGGTGAGAACGGAAACACCGTTTCATTCGAGCGAGCTTTCTCTCAAGGGGCGATTGTCAATACTGATCCTATATCTTATGCTTTCAAAATGAAGTTGGATAAACCGGCAAGAAAAGATGTAAAGGTGAAGTTGGCTACTACAGGTTTGGACGAAAAGTTCATGAATAAAATTACTGTTACTCCTGCTGAAATTACTATACCTGCCGGTGAATTAGAGTCAGCAGAGATTACATGGTCTATTACTGACGATTTCTTGCTGACAACAACGGAAGCAGAGTTTCACACTCTTGTTGTAGCTGCATCGGTGGAAAGCGAGGACCCCGTTGTGAAAGTAAATAGCAAAGAGAATATCCTAACCTTTAATGTAGATAAAGTAGTTAGAAACTTCAAATATTTGTCTGCTATTGGTAGTAATGGGTTGAATTGTCGAAAGATGGTTGGGGGAGCAGAAATACCTTCCGGTGTCTCTGGTAGCGCTAGTTATTTGATTGATGGTAATGAGGTAGTTACGGATCAGATGTATAGTTCGAATCCATTCTGGTTTGTTATCGATATGAAGTCTCCACAGACTTTCTTAGCTTTAGGTATGGATTATTATTATACGTATGCTGCCAAGAAAGTACGTATTTCAACTTCTTTGATAATGAAACATGGACTTCGCAGGGAGTACTGGAAGCTCCTCGTGCAGGTAATCATTATTTCGAATTCTTCCGTCTATAACTGCTCGTTATGTCAAAAGTTGAATTATTAGCAGGCTTTAGTTCATACATTGATGTCACTGAGGTATATATATATACAACGCTCAGTAAAATTGAGTCATTAAAATTAGTTATTTTAGAGCCGGACATTTCATTCTGAAAGCCCGGCTCTTTTTTCTTTTACCTATAATGTGTCTGCCTCTCTCTCTTCCTAGGGGAGTCTTGTGCCAACAGCTTGGCACGGTTGTGCCACCAAGGTGGCATTGTTGTGTCATCGTAGTGTGATGGTTGTGTCTCCTTATGATAACAGTTGTGCCGTTTCGGAGTACTGCCGGTCACCAGTCGTAATCCTCAACGTATACGTCAAAGTCGTCCTGTGGATGAGTAACTCCGCAATTCTTGAGAATGGTCAATATTCTTTGTTGTTCGGAGGGGGTAAGGAGACGTTCACCTTTTGCGGACCCGGTAGTAGGTTCTCCGGCCAAAAAAAACTCATTAGATGTGATATGACAGCTTGCATTTGTTTGTATGGCAGGGCTTCTAATATTTTGATGAATCCTTTTTGCATAACGCACTTTGGTGTTAGAACGATAGTAAGGGCAATCTCCTTGTAGAGCGGCGAGATGTTTGGGGCTGAGGATATCCCAATATTCAATCTTTTCCGGCACGCTTTGTTCTGTAAGTTGTCTTAAACATGTGTTTGCTTTCGAACATTTCCGGTTGAGGCACATAGCGTACTGATAAGGGACTTTTGTAAAGTCAATTTCTTCTTTCATGATTATAGTTGTTTGTCCTGCAAAAAGTAGTGAATAGAAATCGAAAATAGCCTGAAAGCAAATTACTTTTTACTTTCAGGCTATCGTTTTTATCATTATCCGGATAAAGTCGTTCAGAAGAAGAGAGAAAACCATCATCCGGAGGAAGAAAGACTTCGTATAGATGTGGATGATTACTCCTTAGAAAAAGAGTAGGGCATATCCTCTTCTTTCGTTCCCCTGTTCAAATTCGGTTGATTGCTCATTTTTACCTCAATAGTGCCTCCCTTGAACAAATCTCCGTGTCGTAAATAGTTCTTGGTGTGATCAGCCCCATTGAAGCTCATAGAGTCAATATAAAAATTCTCCCTTGCTGTTATTAGGCGCATTAATAACCAGACTGTTTCATTTTCGAAGTGAAGCGTAGCCTTTTTGAATAAAGGAGCTCCCATCACATATTCGTCTGTTCCCGGACAAACGGGATAAAAACCTAAAGCAGAGAACACATACCAGGCAGAAGTCTGTCCGTTGTCTTCGTCTCCCACAGTATCCGTCGGGGCCGGGAGTATACATTCTGTCCATTACCTGACGGAGCCAGTATTGGGCTTTCCACGGTTGTCCAGCATAGTCGTACAGATAAATCATGTGCTGAATCGGTTGATTACCATGCATAGTTACCCATATTCATTACTGTCATTTCACGAATTTCGTGGATTACCTGTCCATAATAGCTGTCATCGAAGATAGGTGGTACGGCAAATACAGAGTCCATCATAGTGACAAACATCTTTTCCGCCCATTAAGTCTATCAGCCCTTTTGAGGATCGTGGAAAAACGACCAGGTATAATGCCAGCTATTTCCTTCCGTGAAGGCATCTCCCCATTTCAGAGGCGAGAAAGGAGATTGAACGTGCTGTCTTCGTTGCGTCCACGCATTAGCTTGACCACATCGAAGAGATTCTTTGTAATTCATGGGACGTTTGGCAAACAGATTGATTTCTTTCTTCGACGTTTCAACTCCTTTGCCAACTGGTAGATGCACCAGTCGTCGTATGCATACTCCAGCGTACGGGCAGCATTCTCGTTGATTTTTATCGTAGGGTTATCCCCAGCTTATTATAGTATTCGTATCCCAAACGTCCGGTAGAAGAGACTTCCGGATGCACGTTCTCTGTTCCGTGAATCAGCCCTTCATATAGCGTCTTGATATCATCTACTTTCACTCCCTTCATATAAGCATCTACCAGAATAGAGGCAGAATTGTTCCCTACCATGCAACCTCTGTGTCCCCGGACTTGCCCATTCGGGGAAGAATCCGCTTTCTTTGTAGGTATTGATAAGTCCCTCCTGCATCTCCTTGTTGACCGACGGATACATCAGGTTCAACAGCGGGAAGAAGGCAGCGGAAGGTATCCCAAAATCCGGTGTCGGTAAACATATATCCCGGAGAACTTGTCCGTTGTACGGGCTGTAGTGGACAGGCTGACCGTTCGCGTCCAGTTCATAGAATTTGCGCGGGAAAAAGCAGCGAGCGATACAGGCAAGAATAGAATGTGCGATACTGATCCAGATTGCCGCCTTCTACTTCTATTTTATCCCAGCACCTGATTCCTCCATGCATTTTCCTTTTTGGGCGAGTTGCTCCAGGTTGTCTTTTGCCTAATTCGTTCATATTGGCGGCAGCCTGTTCGAAGCTGATAAAGGAAGAGGCGATGCGTGCATGTACTTGTTCTCCTTTTCGGGTTTTGAATCCGATGATGGCTCCGGCATGATTGGTAGTCTGTTCTGCCGCATTCTCTTGCAGATTTCCATTCTCTACTGTTGCTTTATAGGTAAACGGGCTTGTCGAACTCAATGATAAAATAGTTCTTGAAGTTTTCGGGAACTCCGCCGCTATTGCGTGTACTGTAGCCGATAATCTTGTTCTCTTCTGGGATAATCTGAATAAAAGAACCTTTGTCAAATGCATCGACTGCAATATGAATGATGCGTTTTCCGGGAAAGTGAACCGGAAGAGAACGGCACGTTCCGTAGGAGAGCCATCTCGGTGACAATATCGTATTCGGCCAGATACACCTTGTAGTAATAAGGAGTTGCAACTTCTCCTTTGTGTCCGAAACCAGCTAGCCCGTTTTCTTCGTCGAACACCGGGTTTACCCACCATCGGCATAATGGAGAACTGTCCGTAATCGTTTATCCATGGGCTGGGCTGATGAGTCTGCTTGAATCCACGGATTTTATTGGCTGTATAGACATATTGCCATCCGTCTCCCATTTTTCCGGTCTGTGGGGTCCAGAAATTCATTCCCCAAGGGCGGGCAATGGTGGGGTAGGTGTTACCTGTTGATAATTCAAAAGTAGACTGAGAGCCCATCAGCGGATTGACATACTGTGTCCAGTCTTTTTTGCTTTTGGCTAAGAGTGTACAACTGAGTACACATGCTACTAATAATAGTTTTTTCATGGTATTTGTTTTAATGATTGGCTGCTGATAACTACTTGCTGACTCCCCATTTTGTCGGTCGGTCAGTCATCTTGATTTCCATCACTCCACCTGCTGTAATATCCTGATGATTGAAGAAAAGGCGTATCCAGCGGCTTGCCGTTCAACAGAACGCTTTCAATATATTTATGGGGCTTTTGCATTGTTCTTTACTACAATGCTGAATGTCTTTTTTCTCCCGGCAGATTGATGACGGCCTTGTCGAAGCCGGACGTCCGATAGAATATACCGGTTTGCCCGGGCATACCTGATAGAATCCCATAGAGTTGAGTATATACCATGCAGACATTTGCCCGCAATCCTCATTGCCGGAAAGTCCGTCTACGCTATTTGCATATTGGCTTTTTGTACACGCTGTCTACCAGTTCCTGCGTTCTCCACGGGCGATTCACGTAGTTATATAAATGGATGACGTGATGACTCGGTTCATTGCCGTGCGCATATTGGCCGATGAGCCCGCTGATATCTGCCGAAGTCGTTTCGCCTTCGAGGCTTGACTCTACCGTAAACAGAGAGTCCAGCTTTTCAACAAAGGCATCTTCACCTCCCATCAGGTTGACAAGTCCGTCCACATCATGAGGAACAAACCATGTCCATTGCCAGGCAGTTCCTTCGCAATAGTCATCACTCCGGTGAGTGGAGGCACGCGGATTGAACGGAGTGCGCCATTCACCTTTTGAATCCAATCCACGCATGAAGCGAGTCGATTTGTCGAAATAGAATTCGTAAGCTTTGGCAAAGCGTTCATATTTGGCTTTTTATTCTCGAAATCATTCATTGCCTCGGCAAAGATGGAGATGCACCAGTCGTCGTAAGCATATTCCAGTGCTTTGGCTACGGACTCGTTTTTCACGGTCGCAAGGAATGTAACCGATTGCATTCTTGTAATACTTCGCTTTGGGCATCAGATGAGGCAATACCAAATCGGGGCATTTGATGCCTGTGGTGTCATATTCGGCTGCCCTCAGACTGGCTTTTGTATGCTTCGGGGAGCATCAAAGTTGCGATAACCTTTCATATAGGCATCCACTATGACCGGGACTGCATGATATCCGATCATCGTTCCTGTGTAGTTGGAAGCTAAATCCCACATCGGATATATCCCGCCTTCCTGATGTTTCTTTATCAGTGAATTGATGAACTGATTATTCAGATTCGGGTCAATGATGGTCATCAACGGGTGCAGTGCGCGGAAAGTATCCCACAAAGAGAAGGTAGTATACAGAGGATTGATGGTATCACCCTGATGTACTTCAAGGTCCATGCCGAGATAACGTCCGTCTGCATCCATAAACAGATTCGGGCTGATGGCCGTATGATACAGAGCGGTGTAGAATATTGTTCTTATCTTCTTTGTCGGAAGTGGTGATGTCTATTTTAGACAGGTAATTGTTCCAGGCAGTACGGGCGTCTTTGCGTACCTTATCGAAGTCCCATTCGGGTATTTCGGATTCTACATTCTTGCGCGCACCGGCAATATCGACAGCGGATACTCCGACTTTAACCAATACTTCTTCCCCTTTTTCGTATTGAAGTGCAGCAATGCTTTGCATACAGGCAGACGTTTGCTGTTGTCCATTGTGACGGAGTCAGTGATGAGGGTATATGCAAAGGGCTTGGAGAACTTGGCGTAGAAATTAATGTACTGGTCGAAAGCCCAATAAGTTGTCTTCTTGTGTCCGCAAATCTCAGTGTCACTGATCACTTCGATTTCCATCTCGTAGTTTGTTTGCCGTTGCAGGCTGTAATCCAGATCGATGATAAATCCGGATTCGGCACTTTCGGGGAAAGTGTAGCGGTGGATGGCACCGCGTTGCGTAGCAGTGATCTCCGCCTTTACCTGATAGGTGTCAAGGAAAACGGAGTAATATCCGGGTTCCGCTGTCTCATTCTCGTGAGAAAAAGCCGGAGGCGTAGGCAAGTTTCTGACTTTCCGGATCGGTCGTCAGATACTGCGGATTGCCGACAGTCGGCATCAGTAGTACGTCTCCGTAGTCACAGCAGCCGGTGCCGCTGACGTGAGTGTGCGAAAATCCGTTGATCGTGTTGTCGTCGTAATAATAACCGGAGCAAGCATCCCAGCCATCAATCCGGGTGTCCGGACTCGGCTGGATCGCCTACCATGCGGAACTACGGCTCCCGGAAAAAATATGTCCGTGTCCGCCGGTGCCTATGAAGGGATTGACATAAGCACTATAATCTTTTACACTGGGGGATTCTGTGCAGGAGTTGAGCATTATAAATCCTCCGAAACATCCTATCAGAAGTGTTCTTAATTTCATGGTATTAATTAATTTAAGTTTGGCAGGACTCATTTCTTATCAGAAGAGATAAAGATATTGTTTCCTACGATTTTATATTCAATGGGTATAGAATTCTGCAAGGATTTCAACACCGATTCAATGGTTGCCTTCTTCTTCAATACACCGGAATAGGTTTTGTCCGACCGGATATCGGGAGATAGAATGATTTTCACGTCATAAAAACGCTCCAGTGCCTTGGTGATGGTAAAGATATTTGCTTTGTTGAATGGTATCAGATTGTCACGCCATACAGCATCCAGTTTTGCGTCGACTTGCTTCACAGTCAGCCGTCCGCTGTTTCTGTTCAGTTCGGCGCGTTGACCGGGTGCGAGAACGATTTGTCCTTCGTCCTTGTTGCCTTTCACTTCAATTTCTCCCTCGATCAATGTCGCTTCTGCTATCCGGCAACGTTTGTCGCACTTGAAGTTGAAAGTGGTTCCCAATACACGTACGCGCATGGCATCGCTTTCTACCGTGAATGGCTTATGGCGGTTCTTGGTTACTTCGAAATAGGCTTCTCCGTCCAGATATACATTACGTTCTTTTTCGGAGAACTCGCGCGGGTACTTCAAAGTGGCGGCATTGTTCAGCCAGACTTTGGTTCCGTCCGGTAAGACAACTTCTTTCACGATACCTTCATTGGCAACGGCCACGAGCATCTGATGTTCCGTCTGGTTGTAGAACCAGTATCCGGCTCCTCCGCCCATTAATAAAAGCAACAACGATAATGGCTGCATATTTCATCCAACGATGCATATACAGCACTTTGTTTTCTTTTTTTTTTCTCTTGCTCCAGTTTCTTTTTCTATAAAAGCCTTTTTTCCGCATTAGCCATTCTTTGTTCGTCGGCATAAGTATCGAACTTGCCCAGATGGAACACTTCTTCCATGCGGAACAACTGGCAGGCGTTCTCTTCTGATTCATTCATCCAGGCATTTACCTCGATCAACTCCTCCTGCGAGCACTTTCCTGTCAGATATTTGTCTATTATTTCTTCGCTCAGATTTCTCATTTTCTTTTCCTTCATATAAGTAATACAACTGAAACCCCAAAAACACTTAACTTTTATTCCAATAAAAATAAGAGGAGAATGAACCAAAGATGTCCGAGACGATTCCGCAGGAACTTTAATGCTTTTATACATATGTGCCTCTACCGTGCGAAGTGAAACTCCCAATATGTCGGCTATCTCCTTGTTTTTCATATCATGCAGATAGCTGAGTTTGAAAACTTCTTTTTGCACTTGTCCGGCAACTCATTGATCGCATCGTGAATCTCTTTCCTCAATTCCCGGTCTTCGATTTTTGCGAATCACTTCGTTATTGTCCGGCTGATAAAACTCAGCACGCCTTTGATTAATCTCTTCCATGGCAGCGCAATAGCCATCTTCCACATTACGATGTTTCAATACGTTAAGGGCACGTGTATAGACAGCACGATAGAGGAAAGCCTGAATCTGCTCTCCTATCTCTATGCTGTCTTTTTTCGTTTCCAAAGCTCTACAAACACATCCTGTACCACATCCTCCGCCTCTTCTTCTCCTACCAGTCGGGTGGCGTAGAATATCAGGCTGGGGGTAGTACCTGCGGAATAGAGCTTTGTAGGTTAAGTCAAAGTTTTTCATTCATTCTTTCGGTAGATTAGTTTAGGGAGCGAGTCTTACTCATTTCAAATTCGACAGTAGCTCCGTTCATAATCTGTTCATGAGTAAAGGTAGGTCTTATCGTACGGCTGACCGTCTACTTTGATCGATTGAATGTAGATGTTCTCCTTGCTCACTTTGGGGGAGCAAGCACTGTAAATGTCTTTCCGTTTGCCAGATGCAGTTTCATTTCCGGGAATAGGGGAGTACCGATTTCGTACTTTCCGCTGACCGGATTGACAGGATAGAATCCCATTGCGCTGAACACATACCAGGCGGACATTTGTCCGCAATCTTCGTTTCCGCAAAGGCCGGCAGGCTCATTCTTGTAAAAGTTCGTTCATCACTTTGGCGATGTATTCCTGTGTACGGTTCTGATGTCCTATGGCATTGAAAAGATAGATGACATGATGGCTGGGCTCATTGCCGTGAGCATACTGTCCGATCATTCCGTGCTAAATATCGGAAGTTTGTCGTCCTCTGCCGGATGATAAGTAAACATACTGTCCAACTTCTCTGCAAAGCGGTTTTTACCTCCTACGAGCTCAATCAAGCCGTCTACGTCATGTTGTACGGACCAGAAATATTGCCAACCGTTACTTTCGCAGATATGCGGAGTGTATTCGTCGGCTTTGAAGTCTTTGATAAAGTTTCCTTTGTCATCACGAGGTTGCATGAACGAAGTTGCGGGGTTGTAAACGTTTTTGTAGTTCTGCGAGCGTTTGTAGAATTCGTCGGCTATCTCTTTTTTACCCATCTTATTGGCCATTTCGGCGATGCAGTAATCGTCAAATGCATATTCCAGAGTTTTTGGACAGTGACCAGTTCTCTGCATTGTAATGATCGGTCACATTGTAAGGAATGTATCCCAGCTTTTTGTAAAGGCCGATTCCCCGGTAATTATCCAGATTGGCTGTTGCCACGCAAGCTGCCAATGCCTTATCTGCGTCAAAAATCACCTATCCCTTTCAGGTAAGCGTCAACGATGACAGGGACAGCGTGGTAACCAATCATCATGTCTGTTTCGCTGCCGTAGAAGTTCCATACGGGCAGGCGTCCGTTCTGCTCAAAGAAGGCAATGAAGGATTTTTTACCATGTCATTGACACGTTCCGGTTCTGTATAAGTGAAAAGAGGATGGGCGGCACGATAAGTATCCCAAAGAGAAAAGTACTGTAATTTACCCAACCATCGCTCTGGTGTACCTTTTTGTCGGGACCGTAATAGGCTCCGTCTACGTCGCTGTAGATGGTCGGTGCAATCATAGAGTGGTAGAGGGCGGTGTAGAAATTTACTTTGTCGTTTTCGTTATCACCTTTTACTGTAATCTTACCGAGTTGGCGGTTCCAGTTGGCTTTAGTCTCTGCCAGATATTTGTCGAAGTCATTTTTCGGGTACTTCGGCTTGTAAGTTTTTGGCCGCCCCCTCCATACTGACGCCGGAGATGGCTGTGTTGACCAGAATTTGTTCTCCTTCTTCTGTCTTGAAGTCAAAACGGGCGATGGTGGCTGTACCGATGCGTTTATTCTCCTTGATAATGGCGGTTGTATCCAGAGCGAACTTATCAAAAGGTTTGGAGAAACGGGTGCGGAAATAGATTCGCTGGTCGCGTGCCCAACCGTCGGAATAACGGTATCCCTGAATAGTGACGGAGTCGACTACTTCAATATGGGAATCGTTCGTGAAGTCCCAGTTCATCGCTTTCTTCAGATTCAGGAGAATGGCTGCTTCAGCCTTAGGGAAGGTGTAGCGTTGAATGCCGCAACGCTCGGTTGCAGTCAATTCGACGTTGATATTATAATCGGTCAGGCGTACCTGATAATAGCCTGCATAGGCGCTTTCGTCATCGTGGGAGAACTTGGAGTAGATGCCTAGCGGTGCTTCCGCCTCTTTATGAGGGGAGTGTGACCGGCATGAAAGAAATATCATACAAGTCTCCGGCACCTGTTCCGGAAAGGTGTGTGTGACTGAATCCGGCGATCGTACTGTCCGGGTAAAAATATCCGGAGATGCGGTCCCATCCCGGAAGTCCGTTATCCGGGCTAAGCTGTACCATGCCAAAGGGGCTTGTGCGCCGGGATACGTGTTTCCTGTAAAATCGGTGCCAATAAAAGGATTTACATACGATGTGTAATCAATTTCAGCTTGTGTCTGTTTGGTGTTGCAGGATGCAAAAATACAAACGATTAGAAGTAGGTAAATAGGTGTTTTCATCGGTCTACGGGTATTGGTGATTACTTATTTTATTATTTGAAGGATAAGAAAAATAATTAATCTGTTTACAAAGGTAAGAAATATTCGTGATAATTGGACTTATATCACAAATATTTTTTGGTGGGGAATGGATGGGGGTGTGACGGCTTTGCAATTCCCCGGTTCCGAAGGGTGTCTTCATCGGTGGCGAGGGGTGTCCTCATCGGTGGCGAAGGGTGTTCTCATCGGTGGCGAAGGGTGTCCTCATCGGTGGCGGACGATATCTTCATCGGTGGCAAAAGTACAGGTAAAGGTGACGTGTCAGGAAAAAAGGATGGAGGGGCAGTCCGAAACCCCGGTTTGAGCTCCATACTGTACGGAAATGAATTAAATTATAAATTAAGGATTAGGCACGGATTACACGGATTTCACGGTTTTAGTGCTATGATTAATTACGTAAAACAATACCGTGTTCATCCGTGTAATCCGTGCCTAAATATATTCTTTTCTGTACAGAAAGAAACAAACTGAAAGCAACCGGGGGCGGATCGATCCGGATGATTACTATAATCATATTACTAAGGCACGGATGACGCAGATAATACGGTTCTTTTGTATTTAAAACCGTGTCATCCGTGTCATCCGTGCCTCAATAAGTGCATAAAAGAGTATTGTCTTCCTTCTTTTATGCTTGATCTCTATTTGTCTACAGATTAAATCCCTGCAAGTTCCAGTACTTTTTCAATAGCGGCACTCAGGTTGTCTGCATTCTTGCCTCCGGCAGTAGCGAAATGAGGTTGACCGCCTCCACCGCCTTGAATCAGTTTGGCTGCTTCTTTCACCAGGTTACCAGCTTTCAACCCGCCGGCTACGAGATTGTCGCTAAGCATTACTGTCAGCATTGGTTTGTCGTGGTCTATGCTTCCGGCTACGAAGAATAAGTTTTCTGTAATTTCGCCACGAAGCTGGAAAGCGATATTCTTTACCATTTCTGCCGGTAGCGGAGCGCAGAATTTGATGACATTGATGCCATGTATTTCCTGCATATTCTTCAACAGTCTTTCTTTCAAGGCCGCTTCTTTTTCTTTCATGAAATCTTCCACTTGTTTCTTCAAACCGGCATTCTCTTCAAGATATTTGCGGATAGCAATTCCCAAGTCAGGAGTGTTGTTGAAGAGTGCCTTCAGATCGCTGAGCGTATCCTGGATAGTATCCAACATTTCTTCTACACGTGCACCTGTGTAAGCTTCGATACGACGGACACCGGCAGCAACGGAACTTTCTGAGACAATCTTCACCATGCCGATGTTTCCTGTTGCGGCTACGTGTGTACCTCCACAAAACTCAATAGAAGAACCGAATTGAATCACACGTACTCTGTCACCGTATTTTTCGCCGAAAAGAGCGATAGCACCCAGCTCTTTGGCTTCTTCGATAGGAATGTTACGATATTCCTTCAAAGGAATATTGGCACGGATTCTTGCATTAACGATGTGTTCCACCTGGCGGATTTCTTCGTCTGTCACCTTCTGGAAGTGAGAGAAGTCGAAACGCAGTGAGTCCGGAGTGACCAATGAACCCTTTTGTTCGATGTGTTCGCCCAATACTTCGCGGAGAGCAGCGTCCAGCAAGTGAGTGGCCGAGTGGTTGGCTGCACAGGCAGCGCGTTTGTCGGTATTTACACAAGCCATGAACGGAGCTTTCCGGGTGTTCCGGTAACTTTTTGGTAATATGTATCGGAAGATTGTTTTCTTTCTTGGTGTCGATTACTTCAATCGTTTCAAATTCGCTGACCAATACACCCGTGTCACCTACCTGGCCACCACTTTCTGCATAGAACGGTGTGTAGTCCAATACGATTTGATACAAAGTCTGGTTCTTTTGTTTGATCTGGCGATAACGGAGGATAGAGGCTTCATATTCGGTATAATCGTAACCTACAAATTCCGTTGTTCCTTCTTTCAGTGTAATCCAGTCGCCTGTCTCGATAGCGGCAGCGTTACGTGCACGCTGTTTCTGCTATTGCATTTCCGCGTTGAATTCTTCGAGGTTTACAGTCATTCCGTTTTCGCGGAGAATCAGCTCTGTCAGGTCGAGCGGGAAACCGAATGTATCATATAAGGTGAAGGCATCTTTGCCGCTGATCTCTGTTTTTCCGGCAGCCTTGGTATCTTCCATTGTCTTGTCCAACAGACGGATTCCGGTTTCCAGTGTGCGGAGGAATGCTTCTTCTTCTTCTTTGATAACTTTCTCGATCAGGGGTTTTCTGTGCTATCAATTCAGGATAAGCGTCTCCCATGTTATCAATCAATACCGGAAGCAACTTGTACATGAATGCTTGTTTTTGTCCGAGGAAAGTATATCCGTAACGAACAGCACGGCGGAGGATACGGCGAATTACATAACCCGCTTTTTGCGTTAGAGGGCAATTGGCCGTCTGTGATAGAGAAAGCGATGGTGCGGATATGGTCGGCAATCACGCGCATAGCGATGTCCTGCTGTTTGTCTTTTCCGTATTCTGTGCCTGACATGACAGCAATCGCTTTCAGCATCGGTTGGAATACGTCCGTATCATAGTTGGACGTTTTGCCTTGCAGTGCCATACAGAGACGCTCAAATCCCATACCGGTGTCAATTACTTTTGCCGGAAGCGGTTCGAGGCTACTGTCTGCTTTGCGGTTATATTGCATAAATACAAGGTTCCAGATTTCAATTACCTGCGGGTGATCGTGGTTGACTAGATCACGACCGGAGATTTTTGCACGTTCTTCAGCAGGACGGAGGTCGATATGAATTTCGGAACAGGGTCCGCAAGGTCCTGTATCACCCATTTCCCAGAAGTTATCGTGTTTGTTGCCATTGATGATATGATCTTTCGGTAGGAATTGCTCCCAGTAAGAAGCGGCTTCGTCGTCACGGCTCAGTCCTTCTTCGGGGCTTCCTTCGAATACAGTGGCGTACAGATGTTCCGGATTCAGTTTCAATACTTCTACCAGATATTCCCATGCCCAGTTGATAGCTTCTTTTTTGAAGTAATCACCGAATGACCAGTTGCCAAGCATTTCGAACATCGTGTGGTGGTACGTGTCATGTCCCACTTCTTCCAGGTCATTATGTTTTCCGCTTACACGCAGACATTTCTGAGAGTCCGCGACTCTTTGGTATTTCGCCGGGTGGTTACCCAAAATGATATCTTTAAACTGGTTCATCCCTGCGTTGGTAAACATCAGGGTAGGGTCATCTTTTATCACCATCGGAGCCGAGGGAACGATGTGGTGTCCTTTCGACTCAAAGAAATTCTTGAATGAATCTCTGATTTCTTTTGCAGTCAACATATTCTTCTATATATCTATTGTTGAGGTTAATATTCTCAAAAAACTGTGCAAAGATAGCTTGTTTTTATTACTTTTGCCGTATTAACAAGCGAAATATTTCCAAAAAGATGCGCAAAGTATACTATATCTATAATCCACAGACCCAGACTTATGACCGAATTTATCCTACTGTACGGCAGCGTGCGCTCAGTATCTTGCGCAGACTCTTTTACGGTATGGGGCTGGGAGCAGGCTGTTTCATCGTGTTGCTCTTTATCTTCGGTTCACCGTCAGAAAAGGAATTGCGAATAGAAAACAGTCGTTTACAGGCGCAATATAATGTACTTTCCCGCCGTTTGGATGACGCCATGGGGGTACTTCAGGATATTCAGCAGCGTGATGATAACTTGTACCGCGTGATTCTGCAAGATCCTGACCCGGTTTCTCCGGCTATTCGTCAGGCAGGATACGGAGGTACGAACCGTTATGAAGAACTTATGGACTTGGCCAATGCCAAGCTTGTCGTAAATACCACTCAAAAGTTGGATGTATTGTCCAAACGACTGTATATTCAATCCAAATCTTTTGATGATGTGGTGGATATGTGCAAGAACCATGACGAGATGTTGAAATGTATTCCGGCCATTCAGCCTATTTCCAATAAAGACCTTCGTCAGACCGCTTCCGGTTACGGAACGCGTATCGATCCGATTTATGGAACGACGAAGTTTCATTCCGGTATGGACTTTTCGGCTCATCCGGGGACAGATGTTTATGCGACCGGAGACGGGACGGTGGTGAAAGTGGGATGGGAAACCGGATACGGTAATACGATTGAGATAGATCATGGCTTTGGATATATGACGCGCTATGCTCACTTGCAAGGTTTCAATACGAAAGTGGGTAAGAGGGTTGTACGTGGTGAAGTTATCGGAAAGGTGGGGGAGTACGGGAAAGAGTACCGGACCGCATCTTCATTATGAAGTGCACGTGAAAGGTCAGGTGGTGAATCCTGTAAACTATTATTTCATGGATCTGAGTGCAGAAGATTATGAGAAGATGATACAGTTAGCTGCCAACCATGGTAAGGTGTTCGATTAAATTTTAAAGAAACAAAAGAATGCTATGCTCAATACGGATAAGGAATTAAAGCTGTATTATTCAATAGGTGAAGTGGCCGATATGTTTGGTGTCAATCAGTCTTTGCTCCGTTTCTGGGAAAAGGAGTTTCCACAGATCTCTCCCAAAACAACGGGAAGAGGGATACGCCAGTATCGCAAAGAAGATGTGGAGACGATCGGACTAATTTATCATTTGGTTAAGGAAAAAGGAATGACCCTTCCGGGTGCCAGACAGCGGTTGAAAGATAATAAAGAAGCTACTGTCCGCAATTATGAGATTGTGAACAGACTCAAAGCGATAAAGGATGAGTTGCTGGCAATCAAACGGGAACTCGACGGGCGGGAGTAAATTTTCTCGCCCCTACTTGCAAACATTTTAATTCGATGACTATTCTTCTACGCGGTTTACCTGCTTGATATTCTGAATCTTCTTCAGGTTGTTACAGATTGTCTTTACGTCTTCCACATCATGTACCCACAATTGTATCTTTCCTTCGAAGATGCCATCGTTGGTTTCGATTGTCAATTTGCGGATGTTGACATTCAGTTGTCGGGAGATAACTTGGGTTACTTCATTTAAAAGCCCCATACTGTCTATTCCTTTTATATATATATAGACGAGGAAGGAGAGTTCTTTGTGGGTATCCCATTCGGTAGCCAGAATACGGTTACCGTAACTGCTTTTCAGCTTGGCTGCAACCGGACATTGGCGTTTGTGGATAATAATCCGGTCGTTCTCATCGACATATCCCAAAACATCATCACCGGGAATGGGGTGACAACATTCTGCCATGATATACTTCTTTTGAAGGCTTTCTTCCGTCAGTTTGAGTATTTGTTTCGGGTTAATTTTTTCTTTCTCTTGAGGTTGCTCTTTTTCTTCCGGCTTTTCTTTATTGGTATTGCCGAAAGAGAAAGTGAGGTATTTCTTCCAGTTGCTGGTTTGTTTTTCTTTCAGTTCGTTCTTGTCCACTTCTCCCAAAATGATAACCTTGCTGCCGATAGCTGCCAGCAGTTCCTCTTCGTTTTTGGCATTATGCAATTTACGCAATTTTTCAATCACGGAATCTTCCGGACGGATTTCCTCTTTTTTGAGAAATTCGCTAAGGATTTCTTCACCAAGCTTTTGGTTTACTTTGCATGTTCTTTGCGCAGAATAGCGGCTATTTTGGCACGGGCACGGGCGGTTGTTGCAAACACCTCCCATTGCGGCTGTACACGTTGCGATTTAGATGTCAGAATCTCCACCTGGTCGCCACTTTGTAACTTGTGACTTAGTGGTACGAGTTTATGATTGACTTTGGCGCCGATACAATGGCTGCCGATATCAGTGTGCAGTGAGAAAGCAAAGTCCAGTGCTGTTGAATTTTGCGGCATCGTCTTTAACTCCCCTTTCGGTGTAAACACAAATATTTCGGAAGCAAAGAGGTTCAGTTTTATTGTATCCAGAAAGTCGATAGCGTCCGGTTGCGGATCATCCAGTATTTCCTTGATCGTTTTCAGCCATTTCTCTAATTCGCCTTCGTCCTCACTGCCGCCTCCCTCTTTATATTTCCAGTGAGCTGCGAAGCCTTGTTCGGCAACGTCGTTCATTCGTTCGCTGCGAATCTGAACTTCAATCCATTGCCCGTTGTTCCCCATCAGGGTAACGTGCAACGCCTGATAACCATTTGCCTTCGGATGACTTACCCAGTCACGGAGGCGGTCAGGATGAGGCTTGTATATTTTGGAGATAGAGACGTAGATATCGAAACAGTCGTTGAGTTCCTCCTCTATGTTGCGAGGCTCAAAAATAATACGGACGGCCAGTAAGTCGTAGATTTCTTCGAAAGGAACGTGCTTGGTCTGCATCTTGTTCCAGATTGAGTAGATTGATTTTACGCGGGCGAGAATCCGGTATTTCAATCCCATTTTATCGAGTTGTGTACGGATAGGAGCTGTGAAGTCGTTGAATACTTTGTCGCGTTCGGCTGCTGTCGCATTCAACTTTTCTTCTATTATCTCGGCATATTCTTCGGGATGTTCGTATTTGAAACTTAGATTTTCGAGTTCGGTCTTTATTTTATAAAGCCCCAGACGGTTGGCAAGGGGAGCGTAGATATAAAGAGTTTCGCCGGCTATCTTGTATTGCTTGTTGGGCAACATGGAACCAAGGGTACGCATATTGTGCAGGCGGTCGGCTATTTTGATAAGGATCACCCGGATATCGTTCGACATGGTAAGCAATAACTTTTTGAAATTTTCTGCTTGTGCCGAGGCACGGTCGCCAAAGATACCTCCGGATATTTTAGTAAGTCCATCTACAATTTGGGCAATCTTTGGACCAAAGATGTTTTCGATATCTTCTACCGTATAATCGGTGTCTTCCACTACATCATGCAGTAACGCTGCACAAATAGAAGTCGATCCGAGACCGATTTCGTTGCATACGATACTCGCCACAGCAATCGGGTGCATAATATAGGGTTCGCCCGAAACGGCGTTTGATTCCTTTGTGTGCCTGATTGGCAAAGTTGAAAGCTTTCGTAATGATTTCAACACGTTTGCGATGTTTTTGTAGCGAGATAATCATTCAGCAGTTCGTGGAACGCCTGATTGATCATCTCTTCATCAGCTATTTCTTTGGGGGTCAGATTATCCATAATTGTTATCCTTTCACTTGCTTACTTTTGCAAAAATAAGCAAATTTCCGAACGGTGCAAGCGGGATACCGTTTATTTGTATATTTTCAATCGTTTTCCTGCTGCAATCTTGGTGTTTGACATTCCGTTCCACCGCTGTATATCCTTAACACTGACACCATATTTTCCGGCAATAGTCGACAGAGTGTCTCCACTTTTTATTGTGTAGTAAGACAGTTTTCCTTTTCCAGCAACGGCTGTTGTAGCTTTCGCGGGTACTAGGTGTATTCTCTTTTACGGCAACAGTTTTTCGGTTACGGAACAATTCATTCGAGCGATGTGCATAGATTGTATCTTGTTTGTCGATGAAATTGCTGATTGCTTCGATCGGCAACCGCAGGGTATAAAAGGCTTGCTGTCACCCGGATAACTTGTTTCTTGTACTGTGGATTCAAACTCTTTATTTGATCCAATGGCACATTACAAAGATCGGCAATCTGTTCGAAATGCAGGTTCTTGTTCACTTGCACAGTGTCTGTGCTTGCCGGAATATTAGTTTCCATTGGACAAATATTGTGGTCGCAGTAATAGGTCATCACATAGTTGGCTGCAATAAAGGCAGGTACATAACCACGTGTTTCTTTGGGTAATAAATTGTAGATTTTCCAGTAATCCGTTTCACCGTTGGCGCGACGGATTGCTTTGTTGATTGATGGCGGGACCACAGTTGTAGGCGGCAATTACAAGGTTCCAGTCGCCGTAAATGGCGTACATCTCTTTCAGATAACGTGCGGCAGCCCATGTTGCTTTGATCGGGTCACGGCGTTCATCTACCAAACTGTTGGACTCCAGACCGTAGATTTTACCTGTGCCGATTCATGAATTGCCACAAGCCTGATGCGCCGGCACGTGATACGGCGGAAGGGTTCAAAGCTGATTCAATGATAGGAAGATATTTAAGTTCCAATGGAAGTCCGTATGCATCCAATGCTTCTTCGAAAATCGGCATATAGAAGTTGCAGGCGCTCAGCATAAAAGAAACTTGATTACGTAAACGTCCGGTATACATGTCGATGAATTTGCGTACAATGTCGTTGTATGGCATTTCCATAATAGCCGGGATGCGTGAGAGGCGGTCCATGTAAACAGAATCACTGAATAAAGGGATTTACTTCAGCCGTGCTGCAATCTTTGCCCAGATCAATGTAATTTTTGGCTTTCCAATCGTTCAGCAAACTGTCGAGCGGATAAGTCATACTCATAGGCAGGTCGATGCTTTCCTTACGTTCTGTACCATTTTCACGAATCACCACATCTACACTTTGGGCTTTTTACTTGGGATGTTGCCAATAGTAAAAGAAGAATAATCGAACTCAATAGTTAACTAATTTCTTCATGCTTCAATAATAAGATCAATCTAAATTGTGTTTTTAAAATCGTAATACGCATTGCAAGCCGACCGATTTGCTTTTCAAACTATTTGAACGGAACTGGTTGTTATTGTCGATAACTGCCGGTTCCACTTTCATACTTAGGTCGGGGGTTATATCGAAGTTGGACAACTCGGCATCTACATAAGCGTCAATGATAGAGATGAGGTAAACTCCGATAAATGCAAATATACTAAGGTCCCGGTAACGCCGGAACATATCCTTTCTTCGTTTTAACGTACTTTTTAATTGTTCCTCGTTGTAAGAGGAATTAGGGGGCAGCAGATCTTCATAACTTTTAGTGTTTGGATTGCTGTCCATAATGTCCAGATAGGCTTGCGAATAGTCTTTATACATCTTGCCATTCCAACTCAAGGCATACGCACAACCGGCAAATCCTCCATATATAATAGGCAGTTTCCAGTATTTGCGGTTGTAAATCTGTCCTCCACCCGGGAATACGACGGCAAGCCAGGTAGCTTTGGTCGGATTAGGTACGAATATCTTTTTATTAATGTCTTGGGATGGAGGCGGAACCGTATCGGTATTCACGACAATGGCTGCCGGCTGTTCTATCTTCTTCAGTTCTTTTTGTTGGCTGCATCAAGGCTGTCGGCTACTTGTATTTTAGCTGCCGATAAACTGTCAATAGACTGAAGATGCTTAGGAGGTAACACTATGCTGTCTTTTTAATGAATCTTGCTCTTGCATAGGGTCACGATGTCTTCGTGCACGGGCTTTTGGCGGTTCTCGGTGCGTAATGGTAGTATCTTTCTGAACTGGAGTTACAGGGGCTTGTGCATACACATCAATCCCTGCCATCTGTAAAAAACAGAGAAGCAGGGTGCTGATTAGTAACTGATATTTCTTGTTTTTTTCTTGTCATTTATTTCTTTAGCGTATCGAAGATTTCCATGATACGTTCCAATTCCTCCTCATTTACTGAAAGGAATACTAATTTTCCCTTTCCCCTTTTTCGGAGCAAGTGAGTTGTACCTTGGTGCTGAAAAAAGCCTGAAAGTTGTTGCTTCAGTAAGTTAAATTCTTCCGGAAGTTTGGCACGTTTCGGAGTTATTTTCCGCGTACCGCTTTTCACAGCTTCACCTTCACTTAATGATTTTACAATCTCTTCGACTTTGCGGACTGAATATCCGTGTTCTTGTATTTCTTCGAATATTTTTACTTGTAGTTTAGGGTCGCCTAATGAAATCAACGCACGGGCATGTCCCATGTCTAACTGCTTGTTTTGTAGCGCCATTTGGATAGGAGCGGGTAGCTTGAGCAGACGCAAGTAATTGGCGATAGTCGTCCGGTTCTTGCCGATACGCTCGCTAAGGCGTTCTTGGGTCAGTTCATATTGGTCTAGCAGATGTTGATAAGCCAATGCGATTTCTACAGCATTCAGGTCTTCACGCTGGATATTCTCGATCAGCGCCATTTCCATCATGTTTTCGTCGTCGGCTGTGCGGATGTAAGCAGGGATTGTTTTTAATCCGGCTCTCTGTGAAGCACGGTAGCGGCGTTCACCTGCGATAATTTGGTATTCATTGTCCGATACCTTACGTAAAGTGATCGGTTGGATGATACCTATTTCCGCTATTGAATCAGCCAGTTCCTGCAAGGCCGTTTCGTCAAACTCACGGCGAGGCTGGTTAGGGTTGACTGAAATCTTAGCTAACTCTATTTCGTTAATGGAAGAAGAACCTTCGGTTTTCACATCATCCATTGAAAGCAGGGCGTCCAGTCCGCGGCCTAATGCATTTCTTCTTTGTGTTGCCATATCTTCTTCGTTACTTATTTATTACGGTTAATAATCTCTTTAGCAAGAGCCAGGTGGTTCTTGGCACCGGTGGAATCCGCATCATAAAGAATAGTCGGGACACCGTAGCTGGGAGCCTCGCTCAGTTTCACATTTCGTTGAATTACGGTGTTGAACACCAGTTCCTGGAAGTGGCGTTTTACTTCATCGTAGATTTGGTTTGCCTGGCGCAGGCGTGAATCGTACATCGTCAGCAGGAAACCTTCGATTTCCAATGCCGGATTCAATTTCGACTTGATAATCTTGATTGTGTTCAGCAGTTTGCTGATCCCTTCGAGAGCAAAATATTCGGCCTGCACGGGGATAATCACAGAATCGGCTGCCGTCAGGGCATTGATTGTAATAAGTCCTAATGAAGGAGAACAGTCTATCAGGATATAGTCATATTCTTTCTTCAAAGGAGTAAGTACTTCTTTCAGTATCTTTTCGCGGTTTGGGAGGTTCAGCATTTCTATTTCGGCTCCTACGAGATTAATGTGCGAAGAGATTACTTTTAAAGAATCAATTTCGGTGTCATGGATAGCGTCCTGTACGTTGGCTCTGTCAATAATACATTCATAGATAGTACATTCCGACTGCTTGATGTCCACTCCCAGACCGGAAGAGGCATTAGCTTGCGGGTCGGCATCTACTACGAGTACCTTTTTTTCGAGTGTAGCAAGCGAAGCTGCGAGATTGATCGTAGTCGTTGTTTTTCCTACACCACCTTTTTGATTAGCCAAAGCAATAATTTTTCCCATATTCTCTAAATTTATTGGCAGCGAAATAAGTGATAAATCCTTAGAGCGCCTACGAAAAAAGAGAAACTTTGCAATTTCTGTTGATAAGTCACCTGTTTTGTTAATAACTGTCGGACGAAACAGATACCAAACTTCGACAGGTTCATCATCTACCTTTCTCTTTATGAGCTTGCAAATATACATATTTATATTGGATATTTATTTCTTTTTTTGCTCGCTTGCAGAAGATTAAGATTTGTAAACGGGTAGAAACAGGGAAGGAAGATACTTTTTCATCTGGAGGAAAGAGGGTTTGGAGGTACGGCTTCTTTTTGTTACTTTTGTGCGAATATTAAAAAGGAAAGGATTGAATATATGGAAAATAAGAAGCCGTTGATACTCGTTTCCAATGACGATGGGGTTATGGCCAAGGGTATTAATGAATTAGTGAGATTTCTTCGTCCTCTTGGGGACATTGTGGTCATGGCTCCTGACTCTCCGCGTTCCGGTAGCGGATGTGCGCTGACGGTGACGCAGCCTGTTCATTATCAACTGGTCAAGAAAGAAGTCGGATTAACAGTCTATAAGTGTACAGGGAACGCCTACCGACTGCATCAAGCTGGCGCGCAATACCGTTCTCGACCGAGAACCGGATCTTGTGGTCGGAGGCATTAATCATGGAGATAATTCGGCAACTAATATGCATTATTCCGGTACTATGGGAGTGGTGGTTGAAGGTTGTCTGAATGGTATTCCTTCTATTGGCTTTTCGCTTTGTAACCATGACCATGATGCGGATTTTGAAGCTACGGGACTCTATGTACGCAAGATATCTGCTATGATATTGGAGAAAGGACTTCCTCCTTTAACTTGTTTGAATGTGAACTTCCCGAATACTGCCGATATCAAAGGAATAAGGATTTGTGAACAGGCAAAGGGACGTTGGACCGGGGAATGGACTCCTTGTCCCCGTTTGAATGATACAAATTATTTTTTGGTTAACCGGTGAATTTACCGATCATGAACCGGAAAATGAGAAAAACGATCATTGGGCGTTGGTTAACGGCTATGTAGCTATCACCCCGACTACTGTTGACGTGACGGCTTATGGTTTTATGGACGAGCTTAATAAATGGTTCAATTAAGAACCTTCAACTATCATGAAGTATTATCTGATTGTTGGTGAGGCTTCCGGTGACTTGCACGCTTCCCACTTGATGAGTGCCTTGAAAACGGCAGATCCGCAAGCCGATTTTCGCTTTTTCGGGGGCGACCTAATGGCTGCTGTTGGCGGCAAAATGGTGAAGCATTATAAAGAGCTGGCATATATGGGATTTATTCCTGTATTGCTTCATTTGCGCACTATCTTTGCAAATATGAAACGTTGCAAAGAAGACATTGTTGCTTGGAATCCGGATGTCGTAATTTTGGTGGATTATCCGGGGTTCAACCTTGATATTGCCAAATTTGTTCATGCAAAGACACAAATACCGGTCTACTATTATATATCTCCTAAGATATGGGCATGGAAGGAGTATCGCATCAAGAATATCAAACGTGATGTAGACGAATTGTTCTCTATACTTCCTTTTTGAAGTTGAGTTTTTTTGAAGGGAAGCATCAGTATCCCATTCACTATGTAGGAAACCCTACCGTGGACGAAGTGGCTGCTTATCAGGAAACGAACCCGAAAGACTTTGCTGCGTTTATTGCAGCAAACCAGTTGGAGAATAAACCGGTTATTGCTTTGCTGGCAGGTAGTCGGAAGCAAGAAATCAAGGATAATTTGCCTGATATGCTGAAAGCTGCTTCTGCTTTCCCGGATTATCAACTGGTATTAGCCGGTGCGCCCGGCATTACCCCGGAATATTATGAAAAGTATGTGGGGCAGGCGAACGTAAAAATTATATTCGGACAGACATACCGCATTTTACAGCATGCAGATGCGGCTTTGGTGACATCGGGAACGGCTACTCTCGAAACAGCTTTGTTTCGTGTTCCTCAGGTGGTTTGCTATCATACTCCGATTGGAAAAGTTATTTCGTTCCTACGACGTCACATTCTGACTGTGAAATATATTTCATTGGTTAATCTGATTGCCGACTGTGAGGTTGTTAAAGAGTTGGTTGCTGATACCATGACGGTAAAGAATATGCAGTGTGAACTGGCTAATCTTCTTGAAAATGAAGTGTATAAGAAGGAAATGCTTACTGGATATGATTATGTGGCGGAACGGTTGGGACCTGCCGGTGCTCCCTGTCATGCAGCTCATGGAATAGTGAAGCTGTTGAAAAAATAACTTTCTTTTTTCTGAATAAACGTAAAGCCGATGCAGTAATTGCACGGCTTTTTTATTTATTAAGCAGAAGATTAAAAAAGAAAGGAACAGATATGAAAAAATTTAAGTGGCTTTTAGGTATGTTAGTACTGGCACTAATGCCAATGTTGCAATCATGTGATGATGATGATGGATATTCTATCGGAGATTTCAGTTGGGACTGGGCTACGGTCCGGACTACCGGTGGAGGAGGTTATTATTTGGTAGGTGACCGTTGGGGAATCATCGATCCGGTTGCCACTTCTATACCTTGGTTCAAACCTGTGGATGGTGAACGTGTGGTATCCTTTTTCAATCCTTTGGCTGACATGAGTGATGAAAAAGGTGTTCAGGTGAAAATGGAAGGTATTCAGGAAGTGTTGACTAAGGAAGTTGAGGAGATGACTGCTGAAAATGAAGAAGAATTTGGAAATGATCCTATTTTGATTTATCAGGGTGATATGTGGCTGGGAGGAAAGTTTCTGAACATTATCTTCCGCCAGAATTTGCCTCGCAGTGAAAAACATCGCATCAGTCTCGTGGAGAATAAGATAGCAACTGAGCCGGGTGAACCCGAAACTCCGGAAACTTTAAGCATCGGTGAAGACGGCTATGTTCATTTGGAGTTACGTTATAATACGTATGATGATGTAACAGACTATTGGGGTTGGGGACGAGTTTCCTATAATTTGGAAAAGTTCTACCCGACACCCAAAGAAGGTGAAACTACGATGAAAGGTTTTAAGGTAACGATTAACTCTGAAGAAAATGGAGAAGGAGTAGTGGTAGTACTTGACTTGGAACATCCGGTCGGTGTGCCGGAGAAAGCTAAAGATGTACATGCTACATCTGTAATCAGATAAATAACCTAACCTATGTAACTGTGTGTAAAAAAAGGTCGGGATAATTTTCGCAAAGAAAGTTTCCCGACCTTTATTTTTTATCTCTATTCTGAATATACAGATTTAAAACCAAGTGAGAGCATAAAGATAGACTACTGCTGCCGGTATAGCCATTAATGAACTGTCGAACCGATCAAGCATGCCTCCGTGTCCCGGAAGAATTGTACCGGAATCTTTTACGTGAAGTTGGCGTTTTAGCAATGATTCTGTCAAGTCACCCCAAGTTCCGAACACTACAACTACCAGCGCCAATCCTGCCCATTGCCACATCGACATGAACGGAAAATAATGTGCCAGTATAAAGGAAGAACCAATAGCAACGATACCTCCGCCGATAGAGCCTTCCCACGATTTCTTAGGAGAAATACGCTCGAACAAACGATGCTTTCCGATCAGCGAACCGATGCAATATGCACCTGTGTCACTCAACCAAAGGAAGATGAAGATAGATAACGGCAAAATCGGGTTGTAGCTAACACTGCTGTATTCCGAACTGGGATCATTGTGGAAAGCAAGTACGTTCAGTAGTGCGAATGGCAGACCGATATATAGCTGGCTAAGCATAGAATATGCCCAGTTCAGCACCGGATTTTCCTTTTTCAGGTATAACTCGCTAATCATTAAGTAGAGCAGTAGCAGTACGTAAGGAATAAAGATCTTGGAATCAGCTGCATCAATACAGAAGCCCATTACTGCAAGGAAGAGATAAGCTCCTCCCAGCATGATAATCGTTTTATTTACGTTTACTCCGTCAGCACGCATATTTACTAGTTGTCCAAACTCATAAATAGTCAAGGCGCTAATGATTATGAACAGTATACCGAAACTGAATGATGTGTAAAGGATGCATCCCACCAGAATGGCGACGAAAAGCACACCTGTAATAGCCCGTTTGATAAAATTGCTAGCCAAAATATTTGCGTTTTAAGTTGTTTTCTTTCCACCTTCCGCCGAGATCACCTTTTTTTCTATGGAAACTTTACCTTCCACGGTAATCTTAGCTTCGGTTGTCTCTTTCTCCTCTGTAGAGTTTTCAGCTTCTTCTTCCTTGATTTCTTTCTCCTTCTCTTTCACCTCTTCGGCCAGTCTCTTTTCCGCTTCGGCAGCTTCCTGACTTTCTTTGGCAGCCATGATTTCTTCTGAGCGGGAAGCCCAACGGGGCGTTTTCCAAAAGATACGTTCAACATCTTCGGCAAAGATTACTTCCTTATCAATTAGTAATTGAGCGAGCTGGTTGTGTCCTTCCCGATGTTCGGACAGAATTTTTTTTGCACGTTCATATTGCTCATTCACCATATTCTTGACTTCCGTATCAATCAGTTCGGCTGTCTTTTCACTATATGGACGATTGAAAGAATATTCTTCATTGTTATAATAGCATAAGTTAGGCAGTTTGTCGCTCATACCTAAATAAGCTATCATTCCGTATGCTTGTTTGGTGACTCTTTCCAAGTCGTTCATAGCACCTGTGGAGATACGATTGAGAAATAAATCTTCGGCAGCGCGTCCTCCTAGAGTGGCACACATTTCATCGAGCATTTGCTCTTTAGTTGTGATCTGGCGTTCCTCCGGCAAATACCAGGCAGCACCCAATGCACGTCCGCGAGGAACAATTGTCACTTTAATCAACGGGTTTGCATATTCCAGCAGCCAGGAGATCGAAGCGTGTCCCGCTTCATGCAGAGCGATAGAACGTCTTTCTGCTTCTGTTGTAATCTTTGTCTTCTTTTCCAAACCGCCGATGATGCGGTCTACGGCGTCAAGGAAGTCTTGTTTTCCAACGAACTTCTTGCCGTGACGGGCTGCAATCAGGGCCGCTTCATTACAAACATTGGCAATGTCCGCACCGGAGAACCCCGGAGTTTGGCGGGCAAGAAGGTCCACATCTACAGTATCATCTATCTTGATCGGGCGCAAATGCACACCGAATACTTCTTTACGTTCATTCAGGTCGGGCAAGTCTACATGTATCTGACGGTCAAAACGTCCGGCACGGAGTAAAGCCTTGTCGAGTACATCTACACGGTTGGTCGCAGCCAGGATGATTACACCACTATTGGAACCGAAACCGTCCATTTCAGTCAATAACTGGTTCAATGTATTCTCGCGTTCGTCATTTCCTCCCATTGCAGGATTCTTGCCACGGGCACGTCCAACGGCGTCAATCTCGTCAATAAATACGATACAAGGAGCTTTCTCTTTGGCTTGCTTAAACAAGTCGCGGACACGGGAAGCACCTACGCCGACAAACATTTCCACAAAGTCAGAACCTGCCAGCGAGAAGAAAGGTACATTAGCTTCACCGGCCACAGCTTTGGCGAGTAATGTTTTACCGGTCCCCGGAGGGCCTACCAGTAATGCTCCCTTAGGAATTTTACCTCCCAAGTCTGTATATTTTTGAGGTTCTTTCAAGAACTCCACAATTTCTTCTACTTCCTGTTTGGCTTCCGCCAGGCCGGCTACATCTTTGAATGTAATCTTGATCGCCCCTCCTTTTTCGAAAAGTTGGGCTTTTGATTTACCTACATTAAACACACCGCCAGGACCTCCACTACCACCGCCACTCATACGGCGCATGAAGAATATCCATAAAAGCAATCAGCAGCACAAGCGGCAGGACCTGAATCAGGATAGCAGGGAATATATCTGATTTAGGCGGATAATCCGAGGTCCCGTCAAAATGACCGGCTTCTTTTTCTGCCTGCAAAAATTCTTCCAGTTTGTCAGTAGACGGCGCCCTACTTGTGATGATCGGGTTGCGCCCTACTTTGGTAGAGTCCGCTCCGAATACGGCACCTACGGAATTAGGTTTGAGATAAGCCTCAATCGACTTGTCCTCATACCCCAGCACTTTGCTGACATAACCGTTTTTAACGTAATCCTGAAATTCGCTGTATGTGACAGCGAAGTTTGTTTCCGGCTCCCCTTGAATCACTGCCCCACCAGAGGCCGAGAAGCATAAGGGCAATAATCATATACATCCAGTTCAAGTTGAACTTGGGCATATTAACCTTGTTGTTAGGTTTATTGCTATTGTTTTTGTTGCTACTATTATTGTCCATAATCGTTGATTAGTCTAAATCGGGGATTTGAATAAGTTTGGCATCTGCCCAAAGGTGTTCCAGATTATAAAAGGCTCTTTGTTTCCGGTAAAAAAAACATGTACCAGTACGTCCGCATAGTCCATAGCTACCCATTCTGCATTTCGAAGTCCGTCAACGGCAAAAGGTTTGCTGTCCGCACCTTTACGGGTAAATTCTTTGATAGAATCTACGATAGCACCAACCTGACTGGGAGAGTTCCCCTGGCATATAACGAAAGTATTTGCAGATGGTATCTTCTATACCGGTTAAATCAGCAATAATGATATTTTTACCTTTTTTCTCTTGAATTCCCTCTTTTATTTTTTCAATTAATACTTTAGTATCGTTCATTCCTGTAATTGAAATTAATAATTCATGTTGTCTTTTGGTTTATAACAAAAAAGAATTCCCTTTGTTTCTGATTATAAACGTGATATTTTTGACAAATATACGCTGATTTATTGGATACAAGAAAGTTATCACTTAATTTTTGTGTTTTTTAGTGGAGATGCTTTTATTTGAAAAGTTAATTTGGGGATTTTTGCAAAAAAAATAGTGGAAATGTTTTGAATTCCCCAAAATATTTGTATCTTTGCACCCGCAAACGAAAATAATTGGGCTATGGTGTAATGGTAACACTACAGATTCTGGTCCTGTCATTCCTGGTTCGAATCCAGGTAGCCCAACAAAAAACAATGGTTAATTAGAATAAACCCTGCTAAGAATTAGTTCTTGCGGGGTTTTATCATTTTTTGCCCGCTTGAAATTTAAAGATAATGTAGACTAATTCGGTGACAGTTTTTGAAGGCGTTAAATGCTATCATTTAATAATAAAGAAGAACAGGCTTTATTGTTCAACGAACATAAAGCCTGTTTTATATTTTCAGTAGCAACTTTCTTTACAAACAGATTATTCTTCTGCTTTTTATAGATTCGTCTATTACTTTAATCTTCTGTGATACAAGTTCCAAATCTGCTTTCAGCACTTTTTCTACCTTACGGTTCAACTCGGTTAACAGGCTGCTGCCTTTCTTTGAGGTGGAAGTCAGGAAACCCAGGTTATTTTCATAAGTCTGGAGTTCATTCTTCATACTCTCATAAGTACGTACCAGCTTTTCGCGTTCTCTGTATAGAGATTGTGGTCCGCCACCTTGTATATTGCTGATGTTTGACCGGAAGTTACTTAACTTTTGTTCGAAGCGCTAATGTTGAAACGGTCGAACAACTGGTCGATCAATCCATGATATTGCTTGTACAACTTATCTTTTTTCTTTGAATGGTACATGACCGATAGAATTCCATTCTTTCATCAGATCCCGTACCAGTGTGCTGGCTTCCTCGATATCCATGTTTTCGTCTATGGACGACAACTTTTCGATCAATGCCTTTTTCTTCTCCATGTTTTCTACTTCGATAGAGCGTTGTGAAGAAGTAGCCTTGTTTTTCTGTTCAAAGAAATAGTCACAAGCCGTGATAAAACGTTTCCAAACAGCGTCCGAATGTTTCTTGGCTACCGGTCCGATTGTCTTCCACTCTTTTTGGAGTTTCGTCAGGGTATCGGCAGTTGCTTTCCAGTCTGTACTGTCTTTTAATGGCTTCCGCTTTTTCGCAAAGCGCTTTTTTTTTTTCAAATTCTCGTTCATGCCTTCTTTTTTAAAAATTTCTTGAAGAATTCTCCTTTTTTTCTTGAAGAAGAAGTCGTCGCAGGCACGGCGGAAACGTTCGAATATCTTCACGTTCATCTTTTGGGGAGCAAAACCGATAGTTTTCCATTTGTTTTGCAGGGCAATGACTTCTTGTGTCTTGTTTTCCCAAGCTGAGAAATGTTTTCAGTTCATCGAATTCTATCGCTTCTACGATTTCGCAGATAACGGTCTTTTGGTCCAGATTATGTTGTTCCGCTTCTTTCAGCGTTTCAAAATGTAGTTGGTGACGACGATTTACAGCCGTAGAAGCTGCTTTGAAGCGATTCCAAATCTCGTCGCGCAACTCTTTCGCTACCGGACCCGTATCACGGAATTCCTGATGTAACTTCTGGAGTTGGTGGAAAGCAGAAACCACATCCTCTTCATCAGCCAGCTTTTTCGGCAGCCTCGCAAAGATCCGTCTTTATTTCCAGATTCTTCTTGAAATCATATTCGCGGAATTCGTTGTTTAACTTTAATAGATCGTAGAATTTCTCTACGTATAATTGATAATTCTTCCAAAGTTCGTTTACTTTTGCCTTGCGGAACCAACTTCGTCTCATTCCATTGCTGTTGGAGCTTTTTGAATTCCGTAAGACTTGTTGGCATCGTCACCCGATTCTACCAATTCTTTCAGTTCTTCGATAATGGAAAGTTTGACTTGAAGGTTTTCTTTCTTTCTGACGTTCCTGCTCGGCTACAAGTTTGCTTCGTTTTTCTTTTTGATTACCCCCATTAGGCGTTTAAATTCCACTTCCACCGGGTCTTCTTCGGGAACGAAATCTTCTTCGGCGCCGCCGTTGTCGGTAAACTGTTTTTAGCAGCTTCCAGTTCGGCATTATGTAGCTTGTAGAATGATTGTTTCAGATTGTCTATTTCCTGCTTTGTTCGCATTCTCTGCGTCTTGTGCAAGCTCTTTCAATCGGTTTAGTACGTCTTCCTTTGTGGCAGGTTTAGAGCTGCTTCAGGTTGAACTTCGGCAGTCGTTTCTTCAGACGGAGTTTTCTGTAATGGCTTCAGAAACCTCGACTGTTTTTTTTCTTCTTCTAATTCCCTTGGTTCAAAAGGGCTGATTAGTGTCATGAGCGTCCATCATTGTATATTAGTTTTGGGTCACAAATTAATGAAATAAAACGATTACTTCATACTATTTTGCTTATTTTTTTTCGTTTATTCTGATTTTATGATAATAAAACGGTGATTCCCATGTAGAGCATCATGCCGATAATGTCGTTTGTAATAGCTATAAATGGTCCCGTTGCAATGGCGGGGTCTATTTTAAGTTTTTCGAGAGTCATGGGGACCAGTGTACCGAAAATAGAGGCAAACATCACTACGGCAAACAAACTGATAGATACGGAGTAGGTGACTGTTGCTGTTGCACCGAACCGTATGAAATTATATGTATATACCAGCAGGGAAATGATAGTAGCATTGATTAGGGCCACCACCGCTTCTTTTGTCACTTGTTTGAATGTATTTTTGGCATCCAGCGAACTGTTGGCGAGGCCCTGTACGACGATAGCTGACGATTGCGTTCCGACATTTCCGCCCGTACCACCGATCAACGGGATGTATAAAGCCATTTCAGGATGAGCGGCAAAGGTCGAATCGAAATTTCCCAATATCATCGAGTTGCCGATTCCGCCGATCATGCCAATCAGTAGCCACGGAAGGCGTGCCGTTGTCTGGCGGAGAACATTATCATCCGTTTCTACATCCTGCGAAAGACCGGAAGCCAACTGATAGTCACGTTCCGATTGTTCACGGACTTCGTCCATGACATCGTCAACGGTAATCTGTCCGACAAGCCGGCCGATACTGTCGATCACGGGGATAGCCACCAAGTCATACTTCTCGATCGCTTGCACCACCTCGTCTATCGGCGTATCCACGTGTACTGAAATCGGGTCTTTCTGCATCACGTGTTTTACCTTGGATACGGAAGGAGACGTTATCATCTTTTGAGCGGGAATATACCTCGCAGGCGTTCATCGTCGTCGATGACATATACATAATAAATCTCGTCCAGTTCTTCCGCCTGTTGGCGCATCTCTTTCAGGCATTCGGGCATACTCCAGTTCTCATTGACAAGCACCATTTGTACCCATTAAACCACCGGCCGTATTTTCGTCATATTTCAACAAATCGACGATGTCTCCGGCTTGTTCGATGTCCTCGATGTGCGAAAGAATCTCTTCCTGTTTGTCCTCGTCCAGTTCACGCATCAGGTCTACGGCGTCGTCCGTATCCATATAATCCACAAACCGCTTATGATTGTTTCCCGGAAGGAAGCATATCGAGAAGTTCCCTTACGGGCGTCCTCATCCATTTCGACGAGTACGTCGGCGGCGGTTTCGTTATAGCAAATACGTAACTGAT
>VOFK01002397.1_pt1 | contig 44518 bp, 78 predicted proteins | sample 5384121 | NCBI WGS metagenome assembly VOFK01 (sample SAMN12384730, study PRJNA508395) | human gut metagenome | isolation source: healthy gut J | host: Homo sapiens | reverse complement strand
GGTGGTAGATGGTGCCTAGTTTGTCCCAAAGGAGATGAATTTCTTTTCAGCACTGTCCGGCGTTCGATAGATTTTAGGAAGAACTGCCGATCGCCTCTTCCTGTTCTTTATCAAGAAACTCGTAATCGTCCATCAGATTCTTCAGGTCCTGTAAATTGCTGGCTTTATCCGCATCAACGAGATTTTTTGTCTACGTCGTCGAAATCACTGATCAGCAGTTCGCCCCAAAAATAGAAATCGTCCAGCGTTTCCTGGCTTTCTGTCTCTTCGCGGAATACTTTATATAGTTCGCGAAGACCAGTCGGATAGGATCACCGGCTTTTCTGCACAGATAACTTCCGGAACAGGTCGCTGATACTCATTGCAGCAGGTGACCAGATGGGTTGATTGGATTCTCCTGCCAAATATTCGTTGAAGAATAAGTTGGCACGTTTATTAGGGGAATACGAGTACTGTACGAATAAGTCGTTTCCTATCTTGGCATATAAATCGTGAGCGACTAGTTGGAGAAATGATTGCATATCAATTATAGATTTTCTAGCTTTATATATTTGTTTATTGTAGCACGATTACGGGATGTGAATCGGACGGCAACTTTCGTTCCGTCATCCAAGCTCCCCATTTCCCATTTTTCCCAGGCATAAGACCGACAATGCGTAATGCTTCTTTGTCTAAATAAGGGATCTACACCACGCACCACTTTAGGCTGAATAATATTTCTTCTTTATCAACGATAAATTGAACGATGACGCGACCTTGAGCGCCCCAATTCTCAACAGAGCTATTTCTTTCGGATAATTTATATTTTTGGTGATAAACTTCATCAGTTCTTGTGCTCCTCAGGAGGTATTCGGGCATGACAGCAGCACTTCCAATACGTCGGCAAGCGAGTCTTTTACTGTTATTATATCGCCTGATATAGGGTGATCTCAATTAATCCCTGTTCTTGGGGTAGCTCAGGTAATTCTTGTTTTTGTTTACTGTAGTCTCTCTCTACCATAGGTATAGTATCCTCTATAGGAGTCCGGGCATACTTCTCCAAACATTACACTTGTATTGGCGGAGTCACTGATAGTTTCCTGATTACTTCCTTTATTAGGGGAACTACTACAGGAAGTCATCGGTGCCATTGCTACCAAGCCGGCAGATATCCCTAATATAGTTATAGCTTTCCCGGCCATCCGTTTACGTTCCAGTTGTTGCTCAAATAGCGTACTTCTGCTTTCGCATTTGGGACATGTGCTCAGACAATCTCCTTTGATATTGACACTCGGAAGTAATGAACTCAATATCGTTGGCTTCTGCTATTTGTCTGCGGATATCCTTTAATATCTTGCAGGTTTGTTTTTCCTCGTTTCATGGCTGGTAAGTATTAAGTGTTTTTATATGTAAACCGATCGAACTGGGTGATACCATTTCTTTTAGAAGACGGATACTGTTGTCTACGTCACTCTCTGAATTATACACGGAATGATGGGGGGGGTACGAACAATGATTTGCTCATTTTTTCCATGCTCAATTAAATAATGAAGATTATTCAGCACCTTTTCATTTTTCTTTTCCGGTGTATTGCTGGTATATATCATTATTGATGTCCTTGATATCGATGATATAATAATCAATGACAGGTAATAGTTTCTCTATATTCTCTTGTGGTACATTGAGTGATGATTCTACGGAAAGTTGCCATTCCTGTCCACAGAGCTGACGGAATTCATAAATAAAATCACTTTGCAAACAAGGTTCTCCACCTCCGAAAGTGATTCCTCCATGAGTGGCGAGAAAGTATAATTCATCCAGTCTGACTTCCTCATAAAGTTGCATGCAGTCATAGTGCTTCCATATGCCTTCCGAATGCAGAGATTGCGGATTGAGGCAATACTTACAACGCAATGGACAACCATGGAAAAAGCCACAAGTGTAGTAACTCCCCTCACCATCAGTAGTGAGCCGATGACGACTGATTCCTATGAGCGGTGCCGTCTTCATTATTTCACTTTTACAATTAGTCCTTCATCCACATACCACAGATAGCCTGTGATATTTTTTATATCCCATCTTAGTAAGTAACTGCATGTACCCTTTAACCTGTTTATTGTATTGGAGGTTTTCTTTTTTTCGAATTTGAAGTCAACTACCACTACTTGTCCGTCTTTCATCATTACACGGTCAGGACGTCGGGTCTGTAAAGCCCCTTTTTTCTTTGTAAATGATAGCATTCGTTAAACAAGGTCCATTCCCCTGAATACCAGTCTTGAATTTCCGAGAAGAAAAAGCTTTGTGAGCCACTTCACGTATTTCTTCTGCTTTTTCGTTGCTGCCGATGACCCCTTCGAAAATCAGACGTTCGATAGCCGGATCAATGTCTTTTGCCGTTTCAATGGCGGAAAATAGTGTGTGCAGCATACGCCCCCGGTTGATAAAACGGTCGTCCGATTCTTCTTCTTCGATTCCCTGAATGAAATCAGCGGAACGGTTGGATTGCCGGAATTCAATATCATGACGCATAGATTCCATGCGGACGGGTAATTTCTCAGGTTTTTGAGTTAGTTTTGTTAGTCGAAGTTTTTGCTTTTTCTTCTTCCGAAGGACATAGTTCTCCTTGCTCATAACAATCTTCTTCCCAATCAGTACCTTCTTTGAGGGCAACTACAGGCAGCGTATTGGCTAACAGTTCGGACATGGTGCCTTTTTGACCTTTTTACTCCATATGATAGATTCTTTCCGGCACGGGTAAAGGCTACATAAAAGCAAGTTGAGATTGTCCACCCACAGTTGAAGACGTTCCTGCAAATAATCGTTCCCGTAAATGGACTCGGCCATTTGTGTCGAGTAATTGATTGGAAGGATGTCCATGTCATTAAACGGAGCCTCTTGAGGAGCACACCATACCAGTTGGTTATTCGTTTCATTTTCCAGTTTCCAATCGCAGAAAGGGAGGAGTACTGTATGAAATTCCAATCCTTTGGATTTGTGGATGGAGAAGATCCGGATACCTTCCACTTCACCGCTGGGAATAGTTTTGCTGCATAGTGTCTCGTCCCACAGTAGCGGATGAAACTGTCAAGCTCAGAGGAATTACTTTGCAAATAATCCGTCACGGCATCGAAGAAGAAGGCAAACAGATAGGCATCTTGTTCTTTGATGTGCCCCATCTCGAAGATGCTGAATAGTTCTTCCAGTAATTCGTAGAGAGGCATGAAACGGAGTTCTCTTTGCTTTTCGAGAAATACGGATGGCAGATAGTTCTCTATTGGAAGAAGCAGGAGCGTATTCCAGTCCATATTCTTCTGCAAAACTTCATTTTGGTAGGCTATTGCCAGTTGGGCCCGGGCTATCTTATTGTTTTCATCGAACAGATAACGCAATGCGTCTATCATCATACAGATGGCGAGAGAGGCATCGAGGCGAAAGGCTTCGTCTGATACGATTTTATAATGTAACTCTTTGTCGAAATAGTCTGCGATACGGGGGAATACTTTTGTTCTTTCGTACAAGGATCGCTATGTCATTCAATCGTATACCGGAAGAGAGTAAGTGTTCTACTTCTTCCCCCCCAGACTAATTAATGTCTGTTCGATGTAGTCGTGTGTTTCGTCCGGTTCCAGAAAAGTAGCTTTGACATATCCCTTTTGCATACTTCGGGGGGATTCTTGTACAACATCGGCATAAGCCTTTTGTAAGTCATCGCAATCTTTGCCCAATTGTTGTTTGTAGACACCGTTCAGGTAATCTACAGCGGCAGTAAATATATGATTGTTGAATCGGATGACATTGGTTTCACTTCTTCGGTTGGTAGCCAGTGTTTTTACTTTAATAGGAAAGTGCTCAATGCGGTCATTCAGACCATTAAGAATTCCCCAGTCACCGTTTCGCCAGCGATAGATTGACTGTTTGACATCTCCCTACTATCAGGCTGTCTGCTCCTTGTGAAAGACCTTCAAGCAACAGTAGCTTGAAGTTTCCCCATTGCATTCGGCTGGTATCCTGAAACTCGTCAATCATGACATTGCGGATGTTGGTTCCTATCTTCTCGAATACGAAGGAAGAATCTCCATCCTTGACCAGTTGATGTAACAAGGCATTGGTATCTGACAGAAGGAATCGGTTGTTGTCATGGTTCAGTTGGCGTACCTCCTCATCGATATTGGCGAGCAGCTGCACTTTTGTTGAGATGTTGCAGGGAAAGCCGGCAACTGTTTAATAAAAAGATTGTTTTTTTAGAACGTAGTTTTCTGCATCTTCCAGTATCTGTATCAAACTGGAATTTGCCAGATCTATAATATCGGTATAACGGGGAGAGGTTTTTGTCGCCCAGTTCTTGGCGTCATCCAGACATTTCTCAACAGTCGCGTTACGAATGTCATTGCTTAGAATGCCATTATTCAATTTGCGGAAATAACTGCCTATTCCCCGTGAACCGTTTTTTTTAATTCATCGGCAGTCAGGGGCGTGCCCTTCTAACTCTCCTTCAAACTGCTCGTAGAATCCTTTCATCTGCTCCAGTATCTCTGTTTCAAGAGCTTTCAGTTGCTTGCGGTATTCTTTGATAGTATCCGGATTACGGAGGCGTTGACGAAGACCTTCTCCTTTTTCTATATATCCTTCATCGAAGATGTTACGTCCAAAGTTTTTGACTTCATCCGATACATTCCAACGTTTGTCATCGGCTATTCGTTCATTAATGTAGTCCAACAGCCACGCGAGGACAGAAGAGTAGGACCTAATTTCTCAATCATGCTATCCACTGCATCGCTGAGTACTTCTGCGTTGTTCAGTTCGATGTTTAAATTCGGACTGAGTTCCAGTTCGCGTGCCAGATTGCGCATGACGGACTGAAAGAAAGAGTCAATGGTCTCTACGCGGAAACGGCTGTAATCATGCAGCATAAATCCGAGAGCAATTCCTGCCGCTTCCCCGTATTTCCAGTTCTGTTTTTCCTGTTTCTTCTTTGATACGGTTCAAGTAGGCTTCGGAATCTTTATCACCGATCTGAATACCGTATAGTTGGCTAAGGATACGTTCCTTCATTTCAGCTGTCGCCTTATTGGTAAAGGTAACGGCGAGTATCTGCCGATAGGCGCGTGGATTAAGTATCAGCAATTTTATATATTCTACGGCGAGGGTAAAGGTTTTGCCCTGAACCTGCCGAGGCTTTATAGACTAGGAGTTCGCTCATGCTTTTAGTATGAATTGTTTCATGATTGTTTGAATATATTAGGCCCGAAATAAAAAAGAATGAATAAAGGCAAATAGTCTTTTAAGGCAATACGTAACAGCTTTAATGCTTGTCCGATACGATAGTTGACTGTTTGGGAGAGACGTTCAACTTCTCTGCAATTTCTTTATGAGTCAACCGGTGACTACGATTCATTTCGTATGCTTCACGATAATCTTTGGGAAGTTGCTTCAAGGCATTCTCATAAAGACGGAATAACTCATTTTCCAGATAAAAGTCAGGATTATCGAATTCTTTTCTCGTATTTCTCTGTAATTTCCTGATGTACCTTACGCTTGATTTCAAAATGCGAAATACGGTTCAGGGCCTTGTTTTTTCACGATAGTAAAAAGAAGCGTTTTCAATGTCAGCTCTTCTAGAAGGCTACAACGGTTTTCCCATAACCACATCATTGTGTCCTGTACAATCTCCTCAATCTCCTCTTGTTCGCTGACATATTGCGAACAAAAAAAGCACATAATCTACTGAAATAGTGCTTGTAGACAGCGTCGAATACATATTCTTCGCCTGCCTTTAAGGCAGTGATGATAGATTTATTATTGTTAATATCTAGGTATATAGGAGGTTGTTGCATTCTTCATTATTTTTATGCAGAGCAAAAAATAATGAAAGCAATGAAAAAACGAAATAAAACGGGGAGAAAATATTTTTTCTTTTTTTAGTTTTAGTATCTTTGCGCTGTCAACTGTATTAATAACAGAGGTATTATATTTTTTTAGTAAAAGGATGATTGAACATGGATGAATCTATCTTGGTGAACTACTTGCGGGGAGGAAGCAATGACGAAGAATGTCGGCAGGTAGAATTGTGGTGTGAAGAAGCATCGGAAAAACCGACAAATACTAGAGCGACTTTATTATACCCTTTTTGTAGGCGACCGTATGGCAGTGATGGATGCCAGACACAGAAGCTTCACTGACGAAGTTTAAGTCGCTCTCGTACGTGAAAAGGAGAAAAAGCCAAGCGAAGAAGGTATATCGGTTCGATGGGGACGTTATGCGTCCGCGGCAGCCGCTTTTCTGGCAGGTCTTGTTTCGCAGGTGGAATTGCGTGGGGATTGCTTTCAACAAACTTTCTGATTATACAGTGATGACTACCGGCGGACAGAGGCGCAAACAGTACTTCCGGACGGTGGCAAGGTTTGGCTGAATGCATCTACGAAGCTTATTTTACCGTAATTCTTTCTGGAGTACGGATCGTCAGATTGATTTGTCGGGGTGAAAGCTTATTTTTGTTGGCTCGTGATAAGCATGCTCCTTTCATTGTTAATACTAAACATATTAAGACCTGTGTGTTGGGTACAAAGTTTAATGTACGGGCACGTGAAGAAGAGAGGATAGGGTAGTGACTACTTTGTTGCAAGGTTCTGTAAGAATGGAATCTCCGCGAACCGTAAATAATGGATACTTGCTGAAGCCGGGACAAACGTTGAACATTAATACAACAACTTATCAGGCTGAATTGATAGAATATGCCGAGCCGACTGAAGTTCTGCTCTGGATTAACGGAAAGCTGAAATTCAAGCAGCATTCATTGCTGGAGATTACAAAATATCATGGAGAAACTGTATGATTTGAAGTTTGTGTATGATGACGAGAGTTTGAAGGTTGAACGTTTTACCGGCGAATTTTCTACAGATAATCTTTCCAGACGATATTGAATGTGTTGATGCATACAAATCACTTCAGTTATAAGAAGGAAAGGGCGGATTATTCGATTGTCTAAAAAAATAAAGAGATATAGAGAAATGTTTAAAAAGGTATGTCGCTGAATGGCATACCTTTTTATTTGAACTTATCGGAGATCCTTTGAAGAACCAGCAACTCTTTTCTTAGGTTTTTATTCCAACCCTATTTCATCTACGAATATAAATGCGGGTCTTCCCTTTTCCCCAGTGCCATGTCGGTATGTCATATTCCGGTCGGGCTATTATTTTCACATAATATTGCCTGCACTGTATCAAAATAGTTCATGGGTATAAATACCATTTCTATCTTCCTTACTGGCAACAGGGTAAACTTCAGATTTTATTTCTTTGTATCCTTTCCCATCGTTTGATATGGCTACGGAAAGTTCGCGCAAATCAATTTCTTCTCCCTATTTCGGCATAAGTGCGTACCATGCTTTTGCTTATCGGGTCTCACTGCTGTAAATCAATTACTGCTTCAAGGTCATTCTGATAGAATGCAATCCATCGTCGGTACGATAATTTCTGCTGCCTGCCAACCCGTCAATTAGTGTGTTTTTCCTTCAATTTATACTTTTTCATTGATGGGCTGTAGCATCGTTACTGGCTTCATAGTAGCTTTATTGAATTTAACTTCCTCTTTCAACACTGTACTTGTACCGTTTGGACGGATGGTGATTGCTTTCAATGTGCAGCTTTGATTAATTCTCAACGTATCTGTATATACGTTGGAACCGGCAGTAGCTCATTGCCATCGAGGGTATAATAAATCGGACATTATCAATAGTAGATAGGACCACATTCAGTATATTGGCTTTTGTGTCAGGAATGTATTGGGATTTTTACTTGAAAAAATATGTTTGGCATAATTATAGTAGTTCAGATCATAGATGGTAATCAGTCCGGGCAATCGTTTCAGGAAATCTGCATAGTCTTTCTTCTCCGGCATGTCCATTGTACTTCTGATAATGCAGCCATACGGGGGTAATTTCCATATATTCTACTTGGCTGTAAGTAGGAATATATTCCGTCCATAAATTGGCTTGTACTCCTACGATGTATTTTTTGCTTCTTCGGAAGTGAGTGTCTGAGGTACCAGTTTTTGTAGCTATATACTTTTTCAAAGGTACACATATCCGCCAATGGCAGGTGGTTCATTGTCTGTATCCATGGTCTGATAGTAGTCAGTACAGGAATAAACTGGGAGTCATGATCGCGTCGTGTTTGTGTTTTTGCAGCTTCAATTCCTCCTTCTATACCTCTCCATGACATGACAGTGGCATTAGGTGCCAATCCTCCCTCCAGTATCTCTTCCCAGCCGATGATCCGACGTCCTTTACCGTTAAGGAACTGCTCCGCATAATTGATGATGTAACTCTGTAGTTTCTGTTCGGCTGTATGATTTTTATCGGCTTTCAATCTTAGTTCTTTGATACGTGCCTGACATTTTGGACACTTTTTTCCCAGCGTATCTTCGGGCATTCATCTCCGCCAACGTGAATATATTCGGAAGGGAAGATATCTACCATTTCACTTTAAAACGTCTTCTATAAATAGCAGAGTCTTGTCATTTCCCGCACATAACACGTCCCTCCGATACTCCCCATTTTCCATACTTCATAAGGACCGCCTGTACAACCCAATTCGGGATAAGCAGCAAGTGCGGCTTGCATGTGTCCCGGAAGATCTATTTCCGGTATTACCGTGATATGGCGTTCTTGGGCATATCTTACAATATCTTTGGCTTCGTCTTGTGTGTGTAAAAATCCACTATAGGGAACGTCGTCGTATTCTCCGGAATTGTGCCCGATGACTGTTGCTGAACGTTTGGAACCTATAGTCGTGGAGTTCCGGACGTTTTTTTTTTTCGATTCTCCATCCCTGATCATCTGTCAGATGCCAGTGCAGACGATTGATATTACAAGGCCATCATATCAATGAAACGTTTAATGGAGTCGATAGGAAGAAGTGGCGTGAAACGTCTAAAATGTACCCCGCGATAGGAGAAACGTGGATAGTCGTTAATTTCGACACCAGGAAGGCTTATATCTCCTTTTGTTTGTTGCCGGAAGTGACTTTCGTAATGTCTGTATACCATAAAAGTACCAGCTTCTGAGGCTCCCCTAATAATTATATTATCCGAGTTACTTTCAACTGGTATGCTTCAGCATTGTCTGTATTCAGTCCCGTTGTTAATGTAATAACGTTCGATGTAATCTGTTCATCGATAACTTTCAGCTTTTTGCCGGACATCTGACGAATGTATGTCGCCAGTAGGTTGGCATTTTGCTGCATTTCATCGTTGCCTTTCGGATAAACAATAGAAGTCCGGTCGTTCAGTACAAAAATTACCAGTACTGATTTTGATTTCCTGGGGCAGAGGAATGATTTCATAATTTGCCTGTTGGATGACTTCTGAAGAACAGGAAAATAACCCACCGCATAAAAGAATAGCTCCTAATAGATGATGTTTTCATTTTATCTAATTTATGTTTGTCAAAGGTTGATTTTAGCTTATATAAAACAAGAGCAAACTTATACATTTTCCTTGTAAGTTTGCTCTTGTCTGTTTTTTAATTGATGGAAAACTTATTCCACATGTTTATTCCCATGCATAGATATAGAATTTTGTGATATCTACACGGCTGGGAACAGTAACCATCTGATATTTCAGGTAACGTGTCTTAACCGTTCATCAAAAGTGATGGTTTGGTTTCTTCCTTTCGTGTCCCATTGTCCGATAGACGTCCACTTGTCTCCATTTTCAGAGGAGAATATTTCCACTTTTGAAGGAGCATATCCGGCTCCCCCAATGGGTAGTTTGAATACCTGTGACTGTTTTTACTTTTTAAAGTCAACTGTCAGCCAAAAAGGTACTCCATTCGTGGCAACGTCATTGCTGCCTGTTCCTGCAACGGAGTTTGATTCTGCATTTTCTACTCCTTCCATAAAGGTGAATATCCAGTCTTTGGCATTGGTCAGCAATACACTTTCTTTTTTTTTTCTGCAGTTTTAGAGATTTTCAGGATGATTTCCTGATAATATGCTGCATTTGCGACTTCCGACGATGTAGACTCAATATCTGTGATCTTGATTTTCAACGTATAGTCAAGGGGCTTCTTTGGTGCTTTCCAGATACTTCCAGTCTGTAATACTTAAGGTAATCGGCTCTGAGGCTGTAGAACCACCTTTTTATCACTAGATTTTTATCACTCAGATTGATCTTGTCTGCATCAATTCCATCACAAGTAACACTGTAGCGCACATTTATATCCTGAGCAATGGCTTTTTGTGTTGTAGCCATAAACTGAAACTCAACACTGCCTTCAATACCTTCTTCTTCAACATGTTTCAGTGTGAATGAAGGAGTCGGCTGCAAATAATCTGCCGGTAATAAAGAAACGTAACTCATATCCCATTCATTAACCGAATCATCATCACTGCAAGATGAGAAGAAGGGAATCATTGCACTCATGAGCGCAATGATTATAGATTGAAATACTTTTTATTCATAGTAATTATATTAATTTTATTTCCATGGAGTAGCTTCATCCGTAGACAGAATCTTATCTATCCACACTGAGTGACTGTTGTGGTAATAGTATGTCCTTTTGCCGGTAGCATCTTCAAATACATTACCTTTACCTTCATTGAATCTCCAATAAGCTTCTAATCCCGAGATTTCGGGCTTGTGATAGTCATGTTATTCTGAATCTGAATTTCCGACCGGCATACGGACCAAATACGAGCTTCGCTCACCAATATCTTACATCCGCTCCACCAGCTACCGCCACTAAAACCAACTCATACTACCAAATATACAAGGTCCGCCGGCAACGTCTTTGAGCCTCCGTCTTTACCGTTAATGTAGATACGATATTTGGAACCATTGTATGTCACAGCAAGGTGTTGCCACTTATTAGGTTCGAAAGAGTAGGTCGGATTCAGATAGGTTTCGTGAGTCTGAATCTGAACCAATGAGTGAGCCTTGTGGTCATTATTATCGCTTTGCGGGTCTTCGAAACGTAATAACAAGCTCTTACCGTCGCTACCGGATGTGCTGAATACTGCACGGTTACGATTGGCGGTATTGCTGACCTGGAAACGTACTTCGACAGTAAATTCATTGTAAGTTTCGGGAGCTTCTGAGAATTTCTTGGCTACGAGTTCTGTGCTTCCGACAAACTGTGGAGCAGAGAATTCCATTATGCTATTGGCCAGAATCACCAGACTGCCGGTAACGGGCATTACGTCAATGCTGCCCTGTTTAGCTACCAAACGCACAGGTAAAAGCATATGATTTCGCCGGATGCGTTCATCTCTTCAGAGAATGCTTTAATGTGTATGGAAATGGGATCTGCGTTATAGGCACCTGCCTTTATCGTTATATTGTCCGGAAGGGGTGTAATGAGTTTCCGGCAATGCGATATAGTTGGTACCATTAGCTTTGTTGTATGCGTCAAGAGCCGCCTGATCTATTGTCAGGCTGTAGCTGTTATCTTTTTTGTTGTGTATTGCTGATATGAGCATTCAGAGTCACATTAGTTTCACCGCTGCCCATGACAGTCACTTTAGTGCTTGATGCAGTTAAAGCTTCTTCGAAAAAGACATGTGTATCCAATGTGCTATAATTCGCATCATCACAGCCAATCCATGTACCGCCTGCAATAAGCGATATCAGCAAGAAGTTTCTTATGTTCTTAATCTGTTTCATAGTGAATTAATATTTAATTAACGGTTTGGTAGAAGGATTCATAATTTGAATAGCTTTGCGTAGATTCTTGTATTCCGGGTTTGTCGGATACTCCGCTTCCATATGATAGCTTCCCTACTCCGCCTTTACGGAAACCGTTTTCGGTTGCCAGCGTGCCATTCCTTCCAAGGATTTCATGCTGTTACCATAACGGTCGATATAAGGATATCCACCATCCATTGCAGCATCTACGGCTTCAAAGTTTTCGGTCATGATGGTCATTTTTTTGTGATTTGTTCTTCGGACATTACACTTCCGTAGGTCTGAACAAGTCCCGGACCTGCCACACCGCCATCAATCAGTCGTTTGTCCAGGTTGTTGTCATTACCGGGTTTATAGGCCTGAATGATAAAGTAATCAAAGTAAGGACCTACATCGGGTCTGTTCTTTATACTTTGTGGTTCGCCGTCGATGATCAATAACTTGCCGGTTCCGGATTTAGGACCGAAGTATTTGCCAAGTTCGTCTACAAATATGAACATTCTGTCATCATCGTCTACAATGTTACCCGAATTACCATAATTGGGTTCGTAGTCAATGTCAAAACCGTCATATCCATATTTATTGATTGTATCAGCAATTGCACTCGCATATTTGCGGATGGATGCTTCAACTGCCTCTTTATTGGACTCATCGGAAGGCCACCCCCAGAAGTCATTCACAGCCTCCTGTTGACTGGCAAATCCCATTGATTCCCAATTGTCATATATATGTTGCGGAGTGATCTGTGTACCTACGGAAGTGATAATAAAGCACATAGTGAAACGAGTTCCTTTTACCTGCTGGCAGAATTGAAGGTCTTTCTTTTGTGCTTCTGTGATATTCGACCAGTTTCCCCAAATAGATACAACGTCTACGCTATCAGGTATTCCCGCCATGCTATTAACCAATGAAGCACCTTCGCCTGTCCAGTTGCCGAACCATCCGAAAGCTTTTGGATGATCAGACTTTTTATATGCACGCAAGGCTGCATAATATTCTTCAGAGGGACCTTCGAAGTAATCTTTCGCTTCTGATTCTGTCCAGTCATTACAACTCACCCATATCGGGGTGCTCAATGCTAACAATAAAAAATATAGTAAATAATTCTTTTTCATATTAACTTTAGTTAGAGGTTATATTAATTTGTTTTTCCCCATGACAAATCTGTGGCTTCATTGTCCGGACCACCATTTCTCAGATACGAGACACCTTGCTGGTAGTTATTATGATTGTTCTGTACTTCCGTATAAGGGAATCTCAGGCGACGCATACCTCGTTTGCTATCTACTCCGGATGGAGACAGATTATCGATGCAAGGATAGAGCTCTGGATAACCGGTGCGGCGGTATTCAGCCCATGCTTCTAGTCCCAATGGATAGTTGAGGCTATCCATTTCTGAGTAATGATACGTTGAAGATTTTCTTCTTCATTGTCATTCCAGGCAACAGCAACTGTGTTGGAGATGGTGTATGCATGACCTCTGGGATCATTATTATGTGATACAACCGGTTTTTCCGTATTGGTCAGATAGTTGTCAGGCATCGTTGTTCCGTATTGTTCCATGGAGAGTTTGATTCCTTCTTCATAGTACTCTTTAGCTGATTTGCTGCCTACAGACCAGTTCTTTAATTTGCCTTCTCTGCACGAAGGAATGCAGTTTCGGCAGCGCAGAATACCAGTAGCTTGAAGTACCTGCAATAGCCGGTATAGGGAATAACCTGCAACGTCACTTTTGGCAAAACCATCTTCTCCGGAACGCATACCCACATATTCCTGAGTATGACCAGTGAAAGTTGAATGATTAAAATACTTAGACATACGTGGATCGTTGTAGCCATTCATGTAATCAACGATATTAGCGTTAACACGCAAATCACCCCAACTTCTTACAGCAGCCAATTGGTATGGGTTTGTCTGTGAGCCGCAATCCATCATAGCATTGTCATTATTCGCTTCAATCAACCCGGCTTCATGAGCTACAGCAGCTTCTGCGTTCTCTTTTTTTGCCATCTCCGGATATGCTGTGCTAATGCGGATAGCAACTCTCAGTCGCATAGAATTTGCTAATCTTGCCCAATTGGCATAATTGCCGCTGAATACGGGGTCGTTGCTGGCGAGAGGGGCATTACCATTAGTGTCTTTATAATAGTTGTAGAGTACGTTTGCAGCACTTGCAAAGTCTTCCATTATATTCTTGTGTAGACTTGTTCTTCTGTGTCATAAGCTACATAGAAGTTACCTTTTTCACTTGGCTGTAAGGCATCGGACCGTAACAATCGGCAACACGCAACATAGTTATGGCCCGTATCATACGTGCAAAAAGCATAATAATGACCGCTTTCATTGGTTGCTTCCTGTATCTGAAAAGAAATTACCGTATATTTTCTCGAAATTGGTATTCCAGGGACCTGCATTCCAGGCATCGCTTTGATTGAATGTGCCGAAATTAGTACCACTCCATACATTCGCACATGTCAGATAGCCTCCTAGTTGACCTACCATCTGATCCATCATCTGTGAGTCATTCTGCTGAATGTTTACAATCGTCTCAATCATTGACTTCATCAAAGTAGAAGGATCAGCTTCATGAATCTGGAATTGATTGGTGTTGTATTCTTCAAAATTACCAGTACAACTCCCGGCAACTAATGCCAAAGCAGTACCGACTGTTATATTTCTTAGATATTTCTTCATAATAATTTTCTCATTAATTTAGAATTGTACTTTCACATTAAATCCTATATTGCGCATGCTCGGTTGCATAAAGTAATCCACATTCATATAGTAATTACTTGACGTAGAAAGCTGACAACTCTGGGTCAAACGGTGCTTTACAATAGATCATCCACAGGTTACGTCCCCACAAGACCGAAAGTCACGTTGGCGACATTGTTCAGCCATTTCTTGGGAAGTGTATAACTAAGGCTAAGTTCCTGGAGGCGGACATTGGTAGCACTGTATAAATAATATCTTCCATAACCACCTTCACCGGAACCGATAGTCTGAAAGTATTTCTGTGTATCGACTTTTCCGTTATTCATTGGTACACCTTTATTGTCACGCGCATTGGCTGTAATACTTGATACACCATAGTAGTCAAGAACACCTTGTGTGGCTGAATATGCCAACCCACCTACACGTGCGGAAAGAACGACTCCCCAGATTGATACCTTTTTATATGTGAAATTGTTTGTCCATCCTAAATTATAGTTGGCATTCAAAGTTTCCGACTTTGGTAGGAGTCTCTGCTGTATGCATGCTAAGTCCTCCGGTTTGAGAATCTACTTTTTATGTTTCCGTTATTATCTTTGGTCAATTCATTGTATACATAGATATCAGTCATTGTACCTCCTTCTGTTAAGATCACCCGGGGAGCCACATTCTCTTTTACCGAGCCATCCTACAGGCATGTTCGGCATGTCAATCAGTTCGCCTGTTACGGGATTGGTGCTACCACCTGCCAGACGTTTCACTTTTATTACGGTTTAGGGTGAATGTAGCATTTGAGGCCCATCTGAATCCTTCCCCCCATTCGTCAGTAAAGCCAAGTGCCAGCTCAATTCCCTGATTTTTGTACGTTACCAGTTTGTACAATAGCCTTATTATATCCGGAGGAAGAAGGAATATCTACTTTAAATGTTTGGTTCAAAGTATTGGAACGATAATAGGTTGCGTCCAGATTAAAGCGATTTTCCCAAAAAATTTTAAATCCAAACCGATTTCCCATGATTTGGTCTTTTCAGGCTTCAGATTATTCATTGGATAAACTGTCGGGTTTGCCCAGTTATGAGTCTGGCTGTTGTATTCATATCCCGGTTAGTCAGGTAACGGTCGAAAGAAGAGGCTGCAACAGTGTAAATGACCCACGTACTTTTAGCATAAGATATGATTTTAGGTCAGGCAAACATTTCTGTCAGTACAGCCGATAAAACCGGCTGACGGATAAAAGAAAGATTTCTGATTGGAGAAAGCCAGTTTGGAATCCCAGTCATTACGTCCGGTCAACGTGAGGTAAAGTTGATTTTTCCAACTTAATTCAGCACTGGCAAAAATACTTTGAATTTCATCTTCATATCCGGTAGGGTCCGGTTTATAGTTGGCGGAGAAATTAATATTGTTGATCTGGAAGAAGTTGGGAATAACCAGGTCACCTGCAATATATAACTGATCCATTGAAGTATGATATATGGAAGCACCAACATTGGCTGTTAAATGAAAATCACCAAATGTTTTATCTATATTAGCCAGGAAAAATCGGCATATAAAAGAACGTTCCTGACGCATGGCATCTTCAAAACCACCGCTTACACCTCAGAATGTTGTTAATGTAGAAGCAGATTTTCGTTTTTATTCCGGTAGTCGGCGTTGTCCAGATTGACACGACCGACAACATGGGGCCAATCTGTAGCCTGCCATTTCAAAGAAGCGTTCATCATATAACGTTTCTTGTTGGAAGTACGGTTGATGCGATTTTGTATCCAATATGGATTTTGTAATGACAAACTTGCATCACCATAAGGCCAATATTGTTCCATATAGCCGTAGTTAGTATTATAACGTTCATACAAACGAATTTCGTCAAAGTTGTCTCCACGAGGGAATAGATACAGTGATGGGAGAGAGGATTATAATACTGTCCTTGAGAAACCATGTTTTTGTTGTTCTGAACGATATATTGTGCACCGATATCCAGAGTAAGTTTATCATTCAGGAAATGGGTGGTATTACGTGCCGTAAAATTATAACGGTTATAGGAGTTATTCGGAAGAATTCCACCGAGTTAGTTGTAGAAGCAGAAAGATAGGTCTGGTTTTTGGTATTTCCTGTAGATAATGCTACCGAATTGATAACATTGGATCCTGTTTCAAAGAAGTCAGATGGGTTATATCGACGGTTTGCCAATTCTCCCCAGCTGAATAATCCGGAACTTGTACCATAACGGTTCTGCATATCCGGCATAATATATGCTTTAGAGAAAGTAGTACTGTTGGATACTGTTATGGTAGTTTTCTCTGTTTGGCCTTTTTTAGTAGTAATTAAAACAACACCGTTTGCCGCAGCAGAACAACCATATAATGCTGCCGCAGAAGGACCGGTCATCATACTAATACTAGCAATATCATCCGGATTTAAGTCAGCAACAGCATCTGATCCTCCCATCTCTCCAAATAATCCTTCGCCACCGCTTTTTCCTGTATTAAAAATAGGTACACCGTCAATTACATACAATGCATTGTTATCTTTAGTCAGAGATTTCATACCACGCATAACAACACGTGTGGCACCACCAGCACCGGTTGCACCACTATTAATCTGAACACCGGCAACCTTTCCTGATTAGTGAATTCATAAAATTGGCATCTTTTACAGCTGTCAATTCGTCACCTTTTACCTCTTGTACATTATAACTTAACGCCTTAGTTGCACGCTTTGATACCCAATGCAGTAACAACTACTTCGTCCAATACCTGCGTATCTTCTCCCCCATCACAACCTTTAGGGGTGGGCGTTGGCAAGCGTGATTGATTGGGAGGCATAACCGATATAGGAGATTTCTAATACATCACCTTTGGCTGCTTGTATTTTTGAAATTTCCATCCATATCAGTAATGCACCAGTAGCCGGTTCCCTTTCACTAGAATACTAACTCCAATCAAAGGTTCACCTTGTGCATCTGTTACTGTTCCTACTTTGCAACGATTGGTGTTTTTTTCTGTTGTTCTACTTCTTTCTTTAGTAGAAAGTACAATATGTTTATCGACTATTGAATAACTGATATTTGTTCCTTTAAACAACTGACCCATAACATTAGTCAGCGACTCTTTGAAACTTTAATAGATATGACACGATTAATATCGACGTCATTTGTGTTGTATACTACTGACATTGAAGTTTGTTTCTCTATCTCTTTCAATGCAGTATTTAGAGAGGTACCTTCGATAGATTAAGGGTAATCATTCGTTCCTGCCCATAAGCTGAGGCAAAACTCGAAAACAATAAAAGGAAAAAAATAACAAGTATGGAAACTTGTGTTTTTATAATTTCTTTCATCTTATTCTTTTTAATTAGAAATAGTTTTTTAGGTAGTTAACAAACATGTGCGGATAATAAATATAACCGCCACTCATACAAAGGATCTATGTATCTCTGTTTCTCATATTTATAAATTTAAAGGTTACACTAAAAATGATTTTTTTCATAAGCGCTTATTCATTAGTAATACATTTAATACTGCAACCATACTAAACGAAAATAAGATTTTTTTTTTCGTAAAAAATGGTTAGGCTAAGCATTTTTTTTGAAAAATAAGTACATAATCATTTGATAAATAGAGCATTAAGTAATTCTGAAAAACTATTCAATTTATTACATTTGCATGCAATTTGCATATATTCAAATAACAGATAGATATAAAAGCATCATTTTATGTTCAAATATTCAAAAGATGGAGTTTCTGTATTGACCATATTAGACATCAGAAGAGCTAAAATTAATGGATTATTTCCAGTTAAAGTTCAGGTGGTATTTCGGAGAAAACAGAAATATTATTCTACGGGGAAAGAATTGTCAAAAAGAAGACTGGGATAGATTGTTAAAGGCAAAAAGTCAGTTATTAATGGAGGTAAGAGCTGATATAGAAAGTAGTTTTTCTATTATAAAAACAACAAGTCAGCGAACTTATCCAAAAGGAGAATTTAGTTTTGAAATATTAAGTATTAGACTTGGAAGGCATACGAAAAGAAATTAATTTTGCGTACAGCTTTCGAATTAAAGATGAAGGAATTAGGGATAATGAGCAGGCAAGTTTTTTTAATTATCGAAGTGCCTTTGAAGAGTTTTAGAAAGTTTTGGTGGTACCAATATTCCATTAGACAGAATAACAGTGGAGTGGCTGAAAGCACTGTGAACGTTTTTTGGATTTCTAACGGTAAAAAGCTATTCAAGCGTGAGTATTTATTTTCGAACCTTAAAGTGCATTTAAACCGTGCTGTACGAGATGGAATATTGAAAGAATCATCATTTCCTTTTGGAAAGAATAAATATGAAATACCAGAAAGGGACATGGTCGAAAACTAGCTCACTCTCCCTGAGATAAAGAGAGTCATGTCTTTCCAAGATTCTACCAATGAATTAGAGGAATTTCGGATTTATGGTTCTTCTCTTATTTATGTAATGGAATTAATTTTTATGGATCTGTTATTTCTCCAGTACTCAAATATTGTAGATGGAGAAATTTGTTTTATACGTTCCAAAACATCCAGGACAACTAAACATAGTAAAGAAATACGTGCTACTATAACTCCTGAGATGTGGGATATCATTCATAAGTGGGGAAACCCCAATGTAAAGTCCGCAGACCTACATTTTCAAATATGCCAAAGGGGATGAAGATGCTTTTTGAAAAGATCAGATTAGTGCGTCGTATCGTTACTAAATGTAATAGAAAGTTAAAGAAAAAATAGCCCAAGGTACAGGTATTGCTCAGTTGACCACTTATACAGCAAGACATTCATTTGCGACAGTATTAAAACGTGGTGGAGCCAAAACCTCTTATATTTCCGAAAGTCTTGGTCACTCCAATTTAGCTGTTACTGAGAATTATTTAGCATGTTTTGAAAAAGGAAGAGGGATTAGAAATGCCCGACTACTGACTAATTTCGATCATAAAATGTAAATTTGAATGGTGCATGCAAATTGTATGCACAACGCTATTTTTGTTTTATTGCATAGGCATAAAATAAATGAATATACGATAATATGATGAATTATAGAAAAATCTCATTGTGTCTAATATCATTTACAAGATATGATTAGCCATACGGCTAATCATATCTTGTAATGTCGCATTTTTATAAACAATAGAAAACATGAAATCAGTAAAAATCAGCACATTCTTAAAAAATGCATATTTAATGTACCTATAATGTAATATATTACATTAAACTATATAAGAATTAGAAATAAAGCTTGTATTCTCAATTTATTTTCAACGGCATGATTTAAATAAACGTTATTAATAATTATATGGTTATTAAATCGTGCAAAACACAGATTATAATATAAATAACAATATGTAGAATCATATTGTCATTTCAGAATCAGAACGAAAAAATAAACCAAATAGAGAAAAAGTTCTTTCAAAGTACTCATATTTATCTTGGTTTTAAAGGAATTGATGTTTCCTTTAAAACCAAAATGCCGTTCCCTTTTAAACCAACGACTGGCTCGTTCATATGTTTTAAAAGCTCTTTCATGGAATGGAAGATGACATTTTTATGCACTAAGCGATTATTTTATGCAAATACATCGCATAATCTCGCAATAAATTATACATTTTTTTTTTTTGCTATTTATTAGATTTCATAGACTTTTGACCACTTGGCTATTCTTAAAAATAGAACATAAAGAAATATGAAAAAGAGCTATAAATTCATTACTCCCAAGCAATCACGTTGACCAATGCCCAGCCATTGAAAATAAAAACAATGGGGAAGATACAAAAATTGGATGAAGTTGTTGTTACTGCTTTGGGTATCAAACGTTCTGAAAAAGCACTTAGCTATAATGTGCAGAAAGTTAACAATGATGCTTTAACTTCCGTAAAGGATGCTAACTTCGTCAATAGTCTAAACGGAAAAGTGGCTGGTGTGAATATACAACGCAGTGCTTCCGGTGTAGGAGGTAGTACTCGTGTTACAATGCGTGGTAACAAATCTATTAGCGGAGATAACAATGTTCTATATGTAGTTGATGGTGTACCAATTGGTAATCAAGCTGACAGAACTGGCGACGGAACAGGATTCGGAAGCGGCAGAACTTCAGGTGAAGGTATCGCCAATTTCAATCCGGATGATATTGAAAGTGTGTCAGTATTGACTGGACCGTCTGCTGCAGCATTGTATGGAGCAAGTGCAGCAAATGGAGTAATCTTAATCAATACGAAGAAAGGCGAAGCTGGAAAAATGCGTATAGATGTATCTTCTTCAGTAGAGTTTATGACACCGCTCACAATGCCTAAATTCCAAAATAGATATGGAATATCAGGAAACTATTATTCGTGGGGAGATAAACTGGAAAATCAATCATCGTATGATCCTAAAGACTTCTTTGAATTAGGGGCAACCTTTAATAATTCATTTAATCTTTCAACCGAAACGATAAGAATCAGACTTATTTTTCGATTGCTGCTGTAAATTCTGATGGTATTGTCCCCCAATAACAAAAAGTACCACCGTTACAATGTGACATTGAGAAATACTGCTAAATTCTTGAATGATAAGCTGACATTAGATGCATCTGCAAGTTATATACGTGAGTATTATAACAATATGATTTCTTATGGAACTTATTTTAATCCAATTGTTGGCGCATATTTATATCCCGCGCGGTGAAGATTTTGAGAAAAGAGAAGTATTTTTGAACGCTATAATAGTGAACTCGGATATTCTCAACAGCAATGGATTCCCGGAGATTTTGGTATGGATATACAAAATCCATATTGATTGCCCTATCGTAACATTCGTCCGGAAGTAAAAAGACCGTTATATGTTATATGCCTCTTTAAAGTACGATATTACCAACTATTTTGAATGTGGCAGGTCGTGTACGTTTAGATAATACCTATACTGAAAAGGAAGATAAACGTTATGCATCTACCATAAACACATATGCTAGTACAAACGGACGCTATACATACTCTAACGAGACGTTTCGACAGAAATATGCAGATATAATGGTAAACTTCGATGAACAGTTTGCTGAAATCTATCATGCTACGATCAATGCAGGAACTTCTTTCGAAGAATATGATACAAAAGGACGTGGATATGGAGGACAGTTACTATTAGTACCGAATAAATTTGTATATAGCAATATAGACCCGACGCAGAGACCGCAAGTCAAACCGGTGGAGACAGTCGCAGGAGAAATTTTGCTGTATTTGCTTCTGCTGAGGTATCATGGAATTCGGCCTTATACCTAACCTTGACAGGGAGAGCCGATAAGCCTTCTCAATTGGTAAACAGTGATGATCCGTGGATTTTCTATCCTTCAGTTGGTTTGTCTGCCATCATTACTGAACTGTTACCCAATAATATTAAAGAAAAATTAGAGCCAACTTTAGGTTTCCTGAAAGTCAGAGCTTCATATACAGAGGTAGGTTCGCCGATCCCTTATACAGGATTAACTCCCCGGAACACTCACTCACGAACTTGAAGGAGGAACCTTTAAACCTTTTAAATATTATCCGATTTCCAATCAAAGCTGAAAAGAACTCGTTCTTATGAAGTAGGTCTTGATTCCAAATGGTTTAATAATACAATAACTTTTCGGAGTTACGTATTATCATTCAAATACATATAATCAGTTACTGAAAGCTACATTGGGTAGTAATTTTGAATATATGTTTGTACAAGCTGGTAATGTCCAGAATAGAGGACTTGAATTAAGTTTAGGATTTGACAAGAAATTTGGTAATTTTAATTATAGTACAACGTTCACTGCAACGACAAATAAAAAATAAAATTATCCAATTGGCACGCGATGTCTTGAATCCGGTAACAAATACCTTGATAGATTTAACGGATATTCAGGTTGGGCGTTTCCGTTTGAGAGAAGGAGGAGAAATTGGTACTGTATATGCAAATGAATGGCTAAAAAGAGATGGTGATAATTATGTAGACTATCAGCCAGGTCAAGCATTAACTACAGAAACCACCACACCCTACAAGCTAGGTAGCGTGAATCCTAAATGGAATTTGGGATGGCAGCATGGATTTAGTTACAAAGGATTTAATCTTAACTTGTTGTTCACAGCTCGTATTGGAGGAATCGTAATATCTAAAACACAAGCTATGTTAGACAGATATGGAGTATCTGAAGCATCAGCAGATGCACGTGATGCAGGTGGTGTATCATTAGGATATTTCAAAAGTTGATCCAAAAACTTATTATGATGCAGTTTCTAATTTGGATGCCTACTATACATACTCAGCAACTAATGTGAGATTGCAGGAAGCCAGACTAACTTATACTTTCCCCAATAAATGGTTTAAAGGAACTGTTAATAATTTGAGCTTGTCAGTATACGGTACTAATTTATGGATGATATACAATAAGGCCCTTATGATCCTGAACTAACAGCTTCCACTGGTACTTTTGGTCAAGGATACGATTATTTTATGTTACCCAGCCAGTCTACTTATGGATTGAGTTTGAAATTTGATTCTAAAATAAATAAAGGAATTGAATATGAAAAAAATATATAATTCTGCTTTTGGCACTTTGTTCTATGTCAGCTTGTGATTATGAAGCTGTCAATACCAATCCTTACGGTGTCTCCGATGGGGGAATTAGGTCCTCTTAAATATGGTGCCCGTTTCATGAGAATATGCAGCAAAGAGTGATCCCTATAGGTTCACCTAGTTTGACAACTGACCTGAAATGATTTACAAAATACTGATTTGATATCTTCCGGTAACTATATTGGTTATTTTGGCAATAATAATAATTGGGGATTTAATAATGAGGCTAATTGAATTTTACAGATAGTAGAATGAATTATGCATATCAGAACTTTTTACTCGCAAATCTTTTTGCCCTGGAATGAAATATATGAAATCGCTAAAGATTCGATTCCCCATCAGAACAAGCTATATTGGAGATTGCTAATATTGTCAGAAATATAGCATGGTTGCGAGCTACAGACGTTTTTGGTCCCTATTGCTTATAACTCAGCAGGTGATGGAAGTATTGCGCCAAAAATTCGACAGCCAGGAAGTTGTTTACAGAAGCATGCTGGCTGATTTGTCAAAATCAGTAGAATTGCTGAACACAATATCTTATAGTGTGATGGGCCAGTACGATTTGATATACAATGGCAATGTTCAAAACTGGGTAAAACTGGCTAACTCATTAATGTTGAGAATAGCTGTCAGAGTACATTTTATAGATGAGACTTTGGCTAAAGAATATATTACGAAAGCATTAGATCCTAAAAATGGCGGTGTTATCGAAGATATTTCAAGTGAAGCAAAGATCAAAAAAGTTCTGACAAAATGCCATTGCTGAATTCAATGTTAGCATCTGTCAATGAATATAACGAAAACAAGAATGGGCGCCACTATTTGGGGATATTTGGACGGATATATAAAGACCCTAGGTTAAGTGCATATTTTACTGAAGGAACATATGGATCTGGCAGTTGGGCGCAAACAGGTTATTTTCCGGTTGCACCGACGAATAGTAAATCTAAATCGGAAACCTCATATTCTGCAAAATTTGCATCGCGTCCGAAAGTAGACTCCAATTCTCCTTTATATTGGTTCAGAGCATCCGAAACTTATTTTCTGAAAGCAGAAGCTGCTCTCTACAATTTGATAGGTGGTGACCCCAGAACGTTCTATGAACAAGGAATAAATATTTCATTTCAAGAGCAAGGAGTCAGTGGAGTTGCCACATACCTGTCAGGAACAGGTAAACCAACCGGACTCACTGGTAGTAATTACAAATATGGGCACTTATAACCATGATTTAAGCATTGGAAATACTTCACCCAAATGGGATGATTACACAGGAAATTTGAGTAAGCAAGAAGAACAGTTACAGAAAATTATTACGCAAAAATATCTGGCACTATATCCGAACGCTGTGGAAGCTTGGACCGAATATCGCAGAACCGGTTTCCCATATTGAATGAAACCTATGGATGAAGCTGCTCCTGGAAGAATTGGCGCCTCAATAGAAGATTGCAGAGTTCCTGAACGCTTTAGATTTGCTCCTACAGCCTATAATTCCAATCTAATATGGCTGAAATTCCAACATTGCTGGGAGGTGGAGATATAGGAGCTACTAAATTATGGTGGGTACGTTCAAACAGGCCCAAAACAACCTAATCAGTAATAATGATATTCATTTTTAAGAAAAGAAAATTATGAAATTATTAAAGTATTTGTGTATAGGTATATCTGCCTTAAGTATACTAAGCTGTTCTGACTGGACATCTGAAGAAAGAGAGGTTTTTGAGAATCAAGAAGGAATGCACCGTCTGATTCCCCCAATAGAAGCCCAAACCGAAGAAGATCTTACACCGACCATGCGTGAATATTTCGCTCAAATAAGAGAATATAGAAAAACTCCACATGTGAAAGGATTCGGATGGTTTGGTAATTGGACCGGAAAGGGAACGAACGCTCAAAATTATTTGAAGATGTTGCCCGATAGTGTAGATTTTGTATCTCTTTGGGGAACAAGAGGTTACCTTTCTGATGAACAGAAAGCAGATTTGAAAATCATCCAAGAAGTAAAAGGAGGAAAGGCATTATTATGTTGGATTATTCAAGATTTGGGAGATCAGTTGACTCTAAAGGATTGAATGCAACGCAATATTGGGTAGAAAAAAGGGACAAGGAAACTTCATTGAAGGAGTAAAAGCATATGCAAATGCTATTTGTGATAGTATTGAAAAGTACAATCTTGATGGTTTTGATATTGACTACGAACCTGGATATGGACATTCCGGAACTTTAGCAAACTACCAGACAATCAGTCCTAGCGGCAATAATAAGATGCAGGTTTTCATTGAAACTTTAAGTGCCCGTCTACGTCCTGCTGGAAGAATGTTAGTTATGGATGGTCAGCCGGATCTCTTATCTACAGAAACTTCAAAAATTGGTTGATCATTATATCTATCAAGCATATTGGGAATCAAGTACTAGTTCTGTAATTTATAAAATAAATAAAACCGAATCTGGACGATTGGGAGCGTAAAACAATTATTACCGTAGAATTTGAACAAGGGTGGAAAACTGGTGGTATAACTTATTATACAAGTGTGCGTCCTGAATTGAACAGTATGGAAGGGAATCAGATTCTTGACTATGCAACACTCGATTTGCCCAGTGGTAAGAGAATAGGTGGTATAGGTACTTATCATATGGGAGTATGACTACCCGAATGACCCTCCTTACAAATGGTTGAGAAAAAGCCTTGTATTTTTGGTAATCAGGTATATCCTGGTAAGTTCGATTAATATTAAAGAATGACTATTATGAAAAAGAATATTTATTTAGCTGTTCTGTTATTCTTAACAGGTTGTCAAAAAATGAGTTATATAAAAATCCTGGATGATTTTTCAAAGTGAGCAAAGGAGTATATATAGCTAATAACGGCGTATTACAAAGCTTTTGTGGAAGAAGGCAAAGATGTGGAAATTAAAAGGGTTGCAAGTAGCTTTAGCTGTTCAAGATACTAAAAAGAAATAAAAGTTACATTGGAGGCTGGTAATCAAGCTCAGTTAGATGCTTATAATGCTAAAAATGGAACTAACTATATAGTACTTCCTAAAAGAGATGTATGAGATCTCACAGAAAATAACATTTATGCCTCTTTATGCAATGATGGATGTTCCTATTTCTTTGAAGAATGTAAAATTCTCACTAGAAAGGTAACTATGCTTTGCCTATACGTATTACAGGAGGTGACGTGAATATTATCAGAGGGCAAGAAGAGACTTTATTGTACTTGAGCAAAGAGTGAATACAAAAAGCGCTCCGGATAAGTACAAGTGGAAGTGGTTCGGGGAGCGAGGATGATAAAATGTTCCCTAACGATTTCAAAGTTGATCAATGGACAATGGAAGTTATGGTCAATAGGGCTAGTTACAAAAGTAACAATCGTTCTATTTGTGGAACTAAATTGGTTGCCAATGCTGGTCCCTATGGATGAGATTTATACTCGTTTCGGTGATGTAACTATTAACCCTAATCAATTACAAATTAAGACGGGAAGCTCTCAGATTGATGTTCCCGCTGACAAATTCTCTGCACAGCCTGACACTTGGTATATGTTAGCTTTCGTATATGATGGTCAAAAGAATTATGTATACGTGAACGGGTGCTGGTTGCTGACCGGGAAATCAGAACAGGTCCTTATGGATTGATTGGCTTTTGGATTGGTGGTTCAAACGAGCTGATTCGTGAGGTTCGTTTTTGGAAAACACGGCCAGAACTTCGCAAGAGATAGCTTCGAATATATGGAAGATGGTAAATCCTGACGATGACAATTTACTGCTTTATTATCCATTGAATGGGAAGAAGAGGGATAGTGCTACCGGAGAAATTACAGAGGATGAGACTCTGCTTTGGGACTGGAGTAAGAATGGTAAGAATTTACCCAAGCCATCAAGTTATTCTTTTGATGATAACAAAGGGAACGGGTTTATATTCCCACCGCAAGAATAGCAACAAACTACAATAAATTGTACATATAGAAAAGGCTGCCTTTGAATGAGGCAGCCTTTGTTTTTACTATACATTGTAAATAATAACAACATAAATAAAAGAGACAGAACTATCCACTCAACAATTCATATATTTACACAAATATATGAATTATCAAATACAAAATATTAATGGTTATATTTTTAGTATGAGATGTTCTTCTCTCATACTACTCCGCATATCTCCCAATCAATCACATTAGCTAATACACAACCACTAAAAAATAGTGATGGGAGAAGATACTCAAACATTAGAAGAAGTAGTTGTAACCGCATTGGGTATCAAACGTGAACAAAAAGCGTTGAGTTATAATGTACAGCAAGTAAAGGGAGAAACTTTAACAGCGGTGAAAGATGCCAACTTTATCAATTCGCTTGCAGGTAAAAGTAGCCGGGTGTGCAGATAAGCAGCGGTGCTACAGGTGCCGGTGGTGCTACACGTGTTATAATGCGTGGTATGAAGTCATTGACCAAGAATAACAATGCTTTATATGTGATTGACGGTGTACCTATGTTTAACACTGGTTCAAGTGGTGGTGACGGTCAGTACGGATCAATGGGTGGTTCTGATGCAGTAGCAGACTTAAACCCGGACGATATAGAAAGTATAAGTCATGATGACCGGACCGTCAGCTGCTGCCCTTTATGGCTCTGCCGCAGCCAATGGAGTAGTCCTGGTTAACACAAAGAAAGGGAAAAAAGAAAAAGATATCACTTACTGTTTCCAATAGTACGACCTTCTCCAAGGCATATATTATGCCTGAGATGCAGAACAGATACGGAACAAAGTTCAGGCTTGTTCAGCTGGGGAGATCTGACAGATAAAAAGATATGATCCGAAAGACTTCTTCAATACCGGTAGTAATATCATAAACCATTACATTATCGACAGGAAGCGATAAAAAATCAGACTTACTTCTCAGCTTCTACGACAAATTAGATGGTATTTTTGCCCAATAACAGCTACAACCTGCTATAACTTTACCGCACGTAATACTACTAACTTCCTGAATGATAAGTTGACACTGGATATCGGTGCACAATACATCATACAGAATAATACCAACATGGTATCTCAGTGACAACATTATAATCCCCCCTACCTGGGCTTTTGTATCTATTTCACGCGGAGATAATTTTTGATGAAATTCGTCTGTACGAACGTTATAATACTAACAATACGGCTATCATGGAACAATATACTGACCTTAAAACCGTGGTTATATGTTGAAGTTTGTCATTAAAAAATCCATATTGGATACAAAATCCGCATCAACAATACCTCTTAACAAGAAACGTTATATGATGAACGCCTTCTTTGAAATGGCAGGCTGCAGATTACAGACTGGTTAAATCACCGGACGCGTAAATCTGGATAATTCGGACTACCGGAATAAAAAAACAGAAAAAATATGCTTTAATCATTAACAACAACTGTTCTGTTAAGCGGTGGTTTTGAAGATGCCATGCGCCAGGAACGTTCTTTATATACTGACGTACTGGCTACTGTTGATAAAACATTCTGGAGATTTCCGTCTAAATACCAATATCGGTATGTCACTTTATCACACTTCCATGCAGACAATCTTTGCAGGTGACCTTATTATTCCTAACTTCTTCCAGATCAACAATATTAATTTCTCCGCCAACTATAAACCGGACCCTACCGGATACGAAGATGAAATTCAAAAGTATATTTGCCAATGTCGAATTAAGTTGGAAAAAATCAACTGTATCTAACGTTGACCGGACGTAATGACTGGGATTCAAAACTTGCATTCTCCAAACAGAAATCTTTTTTATCCGTCAGTCGGTTTATCGGCTTTATTATCAGAAATGGTTAAACTGCCCGAGGTGATCTCTTATGCTAAAATACGCGGTTCATATACGGTTGTAGCCTCTTCTTTTTCCGATCGTTTCCTTTACTAACCCGGGTTACGAATACAAACAGCCAGACACATAACTGGGCGAATCCGACCGTTTACCCGATGGACAACATGAAACCTGAAAAGACTAAGTCCTGGGAAATCGGTTTGAACTTGAAATTCTGGGGAAACCGTTTCAATTTAGACGCAACTTACTATCGTTCTAACACACTGAACCTCAAACATTTAAGGTAGATATCCCCTCTTCTTCCGGATATAAACAAGCGATTGTACAAGCTGGTAACGTGCAAAATCAGGGTATTGAATTAGCTTTAGGATTCAGTGATAAATGGGCAGGATTCGGATGGTCTTCTAATGCAACCTTCACTCTAAACCGTAACAAGGTGAAACGACTGGCAAGCGGCAGCGTGAATCCTGTGACAGGAGAAGCTATCCAAATGGATGAAATGAATGTGGGTTGGTTAGGTAAAGAGAATGTAGCTCCTCGCGTCATCCTGACAGAAGGAGGCTCCATGACTGATATCTATGTATACAACCAACTGACAAAAGACAATAACGGTAATATAAAAGTCGATCAGAATGGTAATCTGGGTATCACTTCATCAAACACTCCGGTAAAAGTAGGTAATCTGGATGCTGATTTCAACCTCGGATGGACCAATCATTTCACTTATAAAGGAATTGATTTAGGAGTTGTATTATCAGCCCGTGTAGGCGGATTAGCTTATTCGGCTACTCAAGGTATTTTAGATTATTATGGAGTATCTGAAACATCTGCAACAGCTCGTGATAATGGTGGTATACCTATTAATAACGGTAAAGTTAACGCCCAAAAGTATTACCAGACTATTGGTACGGGTGAAGGTGGCTACGGTCGTTATTATCTATATAGTGCAACCAATGTACGTTTGCAGGAATTGAGCCTAAACTATACACTTCCTAAAAGATGGTTTAAAAATGTGGCTAATGTTACTTTGGGTGTTGTAGGACGTAATTTATGGATGATTTACTGTAAAGCCCCATTTGACCCGGAATTGTCTGCCTCTACCTCCAGTAACTATTATATGAATGTAGACTACTTTATGCAACCTAGCTTGCGTAACTTCGGTTTTAATGTGAAAGTTCAATTCTAAAAGAAAAAGCTAATGTTATGAGAAAATATTTAAGAAATATCACAGTCGGTGCCGCTCTGTTGTTACTGGCAGGAAAGTTGTACCGATAAATTTGAGGAGTATAATACGAATCAATATCAAATTCATGATGCAGACCCTGCTACCTTGATGAAATCTATGATTGAAACAATTGTGAATATTCAGCAGAATGACTCTCAAATGCAAGATCAGATGGTGGGACAGTTAGGTGGCTATCTATGCTGTTCTAACACATGGAGTGGTACAAACTTCAGCACATTCAATCAGAGTGATGCCTGGAATGCTACCCCCTGGAACACTCCGTTTGAAAAAATATATGGAAACTTTTTCCAAATACAGGAAGCAACTAATTCTACGGGACATTATTATGCTTTTGCGTGTATGATACGTGCAATAACAATGCTTCGCGTTGCGGATTGTTATGGACCGATGCCTTACAGCCAAGTAAAGAAGGGTAATTTCTATGTATCTTATGATACCCAGGAACAGGTCTATACCAGTATATTAAGTGATTTAGCCAATGCAGCTGATGTTTTGTACAACTATTATGTAGAAACAAATGGTAATGCCCCATTGGGAGCCAATGATCCGGTTTTTGATGGAAATTATTCAGGTTGGGCTAAGCTAGCCAATTCAATGCGCTTACGTGTTGCAATGCGAATCAGCGGAACATGGCCTGGCATTGCTCAAGAGGCAGCTGAAGCAGCAGTAACACATAAAGCAGGATTGATTGAAAGTAATTCGGATAATGCTATGCTTTCTTGTGGCACACAGAGTAATCCATATCAACTGGCAGCTGTAAGTTGGGGTGATCTGCGTGTGAATGCAAATATTGTAGATTATATGAATGCATATGGCGATCCACGTATGCCGAAGTTCTTTAATAAGTCTACCCTTGCCGGGAAAACAGATAAATATGTAGGTATGCGTACAGGAGATGCTGATTTTAAAAAGGCAGACGCTGCAGGATTTTCTATTCCCGCATATACGGCAACCTCTAAATTAATGGTTTTCTGCGCTGCAGAAACGGCTTTTTTACGTGCAGAAGGAAAATTGCGTGGTTGGAAATGTCGGTTCTAAAACAGCAAAAAGCCTATTACGAAGATGGTATTAATTTGTCAATGGAACAATATCAGGTTTCAGCCACTGAATACTTGAAGATTGACGAAGCTCCTGTCGTATCACATGAAAGTGATGCTGTGCAAAATGCTACTGCTACAATTACCAATACAGTGAGTGTGATGTGGGATGACAGCGAGGCTGACAACGTAAATGGAAAGAAATTTCCAACGTGTCATTACTCAAAAATGGATCGCCAATTATCCATTAGATTGGAAGCATGGGCTGAATATCGCCGTACAGGTTATCCGGAACTTTATCCTTGTATCGACAATCTATCAGATTGTGGAGTGAGTAGCCAACGCGGTATGCGTCGTCTAAGCTTCCCTTATACAGAGGCACAAAACAATAAAGCCAATTATGATCTGGGAGTAGCAGAACTAGGCGGTGCTGATAACGAAGCTACTGACTTAAAGTGGGCTAAAAAGAACTAATTTATATAATGCATAAAAAGGACTTTTTATGAAGAAAATTTATTTATTATACATTGTACTCATATCACTGGCAACGACCTCATTGATCGGTTGCAGTGACTGGACGGAGTCGGAAGCAAAAACTTTTCCCGAATCGATCGTATCGAATGAATATTATGCGGCCTTGCGTGCCTATAAGCAGACAGATCACCGTTGCCTTTGGCTGGTTTGGTGGCTGGAGTGGTGAAGGTGCCTATATGAAAAGCTCTTTAGCCGGTATTCCTGATAGTGTAGATATTGTTTCTATTTGGGGAAATTGGTCGAACATTACAGAAGCTCAAAAAAAAGATCTGCAATTTTGCCAACAAGTTAAAGGAACTCGTTTTTACCATGTGTTTTATTATCAGAAGTGTAGGCGATCAAATTACTCCGCAGAATATTCGTGAAAATTGGGAAAATATGGGATTTTCATCCGAAAAAGAAGCTGTGAATGATTTTTTGGGAATGGCCTTCCGATGAATCAAATAAATAAGGAAGCAATAGAAGCATCCATTCGCAAATATGCAAGCGCCATTGCCGATACAGTAAACAAATATGGTTACGACGGCTTTGATATCGATTATGAACCTAATTTCGACAACCCCGGTAATATCGTAGACGAAGACGATAGAATGTTTGCATTTGTTGATGAACTAGGCAAATATTTCGGTCCGAAATCAGGAACAGGTAAATTATTAGTTATCGATGGCGAACCACAGAGCATAACAGGTAGACCTGAAGTCGGGTTATATTTTTGACTATTTTATCATTCAGGCTTACAATAATAGTAGTCCTGGCAGTGATTCTAAACTCGATAAACGTCTTATCACAGGCGGCGTAGCAGGTGCAGGACTTGTTCAGACGTATAGCAGTGTCATGTCTGAAGAACAAATCACGAAGATGACCATCATGACCGAGAATTTCGAGGCTACTGATGCTGCTATGGACGGTGGATATGATTACACTGATCGTTATGGTAACAAAATGAAATCTCTCGAAGGAATGGCACGCTGGCAACCAAGTAACGGATTCCGTAAAGGTGGTGCAGGAACCTATCATATGGAAGCAGAGTATGGAACTTCACCTCAGAATATAAAAAATATACGCCGTGCTATTCAAATTATGAATCCTTCTACCAAACCGTTAATTAAATATTAATTCACTATGAAACAGATTAAGAACATAAGAAACTTCTTGCTGATATCGCTTATTGCAGGCGGTACATGGATTGGCTGTGATGATGCGAATTATAGCACGTGGATACACATGTCTTTTTCGAAGAAGCTTTAACTGCATCAAGCACTAAAGTGACTGTCATGGGCAGCAGTGAAACTAATGTGACTCTGAATGCTCATATCAGCAATACACAACAAAAAGATAACAGCTACAGCCTGACAATAGATCCAGAGCGGCTCTTGACGCATACGCAACAAAGCTAATGGTACCAACTATATCGCATTGCCGGAAACTCATTACACCCGCTTCCGGACAATATAACGATAAAGGCAGGTGCCTATAACGCAAAGATCCATTTCCATACACATTAAAGCATTCTCTGAAGAGATGAACGCATCCGGCGAATCATATGCTTTACCTGTGCGTTTGGTAGCTAAACAGGGCAGCATTGACGTAATGCCCGTTACCGGCAGTCTGTGATTCTGGCCAATAACGCCATGGGAATTCTCTGCTCCACAGTTTGTCGGAAGCTTACAGAACTCGTAGCAAGAAATTCTCAAGCGGCCAAAACTTACAATGAATTTACTGTCGAAGTACGTTTCAGGTCGTCGTAATACCATAATCGTAACTTGCGGTATTCAGCATCCGGTAGCGACGGTAAGAGCTTGTTATTACGTTTCGAAGACCCGCAAAGCGATATAATGACCACAAGGCTCACTCATTGGTTCGGATTCAGACTCACGAAACCTATCTGAATCCGAAACCTACTCTTTCGAACCTAATAAGTGGCAACACCTTGCTGTGTGACATACAATGGTTCCAAATATCGTATCTACATTAACGGTAAAGACGGAGGCTCAAAAAGACGTTGCCGGCGGACCTTGTATATTTGGTAAAAGGAGTTGGTTTAGTGGCGGTAGCTGGTGGAGCGGATGTAAGATATTGGTGAGCGAAGCTCGTATTTGGTCCGTATGCCGGTCGGAAATTCAGATTCAGAATAACATGACTATCACAAGCCCGAAAATCTCCGGGATTAGAAGCTTATTGGAGATTCAATGAAGGTAAAGGTAATGTATTTGAAGATGCTACCGGCAAGGACATACTATTACCACAACAGTCACTCCAGTGTGGATAGATAAGATTCTGTCTACGGATGAAGCTACTCCATGGAAATAAAATTAATATAATTACTATGAATAAAGTATTTCAATCTATAAATCATTGCGCTCATGAGTGCAATGATTTCTTCATCTTTGCAGTGATGATTCGGTTAATGAATGGATATGAGTTACGTTTCTTTATTACCGGCGAGATTATTTGCAGCCGACTCCCTTCATTCACACTGAAACATGTTGAAGAAGAAGGTATTGAAGGCAGTGTTGAGTTTCAGTTTATGGCTACAACTGCAAAAAAGCCATTGCTCAGGATATAAATGTGCGCTACAGTGTTACTTGTGATGGAATTGATGCAGACAAAGATCAATCTGAGTGATAAAAATCTAGTGATAAAAGGTGGTTCTACAGCCTCAGAGCCGATTACCTTAAGTATTACAGACTGGAAGTATCTGGAAAGCACCAAAGAAGCCCTTGACTATACGTTGAAAATCAAGATCACAGATATTGAGTCTACATCGTCGGAAGTCGCAAATGCAGCATATTATCAGGAAATCATCCTGAAAATCTCTAAAACTGCCGAAAAGAAAAAAGAAAGTGTATTGCTGACCAATGCCAAAGACTGGATATTCACCTTTATGGAAGGAGTAGAAAATGCAGAATCAAACTCCGTTGCAGGAACAGGAAGCAATGACGTTGCCACGAATGGATTACCTTTTTGGCTGACAGTTGACTTTAAAGAAGTAAAAACAGTCACAGGTATTCAAAACTACCCATTGGGGAGCCGGATATGCTCCTTCAAAGTGGAAATATTCTCCTCTGAAAATGGAGACAAGTGGACGTCTATCGGACAATGGGACACGAAAAGGAAGAAACAAACCATCACGATGAACAGTTAAGACACGTTACCTGAAATATCAGATGGTTACTGTTCCCAGCCGTGTAGATATCACAAAATTCTATATATCTATGCATGGGAATAAACATGTGGGAATAAGTTTTCCATCAATTAAAAAAAAGACAAGAGCAAACTTACAAGGAAAATGTATAAGTTTGCTCTTGTTTTTATATAAGCTAAAATCAACCTTTGACAAACATAAATTAGATAAAATGAGAAAACATCATCTATTAGGAGCTATTCTTTTATGCGGTGGGTTATTTTCCTGTTCTTCAGAAGTCATCCAACAGGCAAATTATGAAATCATTCCTCTGCCCCAGGAAATCAAAAATCAGTACTGGTAATTTTGTACTGAACGACCGGACTTCTATTGTTTATCCGAAAGGCAACGATGAAATGCAGCAAAATGCCAACCTACTGGCGACATACATTCGTCAGATGTCCGGCAAAAAGCTGAAAGTTATCGATGAACAGATTACATCGAACGTTATTACATTAACAACGGGACTGAATACAGACAATGCTGAAGCATACCAGTTGAAAGTAACTCCGGATAATATAATTATTAGGGGGAGCCTCAGAAGCTGGTACTTTTTATGGTATACAGACATTACGAAAGTCACTTCCGGCAACAAACAAAGGAGATATAAGCCTTCCTGGTGTCGAAATTAACGACTATCCACGTTTCTCCTATCGCGGAGTACATTTAGACGTTTCACGCCACTTCTTCCCTATCGACTCCATTAAACGTTTCATTGATATGATGGCCTTTACATAATATCAATCGTCTGCACTGGGCATCTGACAGATGATCAGGGATGGAGAATCGAAATAAAAAACGTCCGGAACTCACGACTATAGGTTCCAAACGTTCAGCAACAGTCATCGGGCACAATTCCGGAGAATACGACGACGTTCCCTATAGTGGGATTTTACACACAAAGACGAAGCCAAAGATATTGTAAAAGATATGCCCAAGAACGCCATATCACGGTAATACCGGAAATAGATCTTCGGGACACATGCAAGCCGCACTTGCTGCTTATCCCGAATTGGGTTGTACAGGCAGCGGTCCTTATGAAGTATGGAAAATGTGGAGTATCGGAGGACGTGTTATGTGCGGGAAATGACAAGACTCTGCTATTTATAGAAGACGTTTTTAAGTGAAATGGTAGATATCTTCCCTTCCGAATATATTCACGTTGGCGGAGATGAATGCCCGAAGATACGCTGGGAAAAAGTGTCCAAAAATGTCAGGCACGTATCAAAGAACTAAGATTGAAAGCCGATAAAAATCATACAGCCGAACAGAAACTACAGAGTTACATCATCAATTATGCGGAGCAGTTCCTTAACGGTAAGGACGTCCGGATCATCGGCTGGGAAGAGATACTGGAGGGGAGGATTGGCACCCAATGCCACTGTCATGTCATGGAGAGGTATAGAAGGAGGAAATTGAAGCTGTAAAACACAAACACGACGCGATCATGACTCCCAGTTTATTCCCTGTACTTCGACTACTATCAGACCATGGATACAGACAATGAACCACCTGCCATTGGCGGATATGTACCTTTGGAAAAGTATATAGCTACAAACCGGTACCTCAGACACTTTCACTTCCGAAGAAGCAAAATACATCGTAGGAGTACAAGCCAATTTATGGACGGAATATATTCCTACTTACAGCCAAGTAGAATATATGGAATTACCCCGTATGGCTGCATTATCAGAAGTACAATGGACTATGCCGGAGAAGAAAAAGACTATGCAGATTTCCTGAAACGATTGCCCGGACTGATTACCATCTATGATCTGAACTACTATAATTATGCCAAACATATTTTTCAAGTAAAATCAATACATTCCTGACACAAAAAGCCAATATACTGAATGTGGTCCTATCTACTATTGATAATGCTCCGATTTATTATACCCTCGATGGCAATGAGCCTACTGCCGGTTCCAACGTATATACAGATACGTTGAGAATTAATCAAAGCTGCACATTGAAAGCAATCACCATCCGTCCAAACGGTACAAGTACAGTGTTGAAAGAGGAAGTTAAATTCAATAAAGCTACTATGAAGCCAGTAACGATGCTACAGCCCATCAATGAAAAGTATAAATTCGAAGGAAAAACACACTAATTGACGGGTTGGCAGGCAGCAGAAATTATCGTACCGGACGATGGATTGCATTCTATCAGAATGACCTTGAAGCAGTAATTGATTTACAGCAGGAGACTCCGATAAGCAAAAAGCATGGGTACGCACTTATGCCGAAATAGGAGAAAGAAATTCTCGATTTGCGCGAACTTTCCGTAGCCATATCAAACGATGGGAAAGGGATACAAAGAAATAAAATCTGAAGTTTACCCTGTTGCCAGTAAGGAAGATAGAAATGGTATTTATACCCATGAACTATCTTTTGATACAGTGCAGGCACATTATGTGAAAATAATAGCCCGACCGGAATATGACATACCGACATGGCACTGGGGAAAAGGAAGACCCGCATTTATATTCGTAGATGAAATAGGGTTGGAATAAAACCTAAGAAAAAGAGTTGCTGTTAAAGGATCTCCGATAAGTTCAAATAAAAAAGGTATGCCATTCAGCGACATACCTTTTTTAAACATTCTCTATATCTCTTTTATTTTTTAGACAATCGAATAATCCGCCCTTCCTTCTTATAACTGAAGTGATTTGTATGCATCAACACATTCAATATCTCGTCTGGAAGATTATCTGTAGAAAATTCGCCGGTAAAACGTTCAACCTTCACTCTCTCGTCATCATACACAAACTTCAAATCATACAGTTTCTCCATGATATTTGTAATCTCCAGCAATGAATGCTGCTTTGAATTTCAGCTTTCCGTTAATCCAGAGCAGAACTTCAGTCGGCTCGGCATATTCTATCAATTCAGCCTGATAAGTTGTTGTATTAATGTTCAACGTTTGTCCCGGCTTCAGCAAGTATCCATTATTTACGGTTCGCGGAGATTCCATTCTTACAGAACCTTGCAACAAAGTAGTCACTACCCTATCCTCTTCTTCACGTGCCCGTACATTAAACTTTGTACCCAACACACAGGTCTTAATATGCTTAGTATTAACAATGAAAGGAGCATGCTTATCACGAGCCACCTCAAAATAAGCTTCACCCGACAAATCAATCTGACGATCCGTACTCAGAAAGAATTACGGTAAATAAGCTTCGTAGATGCATTCAGCCAAACCTTACTACCGTCCGGAAGTACTGTTTTGCGCTCTCTGTCCGCCGGTAGTCATCACTGTATAATCAGAAAGTTTATTGAAAAGCAATCCCCACGCAATTCCACCTGCGAAAACAAGACCTGCCAGAAAGCGCTGCCGCGGACGCATAACGTCCCCATCGAACCGATATACTTCTTCGCTTGGCTTTTTCTCCTTTTTCACGTACGAGCGACTTAAACTTCGTCAGTGAAGCTTCTGTGTCTACAGCATCCATCACTGCCATACGGTCGCCTACAAAAAGGGTATAATAAAGTCGCTCTAGTATTTGTCGGTTTTCCGATGCTTCTTCACACCACAATTCTACCTGCCGACATTCTTCGTCATTGCTTCCTCCCCGCAAGTAGTTCACCAAGATAGATTCATCCATGTTCAATCATCCTTTTACTATAAAAAATATAATACCTCTGTTATTAATACAGTTGACAGCGCAAAAAGATACTAAACTAAAAAAGAAAAAAATATTTTCTCCCCGTTTTATTTCGTTTCTTTCATTGCTTTCATTATTTTTGCTCTGCATAAAAAATGAAGAATGCAACAACCTCCTATATATACCTAGATATTAACAATAATACCCATCATCACTGCCTTAAAGGCAGGCGAAGAATATGTATTCGACGCTGCCCGCTGCTAACTATTTCAGTAGATTATGTGCTTTTTGTTCGCAATATGTCAGCGAACAAACAAGATTTGGAGATTGTACAGGACACAATGATGTGGTTAAGTGGGAAAACCGTTGTAGCCTTCAGAAGAGCTGATATTGAAAACTTTCTTTTTTGCTGCGTCTCTGAACTGTATTTCGTATTTGGAAATCAAGCTACATCAGGAAATTACAGAGAAATACGAGAAAGAAATTGATAATCCTGACTTTTATCTAAAATGGTTATTCCGTCTTTATGAGTAACGCCTCAGCTAAATCTCCCAAAAAGATTATCGTGAAGCATACGAAATGAATCGTAGTCACCTGTTGACCATAAAGAAATTGCAGAGAAGTTGAACGTCTCCCAAACAGTCAACTATCGTACGGGCCACAAGCATTAAAGTTGTGCCATAGCGTATTGCCTTAAAAGACTATTTTGCCTTTATTCATTCTTTTATTTCGGGCCTCATATTCAAACAATCATGAAACAATTCATACTAAAAGCATGAGCGAACTCCTAAGCCTCTGAGTAAAGCCTCGGCAGGTTCAGGCAAAACCTTTACCCTCGCCGTAGAATATATAAAAATTGCTGATACTTAATCCACGCGCCTATCGGCAGATACTCGCCGTTACAGCCAATAAGGCGACAGCTGAAATGAAGGAACATCCTTAGCCAACATACGGTATTCAGATCGGTGATAAAAGATTCGAAGCCTATCTCAACCGAATTAAAGAAGAGACAGGAAAAAACCGAACAGGAGATACGGGAAGCGGCAGGCGTCGCCCTTAGCTATATGCTGCATGATTACAGCCGGTTCAGGGTAGAGACTATCGACTCATTTTTTCAATCTGTCATGCGCAATCTCGCACGGGAACTGGAACTTAGCCCGAATCTGAATATCGAGTTAAATAACACCGAAGTTCTTAGCGACGCTGTAGATAGCATGATTGAGAAACTAGGACCCACTTCTCCCGTCCTCGCATGGTTGCTCGATTATATCAACGAGCGGATTGCCGACGATAAACGTTGGAACGTATCGGACGAAGTAAAAAGTTTCGGACGCAATATTTTCGATGAAGGTTATATTGAAAAGGGAGAAAGGACTCCGGCAACGGTTACGAAACCCTGATACCATCAAAGAGTATCGCAAGCAACTGAAAGCGCTGGAAACGGAAATTCTGGAGCAAATGAAAGGATTCTACGACCAATTCGAAGGAGAACTGGATGGACACGCACTGACTGCTGATGATCTGAAAAACGGTTCACGCGGAATCGGAAGTTATTTTCGTAAACTTAATAATGGTATTTTAGGCAATGATATCCGTAATGCTACAGTAGAAAAATGTCTGGAAGACGCAAAGAACTGGGCAACCAAGACTTCTCTCCCCCCGCTACGCGGACATCATTAATTTAGCCAACTCTAGTCTCATGCAAATTCTGGAAGATGCTGAAAAGTTACGTTCCAAGAATAATTTGTTACTAAATAGTTGCCGGTTATCCTTGCAACATCTCAATAAAGTGCAACTTCTCGCCAATATCGACGAAGAAGTACGTCAATTGAACCACGACAACAACCGTTTTCTGTTGTCAGACACGAACGCCCTGCTCCATCAGTTGGTGAAAGATGGTGACTCCTCTTTTGTATTCGAAAAGATAGGAACGAATATCCATAACGTCATGATAGATGAGTTTCAGGATACCAGCCGGATGCAATGGGGAAATTTCAAATTGCTCTTACTGGAAGGATTGTCTCAAGGAGCAGACAGTTTGATTGTAGGAGACGTTAAACAATCCATTTATCGTTGGCGAAATGGCGATTGGGGAATTCTCAACAGCCTGAATGACCACATCGAGCATTTCCCGATCCGCGTCAAGACGTTAGCCACCAATCGGAGAAGTGAAACGAATGTCATCCGGTTTAACAATCGAATCTTCACAGCTGCTGCCAACTATCTGAACGGAGTGTATAAACAGCAATTAGGCAAGGATTGTGAGGATCTGCAGAAAGCCTATGCCGACGTTTTGCAGGAATCTCCCCGAAGTACAGAAAAAGGATATGTAAAAAGTCTCTTTTCTCGAACCCGACTAAGAACATGGTTATACCGAACAGACATTAATCAGTCTGGGAGAAGAAGTGCAACATCTCCTCACCTCCGGAGTACAACTGAATGATATAGCCATCCTGTACGAAAAAATTAAAAAGCATTCCTCGAATCGCCGACTACTTCGATAAGGAGCTACACTATAAAGTGGTATCAGACGAAGCCTTCCGCCTTGACGCCTCTCTTGCCATTTGTATGATGCTGGACGCCTTGCGATTTCTTTCCGACGAAAACAATAAAATAGCACGTGCCCAACTGGCCGTAGCCTATCAAAACGAGGTTTTACAGAAAGGACTGGATTGGAATACTCTCCTACTCCTCCCTGCCGAGAATTATCTTCCCGCCGCTTTTCTTGAAAAGACAAAGGAACTAAGGCTAATGCCTCTTTATGAGCTTTTAGAAGAACTTTTCAGCATATTCGAGATGAATCTTATCAAAGATCAGGATGCTTATTTATTCGCTTTCTTTGATGCGGTGATCGATTATCTGCAAAAGCAACTCTTCCGAGCTAGACGGATTCATCCGGTATTGGGACGAAACATTATGCAGTAAAACAATTCCGAGTGGAGAAGTAGAAGGTATCCGGATTTTCTCCATACACAAATAACCAAAGGATTGAATTCCATACCGTACTCCTTCCTTTCTGCGACTGGAAACTGGAGAATGAGACCAATAATCAGCTAGTATGGTGTGCCCCGCAAACAGCACCATTCAATACATTGGATATTCTTCCTATTAACTATTCCACCCAAATGGCTGAATCGATTTATGGTAACGACTACCTGCAAGAACGTCTTCAACTTTGGGTAGATAATCTCAATCTACTATACGTTGCTTTTACCCGCGCTGGAAAAAAAATCTCATTATCTGGGTAGAAAAAAGTCAAAAAGGTACCATGTCCGAACTATTGGCAAACACCCTACCGATAGTAGCCCAAGAAGAAGGGATTGACTGGGAAGAAGACTGTTACAGCAAGGACAACTATGCTCTTCCGAAAAAGAAAGAATCAAGACATCGACCAACAAGCTAACCCAGAAACCGGAAAAGCTCCCTATCCGGATGGAATCCATGCGCCATGGTATTGAATTTCGTCAGTCCAACCGCTCTGCTGACTTCATTCAGGGCATTGAAGAAGAAGATTCGGACGACCGCTTTATCAACCGCGGACGTATGTTACATACTTTATTTTCTGTCATCGAAACTGCAGAAGATATCGATCCAGCCATTGAACGGCTTATTTTTGAAGGAGTTATCAGAAATGATGAGAAAGAAAAAAAGTGGCTCGTGAAGTTGCAAAGAAAGCTTTTTCTTCTCCTGAAATTCAAGATTGGTATTCCGGAAAATGGACACTCTTTAATGAATGTGCTATTATCTATAAAGAAAAAGGAGTTCTGCAAACCCGTCGCCCGGACCGCGTAATGATGAAAGACAACCAGGTTGTTGTAGTCGATTTCAAGTTTGGTAAGGAAAATCCTAAATATAACAAACAAGTGAAAGGATATATGCAACTTCTTACCAAGATGGGATATAAGAATATCACCGGCTACTTGTGGTATGTGGATGAAGAAAAAATAGAAAAAGTATGAAAGCAGTTCCCCTCATCGGCATCGCCCGCCATCGACTAACAATTGACGGTGAAGGAGTTACAACACTAGTTGCATTTCACGGCTGCCCATTGCGTTGCAAATACTGTCTCAATCCGACATCTTTGCAGCCCGATGGTGTTTGGGAGAGCTATGATTGTAACCAGCTCTACGAGAAAGTACGCAAAGAATGAACTTTATTTCTGGCGAGTTGCGGAGGAGTCACATTTGGCGGTGGAGAACCTTTGTTACAAAGCGAATTTATCAGGCAATTCCGCCAACTCTGTGGCCCAGAATGGAGAATGACTGTCGAAACCTCTCAATGTTCCGCAACAGAATGTAGAAGAACTGATTTCTATTATAGACAATTACATAATCGACATCAAAGATATGAATAATGACATCTATCAGCGATATACCGGAAAGAATAATGAAAACGTCTTAGGTAATTTACGGTATTTAATCGGGCAAAGACAAAACCAAGCAAATCGTTATTCGGACACCACTCATCCCCTCCTATAATACGGAGAAGGATATTGACCAAAGCATAGAACTTTTTGAAAGAAATGGGAATCACCCAATTCGACCGATTCACCTATAAAACCCCTAATGATTAATGCCATGGCAAGAGGAAAACAAACCTGTAAAATCTTAAAAGAGATTCGTCGGCAGATAGCCGAAGCGAATGATATTGAATTCATCACCTCTGAATGTCAGTATCAGGGAGATTGTTTGGTACTTGCCCCAAATGCGAAGCTGAAGTTCGATATTTGGAGCAACAACTTGAACGAAAACGCCGTGTAGGTAAGGCCATCGCTCTGTTTGGATTATCAACTGGTATACTTACAATAATACCTCCTACTTCATTGGACGCAGAAACACTGCAATGCCCTAAAATGAATTGGACCATTACTGCTGACAGCCTGATACAAGAAAAAAGACATGAAAGGGAAGCCCCCTTTATGGTCCGAAAAGCTACCGGAATTTCCCGGAGGAACAGAAAAATTTATAGAATTTCTGAAAGAAAATCTTCGTTATTCAGAAATAGATAGTATTGCTAATAATACATACACTGATGTAAAATTCACTATAGATTATAACGGACAAGTTATCAACCCTAAGATTACCCGCAAGATACACCCCAAAGTTGAAGCTGAAATATTAAGGGTCATGTCTCTCATTCCCTCGTTGGACACCCGGCATATTGGCAAATGAGACAGTACAAGTGACATACAATCTGATGCTTTCATTCAGTGCGATGTATGGCCCGGAATTGAGAATCACTTATACTCGTATAAACTATCCTGACGTTTACGAGAAAGTACCTGTTATGCCCGATTTTCCTGAAGGCCAGCAAGCTCTCATGGAATTTCTTGCAAAAAGATTCAATACCCTAATACAGGAACAGAAGGTAATGGTGTACAGGGGCGTACTATTATTCAGTTCATCGTTGATAAAAGAAGGAAATATAGTCAAACCAAAAGTTTTTACGTGGCGTAGATCCTTATCTGGATAAAGAAGCTTTACGCGTCATTAATCAAATGCCTAAATGGAAACCGGGAGAACTGGAAGATGGTACTAAAGTTGCTGTTTATTTCACCGTACCTGTTATGTTCCGATTACAATAAATACAAGAATCAGAAAATAGTTTAATCAATATGCAATCATTTCTCCAACTAGTCGCTCATGATTTATATACCAAGATAGGAAACGACCTGTCACGTACGGTACTCGTTTTCCCTAATAAACGTGCTAACTTGTTCTTCAATGAATATTTAGCAGGAGAATCCGATAAACCGATCTGGTCACCAGCTGCCATGAGTATCAGCGACCTGTTCAGAGATTATCTGTGCGAAAGCCGGTGATCTATCCGACTGGTCTTGCGAACTATATAAAGTATTTCGCACAGCGAAAAGAGACAGAAAGCAGAAACGCTGGGGTAAATTTCTATTTTTGGGGCGAACTGCTGATTGATTTGCGACGACGTGAGGTGCGTTGATGCGGATAAACTTTTCCAGCAATTTACAGGACTTCAGAAGAATCTGATGGACATTACGAGTTTCTTGACCAAAAGAACAGGAAGAGGCGATCAGCAGTTCTTCAAAAATTTCTCTATCGAACGCCGGACGGTGCTGAAAGAGAATTTAAATACTTTGGGACAAAACTGGGCACCATCTACCACC